>Ga0307374_10003264_pt1 | contig 27862 bp, 26 predicted proteins | sample OX3MG_FD_202532 | JGI IMG/M metagenome (GOLD analysis project Ga0307374, IMG submission 202532) | Soil microbial communities from Risofladan, Vaasa, Finland - OX-3 | ecosystem: Environmental > Terrestrial > Soil > Coastal area > Acid sulfate soil | place: Finland: Risofladan, Vaasa | collected... | reverse complement strand
GCTGCCGGCGGATGACGGCGTCGCTGACGGTCTTGTTGCCGACGATCTGCACCGGGCCGAAGTACCCGACCGGGCCCGGGTTCGCCACGAACGTCAGCGCCACGTTCATCGGCCCGACCCGGGCCACCTCGGTCTCCACCTGCGCGTACGGGTAGCCGTGGTCTTCCAGCTCATGGACCGCCATCGCGTGCGCCGTGAGCAGGGCCTCGCGGCCCAGCGGCGCCCCGAGCGCCAGGGGGACGTCCGCCCGCAGGTGCTTGAGCTCCCCGGCCGGCACGGCGTCGAACCCCGTGAAGTCGATCGACCGGATCAGCACCCCCGGACCGGCGTCGACGGTGATGGTCAGGTCGACCTGATCGTGCTCCCGGTTGTAGTGGATTCCCGACGTCACCTTGACGTCCGGAAACCCGTGCTCGACGTAGTAGGCGCGGACGCGCTGCAGATCGACCTCGAAGGTGGCGCGGTCGAAGTCGTAGCGCTTGCCCCAGGGGAGCCAGGAGCTCTGCCGCGTCACCATCAGCGCGCGCAGACCGGCCGCGTCGGCGCGCCGCACCCCCACGAACCTGATCGCGTGCACCTCGACCGCCGGGGCGGCCGCGGCCGCCGGGACGGCCGCGAGCAGCGCGGTGAGACACACGATCACCGGACTCCACGTCCGGCGTCCCGGCCTGGCCATGATCCTGATTGTCAATCACATTGCCCGCCGGAATCGAGCCCGTAAAAAGAAAGAGGCCGGCGGACGTCCGTCCGCCGGCCCCGATGGGACCCGGTCCGCCTGACCTCGGGCTCAGTGCACGAGCCGGACAACGAGCGCGGCCCGCCGGTTCAGGCGCCGCGTCTCTTCGCGGGCGTTGGAGTACTTGGGGTCCTCCTCGCCGTAGCTGATCGTCGTCAGGCGACTCGCCGCGATCCCGCGCGAGAGCAGGTAATTCAACACCGCCTTCGCGCGCCGGTCGCCGAGCGCCAGGTTGTACTCCGGTGTCCCGATATTGTCGGTGTAGCCCTGGATCTGGACCTTCAGGGTCGAATCCTCCTGCAGCGACTTCACCGCCTCGTCCAGGATCCGCAGGGCCGACGGCCGCAGGTCGTACCGGTCGAAGTCGAACTGCACGTCCTCGAACGTGTAGACCTTCTTCGGCGGCTGGACCACCTGGATCGTCGTCGTATCGGAGGCCGTGCCGCCCTTGCCGTCGTTGACGGTGATGGTGATCGGCACCGGGCCCGCCTGATCGGGAGCGGTCCACGCCGTCGTCGGCGCCGTGGCATCGGCCAGCGTGCCGGCCGGCGCCGTCCACTGGTAGGTGAGCGTGTCGCCGTCCGGATCCTCCGCTTTCGCCGAGACCGTCGCGCGCTGCCCCACGTCCACCGTGCAGGGATCGCAGCTCGCCTGGACCGTCGGCGGATGATTCACCGGCGCCGGGGGCGGCGGGGGCGGAGGCGGCACCACCGGCGGCGCGTAGGTGCGAACGCCCGGGTGGAAGCCGATCCGGAACTGGTAGTCGACGAAGTCGCGCGCCGTGCCGATGCTCTGGTCGGTCGTGAACATCGACCGGTTCGCCGTCGGCACGTTCCAGTTGATGCCGCCGCCGACGAAGAACCCGTTGTGCGCCTGCCACACCAGGCCGAGCGTGGTGGTGGTCCAGTTGTCCACCGGGTCCGTCAGCGGCGACAGGCTGCCGTCACTCGCCACGATTGGCGAGGACAGGGTCACGGTGCTGCTGAACGGCACCTCCCCGTGCGCCTCGGCGATGACCCGCAGCGGCGCCCGGCTGGGAAACCCGGCGCCGATGCCCCATCGGAAGAAGTTCGTGTACGACGAGAAGCCGGCCGGCTTGCCGGCCAGGTCGACGCCGCCGTAGCCCGAGACCTCGACCGCCTTGCGGATCTCCTTGCTGAGAATCGCATCGAGCAGGACGTCCGCCTTGCCCGTGCTGACGCCGGCGCTCGTGCTCCCGGTCGGCACCTTCACGATGCCCCGCAGAGCCAGAGCGACCGGCGCCTGCTGCGCCTGCGACAACAGATTGACCTTGACGCCCGCATACAGGTCGCCGATGTGGTTCCCCGTGAAGCCGGTCGTCACGAACGGATAGCCCGGCACGATGCCGCCGACTTTCGCGTCCGGCGTGAACAGCGGCCGCAGATCGCGGTCGATCCGCGTGTCGGCCATGAACGACCCGAACACCTCCACCCGTGAGCCGACGCCCACGCCGAACGTCCCGGCATAGTCCGACACGTTGGTGAAGCCCGGCACGGCGTTGAACCCCGCCCGGTACCCGCTGACCGACCACGCGCCGCGCGCCAGCACTTCGGCCGTCGGCACGTACCAGAGACCGGTATCACCGTAGAAGGTCGTTGTCGCCGGCCGTGTCGCCGTGCTCGAGGTGGACACCGACGCGGACGCACGGGCTTTGGTGGTCGACGCCCGATGTGCCGCTGTTCCCGTCTGGGCGGCCGACGCCGTCCCGCACGCGAGCCCCAGGCAAGCCAGAGCTGCCGCTAGGCATCTCGCCATGAATACCCCTCCACGTCGTCAAACGACGAAAGCCGACCCGTTACTCCGTGCGTCCCGTCGCCGATCCCGCACCCGACATCGACGTGACCGACGCCTGCAGCCGCCCACGCCCGCCGCGGCTCACCTGCCCGCCCTTGCGGCCGGCGGTCCGGGCTTCCTCCGACGTCCACTCGTGCGCCGTCCCCTTCTCGTGGGCCGCCCGGCCACCCTTGCTGGCAATCTCGCGCTGCTTGTCCGCCGACATCGACGCGAATCCGCGCCGTTCTTTCCGGTTTTCCATGTTCACCGTCGCGCCTCCGTGTGACCGACGACGCGGATCACGCGCCGTCGAGGACCATCAACCGTCGGCGGCCGGCGGGGCTCAGCCCCGCGACGCACCGTGCCTGCACGAGGGGAGGTCACTTCAAAGTGCATGCCAGAAGCCCGGCCGCGGCTGGTCGGCAACTGCTTGTAAATCAGCGGCTTACCGCGATGATTTTGGAGGGCGTTGCGGGACCGATCGGCGCCTGCAGCGGATCACTACAGAAGCCGGACGCCGCTGAAGCGTTTGACTGCGCGGCGGACGAGGGGGGCCGGTGTCCGCGGCTACTCGTGCGCGACGACGCCCGCTGCCGGCTGGCGCATCGGCTTGAAGTAGTCGCAGGTCCCGCAGTTGCGGACGTCGAAGTGATAGCCGACGACCGGAAACAGCATCGGATGGACGCAGTACAGCAGCTGGCCGTCTTCGATCGTGTGAAACCCGAGGTCGGGTGGAATGTGGGGAGTGCGACGGCTGTACCAGCAGCAGCGGTGCTTGGCTTCAGGTTCCAAGCTGGATGGCGCTGTCACGGCGATCATGATACGCGACGGTCGATCGACGAACAAGAGGCGACGGCCATCCGCCGGTCCGTGCCCCGATCCCGGCTGTGCTTATTTCGCCTTCTCCGGGACGTACCCCGGCGGCAGCGCGGCCCCTTCGCCAAAGAAGAACTCCTCCATGTACTTCTGCACCAGCTCCTGCGCCTCTTTCTGCCACGGCATCAGGCGGTACTCATTGAGGATCATCTTCATCCGCTCTTCCCACAGCTTCCAGGCCTCGATCGAGACGTGCTCGTAGATGCGCTGGCCGAGCTCGCCGGGCCAGGGCGGTCTGGTCAGCCCGGGCAGCTCCTTCTGCAGCTTGACGCAGAAGACCTTCCGGCCGGTTTCGGGCGACGACGGACCCGACGGCGTCGGACCACTGGGACTCATGAATGCCTCCGGACTGACGGGGTCATGGCGGCGTGCGAACGACCCTGATGTTACCGGATCCCGCCGGACGGAACCAGCACGCCTGGCGGACCGGGCCCTTACGGAAGCACGGGCAGCGCGGGATCGATGTCGAACGCCAGTTGCGCGTGCGCGCGGCGCAGGCGTGCCGTGACCTCGGCCGGCTCCGGCGCATGCGCGAAGATGAAGCCGGGATAGCTGGCGCCTTCGGGCAGCGGTACGAGCCGCTGGTCGGGCCGCGCGGTGATCTCGATCCCGTCGATGCCGGGCAGCGCCCGCGCGTCATCCAGGCCGCGGACACCCCGGTAGACCCCGGCGCGCGGAATCGGAATCATCATCACGCCCGACGCGCGCCGCTCCCGCCGCCAGCCGGCCACCGGATCCCCGCCGGCGTGCCGCAGCAGCAGATCCTCCAGCGACACCACCGTCTCGCTTCCGTCGCGTTCGAACCGCAGGCTGCGGGCGCACAGGCCGCCGATCGGCCGTGCCGCCACTTCGAGCACGAAGACGCCCCGCGCGTTGACGCGGCACTCGGCGTGAATCGGCCCGTGATGGAGGCCGAGCGCGCGCGCGGCCGCCGCAACCGCCGCCTCGACGGTGTCGCGGTCGCGATCGGCGAGCCCGGACGGCGTCACGTAGATGGTCTCTTCGAAGAACGGACCGTCCAGCGGGTCCGGCTTGTCGAACACGGCCAGCGTGTGCAGGCGGCCCTGCTCGAGGATTCCTTCCACGGCGTATTCGCGGCCGTCGATGAACCCCTCGATCAGCACGACGTCGTGGGCCGGGTCCTGCAGCGCGCGGATTTCCGTCGACCGCAGCAGGCGGACGAGGCGTGTGAACGCCGCGACGAACGACGCGGGGTCGTCCGCCCGGATCACCCCGCGGCTGGCCGACAGCGCCACCGGCTTGACGACGCAGGGAAAGCGCACCGCCGCGGCCATCGCCGCGGCCGCGGCGTCCAGCGGCGCCGATTGGAACCAGGGGACGGGCAGGCCGGCCGCGGCCAGCCGGTCGCGCGTCCGGCGCTTGTCGCGGCTGGCCGCGGCGGCCGGCGGCGGATGGCCCGGCAGGCCGAGTGCCGCGGCGACCCGCGCCGCGATCACCACCGGCCGATCCCCGACGACCAGCAGGCCGTCGATCGGGTCGCGCCGGGCGGCCGCCACCAGCGCCTCCACCGATTCGTCTTCCCGGTGAAACCGGATCGGGATCGCGGCGTCCCGCCAGGGATCGTCCAGCAGGTGGCACCGGTCGGTCGCGAACACCAGCTCGACGCCCTGCCGCACCGCCGCCTCGCCGAACGACCGCGTCTGATACCCGGTCGTGGTGGCGAGGAGGACGATGCGGCGGGTCGTGGGAAGAGGCAAGGGGGTTCGCTCGGGGCTCGGGCGTTTCGGCGTCAGATCAGAGCCACCTGCTCTGTGGTCGGCTCCGCTCAACAGTACCAAGGCTCGTTCAGATACGGCACGGTGGCGCGGTCCCGGGCCGGAGGCCCGATCCTCGACGGCGATCGGCCCGGGCCGGCCGCCTCCCCGGCCAGCGTGCGCACCGCGTCGAACAGCGCCCGCCGTGGCGCGGTCGGCTGCCGGCCCACGAGCCCCATCACCTCGCGCTGAAGGGCGTCGACGTCCGGATCCTCGTGCGTCCACCGGTACGAGAGGGCCTCCGGGTCGAACGCCCCGACCAGCCGGCGGATCTCCGGCAGTTCCAGCAGCCGCGATCCGGCCGTGACGATCAGCCGGATGGCGAGCTGAATCGGTGCGACCTGCTCCACCAGGTCCAGATCGTCGACCATGTCCAGCAGGTCGCGGTACCCCTGCCGCGTCGTCCATGGCGTGAACGCGACGAAGGTCGGGCAGAGGGCGAGCCCGGCCTCGCGGCAGAGGGCGACGGCCCGGGCAAAATCGGCGCGCGTGTGCCCCTTGTCCAGCAGAGCCAGGATCCGATCGTCCACCGCTTCGACCGCGGTGGTGACGAACAGACAGCCGGTCTGCTGCAGCTGCGCGAGCATCGCCGGGTCCCGGAGCAGATGTTCGACCTTCACCGTCACGTCGTAGGTGAGGCCCGGCCACTCCCGCGCCAGTCCGTCGATCACGGCGCGCGCGTGGCGGGGGCCGTTGAGGAAATCGGGGTCGCCGAACGTGATGTGCGCCGCGCCGGCCGCCACCTGCGCGCGGATGTCGGCCAGCACGACGTCCGGCGGCACGACGCGGAAGCGTCCGCCGTACACCGGCACGATCGGGCAGTGACGGCAGCGGTGCCTGCAGCCGCGGCTGGCCTCCGTGTAGCCGACCGTCTTCCGCGAGCCGTCCCCGATCTGCAGCGACGCGTACCGGGACAGCGGGGGCAACTGCCGCCGATCGGGCACGAGAAACGACAGGCGCGGGAGATCGCGACCGGCCGCCGGCGCCGACAAGACCTCCTGCGGGTCGTCTCCCCCGCCCGCTGCGCCGCCGGCGATCCGCCGGGCCAGCGCCACCAGATCGGCTTCGAACTCGGCGCCGAGGATCGTCTGCACGCCGCGCGCGCGGAGGAACGCGGCGTTCAGCGGCGCGTAGAGGCCGTAGCAGCACAGATGCGCGGCCGGGTTCTCCTGCCGCACCCGCTCGATGACCTTCGTCGCCAGCCGCGTGGCGGTGTGCATCGGCAGGTAGCAGGCGATGAGGCCGGCCGCCCGGACGGCCTCTAACGGCAGCGGCTCGCGGGACAGATCGACCGGACGCACCTCGAATCCCGCCTGTGCGAGCCAGGCCACCGGCGACGCCAGTCCGAACGGCTGGCGGCCCATTTCGTAGGTGGACAGGAGGAGGACGCGCATGGGGGCAGTCTGTCACGTCCACCGTCGGACGTCCAACGTCCGCGCCCCGCGCCCCGCGCCCTGAGCCCCGAGTCCCCGTGCTACACTCCCCCGCCATGACCGCCCAATCCGGCGCCGTTGAAAGCGCGCCCGCGGGCCATCCGCCGGGGCTGTACGTGCTGTTCTTCACCGAGCTGTGGGAACGGTACAGCTTCTACTCGATGATGGCGATCCTCGCGCTGTACATGAACGAGCGGCTGCATTTCGGCGTGGCGCACGTCGGCCGCGTCTACGGCGGCTACATCGCCGGCGTCTATTTCCTGCCGCTCATCGGCGGCTTCCTGGCCGATCGGGTGCTCGGGTTCAACCGGGCCGTGATCGTCGGCGGCTTCCTGATGATGTGCGGGCACCTGGTGCTGTCGGTCGAGTCGCTGCCGTTCTTCTACGGCGGGCTCGTCTTGCTCGCCTGCGGCAGCGGCCTGCTGAAGCCGAATGTCTCGACCATCGTCGGGAACCTCTACCGCGACCGCCCCGGCCTGCGGGACGCCGGCTTCAACATCTTCTATATGGGGATCAACATCGGCGCGTTCATCGCGCCGCTGACCGTGTCGTGGTTCAAGCAGCGCTACGGCTGGGGTGTCGCGTTCGGCTCGGCGGCCGGCGCGATGCTGATCTCGCTCGCGGTCTTCATCGGCTTCAACCGCTACATCCGGGAGGCGGCGCAGAAGGTCGACCAGACGTCGCGCGAAGCGCGCGCGGCGGCGCCGGCCGAGACGCGCGCGCGCGTAATCACGCTGCTGATGGTGTTCGCGATCTCGGCCGTCTTCTGGCTGGCCTTCTACCAGAACGGCTTCACGCTGACATTCTGGGCGCGCGACAACACGCTGACGACCATTGCGCCGGAGAAGTTCCAGGCGATCGAGCCGCTCGGCGTCATTCTGCTGTCGCCGCTCGCCGTGTGGCTGTGGATGTGGCTGCAGCGGCGCCGGGCCGAACCGTCGACGCCGGTGAAGATGCTGATCGGCGTCCTGCTCGTCGCCGGCGCGTTCGGGATGATGGCCTGGGCCGGGCTGATCGGCGGCGACACGGGCCGGGTGTCGGTCCAGTGGCTCGTGTGGGCCTACGTCATCATCGCGCTCGGCGAGATCGCCCTCAGCCCGATGGGCCTGTCACTCGTCAACCGGGTCGCCCCTCCGCGCAGCCGCGGCGTGATGATGGGCGGCTGGTTCGTGAGCCTGGCGATCGGCGGCTACCTCTCCGGCTCCATCGGCGGCTACTGGAACCGGATGCCGCACAGCCGATTCTTCCTGCTGGTCGTCGGCATCCTGTTCGTCACCGCCGTCCTCCTGCTGCTGATGACGCCGGCGATCAAGCGGACGATCGCCCGCGTCGACGCCGAGGAGCGCGAGGCCGCGCAGGCCCCCTGAGCCCATGCCGCTGGACGACTACCGCCGCAAGCGCGATTTCACGCGCTCCCCGGAGCCGGCCGGTGCCGCGCGCCGACGGCGGCGCGGCGCCGGCGGCGCCTTCTGCGTGCAGAAGCACCTGGCGAGCCACCTGCACTACGACTTCCGCCTGGAGCACGGCGGCGTCCTGCTCTCCTGGGCCGTGCCGAAGGGACCGTCCATCGACCCGTCCGTGAGGCGCTATGCCGTGCAGGTCGAGGATCATCCGCTCGACTACGGCGACTTCGAAGGCGTCATTCCCGAGGGGTACGGCGCCGGCATCGTGATGCTCTGGGATCGCGGCACCTGGGAGCCGGAAGTCGAGGATGTCGACGCCGCGCTGCGCCGGGGCGACCTGAAATTCCGGCTGAACGGCCACAAGCTGAAGGGCTCGTGGGTGCTCGTGCGCACCCGCTTCGGCAGCGACCGGGGCTGGCTGCTCATCAAGCATCGCGACGCCTGGGCCGGTCCGGTGGACATCACGACCTTCGCGCCGCTCAGCGTCAAGAGCGGCGGCGACTTCGAGGATATCGTCGGCAGCCGCGCGCCGGCGATCTGGCAGTCGAACCGGCCCGCCCGGGGCGGGCAGGCCGGCAAGCTGCTGGCCGAGGTGCTCGAACGGGTGGCCGCCAGGAAGGCCGGAGCGAAGCCCCGGGCCGCGTCGAAGCGCGCCACGACGACCGTCAGGAAGAAGCCAAGGGGAAAGAAGAAGCCGGGAATGAGGAATGAGGAATGAGGAACGAGGAATGAGGGGTGAGAGGTGCTCATTCCTCTCATTCCTCTCATTCCTCATTCCTCATTCCTCATTCCTTCTTCCTCACCTCCTCCTCAATCCAGCAGCCGCTGCGACAGGACGCTCCAGACGGCGTACGCGAGCCGCCGCCGATCGTGGCGCGCGATGTCGTGCAGCCAGAAATCCCCTTCGACGACCGCGCAATGCGCCGGCAGGATCCCGACCTGCAGCGGTTCCTTGTGCTCGGCCGCGTACCGGGCCAGCGTCCCGGGTGACGGCAGGCCGGTATTCGTGACGACGACGTCGACCGGCCGGCCGATGGCGGTCTCGACGCGGGCCACGGCGTCGGCAGCGGTGAACCCGTGCATGCCGCGCCCCTCGGTCAGCAGGTTGGCGATCAGGATGACCGGCCCCCGCACCTCGGCAAGCGCCTCCGCCACGCCCTGCACGAGGAAGATCGGCATCAGGCTCGTGTAGAAGCTGCCGGGGCCGACGATGACGGCGTCGAAGGTCCGGATGGCGTCGGCGACGGCCGGATAGATCGACACGTCCGGTTCCAGCCAGATGCGCCGCACGAAGTGGCCGCGCGTCTGTCCGGCGTCCACCTCCACTTCGCCGCGCGTCTCGGATCCGTCGCCGTACTCGGCGCAGACCGACGCGTGCTCGACGCTGATCGGCCAGACGCGGCCGCTGCAGCCGAGCAGCGCCCGCAGCCCGTCGACCGCCGCCAGGAAATCCCCGCTGTACCGCTGCATCATCGACAGCAGCAGATTGCCGCCCGTGTGGCCGCCGAGCCGGGTATGCTCGAGCGTCGGCAGGCGCGCCAGCAGGACCCGGCGGGCCTCGCGCTCGTTGCGCGACAGCGCCAGCGTGCACTTGAGGACGTCGCCCGGCGGCAGCACGCCGAGTTCATCGCGGAGCTGCCCGGAGCTGCCGCCGCTGTCGAACATCGTGACGACCGCGTTGACGTCCAGCCAGGGATTGGTCTTGAGGCCGCCCAGCAGGCTCGGCAGGCCGGTGCCGCCGCCGAAGCAGCCGACCTTCAGGTGCCGCAGGCGCATGGCGGCATTCTACCGTCGCGCTTGCGGAAAGTCGAAACCGGCCCATCCACGGACCGCCGCGGCCCTGCACTACAATACGGGGCATGACCGATCCCGTCCAGGCGGTGGCGCCCGTCCTTCAGCGTTTCCAGGAGCTGTTCGGCCCGCGGCTCCAGGCCTTCCTGGTGTACGGCGAACGCCAGAAGCCGGCCGGCGGCAGCGGCGCCGGCAGCCGGCACGTCCACACGCTCGCGCTCGTCGATCAGCTGACGGGCGACGACCTGGCGGCGTGCGCGCCGTCGGTCCCCGACTGGCGGAAGCAGGGGCTGGCGACGCCGCTCGTCCTGTCGGCCGCCGAGTTCGCGCGATCGCTCGACGCGTTCCCGCTCGAGTACGGCGAGATCATCGCCGACCACCTGCTCGTCGCGGGGACCGATCCGTTCGAGCACCTGCAGGCCCGGCCGGCCGACCTGCGGCGGGCGTGCGAGGTGCAGGCCAAGAGTCACCTGCTGCACCTGCGTGAAGGCTACCTGGAGACCGGGGGCAAACCGGAGGCCGTGGCGGCGCTGATCCGGGCGTCGGCCCCGGCGCTCGCCGCGCTGCTGCGGAACGTCGCCCGGCTCGAAGGCGCGCCGGCCGACGACCACGCGACCGTCGCGCACCACACGCGCCATCGCCTCGGGCTCGACGGCGACACGATCCACGACGTGCTCGCGCTCACCCAGCAGCCCGATCGCCTGAACGCCGCCGGCGCGCAGCGCCTGTTTCCGCCGTACCTCGACGCGGTCGAGCGGCTCGTGCACTACGTCGACACCTGGACGTCCTGATGCGCCACCCCCTCGCCCCGATTCGCCGGTGGCTGATCGTGGTCGGCGTCGCGCTGCTCGGGCTCGCGACGCCGACGCTGAGCGCACAGCGCACCGGCGCCAGCCTGCCCGCGTTGACCAAGCCGGTCAACGACTTCGCCGGCGTGATCGATCCCGCCAGCGCCGCCGCCATGGACCGGCAGATCCGGGCCCTGCAGGCCGCCACCGGCGACGCCGTCGTGGTCGCGACGATCCCGACCTACGCGCCGTACGGGGACATCTCGCAGTACGCGGTGCAGATGTTCGCGAACCACGGCCGGGGCATCGGCCGGAAGGGGAAGGACAACGGCCTGCTGGTGCTGCTCTCCGTGAAGGAGCGGCGGGTCTGGATCGAGGTGGGCTACGGCCTCGAGCCGTACGTCACCGACGGCTTTGCGGGCGACACCAGCCGGCTGTACATGGTGCCGGCGTTCCGCCGGGGCCAGTACGGCGCCGGCCTGCTCGCCGGCACGACCCGGCTGATCGATCGGATCGCGAAGGAGCGGCATGTCACGCTGAGCGGCGTGCCGGCGCCGCCGCCGCCCCGGGCGGCGCCCGGCCCGGGCGTGCCCGGCTGGCTCGTCATCCTCCTCGCGCTCGGCGTCCTCATGCTGATCATCCGGGCCACCTCCGGCGGCGGGCCGCGCGGCGGCGGCCGGGGAGGCCTCGGCTGGAGCGGCTGGTCGGCCGGCGTCGGCATGTTCGGCGGCGGCTTCGGCGGCTTCGGCGGCGGCTTCGGCGGCGGCGGCTTCGGGGGCGGCGGCGGTGGCTTCGGGGGCGGGTTCGGCGGGTTCGGCGGAGGCGCCACGGGAGGTGGCGGCGGCGGCGCGGGATGGTAGGATGGCCGAACGGCCCCTGCGGAGGAGGATGACGGTGTCAGAACAGATCGTGGAAGCGAGACCGACGAGCCGGATCGGCCGGCTGCTGCCCGCGTGTGCGATCGCCGTCCTCGCCCTCGGGCTGTCGGGCTGCTCGTACAACACGTTCGTCAGCCAGCAGGAGGCCATCAAGGCGCAGTGGGCGCAGGTGCAGAACCAGATTCAGCGCCGCAACGACCTGATCCCGAATCTGGTCGCCACCGTCAAGGGCTACGCCGCGCACGAGCAGGACACGTTCGAGGCGATCGCCGCGTCGCGCGCGAAGCTGGCCGGCGCGCAGACGCCGGCCGACACGATGGCGGCCGCCAATCAGCAGACCGCCGCGCTCTCACGCCTGCTGGTCATCGCCGAGGCCTATCCGCAGCTCAAGGCGGACGAACAGTTCAACCGGCTCATGGACGAGCTGGCCGGCACCGAGAACCGGATTGCCGTGGAACGCATGCGGTACAACCAACGCGTGCAGGCGTACAACACCCTGCTGCGTCAGTTTCCATCGAACCTGACGGCGAGGATGTTCGGCTTCAAGGAATATCCGTTCTTCCAGGCGCCGCCGGCCGCGCAGAAGGTGCCGACGGTTCACTTCGGCAAGTAGCCACGGTCCGCAGAACGACCGACGGAGGGAGAGACGATGGCGATCGGAGAAGCGCTGCTGCCCGAGTTCGATCACGAAATGGCCACGACGCGGCGGGTGCTCGAGCGGGTGCCGGACGACAAGTTCGCGTGGAAGCCGCACGCCAAGTCGATGAGCATGGGCGACCTGGCGAGGCACCTGTCCGACCTGCCGCAGATGGCCGGCATGGTCCTGACGCAGCCCGGGTTCGATCTGGCGTCGCGGCCGGCAGCCGACCCCGCCAGCAGGCCGGCCACCCGCGCGGCCCTGCTCGAGGCGTTCGACGGGCACGTGAAGGCGGCCCGCGAGGCGATCGCGTCGAAGACCGACCCGGAGTTCGCGGCGATCTGGTCGCTGAAGCGCAACGGCCAGGAAATCTTCTCGCTGCCGCGCGTCGCCGCCATCCGCAGCCTGGTGATGAACCACAGCATTCACCACCGCGGCCAGCTCAGCGTCTATCTCCGGCTGAACGACCTGCCCGTGCCGTCGATCTACGGTCCCTCGGCGGACGAGGGACGGATGTAGGACCGTCCCTCATTCCTTCTTTTCCGGCTCCAGCGTCAGCCGCTCCTCGGCGGCCGATTCCACTCTGGCCCGCGAATAGAGCACCGGGAAGTACCGTCCGTCGGCCCACAGCGGGAACAGATCGCGGTAGTGCGGGCTGTCGACGTTGCCGGACTGTCCCGGGTTGTTGATGCCGACCGAATCGTCCCAGTCCGCGGTGTCGGCGATGATCTTGAACGACCCGCCGGCCGTCTGGTTGTCGCTGCCGCCGGTGGCGTCAACCGTGTAGCTGTCGCCGCCGCGCGGCAGCGGGCCGACGTCCAGCCTCGCCCGGGTCGCCGCATCGACGGCCGGGCTCAGCGGGTGACGGATCAGCGCGTGGTGATAGTGGCCGAGCTGCCAGTTCGCCATGCCCGGCCCGAGCCGGGTCGTCAGGTCCCGCACCGCTTCGCCGAGGGCGCGCACCAGCAGGGCATCGCGGCCGGCGAGCGGGTCGGGGCCGAACCGGCCGTCGGGCGCGTCACACCAGTCGATCAGCTTCGTCATGCTGATGTCGCCGATGAACGGCTGCGCCGCCTTCGGTACGACCAGGTTGCGGATGTCGACCTCCAGGTGGCGCTGCCACATCTCGTAGATGCCGGCTGGCACCGAATCGCGGCCGAGGCGGTCGTTCCACGCGAGCAGGACGTCCCGTGCCTTGCGCACCGCGGGATCCGCCACCGGCAGATCCTTCAGCAGCGGGACCAGGCTGCGGGCCGGCAGCGAGAGCGTGCTGTTCTGCAGCGCCATCATGTCGGCGACGGTGAAGATCCGGCCCGACCCGAGGAACTCGGCCACGCGCGCCGCCCGATACGGGTCCGCCCAGAGGTAGTGGAGCGCCTCCGGATACGGGAAGCCGGGCGGGAACAGATAGTTGTTCGAGGTGTTGTAGAAGCCCTTCGCCGGATTGACGACGTGCGGGAGCGCCTTGATCGGGAGATACCCGTCCCACTCGTACCGCCCGTCGCCCGGCACCGGCACCAGCCCGCTCCAGTTCGGACGGAGCGGCTCGATGCCGACCGCCTGATACCCGATCGTCCCGTCGACGCCCGCCCAGACCATGTTCTCCGACGGGATGCGGCTATAGCTGCACGCGTCACGGAATTCCTGCCAGGTGCGCGCCTGGTCCATCCGGAGGCTCGCCAGGTACGGCGCCGACCCGATGTCCATCCAGGCGGCGCGCACCGCGTACGCCTTGTGGTGGACCCGGTCTTCGTAGACCACCGGTCCGTGCCGCGTGAACTTCAGATCGACGCTCACCGGCGCCTGCCCCTTCACCGGGATCGTGTCCTTGATGACCCGCATGGTTTCCCACCCGCCGCGGTACCGGTACTCGAGCGGGTTGGCCGGATTCGTGTCGTAGACGTACAGGTCCTCGCTGTCGTTGCCGAAGATCGTCAGCCCCCAGGCGCCGTACTGATTGTGGCCGATGGAGACCCCCGGCAGCACCGGCTCGCCGGCCCCGATCACGTCCCAGCCGGGCGCCACGAGCTGGACCCAGTAGCGGAGCGACGGGGCTTCCTGGACCCGGTGCGGATCGTTCGCCATGATCGGGAAGCCGGTCTGCGTGAGCCGGCCGCTGACGACCCAGTCGTTCGATCCGATGTCCTCCTGCCGGAGGCTGAGATCGACCGCGGACGGGCCGGCGGCCCGGTCGAGCCGCGCCTCGTTGCGCGGGTTGCCGCGGTACGCCGGCACGATCTCATCGGGCGTGAACCGGATCGGCTCCCGGAAGGCGTTGTAGAGGTCGAGAATGTGCGGCGACAGCAGCGAGAGGTCGATCGCCGGATCGATGCGGAGATCCGGATTCGCCGGCTGGAAATCCGACAGGTCCTTCACCTTGGCGACGCCGAGCACGCGGATCGCCTGCGCCAGGTTCAGTTCCTGGTCGATGTTCGCCAGCAGGCCGTTGTAGCGGGAAATCACGACCGCCGGCGTCCACGGCTGCGGTCTGATGCCGAGCAGCTTGAACTCGAGCGGCAGCCGTGACGGATGCCGGTTGGCTTCGGCGACGTACGCGTTGACGCCGTCGACGTAGGCGTCGACGATCGCCTGCCCGTGCGGGTGGTAGTAGTTCAGTTCCTGCGTGAGATCGCCGCGGAACATGAACAGCCGGGTGCCGATGTCGCGCTTCAGCTCGCGGGGCCCCAGAATCTGCGCCACCGTTCCGGTGGCCTGCCGCCGCCACAGCTCGAACTGGAACAGCCGATCCCGAACGGCGTTGTACCCCTGCGCGAAGAACAGATCGTGTTCGTTCTTCGCATAGATGTGGGCGATCCCCCAGCGATCCTTGATGATCTCCACCGGCTGCCGGAGCCCCCGGACGTGGAGCGTCTGCGAGGCGACGGGGGCCGGTGCGGGCGCCGCTGGCGCCGGTGCCGGCATCAGCAGCGTCACGAGAGCGGTCACGACGAGACGCGGGAACGCGCGCATGGCCATCCTTTCCCGGGCCGGGTCGGCGGGCGGACAGCCCGGTGCACCCAGCCCGGCCGGAGCACGGACGAGGCACTATAATCCAACCGGCTCTGCCGATGACACGCTGGATCGTGACGGAATCCGAACAGGGGCTGCGGCTCGACGCCTGGCTGGCGCGCCGGTCCGAAGTCGGCGCCCGGGCGAAGGCGACCGCCTGGATCGAGCGCGGCAAGGTGTTTCTCAACGGCACGGCGGCCGGCTTCCCCGACGCGGGCCGCCGGCTGCAGGCGGGCGACGAAATCAGCCTCTGGGTCGATCGCCCCGGCACGGCGACGCCGGTGGCGCGCCGCGTGGCGGCCGCCCGGCCCCTGCTGCACGTCGTCCACGAAGACCGGGCCATCCTGATCGCCGACAAGCCGCCCGGCCTGCTCGTGGAGCCGCTGCCGGACAGCGACGACCAGGAGCCGACGCTGCTCGATCTCGTCGCGGACCACCTGCGGACGTCCGTCCGGTCGCGTCCGCTCGTCGTGCACCGGATCGATCGGGACACGTCCGGCCTGGTGCTGTTCGCGAAGACGACAGCCGCGCAGCAGGCGCTGAAGGCGCAGTTCGAGCGGCGGGAACCGACGCGGATCTATCTGGCGCTCGTCCGTGGCGTGGTGTCGCCGGCATCCGGCACGTGGCGCGACAAACTCGTCTGGGACAAGGCGAGACTCATGCAGCGGCTGGCCCATCCACGGGACGCCCGCTCGAAGGACGCGGTGGCCCATTACCGGGTGCTGGAACAGTTCCGCGACGAGGCGCTCCTGGAAGTGTCGCTCGTCACCGGGAAGCGGAATCAGATCCGTGTGCAGGCCGGGCGGCGGGGGCATCCGATCGTGGGCGAACGGCTGTATCGGTTCGGCGCGGCCCGGGCCGACGGGTCGGCGATCGACCGCCAGGCGCTCCACGCCGCCCGGCTCGAGTTCGCGCATCCGGTCACGGGGAAGCCCGTACGCGCGTCGGCGCCGCTGCCGGACGACATGCGCGCGCTCGTGGAACGGCTCAGGCAGGGGCGGCCGGCGTAATCAGCGCCCGCTCCCGGTAGTACACTGGCCGGGTGATGCCCGAGGCCGTCGCCCCCGCGAGATTCGCCCTGGACGAGTTCGTCGCCCCCCCCGGCCTCCGGGGCGGCCACCGGATGACCCTGTTCGCCTGGGGCCGGCCGCGCCGGTTCCCCCGGCTGCCGCGTCCGACCGAGCGGTTCTTCGACGTGGCCCGGGACGCCCGGATTCTCGCGCACGGCTACTGGCAGCCGGCGCCGCAGGGCCATCCCACGCTGCTGGCGCTGCACGGGCTGGAGGGCTCCAGCCGGGCGCACTACATGCTGGGCCTGGCGGACAAGGCGTACGCGCGCGGCTTCAACGTCCTGCTGCTGAACCAGCGCAACTGCGGCGACACCGAGCACCTGTCGGCCGGGCTCTACCATTCCGGGCTGACGCACGATCCGGCGGCCGTCATCAGCGAGCTCGTCGACGTCGACCGGCTCCGGGCGATCGTGCTGGCGGGCTACTCGCTGGGCGGCAACCTGGCGCTGAAGCTGGCGGGCGAGTACGGCGGCAACCCGCCGCCGGCCGTGAAGGCGGTCTGCGCCGTGTCGCCGATCGTCGAGGTCGATCGCTGCGTGGAGGCGCTGGAGCGGCGGCAGAACGTGCTGTACGAGTGGAACTTCGTCCGGCACCTGAAGCAGCGGATGCGCCGGAAGGCCCGCTTCTGGCCGGGCCGGTTTCCGGTGGACCGGCTGTCGGAGGTCCGGACGGTGCGGGCGTTCGACGAGATCTATACGGCGCCGTATTTCGGCTTTCGCGACGCCGCCGACTACTATCACCAGGCGAGCGCGATGCGCGTGATCGACCGGATCCGGCTGCCGACGCTGATCATCGCCGCCGAGGACGATCCCTTCGTCCCGGTCGCCTCGTTCCGGAATCCGGCGCTCGCCGGCAACCCGGACATCGCCCTGCACGTGACCCCGCACGGCGGCCACTGCGGCTTCGTCGGGCGCGCGACCGCCGGCGGCGACGGCTACTGGGCCGAGCAGGCGATCGTCGAGTTCGCGGCCGCCCACTGCCCGACCGCCTGAGCATCCGGGCGCCCGCCCTCTTGACCCCCTGCGGCACTTCTGTTATTAGTAGCCGCAATTACTACTACTGACGCGGCCGGCCGCATGACGCGGACCGCCTGCGACGGGAAGCGGCGGGAGGCGCGCCATGTTTTCCACGGCACCGTTGTCGGCCCAGATCGGCGCGGAGATTTCGGACATCGACCTCGCGGGGCCGCCGGACGACGCGATCATCCGCCGGCTGCTGCACGTCTTCTACGCCCACTCGGTGATCGTCGTCCGCGATCAGCAGCTGACGCTCGACCATTTCCTGCAGGTCGGCCGGTGGTTCGGCACGCCGAAGCCGCACTTCCTCGACCACCTGCGCCTCCCGGGCTACGATTCGATCCTGCTGCTGTCGAACCTCCACGAGCAGGGCCGCCCGATCGGCATCTACGAGGGGGCCGCGTTCTGGCACACGGACGTCGCGTACGAGGACCCGCCGAACACGGGGACGGTCGTCTATGCGCTGCAGGTGCCGGCCAGCGGCGGGCGGACCTGGTTCGCCAATCAGTACGCCGCCTACGACGCCCTGCCGGCGCCGATGAAGCGGCGGATCGACGGCCTGCGCGTCGTACACCATTACGGCAACCGCGCCGACATGGACGAGACCTCGCGCACGTCGGCCGAGCGCCTCACCGACGCGCAGAAGCGCCGCGTCACGAGTGTGGTGATGCCGCTCGTCCGGCACCATCCGATCACGGGGCGCCGCGCCCTCTACGGCGTCGCCGGCAGCTCGTTCCACATCGCCGGCCTGCCGGACGACGAGGCGACCGACCTGCTGAACGAACTCGCCGCGCACGCCACCCGGCCGGAGTTCATCACCTGCCACGAGTACCGCAGGGGGGACGTCGCCGCGTGGGACACGTTCGCCACCCTTCACAAGGCCGAGCTGCTCGATCCGGTGCACGACCGGACGGATCCGATGGCGCGGCTGCTCTACCGCATCAGTCTGACCGGCCACTCGCCGCAGTGCTGAGAGGGCGAACCGGGGATGCGGGCCGACCTGGACCACGAGGAGATCACCCGGGCGACGCGCGCGCTCGAGGCGCTCGGGCTGTCCGGCTTCGAAGCGGCCGTGTACGTCCGCCTGCTGGCCGAGCCCGAGCCGGCCACCGGCTACAAGATCGCCCAGCGGCTCGGCAAGCCGGTGGCGAACACGTACAAGGCGCTCGAGTCGCTCGCCAACAAGGGGGCGGTCGTCATCGATGAAGGGGCGAACCGGCTCTGCCGCGCCGTCCCGACCGACGAGCTGCTGGCCAGGCTGGAGCGCGGATTCCAGGAGCACCGCCGGACCGCCGCCCGCAGTCTCGCGAAGATCAGGCGGTCGCGCGCCGACGATCGCGTCTACCAGTTCCGCACGGCCGGGCAGGTGGTCGAGCGGTGCCGGGCGATGCTGCACGCCTGCCGGCGGGTGGCGCTGGTCGACGCGTTCCCCGGGCCGCTGCAGACGCTGGCCGCCGATCTCGAAGAGGCGGCCGCGCGAGGCGTGCAGGTCGTCGTGAAGGCGTACGCGCCCGCGAAGCTGCGCGGCGTCGCCCTGTTCGTCGACGCCGAGGGCCGCGAGGTCCTGGAGCAGTGGCCCGGGCAGTGGCTCAACCTCGTCACGGACGGCGCCGAGACGATGCTCGCGCTGCTGAGCGCCGATGGCCTGGCGATCCATCAGGCGGTCGCGACGTCCAGCGCGTATCTGTCCTGCGTGCTCCACTCCGCCCTGCTCGCCGAGGCGGTGCTCGCCGGCGTGCAGGAGCGGCTGGCGCGCAACGACCACGCGGGCGCCGCCCGGCGCCTGCTCCACAAGTACAGCAGCGTGCACGCCGTCCGGGGCCTGGGCAACGAGGCGCTGCTGAACACCTTCCGAGGACGACCACGATCATGACCGACGCCACGCCGCTCATCACCACCGACCTCGACGTCGACGCCGACGGGCTCCAGCGGGGCGTCCTGCGCGTCCCGCACTCGCACGACCGCTCCGCCTACGGGTTCATCCCGATCCCGATCGTCGTCGCCCGCCACGGGCAGGGTCCCACGGTGCTCCTGACCGGCGGCGTCCACGGCGACGAGTACGAAGGGCCGATCGCCCTCATCCGCCTGATCCGCGAGCTGCAGATCGACGCCCTCCAGGGGCGCCTCATCATCATCCCGACGCTGAACGCGCCGGCGGTCCAGGCGGCCACCCGCACGTCGCCGATCGATCGCATCAATCTCAACCGCACGTTTCCCGGCGACCGGAACGGCACGCCGACCGAGATGATCGCCGATTACGTGGAGCGCGTCCTGCTGCCGCTCGCCGACTACGCGTTCGACTTTCACGCCGGCGGCAGCTCGCTCGACTACCTGCCGACGCTGTTCACCGCGCCGCCGCGCACCGATCGGGAACAGCGGCAGATCGACGCGCTCGTCGCCGCCTTCGCGCCGCCGCGGCTCCTCTACATGGAATCGCTGGAGAACGATCGCCTGATCAGCGCCGCCGCCCGGCGCCACAACGTCCCGTTCCTGACCGGCGAGTTCGGCGGGGGCGCGACGGTCAACCGCGAAGGGCTCGCGGTGCTGGAGCGCGGGCTGGCCGGCCTGCTCGACGGACTGGGCGTGCTGCCGGGCCGTACGCCGCGCCCGCCGGCCGCGCCCGCGCGGCGACTCGAGGCAGCCGCCCGGCACTACCTGTACGCGCCGCGCCCGGGGCTGTTCGAGCCGCACTTCTCGCTGGGCGACGAGGTGCACGCGGGCCAGCTCGCCGGCGTCATTCACGACACCGTGCAGCCGTGGCTCGACCCGGTCCCTGTGTCGTTCGGCGCGGATGGACTCGTCCTCTGCATCCGCACCTTCGCGCTCGTCGTCGCGGGCGACTGCCTCGGGCATCTCGGGAGCGACGTCGGCTAGGCCGTCCCGGCGAACGCGAACGCCGAGCGCCCGAGCGCCCGAGCATGGTTCCTCACGAAGCCACGGAACCACGAAGGGCGATCGACGGCTACGAACCCGGGGTGAGCACGACGCGGAACCGCGCCTGGCCGCTCATCATCCGATCGAACGCCTCGGTCACCCGCGCCAGCGGGAACACTTCGTTCATCGGCCGCACGCCGGTCAGCGCGCTGAAGGCGAGCGTGTCCTGCGAATCGATGGACGACCCGGAGGGCCAGCCCTGAATGGACCGCCGCCCGCCAATGAGGAGGAGCGGCGGCACTTCGAGCGGCTCGGCGGCGGCGCCGACGATGAGCAGCGTGCCGTTGAGGCCCAGGCCGCCGAGCACCGCCGTCATCGCCGGGCCGTTCGTGACGGTGGCGAGAATCACCCGCGCGCCCCCCAGCTTCACCAGGGCCGCCGCCGGGTCCTGCGCCCGGCTGTCGATGTACGCCGACGCGCCCAGCTGGCGGGCCAGCGGCTCCTTCTCCGGCCCGCGGGCAATGGCCACCGTCCGGAACCCCATCTTCGCCGCGAACTGCACCCCCAGGTGGCCGAGGCCGCCGACCCCGAGCACGGCGACGAGATCGCCGGGCCGCGCCCCGCTGTGCCGCAGCGCGTTGAACGTCGTGATGCCGGCGCACATCAGCGGTCCGGCCTCGACGGCCGACAGGCCCTCGGGAATCCGCGCGAGGGCGCCGGTCGGCGCGACCATGTACGCCGCGTAGCCGCCGTCGTAGGTGATGCCGGGGATCTGGGGGGCGACCTGGCAGGTCACGAAGTCGCCGCGGCGGCACGAATCGCAGTATCCGCAGTGGCCGCCGTGCCAGCCGACGGCGACGCGGTCTCCCGCCGCCCACCCGGCGACGCCGGCCCCGACGGCCTCGATCACGCCGGCGACTTCGTGCCCCGGCACCCTCGGATACGAGACGCCGGGAAACGTCCCTGCCTTCGTGAACGCGTCGCTGTGGCAGATGCCGCAGGCGTCGACCCTGATCCGCACCGCTCCGGCGCCCGGCTCGGGGACGTCGCGCTCGACCAGTTCAAACGGTCCGTTCGGACGGGCAATCTGTGCGACCTGCATCTTGGACATTCGTGACTCCAGGGGAAGCGGGACAACGGGCGGCGTGCCGGAACCGGCCTTCAGTTCCCGCGTTGCGTCCCCGCGAGGGGCCCTACTAAGATACCCTGACATGGTGGAGCCACGGTCTCTCACGGGCCTCACGATTTCCCACTACCGCATCCTCGAAAAGCTGGGCGGCGGCGGGATGGGGATTGTCTACAAAGCCGAAGACACGAAGCTCGGGCGCTTCGTCGCGCTGAAATTCCTTCCGGAAGAGGTGGCGGAGGACCAGCCCGCCCTCGAGCGCTTCCAGCGCGAGGCCCGGGCCGCCTCGGCCCTCGACCACCCGAACATCTGCACGGTCTACGAAATCGGCGAGCACGACGGCCGGCTGTTCATCGCGATGCAGTATCTCGCGGGCCAGACGCTCCGCAGCCGCATCGGCGGGCACCCGCTGCCGCTCGATGTGGTGCTCGAGCTGGGCATCGAGATCGCCGACGCGCTCGAGGCGTCGCACGCCAGGGGGATCCTCCACCGCGACATCAAGCCGGCGAACATCTTCGTCACGGACCGCGGCCACGCGAAGATCCTCGACTTCGGCCTCGCCAAGCTCACCTCGGCGGACGCCACGCCTGCCGGGGCGCTGTCCGCGCCGCCGACGATGGATCGCGACGAGATGCTCACGAGCCCGGGGACGACGCTGGGCACGGTCGCCTACATGTCGCCCGAACAGGTGCGCGGCGAAGAACTGGACGCGCGCTCGGACCTGTTCTCGTTCGGTCTCGTGCTCTACGAAATGGCGACCGGCCGGCAGGCGTTCACCGGCCGCACGTCCGCCGTCATCACGGCCGCCATCCTGCACGACGAGCCGCCGCCGCTCGGCCGCGTGAATCCCGACCTGCCGGAGAAACTGGGCGAGACGATCGCCAAGGCGCTCGAGAAGGACCGCACCCTCCGCTGTCAGTCGGCCTCCGAGCTGCGCGCCGATCTGCAACGGCTGAAGCGGGACGTCGACTCCGGCCGCCTGTCGGCGCGTGTCGCCGCGCGGACGGCGGCCGCGGAGGGCGCCGCCCCGGGCGCCGACGGCCCGGCCTCGTCGTCGTCGGCTTCATCGGCCGGGCCGCGGCCGTCGGGATCCGCGCCGACGGTCCGGATGTCGGACAGCGCGACGGCCGTGGCCGGGCCGCCGCCGGGCGGCGGTGGCGGCGCGGCGCCGGCGGCAGGGCGCCGCTGGCCGCTCGCGGCGGTCGCCGCCGCCATCGTCGTCGCGGCCGCGGCCGCGGGCGTGTACGTGATGCGCGCCCGGCGTCCCGCGCCGCTCACGGCGAAGGACATGGTCGTGCTCGCCGATTTCACGAACACGACCGGCGATCCGGTCTTCGACGGATCGCTGCGCCAGGCGCTCGCCGCCAAGCTCGCCGAATCGCCGTATCTGAACATTGTCTCCGATTCCGACGTCCAGGGGACGCTGCACTTCATGGAGCAGCCGCCCGGCGCGCGCCTCACGCCGGAGCTCGCGCGGCAGGTCTGCCAGCGCGACGGCAGCCACGCGGTGCTGGAAGGCACGATCGCCGGCATCGGCGGACGGTACGCGCTCACGCTGAATGCCGTGGACTGCCAGTCGGGCTCGACGCTGGCCAGCGTCGAAGCCGACGCGGCGGCCAAGTCGGACGTGCTGCCCGCGCTCGGCCGGCTCGCGTCGCAGATGCGGAGCCGGCTCGGTGAATCCCTCGCCTCGATCCAGAAGTTCAACACGCCCATCGAGCAGGCGACCACGAATTCCCTCGATGCGCTCAAGGCGTACTCGCTGGCCTGGCGGGACCTGCACGACGGCCAGTGGCAGGACTGCGTCCCGCTGCTCAAGCACGCGGTGGCGCTGGACCCGGACTTCGCCATGGCGTACGCGCTGCTCGGGACCGTCTACGGGAACCTGAACAGCAACAGTCTCAACGCGGACAGCCTGGCCACCGCCGCCGAACGGCAGGCGTTCGCGCTCCGCAACCGCGTCACCGAGCGGGAGAAGTTCTACATCGACACGCACTACTACACGTATGTGAGCGGCGATCTCGACAAGGCAGAACAGACCTACCTCCTCTGGGAGCAGACCTATCCCCGCGACATCGTCCCGTGGGTCAACCTCGCCGGCCAGTACCAGCAGCTCGGCGAACTGCCGCAGGCGATGCGCCAGGCGCAGGAAGCCGTCCGCCTCAGCCCGAGCGACAGCGTGAGCGCGGGAAATCTGGCAGGCATCTATCTGGACATGGGCCGCAACGACGAGGCGAAGGCGCTGGCCGTGGCCACGCTCAAGCAGAGCCCGAACGCCTCCGACCCTCATCGTCTGCTGTGGCTGATCGGCCGGCTCCAGGGAGACAAGGCCGCCATGCAGCGGCAACAGCGCTGGTTCGTGGCGCAGCACGATCCGAACGACATCGAGGTGATGCGGGCCATCCTGGCGACCACCGCCGGCCGGCTCGTCAGGGCCCGCCAGTTGTTCGACCAGGTCGCGGCGTCGCCGGGGGACGGGCCGGACACCCAGGCCGAAGCGCTGGCCCAGACGGCCTCTGCCGAGGCGCTGTTCGGCGATCAGCCGCACGCCCGCGCGGATGCCGTCAAGGCGCTGGCACTGGAGCCCAAGGACCCGAATCCCGACGTCGTCGATGCACTGGTGCTCGCCGGCGACGCGGCGCGCGCCGAACCGCTGATGGCCGGACTGGCGCGAAAGAGCCCGGCCGATACGATGCTCAATCAGATCACGCTGCCGGTGATGCGCGCCATCCTGGCGCTGAATCGCCATCATCCCCACCAGGCGCTCGCGGCGCTCCGCCCGGCGGACGCCTACCCGCTGGCCCAGGACCAGGTCTCCCTGTACGTCCAGGGTCTGGCCTGGCTGGCCGCGCGGAACGGCAAGGCGGCCGCCGGCGCCTTCCAGACGCTGCTCGACCACCGCGGCATGTTCTCGTTCTTTCCTCAGTATTCGCTCGCCGAGCTCGGCCTGGCGCGCGCGCGCGTCCTCGAGCACGACGTCAACGGGGCCCGCACGGCGTACCAGGATTTCTTCGCGATGATGAAGTCGGCCGACAAGGGGCTGCCGATCGTCGCGCAGGCGCGCGCGGAATACAAGGCGCTGGGCTGAGGCGACGGACCAGGCGCGGCCGCCCGTCCCCCGCGCTCCGAGTCAGGCCGCCAGGTACTCCGCCAGCATCGCGGCGAACTCCGGCCCCTTCCCCGCTTCTTCGTGCTTGAAGTACACGTAGACGTCGCGGCAGCCGGCCGTCTCCCGGCGGATCGTGTCGGCCCAGCGCTTCAGATCCGTCGCCGTGTAGCCTTCATCGCGCAGCCGGAAGTACGCGACGTCGCCGGTGACCGCCACCGGCGTCGAGAGCTTCTCGCTCTCGGCCACGCAGAGCGCGACGCGGCGCGCCCGGAGCCGCTCCAGGATCTCCGCGTCGAACCAGGAGGGGTGCCGGAACTCGAACGCGGCCGGCGCGTCGGGCGGCAGCGTCTCGAGGAACGCCTCGAACGTCGCGACGTCCTTGCGGAACGACGGCGGGAGCTGGAACAGGAGGGCGCCGCGCTTGGGGCCGAGGCCGGCCGCCAGGTCGCAGAACCGGCGCGTCAGGTCGCCGACGCCGCGCAGGCGGCTGTCGTGGGTGATGCGGCGCGGGGCCTTGAGGGTCAGCCGGAACCGGTCGGGTGTCGCGGCCGCCCAGCCGGCCAGCGTCTTCTCGGCCGGCATGCGGTAGAACGTGTAATTGATCTCGACGGTGGCAAAGCGGGCCGCGTAATACGGCAGCATCTTCGCGGCCGGCAGATCGGCCGGATAGAAGCGGCCCTTCCACTCGGGGTAGTTGTAGCCGGACGTGCCGATCCAGATCATGCCGGAGAAGCGGGAGCCGGTGCTGCGACTGTCGCCGCCCGCGCCGGCTCCCGGTGATGGTCGTTGAGGTTACCAGCGCGGCTCGCGCCGCCGGCCGCCTGCGTAGTCGCCGCCGAAGTCGCGGCCGCCCCCGCCGCCGCCGAACCCGCCGCCGCCTTCCGGCTTCGGTCGCGCCTCATTGACGACGAGTGGCCGGCCTTCCATCTGGTACTCGTGGAATTCGCTGATCGCCTTCTGGGCGTCCTCGTCCGTGGCCATTTCGACGAAGGCGAAGCCGCGCGCCCGGCCGGTGGCCATGTCGCGCATCACGCGCACGCTCTCGACCGTGCCTGCCCGGCTGAACAGCTCGTTCAGCTCCTCGTCGGTCGCCTTGTACGGAAGGTTGCCCACATACAGTCTCCGACCCATGCTGTCACTCGCTCCTGACCAAGTACGCGCGGTTAGCGTTCGACGTGCGGTCCCCGCGCGAGGAACGCCCGTCCGCCTGGGAAGCTCTCTCGAATGCTGCGCGGGACCCGGTGCCAGCATCGGCGGGGGCTCTCATGCGTGTGTAGGCTCAGTATATCAAACCGCCGCGGCCCGTCCGGCCGATTTCCCGCGAATGCGGGAAACCGCGCCCCGGTCCGGCACGGCGCCGCCCGGCCCCTCTTTACGCTCCGGCGCCACCGGGCTACAGTGGAACGATGTCGTGCCGTACTCCCGCTGCCGCGCTGATGGCGCTGGCCGTGTTCCTCGCCGGCTGCGCGCCCCGTCCGACGGCGCGCGCCTATCACCTCGAAGGGCAGGTACTGGCCGTCAACCCGGCCACGCGGGAAATCACGATCCGCCACGAGGACGTGGAAGGGCTCATGCCCGCCATGACGATGGCGTTCAAGGTGGCGGATCCGGCGATCGTGGCCCGCACGCGGCCCGGCGATCTCGTCAGCGGCACGCTCGTCGTCACGCCGGTGGAATCGTACCTGTCGGCGCTGACGACCGTCGGATCCATGCCGCTCGAAGACCTGCCGCAGAACGTGGCGGACGCGGTGCTCGAACCGGGCCAGCCGGTGCCCGACGCCCGCCTCGTCGATCAGGACGGCCGTCCCCGCCGCCTGTCGTCGTTCCGCGGCCGGACGCTCGTGATCACCTTCATCTACACGCGGTGCCCGCTGCCCGATTACTGCCCGCTCATGGACCGGAACTTCGCGCGGATCCAGCAGGCGGTCCGGACCCGTGCGGCGCTCGCCGGGCGGGTCCACCTGCTCTCGGTCAGCTTCGATCCGGCGCACGACACGCCGGCCGTCCTGAAGGCGCACGCGCGCGCGCTCGGCGCCGACCCGGCGGTCTGGACGTTCGCCACCGGCGACCGGCGGACGATTGACGCGCTCTGCCTGCACCTCGGCGTGTTCGTGACCCGGAACCCGGGCCGGGCCGGGCTGGTCACCCACAATCTGCGCACGGCGATCGTCGACGGGCAGGGACGGCTCGTGAAGATCTACGACGGGAACGACTGGACGCCCGCCCAGGTCCTGCGCGATCTCGCGTCTGTCGCGGCCGGCACGTAATGCCGACGCCGCCGCCCTCGTCGTTTCTGCCGCGCGAGCGCGCGCTGATCCGCCGCCTGACGACCCCGGCGCGCGTCCAGCGGTTCCTGAACGGCCTCCGCTACAACGCCGAGCCGCACGGCATGACGCTGCGCAGCTTCCGCGGCGTCGTACGCACGGGGACGGCCCACTGCTTCGAAGCGGCGCTCGCCGCCGCCGTCATCCTGGAGCAGCACGGGTTTCCGCCGCTCATTCTCAGCCTCGAATCGGTGGACGACCTGGATCACACGCTGTTCGTGTACCGGCGGCGGGGGCGCTGGGGCTCGGTCGCGCGGTCGCGCGACCCGGGGCTGCACGGCCGCCGGCCGGTCTTCCGCACGGCCCGGGCGCTCGCGCTGAGCTACGTCGATCCGTACGTCGACTTCACCGGCCTCATCACGGGCTACGCGGTCGTCGATCTGCGGCGGCTGGGGAACTACGACTGGCGGTTCTCGCCGCGCAACGTCTGGAAGGCGGAGCGCCTGCTGCTCGACTATCCCCATCGGCCGATTCGGACGTCGGAGCGGCGGGTCGCACGGCTGCGGGAGCGCTACCGGGCGTTCAAGCATCAGTATCCGGACCGGCGGCCGGTCGAGTATCGCGGGCGCGAGCGCTGGTCGGCGCTGCCGGCGGGAGCCGGCCGCCGCGCCGGCTGAGGGGCGGCCGGAGGCACCGGCCGGTCAGTCCAGATCGAAATCCCGCTTGGGCCGCGAGATCGGCTCCTCTTTCGCCTGGCGGAGCGCTTCGTCGAACCGCCGGGAGAGCGAATCGCCGCGCGTCTTCTCGGCCGTGACCGACTGCTGGAAGATCGCCTCGCGCCGCGCCGCTTCTTCCGCCAGGATCCGGTGTGCGTCGGAGAGTTCAGGGCGGTCCGTCCGCTCGGGCTCCTGGTGCGACACGACGCGCCCCAGATTGCGGTCGACGATCAGGGTCGCGCCGCAGCACGGGCACGCCACCTCGAATTCCGATTCCAGCCTGGCCATGCGAGCCCTCCCTTCGACCCCCGGCGCGCCGGCCACCGCGGATCGGCGCGTTTGTCGTCTATGATAGCCGAGTGGATGATGCCGCGCAGCGGACCATCCGGGTGGCCACCTACAACGTCCATCGCTGCCGGGGGCTCGACGGCCGGACGCGCCCCGAGCGGACGGCCGCGGTGCTGGCGGCGGTCGACGCCGACGTCGTGGCGCTCCAGGAAGTGGTCGGGGCCGGACCGGACGGCGGCGGCCACGCCGAGGCGATCGGCGCGATTCTCGGCATGGGCT
>Ga0307374_10003263_pt1 | contig 27864 bp, 30 predicted proteins | sample OX3MG_FD_202532 | JGI IMG/M metagenome (GOLD analysis project Ga0307374, IMG submission 202532) | Soil microbial communities from Risofladan, Vaasa, Finland - OX-3 | ecosystem: Environmental > Terrestrial > Soil > Coastal area > Acid sulfate soil | place: Finland: Risofladan, Vaasa | collected... | reverse complement strand
CCTCCAGGATGGCGCGCGCGGTGAACGGCAGGTGAGCGGCGAGCGCCGCCAGGCCCTCGCCGCGCGCCATGGAGACGAGGGCGGCGCGCTGGGCCTGCATGGCTTCGATCCGCGCCATGGCCGCATCGAAGAGGCGGTCGTGGACGTCGTCCGACGCGTTCGCCGCCGTCGCCAGCGCGGCCCGGTCGAAGCGGCGCGAGAGCCTCAGGACCAGCCGCGTCTTGCTGGGCGCCGCCGCATAGAGGTCGGCCAGCGCCACCCCGGCGCGTTCGGCCACGTCGCGCAGGGAAACCTCGCGCCAGGGCCGTTCGGCGGCGAGCGCCAGCGCCGCTTCGCCCGCCGCATCCAGGACATCGTCGCTCATGCCCAAGGATGTGGCGTTGCGGGCGCCGCGCGTAAAGCCTCGATCGTGCTATCCGCCGAGTTCGCGCGAGCGGCGGGCGGCGGCGGCGACGGCCTGGTGCAGCAGTTCGGGCAAGCCATGCGGCCCGGTGAGCACGCGCAGCGCCGCCTCGGTCGTGCCGCCGGGCGAGGCGACCTTGCGGCGCAGTTCGCCCGGACCCTCGCCGCTCTCGGCCATCAGCGCGGCGGCGCCCGCCATGGTGGAGCGGGCGAGCCTGTTGGCCGTCTCGGCCGGCAGGCCGGCCGCGGCGCCCGCCGCCTCCAGCGCTTCGACGAAGGCGTAGAGATAGGCGGGCGCCGAGCCGCAGACGGCGGTGGCGGCGTGCAGCAGGTCCTCGTCGTCGAGATCGACCACGGCGCCCAGCGGTTCGAACAGGGCGTGGGCGCGCGCCCTGGCTCCCGCGTCGGCAGCGAAGACGCCTGCCGTGCCGCGCCCGATCGCCGCGGCCGTGGTCGGCATCACCCGGGCGACGGCGCGCCCGCCCAAGGCGCGGGCGAGATCGGCGCAGCGCACGCCGGCCGCCACCGAGACCACGACGGCGTCCCGGGCGAGATGCGGCTCGACCGCCGCCACGGCCGCGCGCCAGACCTGCGGCTTTACCGCGACCACCAGGGTGCGGGCGGCGCTCAGCGCCGCATCGCCCGGATTGAGCCGGGCGCCCGAGGCCAGCGCCTCGGCGCCGGGGGCGGGATCGCGGATGAAGAGATCGGCCGCATCGAGGGCGCCGGCGCGCCGCCAGCCGGCGATCAGCGCGCCGCCCATGCTGCCCGCCCCGAGGACGAGGACGGGGGTGGCCGCACCGTCCACGAGGCTCACGCCTCGCCGACGGTCTCGAACATGCAGGCCGCCATGGAATCCTGCGGCGACTTGCCCGAGCCGATGAGGAAATCGAACGCCGGATAGAAGCGGTCCGCCGCCTCCATGGCCGCATCGATCATCGACGCCGCCTGGGCCAGGGTCGGACGCTCGCCCTCGGGCAGAGCCATGGCGTGGCGGAACACCACTTCGCCGTCGTCGGTCCAGATCTCGAAATGGCCGACCCAGACCCGCTGGTTGACCAGGTTGGCCAGTTCGCAGGCCGCCGCGCGCCGGCTCCGCTCGGCCTGGCGGTCGATGGCCAGGCAAAGCTGCAGGCAATCGGCCTCGGGGCGCCAGGCGAACCAGAGTTCGTAGTCCTTCCAGTCGCCGGCCAGGGTGAAGGCCAGGTCTCCATCCTCGGTGCGCTCGAAAGCGAGATTCTCGGCGTTCAGCACGCGCTCGACCACGTCCAACGGGTCGAGGGCGATCATCACGTCGTCTTCTTCCGGATGGGTTTCCATGGGGCCTCGGTTTCAAGCGAGCCGGGCGGATAACACGCGCCGGACGCCAAGCCTAATCTGCTTCGCCAGGTTGGTCGCAAGCCGCTTCTTGCGGGACGCGAACATGAAGGTTCAGGCCCCGCCGGCCCGCTTCAGGGTCTCGATCTCGGCCCGCAGGGAGGCGACCTCGGTCTTCAGCGCCTCGAACTCGTCCTTGCGGACCAAGTCGAGTTCGGCGACCAGGCGATCGGCGCTCGAGCGCAGCGCCGCCTTGGCCTCCTCGGCCGCCGCCTGGGCCAGCCCGACGGCGGCGTTCGCGCCCTTGGCGAGCTCGTCCAGGAACGGATTTTGGCTCTGCATGGCCCTCCTATATGGGAAACAGGGGGTGAATGCGAAGGCCTTGTCCGCTACCCATCGCCGCGTCGCGACCTCGAGGGAGTCTCTAATTGGCGCTGCAGTTCCCCGACTTCGACCCGGCGATCTTCACCATCCCGGCGGTCCACCTGGGGTCGGTCGGCCTCGGCCCCTTCCCGATCCGCTGGTACGCGCTCGCCTATATCGCCGGCATCCTGATCGGCTGGCGCTATTGCGTGGCCCTGGTGACCAACAAGAAGATCTGGGACGGGCGGGCGCCGACGGCGAGCCCGGTGCAGGTCGACGACCTCGTCCTTTGGCTGACGCTGGCGATCATCCTGGGCGGACGCATCGGCTACGTGCTCTTCTACATGCTGGTGAACCCCGGGCAGAGGGCCGACTTCCTGGCCCATCCCATCGAGGCCATCCAGATCTGGAACGGCGGCATGAGCTTCCACGGCGCGGTGATCGCCGTGGCGCTGGTGCTCGTCGCCTTTGCGCGGCGCAACCGCATCGGGCTTCTGGCGCTCGCCGATCTGGTGGCGCCTTGCGAGCCGATCGGCCAGTTCTTCGGCCGCATCGCCAACTTCATCAACGGCGAGCTCTGGGGCCGGCCGACCAGCCTGCCCTGGGGCATGATCTTCTGCAACAAGCGCATCGCGGCGCAGTTTCCAGGCGGGGTCTGTCCCGCCTACCTGCTCGTGCCGCGCCACCCGAGCCAGCTCTACGAGGCGGCGCTGGAAGGCGTGCTGCTCTTCCTGGTGCTGCGCTGGGCGACGCACCGCGCCCATTGGCTGAAGCGGCCGGGCGCCGTCACCGGCCTGTGGCTGATCGGATATGGCCTGGTCCGGATCGCGCTCGAGAACGTGCGCAACCCGGACCTGGGCATGCCCAGCTTTCCCTTCGGGCTCACCATGGGCATGATCCTCTCCATCCCCATGGTGCTGGCCGGCGTCTTCCTGGTCTGGCGGGGGCTGCGCCAGCCGGACAAGCAGCCGCAGAAGGCGTGATGCGCGAGCCGCCAAGGCGCGCGCCCCCGAGCCTGAAGGCGCGCCTGGAGGCGCAGATCGCCCAGACCGGCCCGATCGGCGTCGACGAGTTCATGACCCGCTGCCTGCACGACCCGCGGGACGGCTATTACGCCCGGCGGCCGGCGATCGGCGCCGGCGGGGATTTCGTCACCGCGCCGGCGATCTCGCAGATGTTCGGCGAACTCGTCGGGCTGTGGCTGATCGAGGCCTGGCGGCGGATCGGGGCGCCGGCGCGGGTGATCCTCGCCGAGGCCGGCCCGGGCGACGGGACGCTGATGAGCGACATCGGGCGCGCCGCGCGCCTCTGCGGCGGCTTTGGCGCGGCGGCCCGGCCCTGGTTGATCGAGACCTCCGCGCCGCTGCGCCGGCGCCAGGGCGAACGGCTCGGCGAGGCCTGGACCCAGCTCCGCTGGGCGGGCTCGCTGGCCGAGCTGCCCACCGACGCGCCGCTGCTGCTGGTCGCCAACGAGTTCCTCGACTGCCTGCCGGCGCGGCAGTTCCAGCGCACCGAGCGAGGCTGGGCCGAGCGCATGCTGGGGCTCGACGGCGCCGGGCGGCTCGCCTTCGGCCTCGCGCCCTGGCCCGGCGCCGGCCTGCCATCCGACGCCGCCATCGGTTCGGTGATCGAGCGCTCCGCCGCCCAGGAAGCCTTCGCCGCCGGCCTCGGCGCCCGCCTCGCCGCGCAAGGGGGCGCGGCGCTGCTGGTCGACTACGGCGCGGCCGAGCCCGGCGCGGGCGACACGCTGCAGGCCCTGGGCGCGCACCGCAAGGTCGACCCCCTCGCCTCGCCCGGCCGCGCCGACGTCACCGTGCACGCCAACTTTCCCGCCGTGATCGCCGCCGCCAGAGCCGCCGGCGCCAAGGCGGCGCTGCTGCCCCAGGGCGAGCTGCTGCGCCGCCTGGGCATCGAGACGCGCGCCAAGGCGCTCGCCGAGTCCCGTCCGGACCAGGCGGGCCGGATCGGGCGTCAGCTCGAGCGGCTGACCGGCGCAGATCAGATGGGCGAACTCTTCAAGGCCGCGGCGATCTGGTCGGGCCCGGCGCCGCCGGGGTACGAAAGCGCGTGACGCTCGATTTTCCCGTGCTGACGTCCGGACTTCTCGCCACGGCCGCCGGGGTGCGCCACGGCTTCTTCACCCGGGCCGGAGGCGTCTCGCAAGGCCTCTACGCCAGCCTCAACCTCGGCCGCGGCTCCGGCGACGATCCGGCCAGCGTCGCCGAGAACCGAGCCCGCGCGGCGGCGCGCTTCGGCCTCGGCGCCGAGGCGCTCGCCATCTGCCACCAGATCCACTCGGCCGACGTGGTGATAGCCGAGGCGCCGTGGGGCGAGGCCCGGCCGCGGGGCGACGCGGTGGTCTCGGCCGCGCCGGGGGTGATCTGCGGCGCCCTGGCGGCGGACTGCGCCCCGGTGCTGATCGCCGAACCGGAGGCCCGCATCATCGCCGCCGTCCACGCCGGCTGGCGCGGGGCGCTCGCAGGCGTGGTCGAGAGCGCCGTCGCCGCCATGGCGGCCCTGGGCGCCAGCCCGGCCAGGATGATCGCCGCGGTCGGTCCCTGCATCGGGCCGGGCTCCTACGAAGTCGGCCTGGAGTTCCTGGAGCGCTTCCTCGATGCCGATCCGGGCAATGCGCGGTTCTTCGCCCCGGGCGCGGCGCCCGCCAAGCGCCGCTTCGACCTGCCCGCCTTCGTGCTGGAGCGCCTCGCCGCCGCCGGGGTCGGCGCCGGCGAATGGATCGGCTGCGACAGCTTCGCCGAGGAGGAGCGCTGCTTCTCCAACCGCCGCGCCGTCCACCGCGGCGAGGCCGACTACGGCCGCCTGCTGTCGGCGATCATGCTTGAGCCGCCGGCCTGACCCGATCCGGCCCGGCTGGTCCGCCCCTTGCTCGCCGGCGCGGCGCTGCTAGAAGCCGCTGCGGGGACGTCGCGAGGGCGGTGGGTCGATGAAGCTGCTGGCCGGCAACTCCAACCACAGCCTCGCCGCGGCGATCGCCAAGGTGCTGGACCTGCCGCTGACCCGCGCCAACATCCGCCGCTTCCAGGACAACGAGGTGTTCGTCGCCATCGAGGAGAACGTGCGCGGCGAGGACGTCTTCGTCGTCCAGTCGACCAGCTTTCCCGCCAACGACAACGTCATGGAGCTGCTCATCTGCATCGACGCCCTGGCGCGGGCGTCGGCGCGGCGGATCACCGCGGTGATCCCCTACTTCGGCTACGCCCGGCAGGACCGCAAGACCGGCGGACGCACCCCGATCTCGGCCAAGCTGGTGGCCAATCTCATCACCCGCGCCGGGGCCCACCGGGTGCTGACCATGGATCTGCACTCGGGCCAGATCCAGGGCTTCTTCGACATCCCCACCGACAACCTGGTGGCGACGCCGCTGATGGCCGACGACATCCGCAAGACCGAGCGCAAGGTCTCGGAACTCACCATCATCTCGCCGGACGTGGGCGGCGTGGTGCGCGCCCGGGCGCTGGCCGACCGCCTCAACGCCGATCTGGCGGTGGTGGACAAGAAGCGTTCCTCGCCGGGCGTGTCCGAGGTGATGAACATCATCGGCGAGGTCGCCGAGCGCCGCTGCGTGCTCTTCGACGACATCGTCGATTCGGCCGGCACGCTCTGCAACGCCGCCGAGGCGCTGAAGGCGGCCGGCGCGGTCAGCGTTTCGGCCTACGTCACCCACGGCGTGCTCTCCGGGCCGGCGGTGGAGCGCATCGCCGCCTCGGTGCTCAGCGAACTCGTCATCACCGATTCCATCGAGGCCACCGCGGCGGTGAAGGCCTGCGGCAAGCTGCGCCAGGTCAGTTGCGCCAGCCTGATCGGCGAGGCCATCCGGCGCATCGCCAACGAAGAGTCGGTATCCAAGCTGTTCGATTGAGCCGCGCCGGCGCTGTCACAATCTCGCCCGGGCCATGCTAGAAGCGCGGCGACACTCCAGGGGAATCATCGGGAAAGGCCGGCGTGCGATGACGTTGCTGAGGTTCGCGCGCGTCTGGCTGGTCATCGCCCTGGCGGCCCTCGCGGTGGGGGTCACGGCCACCGGCGTGGCGGCCCGGCCCAGACGTGCGCCGCCGCCCGCCCCCGCGCCGCCGCCGCCGATGCCCGACGTCGGCATGGCCCGGAGCTTCATCGACGCGGCGGCGGCCTACGAGGACTACATGCGCCAGGCGCAGGCGATCTCGCCGGCGTTCGCCGACGCCACCGGCGTCCAGGCGTCGCTGCGCGCCGGCGCGGCCTACGAACCGGCCCAGTTCGTGCGCGGCGAGATCGCCTATGCGGCCATCGCCGCGCTGCAGGACCCGACGTTCGTCGCCGCGGTGCGCGCCGCCGGCCAGACGCCGCAGGAACGCTACGCCATCGTCGCCAGCCTCTTCGCCAACACCGCCAACGCCCTGGCGTTCGGCGGCGCGGCCAATGCGGCCGGGCTCGCCAAGGATGCGCTCGACGGGGACGGCCTGCGCCTCTTCGACGCCGGGCGGGCGGTGACGCTGGCGGCCTACACCATGCAGCACCAGCCCTGGTCGCTGCAGCCGGTGGCCGGCCGAGACGAGCGCCTGGCGGCGGTGAAGGCGCTGTCGCGGACGCCGCGCACGCCCGGCGCCGATGCGGCGGCGGAGCTGCAGCGCGCTTCCGACGGCCAGGCGAGCCTCGGCCTCGCCGAGGATCCCGCCCGGGCGCCCTATTCGCCGCTGATCATCCGCGCCGTCGCCCTGGCCGCGCTCGCCGCCATCGGACAGGCCGGCGACCAGCAGGCGGCGAACCTCGCCTGGCTCACCGACGACTATTTCACCGACCACTGCCTCGCCCAGGCGAAGATCGAACTCAATGGCTGCCTGTCGGTCGCGGGGCCCAATTACGAGGACGTCTTCTGCCTGGGCGAGCATGCGCTGAACGACACCGGCGCCTGCGTGGTCCAGGGCGCGGGCGACGCCATCCCGCTCGATATCGCGACCCGCCCGCTCTATGTGCCGCCCTACCATCACCGCTATCGACCCCGACGCCGCTATGTGCGGCGACGCCGCCGCCGCTGAGGCGAGGCGGCCGCGCCGTTGCGTTGCGGCGCAGGCGCGTGTATCAAGCGCGCCCTCGATCACGCCCTTTTCGTTAGGGTGGACATCGCCGCGCGGGCGCCCGCGCGGCGGTTCGCATTTGCAAGGCGAGGCCATGGCCGACATCGTTCTGAACGTGGAAGTGCGCGACCGCTCCGGCACCGGCGGCGCCCGGGCCGTGCGCCGCGGCGGCAAGGTGCCGGGCGTGCTCTACGGGGGCAAGCTGGCGCCGGTGCGCATCGCCATGCGCGACGCCGAGTTCCGCAAGGCGCTCTACACCGGCAAGCTGCTCGGCCACCTGGCGACGCTCAAATTCGGCGGCGAGACCCAGCCGGTGATCGCCAAGGACGTCCAGTTCCATCCGGTGACCGACGAGCCGACCCACTTCGACCTCTATCGGGTCGAGGCGGACCAGATGATCCGCATCGCCGTTCCGGCGCACTTTCGCAACCAGGAGGCCTCGCCGGGGATCAAGCGCGGCGGCGTGCTCAACATCAACCTGCACGAGCTGGAGGTGATGGCGCCGGCGAACCGGATTCCCGAGGAACTGGTGGTCGACCTCACCGGGCTCGAGATCGGCGATGCGGTGCGCGGCGCCGACGTGCCCCTGCCCGCCGGCGTGGAGCTGATCGCCCAGCTGCGCGAGGCCACGGTGGCTTCCATCGCCACCTCGTCGGCGCTGCAGTCGGAAGCGGCCGAGGGCGCGGCCGAGGCCGGCGCCGAAGCCGGCGCCGAGCCGGCGGCCGAGACCGAAAGCTAGGCCGCGAGGGCCGGTCGGCTCGAGGCGCCTCCACATGCTGATCCTGGCGGGGCTCGGCAATCCGGAGCCGAACCATGCCGGGAACCGGCACAACCTCGGCTTCTTCGCCGTTCAGATGATCGCCCAGCGCTGGGGCTTCGGGCCCGAGCGCTCGCGGTTCTCGGGCCTGGCGCGCGAGGGCCGCATCGCAACGCCCGCGGGCGACGTGCGCGCCCTCAGCCTGCGACCGCAGACCTGGTACAACGACTCCGGCCGCGCCGTCGCCGAGGCGGCGAGGTTCTTCAAGCTGACGCCGGCCGACGTGGTGGTCTTCTACGACGAGATCGACCTCGCCCCGGGCCGCTTTCGCATGAAGACCGGCGGCGGGGCCGCGGGGAACAACGGCGTGCGCTCGCTCGTCGCCCACATCGGCCCCGAGTTCCGCCGCGCGCGCATCGGCACCGGCCACCCGGGCCACAAGGAACTGGTGCTGGCGCATGTGCTCTCGGATTTCTCCAAGGCGGAAATGCAATGGGTGAAGCCGCTGCTGGGCGCCATCGCCGAGGCGGCGCCGCTGCTGGCCGCCGGCGAGGACGAGCGCTACCAGGCCGAGGTGCTGCGCCTCGCGCCGGCGCCGAAGCTCGATCCGCGCGCTCCGGCGCGCGGAGGCGCCGGCGATTGACCGCGCCGGAAGGCGCGTGAGATAGCCGGCCGGCGGAGAGACGTTTGCCATGTTCTATGCCGGCGGCCTGACGCTGCTGTTCTCGATCCTGCTGTGCGTGCACGCGGTGAGGACGAACCAGCAGATCTACTGGCTGTTCATCATCCTCTTCCTGATGCCGCTGGGCGGGATCGTGTACCTGATCGTGGTGGTGGCGCCGGAACTCTTCGGCGGCGCCAAGGCCAGGCGCTTCGGCCAGGCGGCGCGCGAGGCGCTGGACCCCATGCGCGAATACCGCCAGGCCAAGGCCGCGAGCGAGGAATCGGCCACGGTCCACAACCGCATGCGCCTCGCCGCCGCCGCCGCGGCGCTGGGGCGTCACGACGAGGCCGAGAGCCTCTACGCCGGGGCCGCCCAGGGCATCCACGCCGACGATCCGGCCCTGCTGCTGGGCCGCGCCAACGCCCTGGTGGAGCTCGGACGGCCCGCCGAAGCCCTGCCGCTGCTGGAGAAGCTCGGCGAAGAGGAGCCGCGCGGCCGCTCGCCGACGCTCGCCCTGGCGCTGGGCCGGGCGCTGGAAGGGGTCGGCCGCCATTCCGAGGCCGACGGCGCCTATCAGTGGGCGGCCGGGCGCCTGCCCGGCCTGGAGGGCCTCGCGCGCTACGCCGCCTTCCTCGCCCATACCGGGCGCAAGCAGGAGGCCGCCGAGAACCTTGCCGAGATCGACCGGCGCATCGCCAGGGCCAACCCGCAGTTCCGCCGCGAGGGCCGCCTCTGGCGCGACCTCGCCGCCCAGGCGCTCGCCCGGACTTGACAAGAGGATCGTGAAACACGAGATTCGTGACGTGAAGAACGTCACCATCAGCATGGACGAAGCGACGCTGCGCTGGGTGCGCATCGAAGCGGCGAAGGAAGGGCAGAGCGTCTCGAAGTGGATCCTGGGCCGGCTCGGCGCCCAGCGCGCGATGGAGATGCAGAGGGCGGAAGCGATCGAGTCCATCTCCGCGTTTCTGCGCAGCGGGCCGCGCTTCGAACTCAGCGAGAACGGCAAGATCACGATAGACAGGGACGAGATGCATGACGGCGGACGTTTTCGTCGATTCGACGACCCTGCTGTACACTCAGGACCTTCGATACCCGAGCAAGCAGAGCGCCGCCGTGGAGTGGCTGAACCGTCTGCTGATTTCGCAGCGGATGAGCGTAAGCGCTCAGGTTCTGAATGAGACCTATTGGGTCGTCAGCCGCAAGGCCGAGTTCGGGCATTGGCGCGCCGACGTGCGCACGTTTCTGGGCAAGCTGTTGTTCTGGATGACCCCGCCGACGAGCGGTGGTCTGGAACGGGCGTGGGCGATAGAGGACCAGTTCGGGCTCCGATTCTGGGACGCAATGCTGATCGCCAGCGCCAACGAAGCTGGCTGCGCGATCTTCCTCAGCGAAGATCTCAACGACGGCCAGGTCTACGGCCGCGTCAGGGTCGTCGATCCGTTTCGCCACGCGCCGGACGCCGTGCTAGGCGACGCGCTCCGTTCCTAGACGCGAGCATCCATGACCCTGAAGGTGGCCATCGTCGGCCTGCCCAACGTCGGCAAGTCGACCCTCTTCAATGCGCTCACGGAGACGGCGGCGGCGCAGGCGGCCAACTATCCGTTCTGCACCATCGAGCCCAACGTCGGCGACGTGGCGGTGCCCGAGGCGAGGCTGGCGACGCTCGCCGGCATCGCCAGGTCGAAGGAGATCATTCCGGCGCGCATCAACTTCGTCGACGTGGCCGGGCTGGTGCGCGGCGCCTCGCAGGGCGAGGGGCTGGGCAACCAGTTCCTCGGCCACATCCGCGACTGCGACGCGGTCGCCTTCGTCACCCGCTGCTTCGAGGACGCGGACGTCGCCCACGTCGAGGGCCGCATCGATCCCATCGCCGACCTCGAGACCATCGAGACCGAGCTGATGCTGGCCGACCTGGACAGCCTGGAGAAGCGGGCCGCGAACCTCGAGAAGCGCGCCAAGGGCGGCGACAAGGAAAGCCTCCTTGCCCTGAAGCTCGCCAACCTGGCCCTTGCCGAGCTTTCCGCCGGACGGCCGGCGCGGACCGCCGAGGTGGCGGCCGAAGACCGCAAGGCGTGGAACATGCTGCAGCTCCTGACCGCCAAGCCGGCGCTCTACGTCTGCAACGTCGACGAGGGCTCGGCCGCGACCGGCAACGCCTTCTCCGGGCGCGTCGCCGAGCGGGCCAGGCGCGATCGCGCCAGCTCGGTGGTGATCTCGGCCAAGATCGAGAGCGAGATCGCCCTCATCGACGAAAGCGAGCGCGCCGAGTTCCTGGAAAGCCTGGGGCTGCGCCAGCCCGGCCTGGACCGGCTGATCCGCGAGGCCTATGCGCTTCTGGGCCTGCAGACCTATTTCACCGCCGGGCCCAAGGAGGCGCGCGCCTGGACCATTCCCGTGGGCGCGACGGCGCCGCAGGCGGCCGGCGTCATCCACGGCGACTTCGAGAAGGGCTTCATCCGCGCCGAGACCATCGCCTACGACGACTATGTGCGCCTGGGCGGCGAGGCCGGCGCCCGCGAGGCGGGAAAGCTGCGCTCGGAAGGCAAGGATTACCTGGTGCGCGACGGCGACGTGATGAACTTCCGGTTCAACGTCTAGCCGCAAGGACGGGGAGGAGTACGGCATGGGCGAGATGGTCAGGATCAAGTCGACCGCCGAGGACGGCTTCAGCTTCGACGCCTACCACGCGGTTCCGGGCGGGCCGCGCAAGGGCGGCGTGATCGTGATCCAGGAGATCTTCGGCGTCGCGGCGCACGTGCGCCGCGACGCCGAGCGCTGGGCGTCGCTGGGCTACGAGGCGATCGCGCCCTCGCTCTACGATCGCCGCGAACCGGGCTTCGTCGCCGGCCACGACGAGGCGGGGATGAAGGCCGGCATCGGTCACGCCATGGCTAGCCCCCGCGACCAGGTGCTGGCCGACATCGCCGCGGCGCGGGACTACCTTGCGCCGCGCGGCAAGGTGTACGTGGTCGGCTACTGCTACGGCGGCTCCTACGCAGGGCTCGCCGCCGGCAGCCTCGACGGCCTCGCGGCCGCGTCGAGCTACTACGGCAGCCTGGTCAAGGCCAATGCGGCCCTGAAGCCGAAATGCCCCACCATCGTCCACCTGGGGCGGCTCGACGCCGGCATCCCTTGCGACGACGTCAAAGCGGCGGTCGAGGCGGCCAATCCCGGCGTGCCGGTCTACATCTACGACGACGCCGGACACGGCTTCAACAACGAGGATCCCGCCAGGCACAGCCAGGCCAGCGCCGAACTGGCGCGCCGGCGCACGCTCGAACTCTTCGGGAGCGCCTGACGTGGGCGAGACGGTCCGGCTGACGAGCGCGGCGGACGGCTTCGGCTTCGCCGCCTACCGGGCGCCGGCGCCCGACGCGCGCCGCGGCGGCCTGGTGCTGATCCAGGAAATCTTCGGCGTCACCGCCCACATCCGCGAACTGGCCGACGGCTTTTCGGAGGACGGCTACGAGGTGCTGGCGCCTTCGCTCTATGACCGGCTCGAACCGGGATTCGCTGGCGGCTACGACGCCGAGGCGATCGCCGAGGGCGCCCGCCTGTCGCAAGCGACCGCGTGGGATGAGGTCGAAGCCGACCTTGCCGCGTGCGTCGCCGCCTTGGCCCCGCCGGTGTTCGTCGCCGGCTATTGCTGGGGCGGGACGGCGACCTGGCTGGCGGCATGCCGGTGCGCGGGCGTGGCGGCCGCCTCCAGCTTCTATGGCCGCCGCATTCCCGAACTGATCGCCGAGACGCCGCGCTGCCCGATCATCCTGCACTTCGGCCGCAAGGACCGGAGCATTCCGGCGGCGACGGTGGAGGCGATCGCCGCCGCCCATCCGGACCTGACCATCCACATCTATGACGCCGGCCACGGCTTCGCTTCGGACCGGCGCTCCGACCATGACGACGACGCCGCGCGCCTCGCGCGGCTGCGCACGCTGCAGCTCTTCGCCAGGACCGGCGGCGGCCGCGCCGAAAACTAAACCTATGGATTTGTATTCCGATTCAACGAGCGGGTGCAGGAGCATCCGTCCGCATCGGAACACTAGCCCGGCCCCTCGATCTGGGGCCTGAGGCCCGGGTCGCGCTCCATGCGCCGCACCAGCACGGCCTGCGCGAGCAGGATGCCGACGCCGGCGGCGTAGGCCGAAAAGGCGCTGGCCGGAAATCCGCCGCCGCGCACGGCGCCGGCTGTGTCGAAGTAGATGAAGCCCGCGGCCGTCACCAGCACCAGCACCACCGCCAGGACCGAGACCACGCTCTGGCCGAATCCGGTGCGGAAGCTGATCCAGATATGCGTCTTCAGGGCGCGCCGCAGCGGCGGCAGCGCCAGCGGCGCCACCAGGGTGAAGAGGAACAGCACCCCCGGCCAGAGCACCATCCGCTCCAGCTTGACCTGCGGCCGGCCCGGAAGCACGCGCCAGGCATGCACCGCCGCCGCCGCATAGATGAGCGCGCCCGCCGCAAAGGCCGAGTACTCCATGCGGCGGAACATGCGCCATGCCGGACTCACACCCATCGTCCCCGATATGGCGACTGGATGGGGCGAGGAAAGGCCCCCCGTCGCCTCAAGCCCCCTCGAAGCTGGCCAGGCTGCGAACCGGCAATCCGGCGGCGCGCAGCTTCTCGGCCCCTCCAAGCTGCGGCAGGTCGATCACGAAGACCGCCGCGAGGATCTGCGCCCCGGCCTGCCCCAGCAAGTGGGCCGCGGCCAGGGCCGTGCCGCCGGTGGCGATGAGGTCGTCCACCAGCATGACCTTCTCGCCGGCGACGAGCGCGTCGAGGTGCATCTCCAGGGCGTCGGCGCCGTATTCGAGCGCGTACTCGACGGCGCGGGTCCGGTGCGGCAGCTTGCCCTTCTTGCGCAGGGGCACGAAGCCGGCGCCGAGCTGGTGAGCGATGGCGCCGCCGAGGATGAAGCCGCGCGCCTCGATGCCGGCCACCTTGTCGATCTGCGCGCCGGCGAAGGGACGGACGAGCTCGTCCACGCACCAGCGGAAGGCGCGCGCATCGCCCAGGAGCGTGGTGATGTCGCGGAACATGATTCCCGGCCGCGGATGATCGGGAATGGTGCGGATGATCTGCGCGAGGTTCATCGGCCGCTGGCCCGGGCGGCCTCGGCCGCGGCCATGCCCAGCGCCCGGCCCGCCACCGCCGCGAGCTTCGCGGCCAGGGCCGGATCGCGCGCCGCCGGCGCGGTGATGATGGCGCCGTCGAGGGCGGTGTCGATCGGCGAAGGCTCGCGCTCGCGCGGCAGAGCCAGGGCGAGGCGGCGCACCAGATCGCGCGCCGTGGCGGCGTTGCGCGCCAGCACCTCGAGAATTCGCCCCACCTCGACATCGGCGTGGCCGGCGCGCCAGCAGTCGTAGTCGGTGACCATGGCGACGCTGGCGTATGGCAGCTCGGCCTCGCGCGCCAACGCCGCCTCCGGCATCGCGGTCATGCCGACGACGTCGCACCCCCACGAGCGGTAGAGCGCGCTTTCGGCGCGGCTGGAGAACTGCGGTCCTTCCATGGCCAGGTAGGTCCCGCCTTCGAAGACGGTCGCGCCCGCGCCGCGCGCCGCGCCGGCCGCCAGGGCCGAGAGCCTGGGACAGACCGGCTCGGCAAGCGAGACGTGCGCGGCGAGCCCCGGACCGAAGAAGCTGCGCGGGCGGCCGTGGGTGCGATCGATGAACTGATCGACCACGACGAAGGCGCCCGGCGCCAGCGCCTCGCGCAGCGACCCCACCGCGCACAGCGACAGCACGTCGGTGCAGCCGGCGCGCTTCAAGGCGTCGATATTGGCGCGCGCGTTCACCGCCGCCGGCGGCAGCGGGTGGCCGCGGCCGTGGCGCGGCAGGAAGACGAGGCCGATCTCCCCGAGGCGGCCGGTCAGAAGCTGATCCGACGGCTCGCCAAAGGGGCTCTCCACATCGATCCAGCGCGCCTGCGCCAGGCCTTCGATCTCGTAGAGCCCCGAGCCGCCGATCACGCCCAGCACCCAGCCCGCCATGGCGCCACCTCGCCTTTCCACGCCGGCCGCCGGCCACCCCAGCCGCCGGCCACGCCCGTTCCCGGCCGCCTCGCCTTATCGCCGAGGCGATCCAGGTTGGCTATGGTCCAGGCCCATGCGCGTGACCCTCATGGTCCTCTTTCTGGTCCTGGGCGCCGGCGGCGCCGGCCTCGCGCGCGCCGGCGCAGCGCGATGCTGGTACGAGCACGGCGCCATCGTCGTCTCGGCCGCAGCCGGCGACATCGCCGACGATTTCATCCTCGACCTCTCGTCCCCGACCAGCCTGCTGCACGACACCCGCGCCCAGTCCGACGGCATCGGCGCCGCCGAGGCGCTGCTGCCGCTGCGGCTCGCCGGCGAACGGCTCGGCCTGGTGGGCTTCCAGGTCGCCGACCTCGACGCCCGCGTCTGGGGCTTTTCCACCAGTATCGCCGGGGTGATCGGCGCGGACGCCCTGGAGGGCCATGTCGTCGATGTTCGCTTCGCCCCCTGCCGCATCCGCCTCTGGCGAACGCGCCCGCCGCCGTTCCGGGCGAACGTCCGCCTGCCGCTCGCCTGGGTCGGCGGGGTTCCGACCTTCGCCGGGGCGATCTCGGACGGGACGACGGCGCGCGCCGGTCGCCTGGCCATCGACACCGCCTCCAAGGGCTTGCGCATCGCCGCCGCGCACGCGGTGCTCAGCCGCGCCGCGCCGAAGGGGCTCGACGCCGCCTCGCGCAGCCATCCGCCTGCGCAGCTGCGCGCCGCCTCGTTCGGCGGACTCCTGGTCGAGAACGCGCCGGCGAGCCTCGATCCCGACGTTCCGGCGGGCGTCCTCGCCGGCGTCGGCGATGGGATCTGGGACCGCTACGACCTGCGCATCGATCTGCGGCGCGGCGTCCTGGACCTGCGCCGCGCCGCAGGCGACGCCGCCGGCGCGAGAGCGCCTCAGTGGGCGATATTGCGCCAGATGCGGCGATAGCTGGCGTAGAGCAGGCCGGAGAAGACGACGAGGTAGATCAGCACCGCCACGCCCGTCTGCTTGCGCTGATCCATCTTGGGGTCGGAGGCCCATTGCAGGAAGGCCGCGACGTCCCGGCCCTCCTGGTCGAGGGTCGAGGGGGTGCCGTCGTCGAAGGTCACCTTTCCCGCCACCAGCGGCGGCGGCATGCCGAGGATCCCGCCCACCGGCACCTTGGCCGGATCGCCGTGCCAGCTGGAGGTGAGGTCGCCGGCGAAATAGGGATTGTAGTACTTCCCGGGCGGCACGGTGAGGCCGGCGGGCGGCGCGGCGGGGAAGCCGGTGACCAGATTGTAGATGTATCGCGGGCCGCCGTCGCGGGCCGCCGCCAGCAGCGACATGTCCGGCGGCAGCGCCCCGCCGTTGCTGGCGCGGGCGGCCGGATCGTTGGGAAAGGGCGGCGGCAGATAGTCGGCGGTGGTCGCGGTGCGCTTGATCTGATCGCCGGTGTCGGCGTCGATGTCGGAGACCTTGTAGGCGGAGGCGATCGCCTTCACGACCGGATTGCTGTTGGAATTCGGATATCTGGGATCCCAGAACGGCCCGCCCGGATCGCCCAGATTGTGGAACGCGATCAGATTCATCGAATGGCACTGCGAACACACTTCGCGGTAGATCTTGAAGCCGCGCTGCAGCTGGGCCTGGTCGTACTGGCCGAACGGCCCCTCGAACGACCAGTGGACCGGCCGCAGCGGCGCCTGGGTCGTCGCCGCCAGCGCCGGGGCGGCGACGCAGAGACCGGCCACGCCGAGAATTGCGAGGAACTTGCGCAGCATCGGCCGGTCAACCCTTCATTTCAGGCGCGGCCAGCGCGCCCGGGGGCGCGGCGGCGGGGTGCGAGAGCACGGGCGTGGAGATGGATTCCGGAACCGCGAGCGGCGTCTCGCGCAGCCCCAGGATCGGCGTGATCAGCAGGAAATAGCCGAAATAATAGGCTGCGCCGATGCGCGACAGCCAGAGGAAGCTGTTGACGTCGCCGTCGAGCAGGGTGAACGAGCCGAGCCCGGGAATCAGCTGATCGCTGGGCTCGTGGTGACCGCACCAGCCGAGCACCAGGCAGGCGACGACGAAGATCCAGAAATACAGCTTCGCCTGCGGCCGGTAGCGCATGGAGCGCACCTTGGAGGTGTCGAGCCAGGGCAGGGCGAAGATGCAGGCGATGGCGCCGCCCAGCGCGATCACGCCCAGCAGCTTGTTGGGGATCGCCCGCAGGATCGCGTAGTAGGGCAGGAAGTACCACTCGGGCACGATGTGCGCCGGGGTCACCAGGAAATTGGCCTGGATGTTGTTGGCGACGTCCATCAGCTGGTTGGGCATGAAGAAGACGATCACCGCGAACAGGATCACGAACAGCGACAGCGCAAAGCCATCCTTCACCGTGTAGTAGGGATGGAACGGCACCGTGTCCGACTTGCTCTTCACGTTGACGCCGGTCGGGTTGTTGTTGCCGGGGACGTGCAGCGCCCAGATGTGCAGGCCGACCAGGCCGGCGATCACGAACGGCAGCAGGTAGTGCAGCGAGTAGAACCGGTTCAGCGTCGGACTATCGACGGAAAAGCCGCCCCAGAGCCACATGGTGATGGCGTTGCCGATCACCGGGATCGCCCCGAAGAGGCTGGTGATCACCTTGGCGCCCCAGAAGCTCATCTGGCCCCAAGGCAGAACATAGCCCATGAACGCGGTGGCCATCATGGTGAGGTAGATCAGCGCGCCGATCAGCCACAGCACCTCGCGCGGCGGCTTGAAGGAGCCGTAGTAGATGCCGCGGAACATGTGCAGATAGACCGCAATGAAGAACATCGAAGCGCCGCTGGCGTGGATGTAGCGGATCAGCCAGCCATAGTTCACGTCGCGCATGATATGCTGGACGGAGTTGAACGCCCCCGAGCCGCTCGCGACATAGTGCATCGCGAGGATGACGCCGGTGACGATCTGCGTTATCAGGCAGAACGACAGAATTCCGCCGAACGTCCACCAGTAATTCAGGTTCTTCGGGGTCGGATAGTCGGTCAGCTCGGCCGAGAAGCGCAGGATCGGCAGGCGCGTGTCCAGCCAGCGCTCGAACCTCGTCTTGGGCTCGTAGGTCGTAAGTCCCGTCATGGCGTCAGCCGACCTTGATGCGGGTGTCAGTGAGGAAGGCGTAGTCCGGCACCGCCAGGTTCTTCGGCGCCGGGCCGGCGCGGATGCGCCCGGAGGTGTCGTACACCGAGCCGTGACAGGGGCAGAGCCAGCCTCGGTACTGGCCGCCGCCGAAGGTGGGGGTGCAGCCGAGGTGCGTGCAGACCCCGATGAGGACCAGCCATTCCGACTTGCCCGGCTTGACCCGCGAGGCGTCGGTGGCCGGATCGCGCAGGGCGGCGTGATCGTCGGCGACCGCGGCGGCGATCTCGGCCGCGGTGCGGTGGCGCACGAACAGCGGCTGCTTGCGGAACAGGATGGCCACCTGCTGGCCGAGCGGCACCTTGGAGATGTCGTATTCGATCGACGAGGAGGCCAGGGTGTCCGACGCCGGATTCATCTGGTCGATGAAGGGCCAGGCGATCGCCGCCAGGCCGCCCGCCGCGGCGGCGATGGCGGCGATGTGGATGAAGTCACGCCGGCTCGATTCCGGGACGTCGTGAGGAAGCTCGGCGCTGGAGCCCGCTACGCTGTCGACCACCTTCGGCTCACCTCGCGTTCTTCGTCACTCGGCCGCGCCAGTCCCCTGGAACGACGGTCATCGCAATGCCAAGCTCGGGCCGCCGGGCGCGATGGCGGGCGGCAGAGCGCCGCAAACCCGCCTGTCGCCAGTCCGCCCCCAATCCCGGCGAGCGCTTGTCGGGGGTTCCCCTAGAATGCGTCTTGCGCTTTTTCAACAGCCGAGACCTCGAAAACCTCGATGGCGCCCCAATCATGACCGCCCGCTCCGTCCCCATCGACGCTCGCCGCGACCGCGCCCAGCAGTGGTTCGAGGCGCTGCAGCTGCGCATCTGCGCCGAACTGGAGCGCCTCGAGGCCGAGGCGCCCGACGCAATCTATCCCGTCGGCGCCGGCGATCCGCCGGGCGCGGGCCGATTCGAGCTGCGCCCCTGGCGGCGCGACAGCGGCGAGGGCGGCGGGATCGGCGGCTTCCTTTCGGGCCGTCTGTTCGAGAAGGCGGGCGTCCACACCTCGGCGGCGAGGGCGCGGTTCTCGCCGGAAATAGCCGCGACCATGCCGGGCGCGAAGGACGATCCCTCCTATGTCTCGGCCAGCCTCAGCGTCATCGTCCATCCAAGATCGCCGCGCGTGCCGACGGCGCACATGAACACGCGGTTCCTCGCCACGGCGCAGAGCTGGTTCGGCGGCGGCGCCGACCTGACGCCGCTCCTCGCCGAACAGCGCAGCCAGAGCGCCGACGACGCGGTGCGGTTCCACGCCGCCCTGAAGGGCGCCTGCGACGCCTTCGACCCCGACTGGCACCCAAGATACAAGGCCTGGTGCGACGACTACTTCTTCCTGCCGCACCGCGGCGAGCCGCGCGGCGTCGGCGGCATCTTCTACGACCGGCACGATTCGGGGGACTTCGAGCGCGACTTCGCCTTCACGAGAGCCGTCGGCGAGGCCTTTCTGCAGGCCTATTCCAGCATCGTCCGCCACCGGATGGCCGAACCCTGGACCGGCGCCGACCGGGACGAGCAGCTGATGCGCCGCGGCCGCTACGTCGAGTTCAACCTGCTCTACGACCGCGGCACCATGTTCGGCCTGCGCCAGGGCGCCAACGTCGAGACCCTGCTCTCGTCGATGCCGCCGCTGGTGAGCTGGCCCTGAGCCAAGCGCCTCGACCGCCGGGCTCGACAATGGCGGCCGGCGGGTGAACTCTATGGCGCGCCGCAGCCGACGCCGAGGAGGTCTTCCATGCCGCACGCCAGGGCCAACGAGTTCGACCTCTACTACGAGAGCCACGGGGCGCCGGGCGCCGAGCCGATCCTGCTGATCATGGGATTGGGGGCGCAGATGACCCGCTGGTCGCCGGGCTTCATCGCCGAACTGGTGGCCGCCGGCCATCGGGTGATCGCCTACGACAACCGCGACGTCGGCCTCTCGGAAAAGCTGGAGGCCGCCGGGGCGCCCGACCTGGCCGCGGTGTTCCAGGCCGTGCGCGAGCATCGCAAGGCGCCGGTCGCCTATACGCTCGACGACATGGCCGCCGACGCCGCCGGCCTGCTGGGCGCGCTGGGCCTGGAGCGGGCGCACATCGTCGGCGCCTCGATGGGCGGGATGATCGCCCAACTGGTGGCGGCGGACTACCCTGAGCGTACCTTGTCGCTCACCTCGATCATGTCCTCCAGCGGCAATCCCGAGCTGCCCCGCGCCAGGCCGGAGGCCATGGCCCGCCTCAACACGCCGGCGCCGGACCCCAACGCCGATCTGGAAGCCTTCCTCGCCAGCGCCGTGGAGGGCGCCAGGGTGATGTCGTCGCGCTATCCCCCGGACGAGGCGCTGGTCCGCGCCCAGGCGCTCGCCGACTTCCGCCGGTGCCATTATCCGGTGGGATTCCAGCGCCAGTACGCGGCCATCATGGCCTCGCCCGACCGGCGCCCGAAGCTCGCCGCCATCACCGCGCCCACGGTGGTGATCCACGGCGACGACGATCCGCTCGTGCCGGTCGAGGCCGGCCGCGACACCGCCGCGAACATCGCCGGCGCGGAGCTGCGCATCGTCCCGGGCGTCGGCCACGAGATGCCGCGCGCCGTGCAGCGCGAGTTCATCGCCGGCATCCTGGCCGCGGCGGCGAGGGCCAAGGCGCCCGCCTGAGCGCCGGCCAGGCGCAGCGCGAGCCTGGGGCCGGACGCGCCGCAGCCGAGCTGGAATTCGTCCTGGAAGCGGCGGCCCCGGATCGCCGTGCTCGCCCCCTCCGACGCCCGGCGCTGCCGCGCCGAGCGCCACCTCTCCCGTTGCACGGGTGAGGAGGAAATCCCTTCACCCTTCCCGGCCTGCGGGGGTGGAAGGGGCGTCTCCCCGGCCAGGCGAAGCGCGAGCCCTGCTCTCCTGCCTCGAGGAGATGCCGCTGGCGCCTCGATCCACTCCAGCGCCGATTGGATGATCGCGTCGGTCACGTCGCCGAGGTGACGTTTTCCCGCAGGAACGCCGCGTAGCCCGCGTCATCGAGGGTCCCTGCGGCGAGGCCCAGCACGGCTTGGGTCGCGGCGGCTTCGCTAGCGGCGCACCGCGCGCCGTTGAGTTCGAGGAACAGCAGTCCGACCACGAACCCGGTGCGCTTGTTTCCGTCGATGAAGGGATGGTTCCGGACGAGGCCGCAGGTATAGGGCGCCGCCAGAGCGATCACATCCACGCTCTCGCCATAGGCCGCCAACTACCTGGGCCGCGCGAGCGCCGACGCCAGCAGGCCAGCGTCGCGCAATCCCGCCGCGCCGCCGTGCAGCACCAGCAGGCGATCATGCACCGCGTGCGCGTCGCCGCTCGTCGATCCAGATCCATGGCCTCACTTGGCCAGGACGTGCAGCGTATTGCGATACCGCCGCATGATCTCCTCGGCCTTGTCCATCGTCTGGGCGAAACCGGGATCGTAGGGTGTCAGGCGATAGCCGCCGTCGGGCGTTTCGACGGCGTAGAGCACATCGCCCTTGCCGACATTCAGACGCGCCAGCATGTCCTTCGGAATGACAACGCCCGTGGAGGTGCCGACGGCGGTCAGTTTCAGCGTGGCCATCGCGGCTCCTTGCGCATACCTATGGAAATAATAATATCGCCCGCGCCATGGATCAATGCGGTCCGCGACCGCACGGCGCCAACACTCGCCAGTGGCTCGAGACCGCAGAGTTCGATCGTCCGCGCGCCGGCCTCGCCTCCAGCGCGGCCGGCGCCAAGCACCGGAGCTTGGAAGAAAGGGGGAGCGCAGGTTTCGTACACCGTCGCGGAAATTCCCGCCTGAGCGCCGGCCAGGCGAAGCGCGAGCCCGGGGCCGGACGCGCCGCAGCCGAGCTGGAATTCGTCCTGGAAGCGGCGGCCCCGGATCGCCGTGCTCGCCCCCTCCGACGCCCGGCGCTGCCGCGCCGAGCGCCACCTCCCCCGTTGCACGGGTGAGGAGGAAATCCCTTCATCCTTCCCCGCCTGCGGGGGACCGCCGCGCCGCCAGGCGCGGGGGTGGAAGGGGCGTCTCCCCGGCCAGGCGAAGCGCGAGCCTGGCCGTATTCTCACCATCGACAAAGGTCGCCGATGGCCGGCGCGGCGCACCGGAGGGCCGATGGCGCGTCACGCGAAGATGGTAGCGACCTTGGCCAGCACGTCCTCCATGATCACCGGCGGCAGCGTATCCACCTTGCGGCCCTGGCGCGTCTGCAAGTCCAGCACCCGAGGCTGATCGCAGCGCACCACGCCGGTCGTCTCGATGCCGGAGATCGGCACGGCGAAGCCGATCCGCCGAGCGAACTCGCCGGCGTTGGTGATCGGCAGGATCACCGGCAACTTCGTCGCATCGTTGAAGTCGCCCGGGGAAACGATCAGCACAGGGCGAAGCCCCCGCTGCTCGCGTCCTTGCGTCGGGTCCAGCGACACGAGGTAGATGTCGCCCCGCCTCATATCGGCTCGCGGCCGACAGCCGGCGCGTCCACCCACTCGCGCTCCTCGGCCGGCTGCGGCCCGGAATAATCGGATGCCGCCAGCAGTTCGGCCAGCGTGTAACGCCGTCGCGACTGTGGCTCGATGACCAGCCGGCCGCCATCGACCGTCACGCCGACCGTGGCGCCGGCGCGCAGTTGCAGGAGTTCGAGAATGGCCGGTGGAACGGCCAGCATGACCGAGCCGCCGACCTTTCGCAGATTCGTGGTGTGCATGGTCGCCTCTCGATAAGTTATATTGACATATAACTCGTTCGCAAAGCGAGCGCAACTTCCAGTTTGCCGCCCGAGTCACCCGCGGCACAGCTCCAGCAGCCGGTCGAGGTTGGCCAGCCGGCCCAGGTCGCGGCAGAGGCCGATCACCTCGGCGGCGCCGTCGGCGCCCAGGGCGGCGGTGGCGAGATGGCGGAACTTGCGCTCGAGCTTCTCCTGCTGGGCGGGAAGGTCGCGCATGGGCTGGGAGACGTCGCCGGTGCGCGCCAGCGTGCGCCCGTCCCGGGTGCGCAGGCTGACGACGCAGCCGCGGCCGCTCTGGGTGGGATCGACGCGGACCTTGTCGCGCAGCGCCGCGAGATCGGGCCGGCGGGCGGTGGCGTCGCAGAACAGCGCCTCCTCGAAGGTGTCCTCGCCGGCCAGGGCCAGCGCCGTGGTCATGCGCAGCGAGAACTTGCACTCCAGCCCGGTGGCGGGCGCCTCGATGTTGCAGACGCCGAGGTGGCCGGCGGGGACCTTGACGCTCACCGCCTCGATCGCCTCGGGCGCGAGGCGCTCCTCCACGCGCAGCCGGTTGGCGGCCTCTATGCAGTCATGGGTGAGGTAGCAGGCGGCGTGATACTTGAAGAGCGCCTCGGTCACCCAGGGCGCCTCGCGCGGGGCGAGGGCGGCGGCCGGATCGGGGCTGGTCGACTGGGTGGCGACGAAGCCCTGGGGCGAGCCCAGGACATCGGCATCGCTGGTGAAGCCGCGGGCGGCGAGGCGCGCGGCGAGAAGTCCGTTCTGCGCGGCCTTGCCGGGGTGCAGCGGCTTGGACATGGTGCCGAAGCAGCTCTTCAGCCCGGCGGCCTGGGTTCCGGCGAGGCCGAAGGCGTGGGTCAGGGCCACGCCCTCGACGCCCAGAAGCCGCGCCGCCGCGGCCGCCGCGCCGAAGGCGCCGGCCGTGGCCGTGGTGTGCCAGCCCCTGGCGTAGTGCGAGGGGCCGACCAGCCGCGCGATGCGGCACTCGGTCTCGACGCCGGCGATGAAGGCCGCCAGCGCCTCGGCGCCGCTCGCGCCCCGCTCCTCGGCGAGCGCCAGCACCACCGGGGCCACGGGCACGGTGGGGTGGCCCATGGGCATGATGACGTCGTCGAAATCGAGGGCGTGGCCCATGGCGCCGTTGACGAGCACCGCGTCGAGGCTGCGGGCGCGCCGGCCGTGGCCGAGGATGCTGACCCCGCCTGCGACATCGCCAGCCGGCGCGAATTCGTCCACCAGGATGCGCACCAGCGGCTCGCCCCGGGCCGCCAGGGCCACGCCGATCCAGTCGAGCAGGCACTGCTTGGCGACGGTGAGCGCCGCCGCCGGCAGGTCCTCGAGGCGCAGCGCGCCGACCCGCGCCGCGAGCGCGGCGGTGATCGAGGTGGCTTCGGCTACGGGCGCTTCGAGCGTCAGCGTATCGGCCATGGCAGGCTCCCTCTCAGCCGCGCGGTCGGGCGGCGCCGGCGGCCGCTTCAGCGGCGCGCTCGCGCTCGCAGATCAGGACATCGAGTTGCGCGATCAGACTTGCCGCGACCACAGGCTTGGCATGGACGGGGATCTGGGGAAAGCGCCCCGCCAGGTTCGCCGGCAGCGCGACGCCGGTCTGGATGATGACGGGCGCGCCGCGGTCCGCCAGCAGCTCCACGACGGACGAACAATCGCCGTCCACCAGACTGCAGTCGAGGATCGCGGCGGCGACCGGCGTCGTCGCGAGCAGCGCCAGCGCCTCCTCGACGCTCGCGACCGGTCCGACGACCACGCCGCCGGCGTCCTCTATCGCCAGGCACAGGTCCAAGGCGATGAAGGTTTTATCCTCGGCCACCAGTATGGGCGCACGGTTCAACAAGACGACGCTCCCGGGAGGCTAAGTCTTCACTGCACCAGCCGCTCCGTCGCCGCCGAGAGATGGACGGCCAGACCCGCCGGATTCCAGTGGAAGACCAGATCGCCGCCAAGCTGGCCCTGGGCGCTTCGGCGCGCCAGCAGGCTGCCGAACCCCTCGCGCTCGGGGGCGGCGTCGATCGGCGGCCCGCCCGCCTCGTCCCAGGAAAGCGCCAGCCGGCCGTTCGCCTTGGCCCAGGAGACCCGCACGCGGCCACCGGGGACCGAAAAGGCGCCATACTTGGCCGCGTTGGTCGCCAGTTCATGGATGACGAGCGCCAGGCTGGTGGTGGATTCGACGCCGAGCGCGACTTCGGGGCCATCGAACGCGACCCGCAGATCGTCTGCGGTTCCGGCCGGATCGATGTAAGGCGACAGAGCCGCCCGAGCCAGTTCGCCGAGGGTCGTTTGCCGCCGGGCCGCTTCGGCATGCCGGTTCGGCCTGACGAGCTGATGGGCGCCGGCCAGCGCGCCGAGCCGGCCCTGAACCGCGGCGGCCATCTCCGCGGGCGTGGTCGCGGACCGGGCGGTCAGCGTCACCATTGCGGCCACGACGGCGAACAGGTTCTTGATCCTGTGGTCCATCTCACGCAGCAGCAGCTCCTGCTGTTGCTCATGAAGCATGCGTTCGCTGACGTCGTAAAAGCAATTGATGGCTCCGGCGACTTCGCCGCGCTCGTTCTTCAGCGGACGGATGTTCACGATCACGACGACTCGCGAGCCGTCGGGCCGCTCGATCAGCACTTCGGCGTCGCTCACCTCCGACAGCTTGCCGCTCACCACCTCGGCCATCGGGCAAAGCTCGTGAGGCATGAAACTGCCGTCCGGACGGAACATCTTGAATGAGCCGCAGAACCGCGCTTCGGTGTCCCCGACCGCCGGCTCACGGCCCCACAATTCCACGGCGCGGCGATTGAATTCCTGAATTACGCCCAAGGCATCACAAGAATAGATGGCGACCGGGCCAAGGTCGAACAGTGCGCGGTAACGCGCCTCGCTCGCACGGACGAGGTCCTGCGTTGCAGTGCGTTCGGTTATATCGACGAACGTCAGGACCACGCCGTCGATCACATTGTCGACCGTGCGATACGGGCGAATGCGCAGGATGAACGTCGTCTTCGTCTCGTGCAGCACCACCTGGCGCTCGATCATGGTGAGCTTGCGCAGCACGGTCCTTGCGTCCCGCTGCAGCTCTGGATAGTCCAGGAGACTGACCACCTCGGCGATCGGCCGGCCGATGTCGGCATCGCGCAGGTGAAAGATCTCGGCTATCCCCGGCGTGAAGCTCTTGACCTTCAAGCTCCCATTCAGGAAGAGCGTGGCGATCTCGGTGCTTTCGAGCAGGTTTTTCAGATCGCTGTTGAGGTGCGTCAGCTGTTCGTTCTTGCTGACCATCTCGGCGTTGATCGTCTGCACCTCCTCATTGACCGACTGCATCTCCTCCTTCGCCGTCTCGAGCTCTTCATTCGAGGATTGCAGCTCTTCGTTGATCGACTGATGTTCTTCGTTCGACGACTTCAGCTCCTCGTTGGTGGTCTCCAGTTCATCGATGGTGGACTGGAGTTGCGCCCGGGTCGTCCCCAGCTCCTGTTCGAGCGCCCTGACGTCGTCGGCGGCGTCCTTGCCGGCGTGCGCGAGGCGGTCGCCCGGAACGGCATCGCCGAGATCCAGAAAGACCAGGGCGACGAAGCCGGCGCGGACGTCGGGGCCGTCGAGCGCCTCGGCGACCAGGGTGATCCGGCGCGCGTGGCCCTCCGTCTTCATGGGCACGCTTTCGAGCCGCGTCGAGCCTTGCTGCGTCCGCGCCGCCTTCAGCGCCGCCCGGGCGGCCGGCCGCAGGGCCTTGCGCAGGATATCGAACAGCCCATAGCTCGGCGCGCCCGGGGAGAGTTCGAGATATCGCCCGATCGCGGGGCCGGAGAATCGGACGATCTGATCGCGCTCGTCGATCACCAGGTGCGGCGGGTTGTACTTGTCCGTCGCCCGGCGGGCGCTCTTGTCGATCCGCTCGTCGGGGCGTCCGGCCGCCACGTCGACAGAGCCCAGCGCCTCGAGTCTTCGGCTGGTGGTCGATAGATCGGCAAGCGTCGTCCCCTCGACGTCGCGCCGCTCGAAGATCCGATGCTTCTTGTCCTCGGCGCCGAAAAGCCGCGTGGCGCGGGTGACCGACTCCGACGAGCCAAGGAACAGCCGTCCGCCTGGCTTCAGCGCATAATGGAAGGTCCGCATCACGCGATCCTGCATGTCCGCGTCGAGATAGATCAGCAGGTTGCGGCAGGAGATCAGGTCGAGCTTGGAAAACGGCGGGTGCTTGATGATGCTGTGGGTCGAGAAGACGCACATGTCGCGGATTTCCGGAATGATGCGGTAATCATGGCCCTCGGCGGTGAACCAGCGCTCGACACGTTCCGGCGACAGCCCGGCCATCGGCCGGCGGTAGCGACCGAGCCGGGCGAGCGCGATCGCCCGATCGTCGATGTCGGTGGCGAAGATCTGCACCTTTGGCCTGGCGCGCCGGTCGCTCATCGCCTCGCGGAGCAGGATGGCGATGGTGACGGCTTCCTGCCCGGTCGCACAGCCGGGAACCCAGACCCGGATATCGTCGTCCGCGCCCTTGCCGGCCACCAGGGGGTCCAACACCATCGAGGCCAGGGCGTCGAACGCGGCCGGGTCGCGAAAGAACTCGGTCACGCCGATCAGCAGCTCCCGGAACAGCAGCTCGAGTTCCCCGGGGTTATGGCGGTAGTGTTCGACGTAGGCTTGCGGCGTTTCCAGGCGCAGCACCTGCATGCGCCGCTGGAGCCGTCGAACCAGGGTCTTTTCCTTGTATTCGCTGAAGTCGTGGCCGGTGCGCGCCCGCAGCGCCGCCATGATCGTCGACAGGTGCGAGCCGGCGTCCTTGCGCGTGCCGTCGCCATTCTTGCTCGCGGCGGCGCCGAGCAGGTATTTCTGGTAATCGACCAATCTGGCCGGCATGGCTTCGACGGCGAGCACTTCATCGACCTGGCCCGTCTCGGCGGCGCTCTGCGGCATTCCGGGCATCGCGTGGCTGTCGAACTCGGCCTGGGCCAGCGTCAGGCCGCCGTGTTCCTTGATGGCGGTCAGGCCGAGCGAGCCGTCGCTCCCGGTCCCCGCCAGCACGATGCCGATGGCGTTCTCGCCCTGATCTTCCGCGAGCGACCGGAAAAAACTGTCGATGGGCCGACGATGATCGCGCGGCGGCGCGGACTGGACGACCTCGAGACGGCCGCGCTGGATCGTCAGCGTGCTGTTGGGCCCGATGACATAGACGCAGTTGGGCATGACCCTGACGCCGTCCGCCGCCTCGACCAGGCTCATCGAGGTGGTCTTGCCGAGCAACTCGACCAGCATGCTCTTGTAGTCGGGCGCCAGATGCTGGACCAGCACGAACGCCATGCCGGTATCGGGCGGTACGTTACTGAGAAAACCTTTGAAGGCGTCCAGCCCCCCCGCCGATGCGCCGATGCCGACGATCAGCAGCACTTCGGAGCCTCCGTGCCGAAGTGGCGGACGCGTCTGCGCCCCCCCCCCCCGCTTCAGGGGGTGGCGAACAGGG
>Ga0307374_10003262_pt1 | contig 27866 bp, 28 predicted proteins | sample OX3MG_FD_202532 | JGI IMG/M metagenome (GOLD analysis project Ga0307374, IMG submission 202532) | Soil microbial communities from Risofladan, Vaasa, Finland - OX-3 | ecosystem: Environmental > Terrestrial > Soil > Coastal area > Acid sulfate soil | place: Finland: Risofladan, Vaasa | collected... | reverse complement strand
ACCCCTGGCGCCTGACAGATATGGACTGAAATGCGGGTCACCCTGCCGCGGATGGGGCGCGCCGGGTTCCATTGCTTGCTCACTATCAATCCGGGATCGACTTATCCGGTGAATAAGATGGGCTAACGCGGCGGACCACCTCGCGGTGACGTCCGTTCACGCGGAGTCGTCCCAGCCAAGCCGTGGTCACCGTTCGTTGAACAATTCCGCTGCACGAGGTTGCCACTGCGTTGTTCCGCCCGTACGGTGCCGGCACGCGAACAAACGGGAGGAAAATGCCATGGCGGGCCTGTACTATGAGGAGTTCTTCCTCGATCAGGAATTTGACCATCCGTGGTCGCGCACGGTGACGGAAATGGACAACACGCTGTTCTCGGCGCTGACGCTGAACGTGCAGCCGCTGCATCTCGACGCGCATTTCGCCGCGCAGACCGAATTCGGCCAGCGCATCGTGAACTCGATGTTCACCGCGGGACTGATGGTGGGGATGAGCGTGAACGACACCACCGCGGGCACGACGGTGGGCAATCTCGGCTTCACCGACATGCGGTTTCCCAAGCCGGTGTTTCACGGCGACACGCTGCGCGCGCGCACCAAGGTGGTGGCGATGCGCGAGAGCCGCTCGCGGCCGGATGTCGGCATCGTCGATTTCGAGCACACCTGCTGGAACCAGCGCGGCGAGATGGTGGCGATCTGCCGCCGCCAGGCGATGATGCGGAAGAAGCCGCAGATAGGCGCCGCGTCCCCCTCCCCGTGAGGGCTTGATCCCTCAAGGGAAGGGGGGTTGCGGGATCCGGGGTCATCGATGGCGAACGACCGGGACCGCCACAATGGCGAGGGCAATGGCGACCAGGCTGCCCGCGGAGAACAACGTGGAAAAATCCAGGCCGGCGAGCTGCCGCAGCGGGCCGACGCCGAATGCGGCGACGCCGTAGCCGACCTGGTAGAAGGCGATCAGCGCGCCGGACATGGTGGCGGCCTGGCGCGGAAACTCGGCGCCGGCGAAACTGATGCTGAACGGCAGGAAGGCGGAACAGGCAAGTCCTGCCGCGGCGAACCCGATCATGCCGCCTGTGGCGCCGCCGGCTCGGGCGATGATCTGGAAGGCGACGGCCAGCAGGATAGGCAGCGCCAGATAGATCCAGCGCGGGGGAAGCACGCGATCGAGCAGGGCGATGAGCACGCGCCCCAGCGTCACCATCACCCAGAAGGCAGTGAGCGCGAGTGCCGCTTCCTGCGCGGGTAGCTTGCGCTGGGTGGACAGGTACAGCGTCGCCCAGTTGCCGTTGAGCGTTTCGGCCACGCCGTAGAGCAGCACGGCCGCGGCATAGAGCCAGAAGCGGGGCGGCAGGCCGCCGCGGGGACTGGCGGCGTTGTAGGGCAGCCGCAGCGGCGCCCAGAGCATGCCGAGCAGCAGCATGGCGAGCAGCACGACCATTAGCGACGGCAACGCCCACCAGGCGCCCAGGCCGGTGAACAGCGCCACCAGCAGCGGTGCCAGCGCCGTACCCACGCCGAGCAATGCGTTCAGCAGCAGCACCGCTCCGTCGGCGGTTTTGGGGAAGAAGCCCTCCACCAGGGTGTTCAGCGCCATCACCGTCGCACCGAATCCGAGGCCCAGCGCGGCGGTGGCCATGCACAGCACGACGAAGGCAGCGTGCGTGCCGATCAGCAGCGGACTGGCCGCGAGCAGCGCCATCGAGGCCACGTCGTTGCACAGTCCCAGCAGCAGCACGCCGCGCAGCGCAAAGCGGCGTGCGAGACGCGAGCCGAAGGCGGAGGCGAGAATCGCCAGCACGACCTGCGGGATGAACATCGCGCCGTACTGCGTGCTGGACAGGTCGAATCCGGTAGGACTGGCGAAGATCGTGCTGGCCGCCGGGAAGGTCACCAGCGCAAGGCCCTGCGCCATGCCGGCGAGATAGAGCAGAGCGACCTCGAACCGGCTGGCGGTTGGCGCCACGGGTTCAGCCCAGGCGGCGCAGCAGGTGGTCTCCGACGCGGAGTGCGTTGGCGATGACGGTGAGCGACGGGTTCACCGCACCGATGCTGACGAAGAAGCTGGTATCGACGACGTAGAGATTGTCGAGCTCGTGCGCCTTGCAGTCACGGTCGAGCACCGAAGTGGCGGGGTCGTCGCCGAACCGGCAGGTGCCGGCCTGGTGCGCACAGCCGGCCACGGCGATGTCGTTGCGCATGTAAAGGTCGCGCGTCACCAGGTGCTGCGATTGCAGGCCGATGCCGGTGAGCATCGAGCGCAGCTTTTCGTACAGCTTTTGCTTCGGCACCTGGTTGTTCGGGGTGTAGTGCAGGGTCAGGCGACCCTCGGGATCGACCGTCACGCGGTTTTCCGGGTCGGGCAGGTCTTCGGTCGTCAGCCAGAAATCGACGGCGTGGCGCGCGACTTCATCCAGCGCGCGGTTGGGCATCAGCGCGGTCAGCAACGGCTTCTCGGCGCGGTACATGCCGCCGAGCGTCTTGCCGATCATCTGGATGTTGCCCATCGGGAAGGGGAAGCCGTCCATTCCGAAATAGAAGTCGTTCAGCGCCAGCGTCTTCTGGAACATCGTGTCGTTCGGCGTGAGCGAGAGCGCCAGCACCGCCTGGCTGTTGTGGAACATGTAGTTGCGTCCCACCTGACCGGACGCGTTGGCCAGGCCGGCGGGATGCGCGTCACTGGCCGACCGCAGCAGCAGCGCGGCGGAGTTGGCGGCGCCGCACGCCACCACGACGATATCGGCGGTGAAGCGCCGCGGCACGCCCGCCACCTCGGCGAGCACGCCGGTGACGCTGTCGCCGGCGGCGCCGGTTTCAAGTTTCAGCGCCTTCGCGTTGCGCAGCAGGGTGACATTGGGATGCGCCAAAGCGGGGCGGACGGCGATGACCTCGGCATCGGCCTTGGCATGCAGCAGGCAGGGGAACCCGTCGCAGGTCTGGCAGCGGATGCAGCGGCTATAGGCCATGTCGGCCTCGTTCAGCAGCACCGCGCAGGGCGCCGGGAATGGGTGGTACCCCGCAGCCCTGAGATCCGCGGTCAGTTGCTCGATGCGCGGCTCGTTGGCAACCGGCGGCGCCGGATAGGGCGCGCTGGCGGGGGGCTCCGTTGGATCGACGCCATGCTCGCCATGCACCTGGTACAGGCGCTCGGCCTCGGTGTAGTACGGTTCCATCTCGTCATAAGTGATCGGCCAGGCGGGCGAGACGCCGTCGTGGTGCTGCATCGCGCCGAAATCCTCCTTGCGGAGGCGATACAGCGCGGCACCGAACAGCTTGGTCGCGCCGCCGACGAAGTAGTGCACCTGGGGCTGGAACGGTTTTCCCCCCGGCAGGTACCAGGTTTCCGGCGAGACATAGCGGTTGACGCCGAACACGTCCGCGACGCTCCAGTTGCGCGCCTCGCGCGGCAGCCAGTCGCCGCGCTCCAGGATGAGCACTTGCTTGCCCGATGGGGCCAGCCGGTGTGCCAGCGTGCCGCCGCCGGCGCCGCTGCCGATGATGATGACGTCGTAATGCGTTTCCATGACCGCGCTACAGCCCGACGCTGCCCTGCATGATGCCGCCATCGGCGAAGATGGTTGTCGCCGTCAGGTAGCTGGCGCCGTCGCCGGCCAGGAAGACGACGACACTGGCGATCTCCTCCGGTTCCGCCAGGCGGCCGAGCGGGATGGCGGCGTTGAGCTTCGCCAGCAGCGCGGGGTTCTGCATGGTCGAGAGGTTAATCGGGGTGGCCACCGCGCCGGGGCCGACGCCGACCACGCGGATGCCGTGCGGCGCCAGTTCCACGCCTGCGGTGCGGGTCAGCATCCGCATGCCGCCCTTGGCCAGGCAATAGGCGGTGTTGTTCGGCATCGGCCAGTCCTCGTGCACCGAGGTGATGTTGATGATCCGTCCGCCGCCGCCCTGCGCGATCATCTGCTTCGCGGCGATCTGGGTGCCGAAGAACGCGCTTTTGAGGTTGATGGAAAGGACCTTGTCGTAGTCGGCCTCGGTGGTATCCAGCACGGAGGTACGGGTCTCCACGCCGGCATTGTTCACCATGATATCGACGCGGCCGAATTTCGCGACGGTGGCGGCGACCAGCGCCTGCAGGTCCGGGATGCGGCTGACATCGGCGTTCACGCCGATCGCGAGGTCGCCCAAGGCGGCGATCTCGCGCTCGAGTGCCTCGGTGGCCTCGGGATGCGCCACGTAGTCGATAGCGATGCTGGCGCCGGCCCTGGCCAGCCCCAGCGCGATCGCCTTGCCGATCCCGCTGTTCCCGCCGGTCACGATCGCGACTTTTCCCTTGAGCGACATGGCAGCCCTTTCATTCCGGAGTTCCGGCGCCGCGCCGGTCGGCCTACGTGCGATCGGCGGCAAGGTATCATATTGTCGCTCGCGCGGTCGCCGGCCGGCCGATCGAATCAAGGCGACGGCCAACAATGAACGACTCGATCAATGGCACGCGGGTCCGTTCCCCCGTCATGCCGCCTCAGGCCGGCCTCCACGACGCTGACGCCGACGCTGGCGGGGTGCCACCTGGCGGCGGAAGCCGGGTTCGACGCTGCCCGCGGCGGCGCCGAGCGATAAGCGAAGCGGGTCGGATTCGCGCCCGGTGACGATGCTGACCGAGCGCCCGAACCGTCAGGGCTGACTCGCTAATAAGGCCGGTAGCCGACGACGTTGCCGGGCGGGTCGTAGTCGCACACCCAGATCTCGCGCTCCGGATCGGTCGCGACGCCGCAGCCGACGCTGCGCGTCGCGCGCCAGACGAGCTGCGTATAGTGGCCGCAGACGCCGGTGCAGGTGTTGCCGCGCAAGTCATAGCCACGCGCTTCCGCGGCCCAGGCGGCGACGACCTGGACGGGCGAGGCGGCTCCGCCGGTGATGGCGTAGAGGTTTTCGCCGTAGCGATTGTCTGGCCGGTGGGCGAAAATGCCAGTGGCGATCGAGTGATTCGCCCAGTCCTGCGCGACGGCGGCGAGCCGTGGCGACCAGGCCAGCGGCGGGTCGCCGACCTGGGCACGGACAGCGTTGTGCGCCTCAAGCATCTCTTGGGCGAGCGAGGAGGGCGGCAGGTTGCCTCGGGCCGGGGCCGGCGGGACATAGGGCGCGATGGTGGGCTGGCCGTAGGGGGACTGGCCATAGGGGGACTGGCCATAGGGTTGGCCATAGGGGGACTGGCCATAGGGGGACTGGCCATAGGGGGACTGGCCATAGGGGGACTGGCCATAGGGTTGGCCATAGGGTCTGCCCCCGGGGTAACCGTAGGGATATTGCGCTTGGGCACTGGTCGTGCATGCAAGCAGCAGCGCGGCGAGAAGGATTCGCATAGTGGGTGCAAGGCAGCACCTGGATTGCGGCTTACCTGGGGCGGCATTGCGCGGCTCGCCAGGTTGTTTGCAGGCGGTTCGCAAGGACCGGCGCGGGACCGCGGTTCATGCCGCCGGCTCAACGCCAGATCGACCAGGGCAGCTCCGCCAGCGGCACCAGGTGGGACAGGAACATCTCGGCGCAGGCGCGCCATGAATATTGCTCGGCATGAGCTCGGCAGGCGGCGCGGTCGGCATCCAGCGCCGCCAGAGCAGCAAGGCGGAGGTCCGCGTTGACCGCGCCGATGCGGCCCGCCGCGCCGGCCAGCATGTCCTTTGGCCCCGTCACCGGAAATGCCGCCACCGGCGTGCCGCAGGCCAGCGCCTCCAGGATCACCAGGCCGAACGTGTCGGTGAGCGACGGGAACACGAAGACGTCCGCGCCGGCATAGGCGCGCGCCAGCGCCTCGCCGTAGCGCGGCCCGGTGAACGTCACCTGGGGATACTCCCGCCGCAGCGTGGCGAGCTGTGGGCCGCCGCCCACCACGACTTTCGAGCCGGGCAGGCCGAGGTTCAGGAACGCCGCGATGTTCTTCTCGACCGCCACGCGGCCCACGTACAGGAACACGGGGCGCGGCAGGCCCCAGTGCTCGCGCGGCTCCGGCCTGAACAGGTCGAGGTCCACCCCGCGCGACCATGCGCGGATGTTGCGGAAGCCGCGGCGGGTGAGTTCGTCGCGCAGGCTGGCGGTGGCGACCATGGTGCCCTGGCCGGCGCCGTGGAAGCGGCGCATCCAGGCATAGATCGGCCGGGTCGGAAGGTGCAGCCGGGCCTGGATGTATTCGGCGAAGCGGGTGTGGAAAGCGGTGGTGAACGCCATGCCGTGCCGCCGCGCCCAGCGCCGCGCCGCGATGCCCAACGGGCCCTCCGTGGCGATGTGCAGTGCGTCCGGCGCGAAGGCGTCGATCATGCGGATCAGCCGGCGGCGCGGCAGCACCGACAAGGCGATGTCGGGGTAGGTCGGGCAGGGCAAGGTGCGGAACCGGTCTGGGCCGATCACCTCGACCACGTGGCCCATGTTGCGCAGTTCCGCCGCCACCGTGGTCAGCGTGCGGACCACGCCGTTCACCTGCGGCAGCCAGGCATCGGTCACGATCAGGATGCGGTGGGACGGTGCGGGCGGCAGCATCGGCTCGCCGGCGAAATCCGCGGTGATCGTGTCAGGCAGCTTGTGCCACCCGCGCGCGCGGCGCGAGGAACGACAGCCGGTTGAGTGCGGCCCAGTCGATCAGTTCGAGCCGCCCGTCATGGTGTTCCACCAGTGCGGTACAGCTTTCCACCCAGTCGCCGTCGTTCAGGTAGAGGACGCCGCCGACCTCGCGCATCTCGGCATGGTGGATGTGGCCGCAGACCACGCCGTCGAAACCGCGGCGGCGCGCCTCGCCGGCGAGCGCGCTTTCGAACCGGTCGATAGCCTTCACGGCTTCCTTGACCTGGCGCTTCAACCAGGCGGACAGCGACCAGTAGGGATAGCCGAGGCGCCGCCGTACCGCGTTGAACCAGCCGTTGAAGGCCAGCGCCACGGTGTAGGCCCAGTCGCCGAGCAAGGCGAGGAAGCGGGCGTAGCGGACGACCGAGTCGAACTCGTCGCCATGGATCACCAGCAGACGCTGGCCGGCGGCGGTGACATGCACCGCCTCGCGGCGCAGCCTGATGCCGGAGATCTCCAGCCCGAGCGGCAGCCAGGCGCGGAACATCTCGTCGTGGTTGCCGGGGATGTAGGTCACCTCGGCGCCGTTGCGGGCATGCCGGACGATCAGGCGCAGCACGTCGTCGTGGTTCTCGTCCCAGTACCACGACTTGCGCAGGCGCCAGCCGTCGATGATGTCGCCGACCAGGAACAAGTGCTGGCAGGTGGTGCGGCGCAGGAAATCCGCCAGGAAGTCGCTGCGGCAGCCGCGGGTGCCGAGATGCGTGTCCGAAATGAAGACGCTGCGATAGGTCGGCCGCGCGCCCGGTGTGGATAACGCGTTCATGTCGCAGCAGGAGATACCCGGATTCGCCTGTGGACGGGGTTAAGATTCGGTGACGGAACCGAACCTTAGATGAAGGTATGAAAGTAATACCTTAATAACCGAACCGTCATCCGGCCGACATGCAACTCTGCTGGCGAGGCGGTTTCGCCCCGCGGAGTCTCCGATCCGGCATCGGTTGGTTTGCAATTATGGATTGCGCGGTCGGGTGACTCGCTGCGACCGAGAATCGCGGCCAGTCCGGCCGCGGTGATGCACCGGTTCCCAATGAGGGGAGTCACGAGCCACCAAGCGCCCCCCACCTTGATCCGCCGCGCGGCCCAAGCGCGCCAGGGGAGGCGGCGGATTTCCGACCAACCGCCCTGCCGCCGCGCCACCCTTGTTGCAGGCCCGATCGCATGCCATCTCCCAAGCGCACCGCGCCCCGTCCGGAGACCGTGACCCCATGGCCCGACCCGCAAGCTGCGCCAGCCTCGCGCGCCGGCCGATGCGGGGCCAGTTCCGTGCGGTGGCGGTCGCCGCCCTGCTGCTGGTGGGCGCCTGCACCGGCACGCCGCACGGTGCCGCCGCCCGCTCCGCCCCCGACAGCTTTGCCCCGCTGGTCAAGCGCGTGCTCCCCGCCGTGGTCAACATCGCGGTCACCGAGACGGTCACCGGCAACGACATGGCCGCCGCCCTGCCGCCCGAGTTGCGCGACACCCCGCTGGGGCGCGCGTTCCGCCGCCGCTTCCGCAACCATCACGAACAGATGATGGGCGCCGGCTCGGGCTTCATCGTCGATCCCTCCGGCGTGATCGTGACCAACAACCACGTGGTCGCTCACGCGGACAAGATCGTCGTCTCGCTGGTGGACGGACGCCAGTTGCCCGCCCGGGTGCTCGGCACCGACGCGCTGACCGACATCGCGGTCATCAAGATCGACGCGCCGGGGCCGCTGGCCAGCGTTGCCTGGGGGAATTCCCGCCAAATGGAGGTGGGCGACTGGATTCTTGCCGCCGGCAACCCGTTCGGGCTGGGCGGTTCGGTCACCGCCGGCATCGTGTCGGCGGAAGGCCGCGACCTTGGCTCCGGGCCGTTCGACAGCTTCCTGCAGCTCGACGCACCGATCAATCCGGGCAACTCCGGCGGGCCGATCTTCAACATGGCCGGCCAGGTCATCGGCGTCTCCACCGCGATCGTCTCGCCGTCCGGCGGCTCGGTCGGCATCGGCTTCGCCATCCCGTCGGAGACCGCGAGCGACGTGGTCGCCAAACTGCTGGCGCATGGCAGCATCGCGCGGGGCTGGCTCGGCGTGTCGGTCGAGGATGTGGAGAACGGCGGCGTCGTCATCGCCGGGGTGGAGCGCAACGGCCCGGCGCTGCGCGCGGGCGTGCGCCCGGGCGACGTGGTGCTGGCGCTGAACGGCGACCATATCGGCAGCGCCCGCGGCCTGATCCGCGCCGTCGCCGCCATGCCGCCCGGCGACCTGGTGCAGTTGACCGTGCGGCGGCAGGGACATGCAGTTGAACTGCCCGTCGCGATCGGCCGCCGGCCAGCCGATTCGCCCGGCTGAGCGGCCCCGGCTAAGCAAGACCGATCGAACGGAGTTGGCCGAAAGGAGGTAGAGATACATGCGCATCCTGGTTGTCGAGGATGACAAGGACGTCGCCGGCTTTGTGGTCCGCGGCCTGAAGGAAGCCGGCCACGTGGTGGAACATGCCGACAATGGCCGCGATGGGCTGTTCCTCGCCGCCAGCGAGAGTTTCGACGCGGTTATCCTGGACCGCATGCTGCCCGGCGGCATCGACGGGCTGAAAATCCTGGAGACGTTGCGCGGACAGAAAAACCACGTGCCGGTGCTCATTCTGTCAGCACTGGCCGAGGTCGATGAGCGCGTGAAGGGCCTGAAGGCCGGCGGCGACGACTACCTGACCAAGCCGTTTGCCTTCGCCGAGCTGCTGGCGCGGGTCGAGGCGCTTGCCCGGCGCGGCAAGTCGGAGGGCCCGGTCACCAAGCTGGTGGTCGAGGATCTGGAACTCGACCTGCTGTCCCGCCAGGTGAAGCGCGCCAGCCAGAAGATCGACCTGCAGCCACGCGAGTTCCGATTGCTCGAATATCTCATGCGCCACGCCGGCCAGGTGGTGACCCGCACGATGCTGCTGGAGGGCGTGTGGGACTACCATTTCGATCCGCAGACCAACGTCATCGACGTGCATGTCTCGCGGCTGCGCCAGAAAGTGGACAAGCCGTTCCCGACACCGCTGATCCAGACGGTGCGCAACGCCGGGTACATGCTGCGGGCCGAGCCGGTGTGAACGATCGGCAGTGTTCTCCCCCTCCGCTTGAGGGCCTGGGCCGCGCAGCGGACCAAGGTTGGGGGGAGGGGGAGAATACGCCGTCCTCCGAACCGCGCCATCGGCGGTCGCCGCTGTGGCTGTTCCGCTCGGCCAGCCTGCGCTTCGCCTTCGTCTATGCCCTGTTGCTCGCGACCAGCGCCGCCGCGCTGGCGATATTCCTGTGGTGGGCGACGGCCGGCTTGCTGGACCGGCAGACCGACGCGGCGATCCACGCCGACGCGCAGGGCCTGTCGGAACGCTGGGCCGAGGGCGGCCTGCCGGCGCTTGTGCTGACCATTGACGACCGCCTGGCCGGCAACGTCGATGACGACGCGATCTACCTGCTGGCCGATCCGATCATGCGGCGGATTGCCGGCAACCTGGAGCGTTGGCCCTCGACGGTGCGCCGGACCGATGTCTGGTACGAGCTGCCGGTCCGCCGCGCCGGGATCACCACCCTGGCGCGGATGCAGCGCTACGACCTGCCGAACGGGTTTCACCTGCTGATCGGCCGCGACGTGCAGGTTCGCGCGCGGCTCCGCACCCTGCTCACCGACGCGCTGCTGTGGGCGGCGGTGATCGTGGGCGCGATGGCCACGGCGGGCGCTCTGCTGGTGCGCAGCATGTTCCGCCGCACCCTGGCGAATGTCTCCGCCACCGCCGCCGCCATCGCCGCCGGCGATTTCGCGCAGCGGGTGAAGCTGTCCGGGCGGGGCGACGAGTTCGACCAGCTTGCCGAGACGATCAACGACATGCTGGACCGCATCGTCCGGCTGATGGACGGCGTGCGCCAGGTGTCCAACGCCATCGCGCATGACCTGCGCACGCCGATCACCCGCGCCCGGACGCGCCTGGAAGACGCCGCGCTGCACGCCCATTCGCCGGAGGAGCTGCAAGCCGCGATCGAGCGCGCCACCGCCGACCTGGATGGCATCGTCGCGGTGTTCCAGGCGCTGCTGCGCATCGCGGAAATCGAGGCGGGGTCGCGCCGCTCGGCGTTCGCGCGGTTCGACCTGGCGCCGCTGCTGGCCGATGTCGCCGAGCTGTATGGCGCGGTGGCGGAGGACAAGCAGGTTGGCCTGGCGGTGGATTCGCCGGACCGGCTTCCGGCCTACGGGGACCGCGACCTGGTGCAGCAGGCGGTGGCCAACCTGGTTGACAACGCGGTGAAGTTCTCGCCTCCGGGCGGCCAGGTGCGGCTGCGCGCGGCGGCCATCCAGGGTGGCGTCGAGATCGTCGTGGCCGACCAGGGGGCCGGCATACCGGCCGGCGACCGGGCCCGTGCGATCGAACGGTTTTTCCGCGGCGAGGCCGCGCGCAGCACGCCCGGCGCGGGCCTGGGCCTGGCCCTGGTGCAGGCGGTGGCACAGCTTCACCTGGGCAGCCTGCGGCTGGAAGATGCCGGGCCTGGCCTGCGTGCCGTGCTGACCCTGCCGGCGCGGGAGGACGGCCCGGGCGGCTAACGTTCTTGTCATGCGGCAACCACCGCCGAGTGAGGGCAACGCCGCTATAGTCCGCGGAATGAAGACGCATGCCCGGTTCCATGCTGTGCTCGCGGTGCCGCTGTCGATTGGTCTCGGGCTTGCGGCGATGCGGTCGCCGGCGGCCGGACAGTCCACGCCCGACCGGGTGACCACCGACACCCCGCAATACTGCATGCAACTGCTGGACCGGGTGAGCGAGCTGGTGCGGATCAGGGTGCATCCGCCGTCCGAGGTAACGGACCTGTCCACGGAAGGCCAGCGGATGTGCGACCAGGGGCAGACGCGCGGCGGCATCATGCGCCTGCGACGGGCGCTGATTTTGCTGCGGCAGGGCGCGGCGCGGTAACCCCCGCAAGGCTTGCGGGCCGATCCCGCCGGCTTGCTCGGCACCGGCATCATCGGGCGAAGGCGCGGCCGAGTTGAATGACCGCCGGACCGCCGATCACGATGAACAGGCACGGGAAGATGAACAGGATCATCGGCAGTGTCAGCATCACTGGCAGCCGGGCCGCGCGCTCCTCAAAGCGGGTCAGCATGTGCTGGCGCATCTCCGCGGCAAGGACGCGCAAGGCCGCCGTAAGCGGCGTGCCGAAATTCAGCGTCTGCACCAGGGTCGCGGTGACCCGCTTCAGGCTGGCGAGCCCGGTGCGGTGTCCCAGGTTGGCCAGCGCCCGGGGCGTGTCCACCGCGATGCGCAGCTCGCTGGTGGTCTGGGCGAGCTCGGCCGCCAGTTCGGGATGCGCGCGTCCGATCTCCTCGGCGACGCGCGCCATCGCCGCCTCCAGGCCGAGGCCGGCCTGGGTGCAGATCACCAGCATGTCCAGCGCGTCCGGCACGCCCCGCTCCACCCGATCGAGATAACGCGCGCGCATGCGCCGCACCACCGTGTCCGGCAGCAGCAGCCCGACCGCACCGGCCGCCAGCGGCAGCAGGCGTGCCAGCGCGGCCGGCACCGGCAATCCGCGCAGCACCAGCCAGGCCCCCAGGGGCGCCCAGATCAGCAGCATGATCTTCGATCCGATGAACAGGCCCAGGCCATTCCGTCCTTGCAGGCCGGCGGCCACAAGGGCCTGTTCGAGCTCGCCGATCGTCGCGTTCGACAGCAAGCCGCTGCGGGCGATCGTGGTGCCGATGCCGGCCACCACGCGCAGCGGGAACGACGAGCCGGACCGCGGCGCGGCACGCGGCTCGCGGCGCCGGTCGCCGCTTATTGCGCGCAGGCGGTGATGCACCAGCCGCTCCTGGCGTGCGCGCCGAAGCAGCAGGATGGCCGCACCACCGGCAACCAGCGCGGACGCAAGGGCGGCCAACAGGACATTCGCGGGATTCATGCGTTGCACCGATTCATGCGAGCACCTTGCGGATCAGGCCCCGCATGGCGGCAACGCCGATCGTCATCGAAATCGCCGCAAGGCCGAGCATCTTATGGCCGGTCTGGGTCGTGAACAGAACGCCCATGTAATCCGGGTTCAGCACGTACATCATTCCGGTCGCGAAAAACGGCATGGCGCACAGCACCACGGCGCTGGCGCGCGCCTCCGACGTCAGCGCGTAGCCGCGCGCGCGCAGGCCGATGCGCCGGCGGACGATGTCGGCCAGGGTCTCCAGCGCCTCGCCCAGGGTGCCGCCGGTCTGCGCCTGCAAAGCGACCGTGGTGCCGAAGAAGCGGTAATCCGCCAGCCCGGTTCGCAGCGACACGTTGTGCAGCGCGACGTCCAGCGGCACGCCGATCGACAGCTCGTTGGCGAGCAGGCGAAACTCCAGGCCGGTCGGATCCTCGGCCTCGTGGCCCACCAGGCGGATGGCTTCACCGACCGGTATGCCGACGCGCACCGACCGGACGATTGTTGCCAGTGCGTCGGGAAACTGCTGCTGCAACTGGTCCCGCCGCTTCGCTTCCCACCTGGCGAACAGGGCACGGCTTGCCAGGAGCCACGCCGCCGGCCACAGGGCCCATCCCGCCAGGCCGAACAGCGGCACCGCGAGGCCCGCCGCGAGGCGCCCCACCATGCCGGTGCCGAGCAGTACGATCCACCAGCGGATCGGATAGATATGGCCACGCCGCGGATCGCAACCGAACAACGCGGCCATCCGGGCCACCGGGCCAAGCGACCCGACCCGTTCGCGGGCAATCGAGGCCGCGGTGACCAGCCGCCGGCCATGCGGCAGGACGTGGGCGATGCGTGCCGACAGCGTCCGCTGCCGGCGCTCCGCGTTGGCGATCAGCAGTCCGGCCGCGCCCAGGCCGCCCACCAGCGGAAACGACAGCAGCAGCATCATGCGCAGCAGCGTCGCGGTCATCCGGCGGTTTCCTGCAAGATGGAGATCCAGGCTTCGTCCATGCCGAAATACGCCAGGCGGCGCTCGCAGCTCGGGCGCGACCGGCTGACCTTGTACACCCCGTGCAGGCGGCCTTCCGCGGTCTCTCCGCGCACTTCCCAGCGGAACACGTCGTTCATCATGATGACGTCGCCTTCGATGCCGCAGACCTCGGTGACCTGGGTGATCCGGCGCCCGCCGTCGCGGTGCCGCTCGACTTGCACGATCAGGTCCACGGCACCGACGATCTGGCCGCGAATGGCAGACGAGGGCAGGCCCATGTTGCCCATCTGCACCATGTTCTCGATGCGGGTCAGCGCGTCGCGCGTCGTGTTGGCGTGGATGGTGGACATGCTGCCGTCATGGCCGGTGTTCATTGCCTGCAGCATGTCGAAGGCTTCGGGGCCGCGCACCTCGCCGACGATGATGCGGTCGGGACGCATGCGCAGCGCATTGCGCACCAGGTCGCGCTGGGCCACCTCGCCCTTGCCCTCCAGGCTGGCGGGACGAGTCTCCAGGCGGACGACGTGCGGTTGCTGCAGTTGCAGTTCCGCCGCGTCCTCCACGGTGACGATTCGCTCCCCGGGGTCGATCAGGCGCGACATGGCGTTCAGCAGCGTCGTCTTGCCGGAGCCGGTGCCGCCGGAAATGATCACGTTCAGGCGGGCGCCGGCGGCGATCTGCAGGATCCGCGCGACCGGCGGCGTCATCGCGCCGAGCTCGACCAGCTTGGCGAAATCGATGCGCCGGCGGCTGAACTTGCGGATCGACACATAGGGCCCGTCGAGCGCGAGCGGCATGAAGACGATGTTGACGCGGGACCCGTCCTTCAGCCGGGCGTCCACCATCGGGCTGGCTTCGTCGATCCGCCGGCCGACCGCGCTGGCGATGCGCTGGCAGATGCCGGCCAAATGCATCCGGTCGCGGAACCGCACGCCGGACAGCGACACCTTGCCCGCCCGTTCCACAAACACGCGCTCTGGGCCGTTCACCATGACGTCGGTGATGGTGTCGTCATCCAGCAGCGGCTCGAGCGGCCCGAGCCCCAGCATGTCGTGCACCAGTTCGGTCGCGAGGTCATGCTGCTCGCGGCCGTTCAGTTCCAGGCGCCGGTCGGTGGCGATTTCGCCGATGAGGCGTTCCACCTCGGCGCCCAGCCGGTCGGGCGGCTGGGTCGCCACCGCGGCGGGGTCCAGGCGTGCCAGGCACAGTTCGCGCAGCTTCGAGATCGCCCCTGCCGGGGCGCCGGCGGGCGTGGAACCCGGGTCCGCCGGCGCCCCGGCAGGGCTTGGCGCATCCGCCGGCCCGGCAGGGGCGGCGCCCTGCCGCTGGCCGAATATCGCCTTGGTCCCGATGCTCATCGCGCCGGCCCGAACAGGCGCCAGTGCGGCTTCGGTCTGGCGGCGATGCCGGACGGGCCGGCTTCTGCCTCCCGGCCGTGGTCCAATTGACGCAGCAGCGCGGCGATCCCGGCCCTGAAGGCGCCACCCTGGCGCGAGGCCGGCTCGCCCATGGTGACGGCGGCGGCGACCTGGCGCGGCAGGTCGGGGATGACCACGTCGGGCGGCCGGCGCAAGGCGTCCTCGACCTGCTGCCGCTTCAAGCCGCCCGGCATGCCCAGCCGGTTGAGCGCGACGATGGTGTTGCTGGCACCGGGAAGGGCCAGCAGCCGGAGCGTGTCGCGCAGCCCCGGCAGCGTAGGTGTCAGAACGATCACGCGGCGACCGGCGGCGGCGAGCAGATCCCGGCTGAACGGGTCGGGCTGCCAGGGCACGTCGGCGACGACCAGATTGTAGCGCCGGCGCAGCGCCGCGAGCATCCGGTCAGCGGCTCCTGGAGCGTATTGCACGGCGTAGTCGAACGAGTCCTGGCTGGACAGCACGTGCAGGCGGTCGGCAACCGGCTGGGCCGCGCGCTCGGCCAGCAGCATGTCGATGCGCTCGGGCGATTCCAGCGCCTTGCGCAGGCCCTCCCCGGGATCGGCCTGCAGCAGCAGGGCGGCGGTGCCGCGATACAGGTCGCCGTCCAGCAGGACCGTGTGGCGGCGCGCGGTCATGGCGAAATGCCAGGCGAGGCTGGCGGCGATCACGCTGGCACCGACCCCGCCGCGCGCGCCGGTCACGGTGATGAACTTGCCGCCCAGCATCACCTCGGCCCCGGGCGACTGCCCGCGCACCAGCGGACCGAAGAACCGTGCCACCATGTCACGTGTGAGCGGTTTGGCGAGGTATTCGCCGACGCCGAGGCCGTGGGTGATTTCGCGATACAGCGTAAGGTCGCTGGTCTCGCCGATCACCAGCACGCAGGTGTCCGGTTCGACCACCAGCGACAGGCGGCTGAGCACTTGCAGCGGCTCGCTTTCGCCGCTGACGTCCACCACCAGCACGCGCGGGTTCGGCGCTTTCTGTTGCGCGGCGATGGCGGCGCGAATGCCGCCGCGCCGCAGCTCGATCGGCGCGGGCAGCACGTCGCCCAGGCCATCCCGCAGCGCCGCGTCGCACTGCGCGTCGGTGACGAAGGCGATGGCGGACGTGCGATCGTTGCGCGGAGCCTCGTCGGCGCGCGCGCGGCCGGCCTCGGCCATCGGCATGGCACCGAACATCAGCCGCCTCCCCCGGCGGGTGGCGCACCGGCGACGCCCGACTGCGCGGACGTGCCGTCGAGCAATGGCTTCACCTTGTCCTGCCAGAGGCGGTCCACCGCGTCGGCGCTGGATTTCCACTGTGGGCCGGAGGCGGCGCGGCCGCGCACCAGGTCGTTTGGATGCTGCAGCTCCGCGGCAATGTTCGCCGTGTTCACGCCTTCCGGATGCCACATCCCAGGACGGTGGAAGGGGTCGGTTTGGGCGCACCCGGCCATCAGGCCAGAGCCCAGGCAAAGCGCCGCGGCGGCGCGCCGGAGATTGTTCATTGCACGATGAACCCCGCTTCGCCGGGAACCCGCGCCGGGGCGGCCGGATGGCCGGCGCCCATCTGGCGCAGTTCCAGGATGCGTTCGAAATCCGACGGCGGATGGTAATTTTCGCCGGGCACGTGGAGCGCCGCCGGGTCATCCGCCGGCCGCACGACATACGGCGTCACCACCACCACCAATTCGGTTTGCTGGCGCTGGAAACTGTCGGAACGGAACAGCGTGCCGAGAATCGGGATCTCGCCGATGCCCGGTACCGCGGACGTGCCCTGCGTGACCGAATCCTGCAGCAGGCCGGCGATGGCGAAGCTTTGCCCCGACCCGAGTTCCACGGTTGTCTCCGCGCGGCGTACCGTCAGCGCCGGGATTTGCAGGCTGGAATTGGCGGCGGTGAGCTGCACCGCGCCTTGGGTGGTGAGTTCGCTCACTTCCGGGCGGACATGCAGGTCGATGCGTCCGCCGGCCAGCACGGTCGGCACGAAGGTGAGCTGCACGCCGTATTTCTTGAACTCGATGGAGACCTGGTTGTTCTGCTGGCCGACCGGGATGGGAAATTCCCCACCGGCCAGGAAACTGGCGGGCTGCCCGCTCATCGCGGTCAGGTTCGGCTCCGCCAGGATGTGGGCCAGGTTGTCCTGCGCCAGCGCGTCGATGATGCCGTTCACATCGGGCGTGCCAAGCTGCAGCCGATTGGCCGCGGTCCCTCCCAACGTGGCAGCGAGCGCATTCGCGGTGGCGAAATTGACCGAGAAGCGGCCGATCGACCCCAGCGCCTGCCAGTTGACCCCCAGGTCGCGCGCGACGCTGCGCGACATCTCGACCAGCCGCACGCGCAACAGCACCTGCACCGATGACATCACGCCGAGCTGGTCTTCCACCGTGTCGCCCGCGGCGACATAGCCGCGGGCAATGGCGAGCACGCGGGCCGCGTCCTCCGGAGTCGCCACCCGGCCGGTGACGATCAAGCCCTTCACCTTCGGCCGGATGCTGACGTGGCTGCCGGGCAGCGCGCGCCGCACCTCGGCCTCGGCCTGCGATGCGGCGAAGCCGGACGGGCGCACCGTGACCTGGGCATCCAGAAGCGTGGCGCCGGCGGCGTCCACCGCCACCACGTCGGTGCGGCCGGGCCCCACGCCGAACAGGAACAGCATGCCGGCATTGGCCGGATGCACCTCGGCCACCTTGGGGTCGGCCACGAAGACGCTCGCCGCCGCTCCGCTCAGCCGCAGCAGCTTGCCTCCGCCGGTTTCCAGCTCGAGCCGCTGGTGCGGAACGCCGTCCGGGTTGACCGGCGCGGCGACGGCGCCGAGCGAGGCCGCCGCCAGCAGCAGCAGCGCGGCCAGCAGGGCGTGACGCGGCGTGCCGGACAGGTGCGCGGGCATCAGAAGTGGAACTCCTTGCCGGCGGCGGTGCCGCGATAAAGCCGCATGATGTTGGGTGCCGGCGCCGGAGCGCTGCTCAGCGCATGCGAAACATCGCCGGCCCAGACCGGCTCAAGCGGCCGCGCCGCGGCGCGGTGGTTCGGTTGCTCCGCGGCGCGCACCGCGAGCGACAACCGCCCGATCCGCGCGGCGACCTGCACGCGTTCCACTTGCTCCCCGGTCACCTCGAGCGTGACGGTGTGCGCGGTCTTGCCGTCGGCGACGCCCGGATCGGCGCCCTCCACCAACTGCTGGTCGATGGCGATGACCCTGGTGTTCTGCAGCACCGTTTCGGCGGCAACGCGGCGGCCCAGGGGGAGGCTGGGGTCCGCGATCGACTGGGTGAGGATCAGGTCCACCCGGTCGCCCGGCCAGATCAGGCCCGCGGTGCCGCTGATCGGATCGACCCCGACCGTGACGGCGCGCATGCCGGGCCGCAGCACCGCCGCGAGGAACCCGTGATCCCCCGGACGCAGCACGTCATGCGGGCGCAGGATGTCGCCGGCGATCAACGGACGCCGCACCATGCCGCCGACCAAGCCGCGCCGCGCGTCGCTGGAGTCGGCAATTGTCGGCCGGTTTCCCGCGAAGTCCGCGGCGCCGGGCTTGCGGGCGGCAAGATCATCCGCCTTCAGCAGCGTGCCGGCTCGCAGATCGCGCGCCGCCACGAGAACATCGTGGCTGGCGGCAAGCGCGGACCGGCCGGTGCCCCGCGTCGCCGGCGGATGCGAGGAGATCCAGGCGACCGTGCCGAATCCCACCAACCCGAGCGCCATCAGTGCGAACAGGGCGAGGCGCAGGATCATCGGCCGAACAGCTCCAGCAAGCCGCCCGCGGCGATCGCCAAGCCGTAGGGCAGGGGTCCGCCGCGACGCAGGCGAAACCGCTCCGCGCGCCAGATGCGCGCCAGGAGGCCAGCCGGACGGCAAGATGACGGGGCGCCGAGGCGGCGGCGCAGCACCCAGAACGGCACAGCCAGCAGCGCACCGAACCAGCCGATCGCCGTGATTGCCGGCAGCACCCGGGCCGGCGGCAGAACCATCGCAAGCGCCGCCAGCAGCTTCACGTCGCCGCCGCCCAGCCAGCCGCGCGACCAGCAGAACCCGACACAGATCCCCAGCAGTGCCGCGGCGGCCATCGCCGGCAACAGGCTGCCCTCAACCACGCGAAGCACCAGGCCAAGGACCGCAAGTGCGGCGGGGATCGTGTCGGGGATGGTTCGGGCCGCGACGTCGTGCAACGCCGCGTAAACCAGCAGCAACGCCGCAACCGGCAGTGCCAGCCCATGAACCCAAAATGCGATGTTCGCGGGCATGCCTCACGCCTTCCGCGGCGCGCCGCGACAGGGATGCGGCAGACGACGCCGTCGCATCCCGGCGACAGCGATCAGAACGTGAGCGCGGCGAAATACGCCTTCAGCGTGGTGCCCAGGCTGCCGAAGGCTACCCCGATCGCAGCAACCATCACCCCGGCAATGACCGCGTATTCCACCGCGGTCACGCCACGCCGGTCCGTCCGCAGCAGCGTCCAATAGATCTTCAGGATGTCGAACATGTTTGCGGTCTCCTTCGCAGCATCGGGGGGGATTTCGGGGATCCGACGTCCTTCCGGCCCGATGCAGCGATCCTCGGCGCAAAGGATTAATGAAGTGTTGCCGTGGCGAACAAAGCGCGCACAACATTATGAACTCGGGGTAATGATGATGGGGGTATTCATATTTGTCTGGTAAAGCCGAAGCATTGCGGGTGCATTCCCGCGTGTGTGCGGCGTATAAACCGCAACACCGGCCACGACGGTCCTTGTCAGTTCTCCGGACAACCTGGATTGTTGCGCCAGATCGGCGCTCCAGACCGCGAGGACCTTGTCGCGATAGGCGCCGCCACGGGCCGGCTGCGCGGAATGGTAGGCCATGATCGCCGCATCCCAGCTCCCGGTACGCCGGCGCAGGGTCGTGAGAAAGCGGCCGGCATACCGGGCATTGGCAAACGGATCGAACGCCGCCCGCAGCGTCGGGAACGCGCCCGGATGGTACAGCAGGTTCACCTGAAAGCAGCCGACATCGATGCTCTGGGTGCCGCGCGCGCGCAGCGCCCGCACCCGGGCGATGGCGTCCCGGCGGGTCGGCGCCATGCTGCCCGCGCCGTCCGCATTCAGGCTCCATGGCCAGGGATGCGGCGCCTGCCTGGCCGGGCCGGATCGGCCAGTCTCCACCCGCCCGATCGCCGCCAGGATGCCCGCCGGCAACGCATACTGGCGCTCGGCCGCGGCGGCCGCCTGGTCGCATCGCCCGGCCGGCGCGACCGCTTGCGCCGCCGTCGCCGGAGCGGTGAGCAGCATCAGCGCAAGCAACCAGAGCGGGACCGGAGCGACAGGCGACATGCCGCAATTTCTACGAGGCAAAGATTAAGGTTCTGCCAATCCGGCCGCCGCTCCGGTCAGTGCTGGATGACCAGCGAATGGGCGCTGGTCAGCGTCACCGACGGCATGAAATCGAAGCTGGTCAACGGGTGCCAGACCAGGCTGGCCTGCACCGTTACGCTCCCACCAGGAGCGTTCGACGGCGAAAAGCTCACGGTAACCCGGCATTGGCCGGCCTGCGCCGCGCCCAGCACGGGCGTCACCGCAGTGTCGAATCGGCTCGTGATGCTGGCGTCGCTGCTGCTTCCGCTGTTGACCGCGGCGTAGCGCATCGCTTGCGCGACGCCGTTGTTGAGCGCCTGCTGCGCGAGGTACAACATGCCGAGATCCATCGCGGTGAATGTCAGCATCAGCAGCACGGCGCTGGCGACGGCGAATTCCACCGCGGTGGTGCCGCGCCGGGCGATCGCGCGGCTCATTGCACCCGCACCGTTCCCGTCACCGACAGCGGGATTGCCGGCGCGACCGGCAGGCCCGGCGGGGTCACCGACGTGCTGGCGGCAACCGTGAGGTAGGCGGCAAGCGACAGCCCGGTTGCGCAGGTGGTCGCGTAGCTGACCGCGGGCTGCACCGGGATGTAGCCGCCGCTGACGCAATAAAACACCACGGCGGCGGTGACGGTCGGGCTCGGCCCGGCATCTCCGTATGCGCTCAGCGCCGCGCCGCGGGCACCCGCGAGGCTGGCGCTGTCCGCGCTGCCCCACCCCGCGGGCGTCCCCGGATTGGCCCACGCATAGAACGCCGCGGCCTGCAACGCGCGGTCGAGCCGGTCCACAACCTCCAGCGCCATGCCGAGTCCGATCACTCCGAGGCACAACGGGACAAGCACCAGCGCGATGCCCAGCGCCGCCTCGATGCTGGCGACGCCGGCCCGCCCCGGCAGCCTCCACGGATGGCAAGCGACATCGCTCATTTTATCAGCGCGATCTGGCCGGCGGCCGATCCCGAGCTGCTGGTCGAATTGGCGGAAATCGCACCCGAGCCGGTGATGTGCATGGTGCTGGCGACCACGCCCAGCGCGCTGTCGGGTGCGGCGACCAGATGCGCGTCGTTGTTGAGGTCGAGGGCGCCGCACGGCGCATAGAATTGCCCCCCCGCCTGCAGCGTGGAGCCGCCGTTCATGCTGTTTGCCGGTGCGGCGCCGGAAGTCGGGCAGGTCTGCCAAACCAGCATGCCCGCGGTCGGCCCGGTGGTCGGTGCGGTCATGGTGGTGGGCGTGCTGGAATAGTTCGTCCAACTGAACGCGCCCGGAGCGGAGCCGGTCAGCACGAAGCTGACGCCCGTCGCCTGGGTGATGGCGGCGTTGTCGAAGGTCAGGCTGCCGTCCACCACGTAGTAGATGCCCGGCGCGAACATGTCGGTGCTGCCGTTGCCGCCGATCGTCGTGTTGCCGCAGAACACGTTGGCCGATTGGTTGAACTGATAGGCGGTCGCCTTCCAGGCGGTGAAGCTCGCGTTGTTGTAGTTGCATGCGCCCGCGGTCGGGGCCACGAGGCTGGCGAACGGGTCTGCCTCCGCTGCCGCGCCGCTCGTGCCGGCCGGCGACATGGTGTTGCTGCCGCTGTCGGACTGCGCCACGGTGCCGACCGCGGCGATGCCCTGCGCAACCAGACTGCCGCTGTTCAGGTAGATCGCCGTGCCCGAGTTCGAATCGCTGAAGATGCCGCAGCCGGTCGCGGTGATGCTGCCCATGTTGTCAACCAGTATCGCCGATGCCGCCGAACCGCTCAGCGCCAGCACGCAAGCGGTATTCTGCACCGCCCGACCGGATGTCGCGCCGGCGTGCAGCGTCGGACCGGAAACTCCGATCAGCCGGCTGAAATAGCTGTCCGCCTGGCTGGAGAGCGTGACCGCCACGGAGGACCAGTCCTCGGCGACCGAGATTCCCGGCACCTGGTTGAGCGTGCCAACCCAGCTTCCGGCGGTGACCGCATTGGCTTCCGCGATGGCGGCGGCCTGGAAGTTCGCGACCGAGGCAGTGTGCCCCGGCAGCAGCCGCCCCGCGCCCATCGCAGCCGCATCCGCCGCCAGTTGCAGGCGGATCGCCTCGCGCTGCCAGATGCCGTAATCGACGCCGAGGCCGGCCGCGGCGACCACGACCGGCAGCATCACCGCGATCATCACCGCCACCGCCCCGCGGCGGCGGCGTATTGCAAGCGAACCTTGCCGGGTCATCGATGCCTCCGTCCAGGCAAGCCAGAGTGGCGGGGCGATTCAACGCCCAAAAGGTTGCTGTTCTGCTAACGGACCTCCCGTCAGGCCACGGCAATCCGACGCTCCGGCTCCGCCAGGTCCGCCGGCCGGCGGTCATTGCTGGGAACGCGGCAACGCAGCAATCTCCGCGGCCAGGGGGAACCAGCATGCCGCTTTCGGGAATCCGCGTCCTCGACCTCACCCGCATCCTGTCCGGTCCGTTCTGCACCATGTTGCTGGGCGACCTGGGCGCCGAGATCATCAAGGTGGAGGCGCCGGACGGCGACCCGATCCGCGCGTCCGGCGCGCAGTGCGACGGCCTGTCCTGGTATTTCGCCGCGTTCAACCGCAACAAGCGCTCGCTGCGGCTGGACCTGCGGCAGCCGCCGGGCCGCGACGTGCTGGCCCGGCTGATCGAACGTGCCGACGTGCTGGTGGAGAATTTCCGCCCCGGCGTGCTGGCGCGGCTCGGCTTCGGCGAGGCCACGCTACGCGCGTTGCGCCCGAGCCTGGTGACCTGCAGCATCAATGGCTTCGGCAGCACCGGCCCGTATCGCGACCGCCCGGCCTTCGACTTCATCGCGCAGGCGATGAGCGGCTTCATGAGCGTCAACGGGGCGCCGGACGATCCGCCGCTGCGCTCCGGCGTGCCGATCAGCGACCTGATTGCCGGGCTGTACGCGGCGCTGTCGATCAGCGCCTCGGTGCTGCGGGCGCGGACCACCGGGCAGGGCGAACGCGCCGAGGTCAGCCTGACCAACGGCATGGTCAGCATGCTGGCCTACATCGCGAGCGATTATTTCGCGACCGGGACCGTACCGCCGCGCGGCGGCAACGACCACCCGATCGCCGCGCCGTACGGGCTGTTCCCCACCCGCGACGGCCAACTCGCGCTGGCGCCGCCGGGCGACGAATTCTTCGGCCGGCTGGCGGACGCGTTGGGCGCGCCGGGGCTGAAGACCGATCCGCTCTACGCCACCAGCGCGGCGCGGGTGGCCAACCGGGCGCGCATCAATGCGATCGTCGGCGGCAAGCTGGCGGCGCACACCACGGCGCATTGGGTGGCGGTGCTGAACGCCGCCGGTGTGCCGTGCGGTCCGGTGCAAAGCGTCGATCAGGTGTTCGACGATCCGCAGATCGCCGCCCAGCAGATGGTGCTGGAGGTGCCGCATCCCGGCCACGGCATCGTGCGCATGCTGGGCTTCCCGATGAAGCTGGCAGCCGTGCCCTGCCGCGTGCGGCGCCCCGCGCCGGAACTGGGCGAGCATACCGACGAGGTGCTGGCGGAGCTCGGCTATGACGAGACTGCCCGCGAGGTTCTGCGCCGCGCGGGCGTGGTGTGATGCCGGGCGGCGGAAACACCAGCCCGCGGTGACGGCCGATCGCCCTTATCGTCAGCCCCGCTATCCCGCAAACGGCGGCGCCCGCATCTATCCCACGGCCCCGCCTTGGATTGCCCCGCCTTGGATTGCCCCGCCTTGGATTGCCCGCCACACGCGCTCGGGCGTCGCCGGCATCTCCAGATGCGTCACGCCGTATTCCGCCAGCGCATCGACGATGGCGTTGATCACCACCGCGAGCGCCGGAGTCGTGCCGCCCTCCCCCGCCGGACGGATGCCCAGGGGATGGGTGGTGGACGGAACCTCCGAGAGTTCGGCATCGAACATCGGAAACATCGCGGCGCGCGGCATCGCGTAATCCATGAACGAGCCGGCCAGCAACTGCCCGCTGTCGGGCGCATAGACGCATTGCTCGCACAGCGCCTGGCCGAGGCCCTGCACGATGCCGCCATGCACCTGGCCATGCACGATCATCGGGTTCACCGCGCGGCCGACATCGTCCACCGCCGTGTGACGCTCGATCCGCACCACGCCGGTCGCCGGGTCCACCTCCACTTCGCACACGTGGCAACCATAGGGAAAACTCGCCTCCGGCACGGTCTCGTCGCTGATCGCGCCGAGCGCGCCGCGCAGCTCTTCCGGCAGGTCGTCGCTTGTCGCCGCCGCCGTCGCCACTTCGAACAGGTGGATCGAGCGGTCGGTCCCCGCCACCACGAACCGGCCATTGGCGAACGACAGGTCGGCCGCGTCCGCCTCCAGCACGTGGCTGGCGATGCGCAGTCCCTTCTCGATGATCTCGCGCGACGCGTGGTGCATGACGATGCTGCCCAGCCGCAGCGCACGCCCGGAATGCGCGCCGCCGCCCACCGACACGCGATCGGTGTCGCCGGTCACCAGCCGCACGGCCTCCAGTTCGACGCCGAGCCACTCGGTGATGAGCTGCGCGAAGCTGGTCTCGTGCCCCTGGCCCTGCGACACGGTGCCGATCACCACCTCGACCACGCCGGCCGGCAGAACCGTGATTTCGGCGCGTTCGCGTGGCACGCCGGTGGCGGTGTCGAGGTAGTTCGCCACGCCGATGCCGCGGCAGCGGCCCTGTGCCTTCGCCGCCGCGCGGCGTGCCGGGAAACCGTCCCAGTCCGCCAGCGTCAGCGCGCGCTGCATCACCGTGTGATAGGCGCCGCTGTCATACAGCATGCCGAACGGGTTGCGGTACGGCATCGCCGATTCCGGCACCAGGTTGCGGCGCCGCAGCGCGATGCGGTCCAGTCCGCTGCGCCGCGCGGCGATGTCGATCAGCCGTTCCATGATGAAAATCACCTCCGGCCGGCCGGAGCTGCGATACGGCCGCGTCGGCGGCGTGTTGGTCATCGCCGCGCGGGCCCGGAAGAACACCGCGGGGACGTGGTAGATGCTCGACAGGATCTCCACGCCCTTCTGGATCGGACCGAACGAGATCGGGTAGGCGCCGACATTGCTGATGATCGAACCGCGCATCGCCAGGAAGGTTCCGCCGGCGTCCAGCGCCAGCTCCGCCGTCGCTTCCAGGTCGCGCGCCTGGTAGTCGGAGACGAACGCCTCGCTGCGCGCGCAGGTCCATTTCACCGGCCGGCCGACTCGCCGCGCCGCCCACACCACGAGGGCGAATTCGGGATTGAAGGCGCCGCGCGTGCCGAAATTGCCGCCCACGTCGTGCATCACCATCCGCACGTCCGCATCGGCCGCGCCCAGCACCGCGACCAGATCCTGCTTCGGCCGCACCGCGCCGCCGGCGCCGGCGTGCAGCGTGTAGCGGCCGGTCGCCGGATCGTGCGTCCCCAGCGCGGCGCGCGGCTCCATCGGCACGCCGGCGACGCGCGGGATCCAGGTGGTCAGCGTCGCGACATGCGCGGCGCGGGCGAACGCCGCCTCGGTCGCCGCCGCGTCGCCCACCAGGGAATCGACGCACACATTGCCGCCGTCGCCGCGCACCCTGGCCGCGTCCGGCGCCACCGCCTCCAGCGCGCGCGTCAGTGCCGGCAGTGGATGATACTCGACGGTCACCAGCTCCGCCGCATCCTTCGCCGCCGCCGCACTGGTCGCCACCGCCATGGCGACGATCTCGCCCACGTGCCGCACCTCATCGGTCGCCATGCAGTGATGCGGCGGGATGAACGCCTCTGACCCGTCGCTGTTCGGGAGGTAGAGTTCGGCGGGATGGCGCGACCACACCGCGTGCGGGATCGGGTGCAGCCCGTCCGCCAGCATGTCCCGCCCGGTCAGCACCGCCAGCACGCCGGGGGCGCCGCGCGCCGCGGCCGTGTCGATGGCGCCGAGCCGCGCATGCGCGTGCGGCGAGCGGACCATGATCGCGTAAGCCTGGCCCGGCAGGTTGAGGTCGTCGCTGTAGCGTCCCTGGCCGGACAGCAGGCGCGGATCCTCGCGCCGGCGGACCGAACGGCCGATGCCGGTGGCGTTGGCGGTCATGGATATGGACTCCCCTCGCGTTCTGGCCGTGCCGCCAGGATCGCGCCATCCGCGCGCGATGGCCAGATGCGACGGAGGTGGGCCACGCCGGGTCCCGACCGGGATCGGGGTTATCTCTCCCGGCCGACCCTGCAACCGATGGAGGCTGGCGGGGCTGCGGCTCCCCGTCTCCGGGCTACTCCGCGGCGGCGGCGGTTTCCTTCGCGCGCATCGACGCGATCTTCGCCTGGGCGCGGGCGCGCCGGTCGTCGAACTTGGCCAGCCGGCGCCGCGGATTCGGATGCACGACGTTGTCCGCCGATCCCGGGTCCCGCTGCGACCCTGCCCAGCCATGCGCGGCGATGTCGAAGATGATGCCCGACAGGTCGGTGTGCTTCACCTCGTAGCCGTCCGGATTGCTCGGGTCGCCCATGATCCAGGTCGCGCCGGCATCGCGTGCGATCTTGCCTTGCTCCACCACGTCGTCCACCCAGAAGCCGATGTGATGGATGCCGACGAAGTCCTTGCCGGTGCCCTGGGCCGCCTCGTCGCTCTTGAAATGCAGAATGGCGAGGTTGACGACGCCGTCGGTCAGGAACACGCCCTCGGCCAGCGGGCCGTCGAGCTCGGTGACCTCCTGCAGCCCGACGGCCTGCTTGTAGAATTCGGCGGTTTCCCAGGGATCCTCGACGCTCAGGGCGACGTGACGGATCCGGCCTTTGGTTTGCGCGGTCATGGATTGCTCACCCCTTTGCCTCGGCTACGTGGCGGCGAGTGTAGCGGCAAACCCGACGGTCATCCAGAGACGGCGCGGGCCGGCGGGCTGGGCCGCCGTCTGGCTGGTGGCAGTGTTGCTGGCGCTCATGGGCGGAAATTGCCTTGCGGGGCGGCCAAGGGGCAAGCGGTTTCCGGGCTGGCCCATTCTTGCGGTCAGGCACGCTCATGGGCGGCGCTGTGCGCATCGCGTGCCGCGGCGGTCCGCAGGGCCGCAACGAAAGCAAGCTGGGACCGGCGCCCTGCGCGCGGAGCGTTCGCCCCCGTGGGTGGTGGGTCGGTTTGAGCGTCCGCTTTGGGTGGGAAGCCGATTGGTCCGGTTCTGGAGAACCGCGCCGAACACCGGCCATTCGCCTGGTGGCTTGTTGTGGGCGAATCACGACGGCGGGACCACCGCGGAGCGGCCCCGTGCGTTACGGTTGCATGCTGTGGTCCGTCCTTGCTCAGGGCGGGCCGGTGGCGCTGGCGGCGGCTGTTTGTGGCTCCGGTTGCGGCCACCATTTCGGCCAAAGGTAGGATGGGATGGAGGGCGGGCGGGCGACCGGAATCTCCAGCCACCGCTTCGAACACCAGCTTGTTTCCGCGTCCTGCTGGAGCTCGGCGGTGCTGCCGCCACAGGCGACGATGGCGCGGGACACTTCCTCCCATAGCGGGTGGTGCGGGGTGATGCCGAGATCGCGGCAGATGCCGGCGAGCACGACGCCGATCGGGTGGCGGCTGAGTTCGGCGGCGAACTGCGCGGTGGTGGGGAGCCGCGGAGCGTCGCTCCGGCGGGCAGGTTGGGCGGGCGCCGGGTTGCGGCCGCGTGCCGCATCGGGCCGGGCGGCGCGTGGCCGGCGCGGGGACGGAGTGCGGATGCGCGGGGCGACGGCGTAGAGGCCGAGGCCGGCCTGGCGGAGGACCCCATCCTCGAGCGAGACGGC
>Ga0307374_10003258_pt1 | contig 27898 bp, 27 predicted proteins | sample OX3MG_FD_202532 | JGI IMG/M metagenome (GOLD analysis project Ga0307374, IMG submission 202532) | Soil microbial communities from Risofladan, Vaasa, Finland - OX-3 | ecosystem: Environmental > Terrestrial > Soil > Coastal area > Acid sulfate soil | place: Finland: Risofladan, Vaasa | collected... | reverse complement strand
GGTGGCCATCGGCCTGGTCTTCGCTGGACAGCTGGCCCGCCGCCTGGGCCGGATCGACGACCGGCGCGAGGAGCTCCACCGGAGGGTGGTGGGCGGGTTCGACCTCTCCCCGCTGTTGCCGCACGACGCCGACCCCGAGCGCCTGGTCTCGTTCATGGCCCGCGACAAGAAGGCCCACCACGACCTGACCTTCGTGTTGGACGGGCCCGACGGCGTCGAGGTGGTGCATGGCGTCGACCGGGCCACCGTGGTCGCTACCCTGGCAGCCATGGATCGGTCCTCTCCGGGTGACCAGGTATGACCGAGGACCGGCTGATCGTCCTGCTCTCCGGCCCCAACCTCGACCTGCTGGGGGAGCGCGAGCCCTCGATCTACGGCACGGCGACGCTCGACGACCATGTGGCCACGGCCACCCTGGCCGGCGACGCACTGGGCTACCGCGTCGAGCACCTCCAGACCAATCACGAGGGAGCGCTGGTCGAGGCGGTCCACGCCGCGCGGGGCCGGGCCGAGGCCGTCATCGTCAACGCGGGGGCCCTCTCCCACACGTCGTGGTCGCTCCACGACGCGCTGGCGGCATTCGACGGGGTGGTGGTGGAGCTCCACCTGTCCAATCCGGCCGCCCGCGAGCCGTTCCGGCACACCTCGGTCATCGCCTCGGTGGCCGACGGCTGCATCGCCGGCTTCGGTGGCATCGGCTACGGCCTGGCGGTCGACGCCGTGCACCGCCTGCTGGCCGCCCGGCCCACCGCATGAGCCTGCAGGCCCGCCCGACCCGCCGGGCGTGCACCGAACCGGAGCTGGAGCCGCTGGAGGTGGCCGGTCGCCTGGACCGTCTCCGACCACTTCTCGCCGACGCCGGGCCCGAAGGCCGCCCGGTCGAGGGCCTGCTGGTCACCACGCCGGCCAACATCCGCTGGCTGACCGGGTTCAGCGGCTCGGCCGGGCTCTTGTTGGTGACGGCCCGACGGGCCCTGCTGACGACCGACGGTCGGTACAGGACCCAGTCGTCCGAGCAGCTGGCCGAGGCCGGGGTGGAGGCCGACGTCGAGGTGCGGATCGGAGGCGTCCAGGCCCAGCGAGAGGCCCTGCGGCAGGGAGGAGCCGGCCTCACCGACCTGGGGCTCGAGGCCGAGAACGTGACCTGGTCGGGCCAGCGGAGCTGGGCCGAGGTCCTGGCGCCCGCGATACCGGTCCCCACCCGGGGCCTGGTGGAGGGGTTGCGCATGGTGAAGGACCCCGGGGAAGTGGCCCGGATGTCCCGGGCCGCGACGATCGCCGACGAGGCCCTGGCCGAGGTGATGCCCCTGTTGGCCGGGGCCGGCTCGGGCCGGCGCCGAAGCGGCGCCGGCGAGCTCACCGAGTCCGGGTTCGCTTCGGCGCTCGACCACGCCATGCGGGAGCTGGGGGCCGAGGACAGGGCCTTCGAGACCATCGTGGCCTCGGGCGAGAATTCGGCCAAGCCCCATGCCCGCCCGGGCGGTCGTCCCATCCGTCCGGGGGACCCCGTCGTTGTGGACTTCGGTGCGGTGTTCGACGGGTACCGGTCGGACATGACCCGCACCTTCTGCGTTGGCGGAGCGCCCGTCGGCGAGCTGGCCACGGTGTTCCACGTGGTGGCGGAGTCGCAGCGGATCGGTGTGGCCAGCCTGCGGCCCGGGGTGACCGCCGGGGCGGTGGACCAGGCCTGCCGCGACGCCATCGCCGCCTCGGGGTGGGCTGAGCGCTTCGAGCACGGCACCGGGCACGGGGTCGGCCTCGACATCCACGAGGGGCCGTCGGTGGGTCCGGGGTCTGCTGCTATCCTCGTGCCCGGCACCGTGGTCACCGTGGAACCCGGCGTGTACCTGCCCGGGACCGGCGGGGTCCGGATCGAGGACACCCTGGTGATCACCGAACACGGCAGCCGCCCGCTGACCCGGTTCCCGAAGGAAGTTGCTGTCTGATGTCCGTCTCCACCAATGACCTGCGAAACGGCATGACCCTGGACCTCCCCGAGGGCCTGTTCGCCGTGGTCGAGTTCCAGCACGTGAAGCCGGGGAAGGGCGGTGCCTTCGTGCGCACGAAGCTGAAGAACCAGCGGACGGGTGCAGTGATCGAGCGGACCTACCGGGCCGACGAGAAGTTGGAGCAGGCCATCATCGACAAGCGCGAGATGCAGTTCCTCTATCGCGACGGTTCCGACTACGTGTTCATGGACACCGCATCCTACGAGCAGCTCCAGGTCGGCACCGACCTCCTCGGTGACGCGGCCAAGTACCTCAAGGAGGGCGACGACGCCGTGCTGCAGTTCTACGGTGCCGAGATCGTGGGCGTCGACCTCCCCGCCGCGGTGGAGCTGACGGTCTCCGACACCGAGCCCGGGCTCCAGGGGGACCGCGTCTCGGGGGCCCGCAAGCCCGCCACCCTCGAGACGGGCCTCGTCCTGCAGGTGCCCCTGTTCGTCAATCCCGGCGAGAGGATCAAGGTCGACACCCGCACCGGGGAGTACCTGACCCGGGCCTGACCGAGCCGTCCCCCGACGCGGCCGACGCCCCGGGGCTGGACGCCCCGCCCGCCCATCGCCGGACGGTGCACGGGATCGGCCATCGGACCGCGGCACGCCTGACGATCGGTGATCATGGAACCTGCACCACGCCACCAGGCCCGGGAACGGGCCCTGACCCTCCTGTACGAGGCCGAGCTCAAGGGCTCCCCGCCTTCGGTGGTGGTGGGCGAGCTGACGGTGGCCCCCGACGGGTTCACCAGTGCTCTGGTCGAGACGGTGGAGTCGCGGCGCGCCGAGATCGACGGGATGATCGACGACGCCGCCATCGGGTGGGACCTGGACCGGATGGCGGTGGTGGACCGCAACGTCCTCCGCCTCGCCGTGGCCGAGCTGTTGGCCCGTCCGGAGGTCCCCACCGCGGTGGTCCTCAACGAGGCGGTGGAGCTGGCGTCGGCCTACTCGACCGACGATTCGGGGCGTTTCGTCAACGGTGTGCTGTCCACCCTGGCCGCCCGGATCCGTCCCTGACCGACGTGGATCGCGTGGCGAGGTGCTTCCGGCCTGCGGTGGTCCCGTCCGGACCTGACCGTGGCCGCCGTCGAGCGGGTATAGTCGGAGCCTGACCGTGAAGCGGGTCCTGTGAGGCCCGTACGGACAGGAGGAAGCGTGGCCGAACGTGAGCGCAGTCATACCCGCCCGCGGGGTGCTGTGTTCGTTCCCCGGGCCCAGGTCATGTCGGCAGCCGACGTGCACCGGGCCACCACACGCATGGCCCACGAGATCGCCGAGCGGAACCGCGGACTCGAGAGGGTGGTGCTGGTCGGCCTGCAGACCGGTGGGGTCTCCCTGGCCGAGCAGCTGGCGGCGACCCTGGCCGAGGTGGAGGGAGCCAGCATCCCGGTGGGGACGCTCGACGTGGCCTTCTACCGGGACGACATCGGACTGCGCCCGGTCCTTCCCGAGGCCGCAACCGACATCAGTTTCGATCTCACCGGGACCACGGTCGTATTGGTCGACGACGTGCTGTTCACCGGGCGCACCATCCGCGCCGCCCTCAACGCGTTGGGGGAGTACGGACGGGCCCAGGTGGTCGAGCTGGCAGTCATGGTCGACCGGGGCCACCGCGAGCTGCCGATCCGCCCCGACTACGTGGGCAAGAACCTTCCGACCCGCCGCGACGAGATGGTCGACGTCTCGGCCGACGGGGTCTCCCTGGGGGAGCTGGTGACCCGGTGAGCCCGTTCCCCGCCCATCTGCTGAGCATGGACGACCTGTCCCCCGACGACATCGGCCAGGTGCTGGCGGTGGCCGACTCCTTCGCCGAGGTCGGTCGCCGGGCCAACCCGAAGGTCCCCACCCTTCGGGGCCGGACCGTGGCCACCTTGTTCTTCGAGGACTCGACCCGGACCCGTCTGTCCTTCGAGACGGCGGCCAAGCGGATGTCGGCCGACGTGCTCTCCTTCGCCGCCGGCTCCTCGTCGCTGAAGAAGGGCGAATCACTGCGGGACACCGTCGAGACCATCGAGGCCATCGGGATCGACGCGGTGATCATCCGCCACGCCTCCTCGGGCGTTCCGGCACGGGTGGCACAGTGGGTGGACCACTGCTCGGTGGTCAATGCCGGAGACGGGTGGCACCAGCACCCCACCCAGGCGCTGCTGGACCTCTACACCGTCCGGCAGGCGCTCGGTGGCGGGGATGCCGGACTGACCCGCTTCGAAGGCCTCCAGGTGCTCATCGTCGGGGACGTCCGCCACAGCCGCGTCGCCCGGTCCCAGGTCACCGCGTACGCCGCCCTGGGCGCCGAGGTGACCCTGGTGGCCCCGGCCACCCTCCTGCCACCGTCACTGGAGGGCTGGCCGGTCGTCGCCGTGAGCCACCGTCTCGACGACGTGCTGGAGAAGGCTGACGTGGTCTCGTTGCTCCGTGTGCAGTCGGAGCGGGGGAGCGGTGCGTTCGTCCCCACCCTGCGGGAGTACACCGCCGGTTTCGGGCTGACCGCCCGTCGCGCCGCCCAGCTCCAACCGGATGCCGTGATCCTCCACCCCGGCCCGATCGTCCGGGGGGTCGAGATCGCCTCGGACGTGGCCGAGCTGCCCGCCTCGCTGATCACCGAGCAGGTGAGCAACGGGGTCGCGGTCCGCATGGCGGTGCTCTTCCTCCTCCTCGGCCAGGGGCCGGTCGAAGGGGTCCACCGTGCCTGAACCGGCGCCGGCCCGCACCGGTCGACCTCCCGCCGTCGTGCTCCGCGGGGGCACCGTCGTCGACCGGACCGGTCAACGGGAGGCCGACGTGCTGGTGGTGGGGGACCGGGTGGTCGAGGTGGGGACCGTCGACGCGCCGCCGAAGGGATCGGTGGAGCTCGACGCGGCCGGGTGCGTGGTGGCCCCCGGTCTGGTGGACCTGCACACGCACCTCCGCCAGCCGGGTCGGGAGGAGTCCGAGACCGTGGCCACGGGAGCCAGGGCGGCCTCGCTGGGAGGCTTCACCGCCGTGGTGGCCATGCCCAACACCGAGCCGGCGCTGGACTCGGCGGAGTCGGTGCGCAACGTCTTGGACCTGGCCACCGCGGCCACGGCCGAGGTTGCGGTGGCCGGCGCCATCAGCGTGGGGCGGGAGGGCCTGCGGCTGGCACCGATGGCGGAGATGGCCCAGCTCGGGGTCCGGCTCTTCACAGACGACGGTGCCGGGGTGCAGTCGGCCGGACTGATGCGCCGGGCGCTCGAGTACGCCACCGGGCTCGGGGTGACCCTGGCGCAGCACTGCGAGGACGCCACCCTTGCGGCCGACGGGGCCATGCACGAGGGTGGGTGGTCCAGCCGCCTCGGCATACCGGGCACGCCGGCATTGGCTGAGGAGGTGATGGTGGCCCGGGACCTGGCCCTGGTGCGGGCGACCGGGGCCCGTATCCACTTCCTCCATCTGTCCACGGCCGGCTCGATCGAGCTGGTGCGGCGGGCCAAGGCCGACGGACTGGACGTCACGGCCGAGGCCGCGCCTCACCACTTCACCCTGACCGATGCCTGTGCCGCCGGCTACGACCCGGTCTTCAAGGTCAGCCCGCCGCTCCGGCCTGCGTCCGACGTGGCCGCGGTGAAGGCGGGCCTCACCGACGGGACCATCGACGCCATCGCCACCGACCACGCTCCGCACGCCCCCGAGGTCAAGGACCTCCCCTTCGACCAGGCGCCTCCCGGGATGTTGGGCCTGCAGACGGCCCTGGCGCTGGCCCTCACGGAACTGGACCTTCCCCTGGCGAGGATCCTGGCCCTGATGAGCTGGCAGCCTGCCGCCATCTGCCGGCTCGACCCGGCCCACGGAGGCGGACAGGGGGGCCCGGTGGCCCCAGGAGCCATGGCCAACCTGTGCGTGATCGACCCCGGTGCCGTCTGGACGGTCGACCCGAGCGCGCTGGCAAGCAGGAGCCGGAACACCCCCTACGGAGGTCGCAAGCTGACCGGACGGGTCCGCCACACCCTGTTCCGGGGCGAGCCCGTGGTCGTCGACGGCGAGGCCCGGCGGTGAGCGGGCGCCGCGGCCCGCTGCACCGGGACGACGCGTGGCTGGTGCTGGCCGACGGGACGCGGTTCGAGGGCGTGGCCGTGGGGGCGGTCCCCGAACACGGCGTGGCCACGGGCGAAGCCGTCTTCAACACCGTCCTCTCCGGATATCAGGAGGTGATCACCGATCCTTCCTACGCCGGACAGGTCATCGCCTTCACCTGTCCCCACATCGGCAACTACGGGGTCAACCCCGCGGACGACGAGGCCCCCCGGCCCCACTGCCGCGGCATCATCGTGCGCGACCTCACCGACCGGCCCAGCAGCTGGCGTTCGACCGAGGCCCTCGAGGAGTTCCTCGTCCGGTTCGGAGTGCCCGGAATCTCGGGCGTCGACACCCGCCGCCTCACCCGCCACCTCCGGGACCGGGGTTCCATGCCGTGTGCCTTCGGCACGGCCGCGCCCTCCGACCTGCTGGCCGCGGCGGAGGCCGCCCCGCCCACCGAGGGCCGGGACCTTGTCGCCGGCGTGACGACGCCGACCGTGATGACCCGGGGCTCGGGCCCCTACCGGGTCGTGGCCTACGACTTCGGCATCAAGGAGGCCATGCTGCGCCAACTCGGTGAGCTGGCCACGGTCACCGTGGTTCCCGCCTCGACGCCGGCCGACGAGGTGCTGAACCTCGACCCCGACGGGATCTTCCTGTCCAACGGGCCGGGCGACCCGGCCGCGCTGCCCGGCATCGTCGACGAGATCCGCGTCCTGGTCGGGGACGGCACCGTCCCGGTGTTCGGGATCTGCCTCGGGCACCAGCTGCTGGCCACGGCCCTGGGCGCTTCGACGTACAAGCTCCCCTTCGGGCACCACGGTGGGAACCACCCGGTGCGGCGGATCGCGTCGGGGAGGGTCGAGATCACGTCCCAGAACCACAACTACGCGGTGGCCGAGGACTCCCTGTCCCGGTCGGAGGTCACCCATGTCAACCTCAACGACGGGGTGATCGAGGGGATCCGCAGCCGTGACCTCCCCGTGTTCAGTGTCCAGTACCATCCCGAGGCCGGGCCCGGCCCCCACGATGCCAGGTACCTCTTCGACGAGTTCCGGGACCTGATGGATGCCACCGCCGGCCGTTCCCGCCGGGCCAGGAGCGCCGGCTGATGCCGCGGCGCCACGACATCGAGTCGATCCTGGTCATCGGATCGGGACCGATCGTCATCGGTCAGGCCTGCGAGTTCGACTATTCGGGCACCCAGGCCTGCCGGGTCCTGGCCGAGGAGAAGTTCCGGGTGGTGCTGGCGAACTCCAACCCGGCCACCATCATGACCGACCCGTCCATGGCCGACCGGACCTACGTCGAGCCCCTGGACCCCGACGTGCTCACCGCCATCATCGAGCGGGAGCGGCCCGACGCACTGCTCCCCACACTGGGAGGGCAGACCGCGCTCAACCTGACCATGACCCTGTCCGAGAGGGGGGTGCTGGGCGCCTACGGGGTGGAGGTCATCGGGGCCAACGCCGAGGCCATCGCCACCGCGGAGGACAGGGAGCGTTTCAAAGCGGCCATGGAGGAGATCGGGCTGGCCGTCCCGGCATCGGGCTTCGCCCACTCCCTCGACGAGGCCCTGGCCATCGGGGAGTCGATCGGCTACCCCATCATGGTCCGGCCCAGCTACATCCTCGGCGGGGCCGGCACCGGCATCGCCGCCGACCGCGCCCATCTGGTCCGCCTGGCCGCCGAGGGTCTCGAGGCCTCTCCGGTCAGTGAGGTGCTGGTCGAGCAGTCGATCGCCGGCCAGAAGGAGTTCGAGCTGGAGGTGATGCGGGACGCCTCCGACAACTGCGTGGTGATCTGCTCCATCGAGAACGTCGATCCCATGGGCGTCCACACCGGGGACTCCATCACCGTGGCTCCGGCCCAGACCCTGACCGACGTGGAGTACCAGCAGATGCGGGACGCCGCATTCGCCTGCATCCGGCGGGTGGGAGTCGAGACCGGTGGTTCGAACGTCCAGTTCGCGGTGGACCCGTCCGACGGCGGCCAGGTGGTCATCGAGATGAACCCCAGGGTGTCGAGGTCCTCGGCCCTCGCCTCAAAGGCCACCGGGTTCCCCATCGCCAAGATCGCCGCCCGTTTGGCGGTGGGCTACCGGTTGGACGAGATCGCCAACGACATCACCGGGGTCACACCGGCGTCGTTCGAGCCCACCATCGACTACGTGGTGACCAAGATCCCCCGCTGGGCCTTCGAGAAGCTGCCCGGGGCCACCGACCGGCTCGGCACCCGGATGCAGTCGGTGGGTGAGGTGATGGGCATCGGTCGGACCTTCCCGGAGTCGCTGCAGAAGGCAGTGCGCTCGCTGGAGCAGGGCCGGCACGGGCTCAACGCCGACCCGGCCGAGGAGGCTTACGAGTCGGTGACCACCGACGGGCTGGCGGAGGCCGCGGCCGTGGCCACGCCCGAGCGCATCTTCCAGGTGGAGGCCCTGTTGCGCCGGGGCGTCCCGGTCGAGCGGTTGGCCGAGGCGACCGGCATCGACCCGTGGTTCCTGTCGGCCATGGCCGAGGTCACCGACGCCCGCATGGCCCTCGACCTCCAGGTGACCCTGGGGGTCACGGTCGATGATCTGGACCGCCGGGCATGGCGACGACTCAAGCAGTTGGGCTTCTCCGACGAGCAGCTTGCCTACCTGTTCGGTGGGGAGGTCGCCGCCGCCGACATCCGGCGGGCCCGCACCGTCCTCGGCGTCGGAGTGACCTACAAGACCGTGGACACCTGTGGGGCCGAGTTCGAGGCCCGTACCCCCTACCACTACTCGACGACCGAGGACGAGGACGAGGTCCGGACGTCGGAGCGCCCCAGAGTTGTCATCCTGGGCTCGGGCCCCAACCGGATCGGCCAGGGCGTCGAGTTCGACTACTGCTGTGTCCACGCGTCCTTCGCACTGCAGGCGGCGGGCTACGAGACGGTGATGGTCAACTGCAACCCCGAGACGGTCTCCACCGACTACGACACGTCGGACCGGCTGTACTTCGAGCCGCTCACCCCAGAGGACCTGGCCAATGTGCTGGAGCGCGAGCAGGCCGCCTCGGTCGGAGACGGCCGGCTGGTCGGGGTCATCGTCTCGCTGGGGGGCCAGACCCCGCTCAAGCTGGCGGCGAGCATCCCACCCGACCTGGTGCTCGGGACCTCACCGGTCTCGATCGACCTGGCTGAGGACCGCGAGCGCTGGAACGAGTTGTGCTCCAGCCTCGGGATCCTCCAGCCCCCGGGCGGCACGGCCACGAGCGCCGACGAGGCCATCGCCGTGGCCTCGGCCATCGGGTACCCGGTGCTGGTACGGCCGTCCTACGTCCTCGGGGGAAGGGCCATGGAGATCGTCTACGACGACGACCGGCTGGTGGCCGCGGTCGAGGCCATGTCCGGGATCGGAGGGTCCCTCGGACGTGAGGGCGGGGTGACAGCGGACCGGCCGGTGCTGGTGGACCGGTTCCTCGAGGACGCCGTCGAGGTCGATGTGGACGCCGTCCGCGACGTCACAGGGGAGGTGGTGATCTGCGGCGTGATGGAGCACGTGGAGGAGGCCGGCGTCCACTCGGGGGATTCGGCCTGTGCCCTCCCGCCCCAGACCCTCCCCCCCCCGGTGATCGCCGAGCTCGAGCGCACGGTACGGACCATCGCCGAGTCCCTTCAGGTCTGTGGGCTGATCAACGTGCAGTTCGCGGTGAAGGACGACCGGGCCTACGTGCTCGAGGCCAACCCCAGGGCCAGCCGCACCGTCCCGTTCGTGGCCAAGGCCACCGGGGTCCCCGTGGCCATGGTGGCGGCCCGGGTCATGGTCGGGGACACCCTGACAGGACTGCGGGCCGAGGGTCTGCTCTGTGAGCCGGTCACAGGGCACGTCTCGGTCAAGGAGGCGGTCCTGCCCTTCAACCGGTTCCCCGGGGTGGACACCCTGCTCGGTCCGGAGATGCGCTCCACCGGCGAGGTGATGGGGATCGGGTCGACCTTCGGCCTGGCCTTCGCCAAGAGCCAGATCGCCGCCGGCAACCGCCTGCCCGTGGGCGGCACGGTCTTCTTCTCGCTCGCCGACCGCGACAAGTCCTCGGGACTCGACACGGCGCGCCAGTTCGCCGCACTGGGATTCGACCTGGCCGCCACCTCGGGCACCGCGGCGATGCTGGAGGCGGCGGGCATCCCGGTCGCCACCGTGGTGGCCAAGGTGGGCGAGTCGCATCCCGGTGTGGTCGATGCCGTCGATCTGATCGCAGGCGGCCAGGTCCAGTTGGTGGTCAACACGCCGAGGGGCCGCGGGCCGCGGGCCGACGGACTGCACATCCGGGCCACCGCCCTGGCCCACATGGTCCCCTGCCTGACCACGGTGGCCGCGGCCCGGGCCGCGGCGGCCGGGATCGCCGACTGGATCAGGCATCCCCTTTCCGTCCGCTCGCTCCAGGAGTACCACGGGCGGTGAGCCGGTGAGCCCCGCCACGGCCCCCGGCACCCCTGCGGCCCCACCCACCGCCCGCCCCCGGCGGGTGCGCCGGGCGTGGCGGGCGGTCCGGGCCGGGGACGTCGACCTGTCGGTCCCGGTGGGCTCGTTGGTGCTGCCCAACCCGGTGATGACGGCGTCGGGTACGGCCGGCCATGGTGACGAGCTGCAGGCCTACTTCCCCCTGTCCGAGCTCGGTGCGGTGGTGGTCAAGTCGCTCTCGGTCGAGCCCTGGGCCGGCAACCCCCCGCCCCGGGTCCACCAGACACCCTCTGGCATGCTCAACAGTGTCGGACTGCAGGGTCCCGGGCTCGAGGTGTGGCTGTCGCGTGACCTGCCCCGCCTGGTCGCGGCGGGTGCCCGCGTCGTGGTCAGCATCTGGGGCCAGCGCATCGAGGACTTCGCCCGGGCCGCGGCCCTGATGCAGGGCGTGTCGGGCGTGACTGCGCTCGAGATCAACGTGAGCTGCCCCAACCTCGACGACCGCCGGCGGATGTTCGCCCACTCGTCGATCGCCACCGCCGAGGTGGTGGCGGCGGTGGGGGAGAGCTGTCCGGGTCTGCCGCGGTGGGCCAAATTGAGTCCGACGGTGGCCGATCTGGCCGAGGTGGCAGGTGCGGCCCTCGATGCCGGGGCCGACGCCGTCACCCTGGTCAACACGGTCCTGGCCATGTCCATCGACATCGACGTCCGCCGGCCCGTGCTGGGGTCCGGAGCCGGCGGGGGCGGCCTGTCCGGTCCGGCCATCCATCCGGTTGCGGTCCGGGCGGTGTTCGACGTCCGCGCCGCCCATCCGAAGGCCTCCATCATCGGGGTGGGCGGGGTGATGACCGGGGCCGACGCCGTCGAGCTGCTCATGGCCGGGGCCGACGCGGTCCAGGTGGGAACAGCCACCTTCCGCGATCCGAGGGCACCGGTCCGGATCCTGTCCGAGCTCGAGCACTGGTGTGCCCGACATGGAGTCCGTCGCGTGCGGGAATTGAGAGGAGCGGCCCATGGATGAGCCGACGAACGGGGCCGGCTTCGCCTCCAGGGTGGCCGCCGCCGTGGCGGCGACCGGCCCGCTCTGCGCCGGGATCGACCCGTCGGTGGCCTTGCTGGAACGGTGGGGACTGGACCGTGACGCGGGCGGGGTGCTGCGGTTCGGCCTGCGCTGTGTGGAGGCGTTCGCCGGTGTGGTCCCGGTGGTCAAGCCCCAGGTGGCCTTCTTCGAGCAGTTCGGGTCGGCGGGCATGGCCGCCCTGGAGGCGGTGATGGTCGAGGCCCGGTCGGCCGGATTGCTGGTGGTCGCCGACGCCAAGCGCGGTGACATCGGCAACACCATGGAGGCGTATGCATCGGCGTGGCTCGACCCCGACAGCCCTCTGGTCGCCGACGCGGTCACCGCCCTGCCCTATCTGGGACTGGGATCGCTCGACCCCATGATCGATCTGGCCGCCGCGCACGGCCGGGGGGTCATCGTGGTGGTCCGGTCCTCCAATCCCGAGGGCCGCTGGCTGCAGGAGGCGCGGGCTGGGGTGGGCGCGGGGCCTGCCGTCGAGGACCTCCTGCTAGCGGACATCGCCGAGCGCAATCACGGTGGCAGGATCCCCGGGGGCACCGTCGGTGCGGTGGTGGGCGCCACGCTCGGTCCGTCCGAATTCGACCTCCGCGGCCTGGGCGGGGTGATCCTGGCACCGGGACTGGGCGCGCAGGGGGCGGGGGCCAGCGAGGTGGCGGCGCTCTTCGGGGGCTGTCCGAAGGGGTCGGTGCTGGCCAGCGCGTCACGCTCGCTGCTGGCCGCGGGTCCGGACCGGTCGTCCCTGGCGTCGGCCGCCCGGAAGTCCCGCGACGAGATCGGCGCCGCCCTCGACGCCGGGCCTGGCGTCCCGGTCGGGTAGGCCCGCTTAACGGTCCGCGGTGGGGAGGTCCCGGGCGAACTCGATGAACGGGGACGGGGGGAGATACTCCTCGGGGATGTCGGCCGTGTCCTCGTAGAAGTCCACGTCGAAGACGTTGGAGACCCCCGGGTCCTCGACCGTGCCACTGAGCCCGGCCTCACTCCCCGACAGGAAGGCCCCCCTTCCGTCGAGCTCCCCCGAGGCCAGGGACTCGTAGGCGTCCTTGGTCACCCGTGCGATCAGACTGTAGACACAGCCGTCGTGCGTGGCCCCGACCCGGCGGCCGATCATGCAGTGCCTCGTTCCGTCGTCGATGGCGTAGACGGCGGCGTCGCCCGTTCCGAGGCACGCCCGGATGCGGTGGGGGTGGCCGAACAGGTGCAGCAGCTGCTCGTGGCGTCGCTCCTTCATGGCCCAGAGCGGGCTGGGCGGGATGACACCCTCGGGCTCGTCCTCCTCGAGGGGGGTGGCATTCTCGGGCGCGGTGACCGGGAAGGCCAGGTCCTCGGTCCCGGGCAGGAAGTGGAGCTGGCCGTCCTCCCTCGACCGGAACAGTCCACCGTCGTCGTCCCCGGGTCGTTCTCCGTCGGCCACAGCTGGTTCCTCTCGTCTCGACCGACCGCCGGCCGGCGGTGGGCTCGGGGTTCGTCCCCGACGCCCCACTCTGGCAGATCCCACCGGTCCTGGTGGTCGAACGGGGCCCGGAGGCGATGGCGGGTGGTGGCGCGTGGGGTGCAGACTCGGCCGGGTCGGGGAGACGCCGCCATCGATCCGGCCGGCGACAGCCGGGGAGTCGGCCGTGCTCCAGCGGATCGAGGTCGCCGCCGGCCGGACGTTCATGGAGGTGGGCCTGGACGATGTGGCCGACCATCCGCCGCCGTCGATCGCCGACCTCGGGGAGTACCTCCGTCGGGGGCGGTCCTGGGTGGCCACCGACGACGAGGACCGACCGGTGGCCTTCATGTTGACCTCCGTGGTCGACGGGAACGCCCACATCGACGAGGTCTCCGTGCATCCGACACACAGCCGTCGGGGCATCGGCCGAGCGCTGATCGAGCATCTGGTGGAGCGCGCCGGGTGTCACCATCAGCCGGCGATCACCCTGACCACGTTCACCGGGGTTCCGTGGAACGCCCCCTACTACTCCCGCTGCGGCTTCCACCCGGTGGACGACTCCGACCTCGGTCCGGAGCTGGCCCGCATCCGGCGGGACGAGGGGTGGCGGGGGCTCGACCGCCACCCGCGGATCGCGATGATCCGGCCGGTGTGAGGCGCCGGGCGCGGGTCACGACCGATCCGCGGCCGTTCATGCCCCCGCCGTGGTCGGGAACCACCCCGACACCCGCTCGTCCATCGACCGCTCCCACCGGTCCTTGGCCTCCAGCGCCGCGGCGCGGTCCACCGGTGTGAACTCGACGATGTCCCCGGGGGACAGCTGCCCCAGTGCCGGGAGGTCGGCCGAGATCACACAGCAGGCGACCGGGTAGCCCCCCACCGTGGCGTGGTCGGGCATGAGGACGATGGGGTTGCCGTCCGGAGGGATCTGGACGGCACCGGTGACCATCCCGGTGGAGGGGATCGTCGTGGGGACGCGGTCGGCGGCGGGATCGCGCCCGGCGCCGCTGGACCCGTACTCGACCGGCCCGTCGGCGGCGTCGGCGGCGGCCTCCAGCCTCAGGCCGACGCGGTTGGAGGCCGCACCCACCGCCCAGCGCCCCGAGAGCAGCCTCTCCAGGCGATCGGCCGGGACGGGGTGGGGACCGGGGAGGACGCGGAGCGCTGTCCGCCGGCCCGACCCGAACGGGACCCTGGGGGGTGAGAGGAGGCCCAGGGGGCGGGACGGGGGGCCGAGGTCGAGGCGGTCGCCGGCCCGGAGGGGCCCGGGGCCCAGCCCGCAGAGCATGTCCGAAGCGCGCGAGCCGACCTCGACGGGGATGTCGAACCCACCGGAAACCGCCAGGTAGGCCCGGAGCCCGGCCCGGACCCGGCCGACGGACAGCACCTGGCCGTCGACGACGGGAACGACCGTCCCCGGCCTGACCGGCCTGCCGTCCACCAGGACGTCCACGGCCTCGGGGCCCACTCCGACCACGGTGACGTGGGCGTCTCCGGCGAATCGGAGCGACGGACCCGCCGCGGTGGCCTCGACGGCCGCGGCGTCGTCGGGGTTGCCGGCCAGGCGATTGGCCAGGCGCATGGCTTCGGGATCCGCCGGCCCGGCCCGGGGCACGCCCTGGCCCGCCACCGACCGGCGACCCAGGTCCTCGACCAGGCTGAGCACACCGGGCGCGACGACCTCGGCGAACCGCGCTCCCCGGTTGGCCAACAGGGGGCGTCCCGGAACGCCGGCAGTGGCCCCGGCATCCCCCCGCGACCGGCGCTCGGCGGTGAAGCGCACGGCGTCCCCGGCCCGCAGGAGCGCGTACGGCCGACGGTGCGGATCGAACAGCGGGAGCGATGTCCGTCCGAGCAGCATCCAGCCGCCCGGGGTGCACTGGGGGTACACCGACGCGAAGCCACCGCCGACCGCCACCGAGCCCGCCGGCACCGAGGGACGGGGTGTGGGCCGGCGGTGCAGCGAGGCCAGGGGCGCGGGAAGGCCGACCAGGTAGGGGAACCCCGGGGAGAAGCCCACGAAGGCCACCTCCAGCGCCGCACCGGTCAGTGCGTCCACCACGGCCCGCGGCGACGTGCCGAGGTCGGCCGCCACGGTCCCGAGGTCGGGGCCGTCGAAGACGACCGGGATCACCACCGGCCTCCCCCCTCCCTGATCCGGGGTCCCGCCCGACCTGACCGGGATCCGCCGGGCGAGGTCGAGGACCCACGCCTCGACCACCTCGGGGTGCTCCGGTCCGGGATCCAGGTGGACCACCACGTTCCCGAACCCGACCACCGACTCGCCGAGGGCCGCCGGGGCGCCGCCACCGGTGCGCTCCTCGTCGAGCCGCCGGGACAGACGGTGGGCCGCGGCCACGTCGTCCACCTCGACCAGCAGTGCACCGTCCCCGAACGGGGACACCGCGGCCATCACGGGTCCGGGGGGAGCCGAGGGTCGGGACCCGGCCCTCCGGTGAACGGGCGGACGACGATCCCCGCTCCCTCGAGCGCCTCTCGCACCGCCCGGGCCGCGTCGGCCGCCCCGGGGGAGTCGCCGTGGAGGCAGAGGGTCTCGACCTCGACCGCCGTCCACGTCCCGTCCACGGCATCCGCGCCGCCCTCTCGGACCAGGGACAGCGCCCGGCGGCCCACGACCTCGGGATCCTCGATGAGGGCCCCGGGCCCCCGGCGGGGTGCCAGGCGCCCGTCGGCCAGGTAGGCCCGGTCGGGGAACCCCTCGGGCACCACCCGGATCCCGGCCCCCCGGGCGGGGTCCACGACGACCGTCCCCGCCTGGGCCACCAGCATCCCCCCGCCGACCTGCCGGACTGCCTCGACCACCGATGCCGCCACCGTCCGGTCCACCCCCATCCGGTCGTAGAGGGCGCCGTGGGGCTTGACGAACGCGATCCCGCCGCCCACCGCGCCCACCTGCGCGGCGAGGGCCTCCCACTGGTCCACGATGTCACCCACCAACACCGCGGGCGGGACGTCCATGGCCCGCCGTCCGAACCCCTCCCGGTCGCGATAGGAGACGTGGGCCCCGATGACCACGCGCCGTGCCACGCATGCCGCCGCGGTGGTCCGCATGAGGTCGGGACCTCCGGCATGGAAGCCGCAGGCGAGGCTGGCGCTGGTGACGGCGTCCAACAGCCCGAGATCACCGGGGGACAGCACATCGCCCTCGGCCAGATCGGCGTTGAGATCCACGGACCGCATGCTCCCAGTATCGAGCATCCGTCCGCAGGATCGAGCATCCGACCGGTCCCGAGGACGCCTGCAGGCGGCACGGCCCGGTAACGCGCCGGCCGGTCCGGGCGGGTCCGGTCATCGCCCGGCACCGATACGCATGACCTGGGCCCCCAGAGGCGCTATCGTCTCGACCATGCCGCAACCGCCCGCACTCACGCCCGAACAGCGCCAGGCCGCACTGGCCAAGGCCGCCAAGGTCCGCCGGGAGCGGGCCGAGGTGAAGGAGAAGCTCAAACTCGGATCGATCACGTTGTCCGAGTTGCTGACCCTGGCCGACTCCAACGAGACCGTCGGCAAGATGAAAGTGCTCTCGGTCCTCGAGTCGCTTCCGGGACTGGGCAAGGTGAAGGCCCGACGCCTGATGGACACCGTCGGCATCAGCGAGAGCCGTCGCCTCCAGGGCCTGGGGAGCAACCAGCGAGAGTCGCTGCTGCGCGAGACGGCTCGCTAGCACCGGACGGCGTCCGTCTCACGGACGCTCGGTCGGCCCACCCCGTTGATCTTCGTGCTGTTCGGCCCCGGAGGGGCCGGCAAGGGCACCGTCGCCGAACGCCTGGTGGCGGTGGACCGCTCCCTGTGGTTGAGCCGGTCCTGGACCACCCGGGCGCGCCGGGACGGGGAGCGCGAGGACGCCTACGTCTTCGTTGACCGGCCGACGTTCGAGGCCCGGATCGCGGGAGGCGGCTTCTTCGAATGGGCCGAGTTCCTCGGAAACCTCTACGGGACCCCGGTCCCCGAGCCTCCGGCCGGTCTGGACATCCTCCTCGAGATCGACCTCCAGGGCGCCCAGCAGGTCCGACGACTCCACCCCGACGCCAGACTGATCCTGCTGCTGCCCCCCTCGGCCGAGGCCCAGGAGGAGCGGCTCAGGTCCAGGGGGGACGACGAGGCGCACATCGCCAGGCGCCTGGAGGCCGGGGCCGCCGAGGAGCGCCAGGGTCGGGCCATCGCCGACGCCGTGGTGGTCAACAGCGACGTGGCGCAGGCCACGGCCGATGTGGCCGGTATAGTGGGTGGCTACCGGTCTGCCACCTGAGCGGGTGGCAGCGCCGCCGGGGCGAGCCGGTGGTCGCTCCGGCGGATTCAGCCCACCCCACACCAACGCCCGAACCGAAGGATCGTGATGGCCCAGCACCAGACCACACTCATGGACCCGCCCATCGAGGAGCTCCTCGACAAGGTGGACTCGAAGTTCACCCTGGTGGCCCTGGCCTCACGCCGGGCCCGCCAGGTGAACAGCTACTACAACTCGCTGGGCGAGGGCCTCGGGGTCGTGGTGCCGCCCCAGGTGGCCTCGGCGTCGGGCAAGCCCCTGTCGATCGCGTTCGAAGAGGTGGCCGCGGGAAAGGCCACGTACACCCGTCCGGACCCCGAGGAGGTGGCGCTGGCCGAGGCGGCCGCGCTGGCGCTCCTCGAGGGTGAGGGCGAGGGCGACGGGTCCGATGCCGTGACGCCGGACCAGACCGCCGAATAGGCGACCGGACCGTGCCGGCGCGGGGGGGCGGTCTCGGGCCACGGGACGGGGATCGGGGTACGGCCGAGGCGGCGCCCTTCGTGGTACTCGGGGTGGCAGCCGGCGTGGCGGCCTACAAGTCCGTCGAGGTGTGCCGGAGGCTGGTCGACGCCGGGGTCCACGTGGCGCCGGTCCTGACCGAGCGGGCCACCCGATTCGTGGGCCGGGCCACCTTCGACGCACTCGGCTCGGAGGCGGCCCAGGTCAGCCTGTGGGACGAGTCCTCGCCCATCCCACACACCCGCCTGGGCCAACTCGCCGACCTGGTGGTGGTGGCTCCGGCCACGGCCGACCTGCTGGGCCGTTATGCCGGCGGCCTGGCTGACGACCTCCTGACCACCACGCTGGTGGCCACGGCCGCCCCGGTGGTGGTCTGCCCGGCCATGCACACCGAGATGTGGGAGCATCCTGCCGTCCAGCACAACCTGGACGTACTCCGCTCCCGCGGCGTCATCGTCGTCCCACCCGGGGACGGTCGGCTGGCGGGCGGCGACTCCGGGGCGGGGCGACTGGCCGAACCCTCGGTGATCGTCGAGACTGCGCTGGCCGTGCTGGGGAGCACCGGGCGGGCCGGAGCCCGTGACCAGGGGACCGCGGACCCGCGTGCCGACCTGGCCGGCTTCCGCGTGGTGGTCTCGGCCGGTGGCACGCGGGAACCCATCGACCCCGTCCGCTTCATCACCAACCGCTCGTCGGGGAGGCAGGGCCACGCCGTGGCGGCGGCGGCCCGCCGGCGCGGAGCGGAGGTCCTGCTGGTGACCGCCAGCCCGCTGACGGCGCCGGCCGGGGTGGAGGTCTGCCGGGTGGAGACCGCCGCCGAGATGCAGGCAGCCATGCTCGAACGGGCGCCACTCGCCGACGTCGTGGTGATGGCGGCTGCGGTGGCAGACTTTCGGCCGAAGGTGGCAGTCGACGCCAAACTGCACAAGGCCGACGGCGTGCCCGACCTGGTGCTCGAGGCCACGCCGGACATCCTGGCCGAGTTGGGCCGGAGGCGCCGGCCCGGCCAGGTGCTGGTGGGGTTCGCCGCCGAAACCGAGGCGCTGGCCGAGCGGGCCGTGGCCAAGCTGGTGGCCAAGGGCGTCGACGTGATGGTGGCCAACGACGTCTCCGCCCCCGGGGTCGGATTCGATCACGACACCAATGCCGTGACCATCTTCACCGCTGACGGTCCGTCGACCCCGGTGGCCCTCCGGCCCAAGGACGACGTGGCCGATTCCATTTTGGATAGTGTGGTCGCGCTGTTGCCGGCGCGATGAGCCAGGCGTCGCTGCCGGGGGGGTCGCTCCTTGCCGGGACGAGGCGTCCACCGCACCCGTCCGTCGTCCTGGGCCGACGCCCCCGAACAGACCTGGGCCAACGCCCCCGAACAGAATGGAACCACCCGTGAGTACCCGACACACCTTCACCTCCGAGTCTGTCACCGAGGGCCATCCCGACAAGATGGCCGACCAGATCTCCGACTCGGTACTCGACGCTCTCCTGGCCGAGGACCCGGACAGCCGGGTGGCGTGCGAGACCCTGCTGACCACAGGCCTGGTCCTGGTGGCCGGGGAGATCACCACCACCACCTACGTCGACATTCCGAAGCTGGTGCGCAGGACGGTGCTCGACATCGGCTACGACGACGACGCGTACGGGATCGACGGCAACACCTGCGGTGTCATCGTCTCGCTCGACGAGCAGTCGCCCAACATCGGCCAGGGTGTCGACAACGCCTACGAGGTCAGAGCCGGAACCGGCGGTGAGGACCTGCTCAACGCCCAGGGCGCCGGTGACCAGGGGATGATGTTCGGGTACGCCTGCGACGAGACGCCCGACCTCATGCCACTGCCCATTTGGCTGGCCCACCGGCTGGCCCAGCGCCTGGCCCAGGTGCGCCGCGTGGGCGTGCTGCCCTATCTGCGCCCGGACGGCAAGACCCAGGTCAGCGTGACCTACGAGGACGGGCGTCCGGTGGCCCTCGAGACCGTGCTGATCTCGACCCAGCACGACCCCGGGGTGGACCTCGAGACCCTGCTGCTGCCCGATCTGCGGGACAACGTGATCACGCCCCTGCTCCCGCCCGAACTGGACGTCACCGACCTGCGGATCCTGGCCAATCCCACGGGCGTGTTCGAGCTGGGCGGTCCCCACGCCGACACCGGCCTCACCGGCCGGAAGATCATCGTGGACACCTACGGGGGCATGGCCCGTCACGGTGGGGGGGCGTTCTCGGGGAAGGACCCGTCCAAGGTCGACCGCTCGGCCGCCTACGCCGCCCGCTGGGTGGCCAAGAACCTGGTCGCCGCCGGGGTGGCCAGCCGGTGTGAAGTGCAGGTGGCCTACGCCATCGGGGTGGCTCGACCGGTGTCGGTGCTGGTCGAGACGTTCGGCACCGAGCGGGTCGACCCGGACCGGATCTCGGGGGTGGTCGACGAGGTCTTCGACCTTCGTCCCGCCGCCATCGTCCGTGACCTCGACCTCAAGCGCCCGATCTACCGGAAGACCGCGGCCTACGGGCATTTCGGCCGGTCGGACAAGGAGTTCACCTGGGAGGACACCTCACGGGCCAACGACCTCAAGCAGGCCCTCGGACTCTGAGGGCACCGGTGCAGCCGGCCGGGCCGGCCGGAACTTCCCAGCGCGTGGTCCGGGTGGTGCCCGACGTGCCGGCCATCCACCGGCGCTTCGACTACTCGGTCCCCCCGACCCTCGGACGGGACCTCCGGGTGGGCAGCCGGGTCCGCGTCGAGCTCCACGGACGACGGGTCGGCGCCTGGGTGGTCGAGGACGGTGTGGTCGCCCCGGCCGGGGTCCCGCTCAAGCCTCTGGCCGCGCTCAGCGGTGACGGCCCTCCGCCCGAAGTGGTGGCATTGGCCGAGTGGGGGGCGTGGCGGTGGGCCGGCCCGCTGTCGTCGTTCCTCGGGACCGCATCGCCCCCCCGCCTCGTGCGGGGGGCATGGACGGGGGAGACCCCGGCCGACGCCAGCCATCCGGGCCGGGACGGCCCGGGCCGTCCCGGCCCTTCACCGTCCCCGGGCGGCGGGTCGGTGGCCCTCGTGGACGGGATCCTGACGGCCGGCGACGACACGACGGCGGGCGACGCCTCGATCGTGCGCCTGGCACCATCCCTCGATGCCGGGCTGGTGGTGCTGGAGCTGGTCCACCGGCTCGGGCCTGCCGGCATCCTGGTGCTGGTGCCGTCGGCGGCCGGTGCCGTCCGGCTGGCCGCCCGTCTCCGGGGCTCGGGCCTCGGGGTGGCCCTGATGCCCGAGGGGTGGGAGCAGGCCGCAAAGGGCGGGTCCGCGGTCGTGGGCACGAGGGCCGCGGCGTGGGCACCCATCCGGCGCCTCCGGGCCGTCGTGGTCGTGGACGCCCACGACGAGGCCTACCGCGAGGAGCGCTCGCCGACCTGGTCGGCCGTCGACGCCGTGGTGGAGCGCGGGCGCCGGGAGGGTGCGCCGGTGGCGCTGGTCAGTTCGTGCCCTCCCGTGGCCCTGGCCGAGGGCCGGCGACTCGTGACCACGAGCCGGTCTGTGGAGCGCCGCGGCTGGCCGGTGGTGGAGGTGGTCGACCGAACCGGGGACGATCCCCGCACCGGGCTGTTCTCGGAGCGTCTGGCGCGGCTGCTGCACTCGGTCCTGGACGACCCCGCCGGCCGTGTGGTGTGCATCCTCAACCGGACCGGGAGGGCCCGGCTGCTGGCCTGCGCCCAGTGTGGGGCGTTGGCCCGGTGCACCCGGTGCGGGGGGGCGATGGCCCAACCGGAGTCCGGCGACGGCCTCCGGTGCCGGCGGTGCGGGGATCGCCGCCCGACGGTGTGCGCCGAGTGCGATGCCGAGCGGATGAAGGTCCTCCGCATCGGGGTCACCCGCGCCACCGAGGAGCTCTCTGCGTTGACGGGCGTGAGGGCCCGCGAGGTCTCGGGGTCCTCGGCCCCGCTCGACCCATCCGAGCTCGGCGATGCGCGCCTGGTGGTGGGGACCGAGGCGGCACTGCACCGAGTGGCACGCGCCGATGTCGTGGCCTTCCTCGACATCGACCAGCACCTGCTCGCGCCACGGTTCGGGGCGGGCGAGCAGACACTGTCGCTCCTGGCCCGGGCGTCCCGGCTGGTCGGCGTCCGCGGCGGTGGAGGCCGACTTGTGGTCCAGACCCGCATCCCGGGCCACGAGGTGCTGCAGGCCGCGGTGCACGCCGACCCCCAGCTGCTGTCGGCGCCCGAACGGCGCCTGCGCCGGGCGCTCGGGCTCCCTCCGTTCGGAGCCCTGGCCACGCTCCGCGGCCCGGGTGGCCAGGCCTATGCGGAGGCCGTGGGGTCGGTGCCGCGAATCTCCGTCTCGCCGGACGGCGACCGATGGCTGCTCAGGGCGCCCGACCACCTCACCCTGTGCGACGGTCTGGCCGGGGTGGCCCGACCCGCCGAGCGCCTGCGGGTGGAGGTCGACCCGGTCGACGTCTGAGGGCGCCACGTCCACCTGGCTCGGGACGCCCCGGACCCCCCGCCCGCCTCTCGCCGCCCGGGACCGTGTCCCCCCGGATCGACCCGTACACTGGTGTCATGTCCACGTACTCGGTCCGGGTCTACGGCGATCCCGTGTTGAAGCAGGTGGCCCGCGAGGTCGACAAGGTCGACGGCTCGCTGGTGCGCCTGGTGGAGGACATGGTGGAGACCATGTACGACTCCGAGGGTGCCGGCCTGGCGGCTCCGCAGGTGGGGGTGCAGAAGCGCCTCTTCGTCTACGACGTCGGCGAAGGCCCGGCGGCCATGGTCAATCCCACCATCGTCGAGACCGACGGGGAGTGGTATCACGACGAGGGGTGTCTCTCCATCCCCGGCCTGCGACTGGGCATCGTCCGTCCCGACCGGGTCCATCTCACGGGGTTCGACCTCGACGGCAACGCGGTCTCGTTCGAGGCCGACGAGTTCCTGGGGCGGGTCTTCCAGCACGAGGTGGACCATCTCGACGGGGTGCTCATGGTCGAGCGGTTGGAGGACGACATGCGCAAGCAGGCACTGCGCGTCCTTCGGGACCGGGCCCTCGGGCTCGACACCAGCGCCATGGAGGCCAAACTGGTGTCGGCCGGCAGCGATCGGGAGGTCTGACCCGATCGACTCCCCCGCGACGGCGGACCAGTAGCGTCGGGGCATGGCCCGCCTGGTCTTCTTGGGGACTCCGGAGGCTGCCGTGGAGCCGCTGCGCACCCTGGTCCGGGCCGGCCACGACGTGGGCCTCGTGGTCAGCCGGCCCGACAGACGGCGCGGGCGCGGGAGCGCCCTGACCCCGAGCCCGGTCAAGGCGGCCGCCATGGAGCTTGGCCTCGAGGTGGCCGACTCCATCGACGCCGTGGCCGGCGCCGGAGCCGAGCTCGGGGTGGTGGTGGCCTACGGCCGGATCGTGCCGGCGTCGGTGCTGGAGGACCTGCCCATGGTCAACCTCCACTTCTCGTTGCTCCCCCGATGGAGGGGCGCAGCCCCCGTGGAGCGGGCCATCCTCGAGGGCGACGCCGAGACCGGGGTCTGCCTGATGGCGGTGGAGGCGGGGCTGGACACCGGCCGGATCTACGCCGAGGCCAGTACGGTCATCGGTGCCGACGAGACCGCCGAGGAGTTGCGGGCCCGTCTGGTCTCCCTGGGATGTCGCCTCCTCGAGGACCACCTCGGGGAGGGGCTGGCCGGTCTGCCCGTCCCCCGCGACCAGGTGGGTACGCCCTCCTACGCCGAGAAGGTCCTCCCCGGGGAGCTCGAACTGCACTGGGACCAGCCCGCCCTCCAGATCCGTCGGGCCGTGCGACTCGGGCGCGCCTGGACCACCTTCCGCGGGCGCCGGCTCGGAATCGTCTCGGCCACCGAGGTGCCCGAAGCCACCGGGTTCCCCGAGGTCCACCGTGAAGGGGGGACGCCGCCGGGGTCGCTCCACGGTACCGACGTGGTGGCCGGGGGCAGGTCCCGGCTGCGCCTGGTCACCGTGCATCCGGAGGGCAGGCGACCCATGGACGCGGCCGAGTGGATCCGCGGTGTCCGGCCCGGACCCGACGCCGTCCTGGGCCGGTGACCCGATCGGCCCGCCGGTAGGCTCACTGGCCATGGAGACGCTCCCACCACCGCGGATGCGAGTGGCTCCTTCCATCCTGTCGGCCGATTTCGGCAGCCTGTCCGAGGCGGTCGACGAGGTGACCCCGGGGACCACGTGGCTGCACGTCGACGTCATGGACGGACACTTCGTCCCCAATCTGACCATCGGGCCACCGGTGGTGGCGTCGCTGCGCGAGCACACCGACCTGTACTTCGACACCCACTTGATGATCACCGACCCCGCCGGCTTCCTCGAGGCATTCCGCGACGCCGGATCGGACGGGTGCACCGTCCACGTCGAGGTCGGGCACACCGGGGAGCTGATCGCCCAGATGCGGGAGCTCGGACTGCGGGTCGGTCTGGCTGCCAATCCCGACACGCCCTTCGAGGCGGTCGAGCCCTATCTCGACCAGGTCGACCTGATCCTGTGCATGACCGTCTTCCCCGGGTTCGGGGGGCAGTCCTTCATCGCAGACGTCATGCCCAAGGTGAAGGAGGTCCGCACGGCGGCGGACCGGGCCGGGCTGACCCTCGACGTCGAGGTGGACGGTGGTATCGACCGGTCCACCGTGGTCGAGGCGGCTCGCTCGGGGGCCAACGTGTTCGTCGCCGGATCGGCGGTGTTCGGTCGTGCCCACCCCCTGGCCGCTGTCGAGGACATCCTGCGGGCCGCGGTCGAGACAGTGGCGGTCGATCCGCCCTGAGCGGCGACCCCCAGTCCGTCGGTGCGGCCCAGCCCGGTGATCCCGGTGGTCCCGGCAGGCACGCCGACGGCGCGGATGCCGCGTGGATGGCCCGTGCCGTCGCTGCGGCCGATTCGGTCCGCGGGCGCACCTCGCCCAATCCGTGGGTGGGAGCGGTAGTGGTCCCGGCCCGGCCCGGCGCTCCGGAGTGGTTCGAAGGTGCGACCGCGCCTCCCGGAGGTGCCCACGCCGAGGTGGCAGCCCTGCGTGCCGCCGGGGCGCGGGCCGAGTCGGGAACGTTGTACGTGACACTCGAGCCCTGTTCGCACCACGGCCGGACCCCGCCCTGCACCGAGGCCATCGCGGCGTCGGGCATCCGACGTGTGGTGGTGGGGGTGGTCGACCCTGACACCCGGGTCGACGGCGCCGGGATCGACGCGCTTCGGTCGGCCGGCATCGAAGTCGTGGTGGGGGTGGGCCGCGACGAGGTGCGCGAACAGCTGGCCCCGTACCTCAAGCACCGGCGGACCGGGCGGCCGTGGGTGGTGCTCAAGCTGGCCGCCACCCTCGACGGGGGCACCGCCGCTCCCGACGGGACCAGCCGGTGGATCACCGGGGACGAGGCCCGGGCCGACGCCCACCGTCTGCGGGCGCGGTCCGACGCCGTGGTGGTCGGGGCGGGAACGGTCCGGGACGACGATCCCGCCCTGACGGTCCGACTGCCGCCCGAGGACCCCTGGTTCCGTGGCGCCGACGAACAGCCGCTGCGGGTGGTCCTGGGCCGGATGCCGCCCGGGGCGGCCGCCGCACCGGCTCTCGAGCTGGAGGGCACGCCCGGCCACGTGCTCGACGAGCTCGGTCGCCGGGGGTGCGTCCAGGTGCTGGTGGAGGGTGGTGCCACGGTGGCCCACGCCTTCCACGCCTCCGGGCTGGTGGATCGGTACGTGCTGTACCTCGCACCGGCGCTGTTCGGTGGCAGTGACGCCAGGCACCTCTTCGACGGGCCGGGCGTGCCGTCCATCGACCGCCTGTGGCGGGGAACGGTGCACTCGGTGACTAGCCTGGGGGGCGATCTCCGCGTCGAACTTTCTGCCGCCAACTCCTGAGGACCTGCCAGCCCACGCCAGAAATTACCTAAGGCCAGCCCGAAGGAGGCCGACACTAGAAGGAGGCCTCGGTCACGGCCCCGTGTCGGCAACCGGCAGCCGTCGGACACCACCACAGTGCCGGATGCCTGACGCCGGCGCACCGAACAGATGCACCGAACAGAGGAGACAAGGGGTCGATGCCCTTTTCAGCAGTTGAGGATGCCATTGCGGCGATCGGTCGGGGGGAGATCGTCGTGGTGGTGGACGACGAGGATCGCGAGAACGAGGGCGACCTCATCATGGCCGCCGACGCGGTCACCCCGGAGAAGATCGCGTTCTTCCTCGCCCACACCTCGGGTCTGATCTGTGTGCCGCTCACCCCCGAGCGGGTGGAGCATCTCGAGCTTCCCCTGATGGTGAACGCCAACACCGAGGTCCAGCGGACGGCCTTTACGGTCAGCGTGGACTACCGGCACGGGACCTCGACGGGCATATCGGCGGCGGACCGGGCCGCCACCATCAAGGCCCTGGCCGACCCCCACATCCGGCCCACCGATCTCAACCGCCCTGGGCACATCTTCCCGCTCCGCTACCGGCCCGGTGGGGTACTGAAGCGCGCCGGTCACACCGAGGCTGCCGTGGACCTGGCCCGTGCCGCCGGCATGTCGCCGGTCGGGGTGCTGTGCGAAGTGGTCAGTGAGGACAAGACGGGCATGGCCCGACTCCCCGAGCTCACCGAGTTCGCCAAACGCCACGGCCTCTGCCTCATCTCCATCGCCGACCTCATCCGCTACCGGCGACACAAGGACAAGCTGGTGCGACGCATCGCCGACGCCAGGGTTCCCACCGACTACGGGGAGTTCACCGTTTACGCCTACGAGTCGGTGCTGGACGGGGAGCATCACGTCGCCCTGGTCAAAGGGGACGTGGCCGGACGCCAGAACACCCTGGTGCGCGTCCACAGCGAGTGCCTCACCGGTGACGTGTTCGGATCGGTTCGGTGCGACTGCGGGCCGCAGCTGCACGGCGCCATGGCAGCCATCAACGAGCACGGCACCGGCGTCATCGTCTACCTCCGCGGCCACGAGGGACGGGGTATCGGGCTGGCCCACAAGCTCCGGGCCTACAACCTTCAAGAGGAGGGGTACGACACCGTCGACGCCAACCTCGAGCTCGGGCTGCCCGCCGACTCCCGCGAGTACGGGATCGGGGCCCAGATCCTGGTCGACCTGGGCGTGACCACCATGCGCCTGATGACCAACAACCCGACCAAGTACGGCGGCCTCGAGGGCTTCGGCCTGGACATCGTGGAACGGGTGAACATCCAGTCCAACCCCACGCCGGAGAACATCGAGTACCTACGGACCAAGCGGGAGCGGATGGGCCATCTCCTCGAGGGCCTCGATGACGTCCTCTGACCTGACCCTCCTCCCCGCCGACGCCAAGGAGCGGGCCTCGACCCGGATCGGCACCTCCGTCGGCGGGGCGCCCGGCCCCGGCGGCGTGGCAGCCTCGGGCGTCCGGGTGGGTCTGGCCTGCGCCGAGTTCAACGGCGGCATCACCGACCGCCTGCTGACCGGGGCCCTCGACGCCCTCGAGGAGGCTGGCTGCGATCTCGGGCAGGCCGTCGTGGCCTGGGCCCCGGGTGCGTTCGAGCTGCCGGTGGTGGCCCAGAAGCTGGCGGGCTCCGAAACCGTGGACGCGGTGATCTGCCTCGGCGCCGTCATCCGGGGCGACACCGGCCACTACGAATTCGTGGCCGGCCAGTGCGCTTCCGGGCTGCAGAGGGTCCAGCTCGACACCGGCAAGCCGGTGGTCTTCGGGGTCCTCACCACCGACACCGTCGACCAGGCCCTGGTGCGCTCCGGGGCCGATGGGTCCAACAAGGGTCGCGAGGCGGCGGAGACCGCCCTGCGGACCGTCGCCGTGCTGTCCGACCTGTCGTCGCGGGCGAGCGGTTCCCGGGTCGGATTCTCCCGGGGGCGATGATGCTCCGGCTGGTGCTCCCGAAGGGCTCGCTCGAGCGGGCCACCCTCGAACTGTTCGCCGCGGCCGACCTGAGTGTCACCCGCTCGTCGGAGGTCGACTACCGGGCGTCGATCGACGATCCCCGGGTGGCCGAGGTGCGCATCCTCCGTCCCCAGGAGATCCCCCTCTACGTGGCCGACGGACTGTTCGACGCGGGGATCACCGGTCGGGACTGGGTGGAGGAGCGGGGGAGGGCGGTGGCCTCGCTGGGGGTGCTCCCGTACTCGAAGGCAACCGGCAACCCGGTCCGGGTCGTCCTGGCCGTCCCGACCGCGTCCCCGGTCACCTCGGTGGCCGACCTGGCCCACTCGGCCACCGGTC
>Ga0307374_10003257_pt1 | contig 27900 bp, 15 predicted proteins | sample OX3MG_FD_202532 | JGI IMG/M metagenome (GOLD analysis project Ga0307374, IMG submission 202532) | Soil microbial communities from Risofladan, Vaasa, Finland - OX-3 | ecosystem: Environmental > Terrestrial > Soil > Coastal area > Acid sulfate soil | place: Finland: Risofladan, Vaasa | collected... | reverse complement strand
TCGCGCCGGAGGACGACCAAGCTGTAGCTGCAACCGAAGAGCTGCGAACCCGCGAGATTTTCGATCCTACAGGCGAAGGCGGGGTGTTGGATTCCGTTCCCGAACCAGCGATTGAGCTTGGCAATGCGGATTTGGGTTCAGCCGACCGCACAAAGCTCCGCGAATTTGGAAAAAGAGCCAAGACGATTCTCGATTCAGGGAAAGATCCGAAGATCGAGAAAACCGCTCAGATCGTTCGAGGGATGATTGAATCGAACTATCATCCCGTTATTTTCTGCCGATTCGTAGCCACCGCAAAATACGTGGCCGACCAGTTGAGAGACCGCCTGAAAACAAAGTTTCCCAGCATCCACGTAATTGCGGTCACGGGAGAAACGGGTGACGACGAAGCCCGTGAAGAGGCGGTTAAATCACTGGGCGAAAGCGAAAAGCGAGTCCTGGTAGCGACGGATTGCCTCAGCGAAGGCGTCAATCTTCAAGGTAGTTTTGACGCAGTCCTGCACTACGACCTTCCTTGGAATCCTAATCGTCTCGAACAGAGAGACGGGCGAGTAGATCGCTTTGGGCAGCCGAAGAAAGAGATTCGTTCGGTGGTTTTGTTTAGCCCGGACAATCCGATTGATCGCGTCGTCCTTCAAGTTCTCATTCGAAAAGTCAGGGAGATTTACAGTTCGTTAGGAATTCGAGTTTCATTTGCTTCCGACACCGAGAGCGTAGCTCAGGCCCTGGTGAAGTCGGTGCTCGAAGGCGAGGCGAAAGACGTGAACCAGTTGGGCTTCGAATTTGTGGAATCGGAGAGGGCTAAGGGATTCATGCTTGGCCTGGAACTCGATGCTAAGCGCGAGGAAGAAAGCCGCACGCGCTTCGCGCAGCATTCAATCCAGCCCGCCGAAGTTGCGCAAGAAATTGAGGCGACGGATACCGTCTTGGGCGATCCAGATGCCGTTCGTAATTTCGTTCTGAACGCGGCGCAACGGCTCGGAATTAATGTGACACCGAAGGAAAAGTATTCGCTTCTGGACATTGCCGCATTGCCCGAAGAGCTTCGACAGAAGCTAGGCTGGCTGAAGCCAATCAAGATGGTTTTTGACAGTCCTCCTCCACAGGAAGTTGAGAATGCTGTTGTGATCGGACGGAATCATCTTCTGACAGTCCATCTGAGTGAAAAGATCACGGGGATGGCATTTCGACCTAAGGCGGCGGAGGACAATTTCCGCTGCGGCGCGGCTTACACGTCAGCCGTCAAGAGCCGCACAGTCATTCTGATGCTTCGCGTTCGATACATCTTGAGTCGCAGGGGACAGTCGGAACAGTTTGCGGAAGAAGTGGTGACAGCGGGCTACAAAGCCGAAGGTGGAAACCTAACTTGGCATACCGCCAACGACCCCGATCTTCTTTCTCTGCTGGAATCGGCGGAGGTCTCGGGAAATATCACCAAGAACGAAAAACAGGAAAGACTGCGACGGGCCTTAGAAGAAGTCGAAACCAAGAAACCCGAATTGCAGCGAATCGCGGAATCCCGCGCCGATGAACTCGAAGGCGCGCATGATCGCTTGCGAGAACAGATCGGCGGACGAACTGTAAAGGCAAAAGCCTACCCACCGGACATCCTGGGAATCTATGTGCTTCTGCCGAGCGGTGCCGCGCAATGAAGTACACCGCGATTCGCTCCGAAGGCGGACTGCTCCCGTACGATTTACTGGATGAAATTCTTGCGGAGACCGCTCCAGGACAGAAAGCACCGGATTTCGGATTGCCTAAAGGACGGCGTGTTTCCGACGAAATTCAGCGCGTTTGGCTGGACGCACAGGAACTCTGGAGCCGCTTCAAGGTTGGCAAAGAGAAATTATCCGACAAAGACCCGCACGGAACGACGCTCACTCGGGACCGTTGGATTGGTCCGATGCTGACGGACCCCGTTCGACTCAGCTATGACTTGCACTTCCAGCCGTCCGCTCTGGTTCTGGACGGACTGACCTTTACGATCTCGCACCGGGCGGGTGAACCCAACGACAGTCCTCCCGTTCACATCGAAGGTTGCGGCATTGAACTGGACAAGCGTCCGCAAAAATATCGCGTCAGCCCACAAGCGATGGTGCAGGAGTTTCTAAACCGCAGCGAATCGCTGTTGTGGGGAGTTGTCACGAATGGTCTGCGCTTCCGGTTGCTCCGCGACAGTGTACGAACAGCTCGACCGACTTACCTGGAGTTTGACCTCGAAACGATCCTCGAAGGCGTTCACTACAACGAATTCGTTTTGTTCTATCGGCTGTGTCATCGCACGCGGCTGCCGCAGGCGGGCCGTCCCTCTGAAGACTGCTGGCTAGAAAAGTATTACCAGCTATCCGTTGAGAAGGGCGGACGAGTCCGGGACAATCTGCGCGACGGTGTCGAAGAAGCTCTCAAGGTGCTCGGCACAGGATTTCTGCGTCACCCGGAAAACACGGCTCTGCTGGAAAAGATCGATTCGGGAAAGCTCAGCGCGGACCAATATCATCGTCAGCTTTTGCTGCTGGTCTATCGGCTGCTGTTTCTTACTGTGGCGGAAGATCGCCATCTTGTCATTTCTATTGGAGAGAGTGCCGTTAGGAATCAAGCGATCTATCAGGACAACTACAGTATGGGGAAGCTGCGCGAGCGAGCGGAAGGTTTGCTGGAAGATTCGGGGTTCAGTGATCTCTGGGTCGGCCTGATGCAGACGTTCAAATTGTTTGCGGACTCAAACGACACCAATCCATTGGGAATTCCTCCGTTGAACGGCGACCTGTTCAGCCACACGACGATTCCTGACCTTGAAACGGCACAGCTTTCCAATCCCGATCTGCTCAAGGCAATCCGCTGGTTGATGTTTTACCGCGAGAGAAATGTCCGGCAACGGGTGAACTATGCCGCGCTTGATGTGGAAGAACTCGGCTCAGTCTATGAGAGCCTACTCGATTTTCGCCCCGTTGTTTCCAAGGAACCGGATGGCCGGAAGTTTGAGCTTGGAGTTGGCGGTGAGCGCAAGACAACTGGTTCCTATTACACTCGCCCGGAGCTGGTCCGCGAACTAATTCAGAGTGCACTCATTCCTGTCCTCGAAAACCGTCTGGCGGAAGTTGAAAAGCAGGCGAACGGACAACCCGCCGAAACGATTCGGGATGCCAAGGCCAGAGCCATTCAAGCAATCTCGGTTTGCGATCCTGCCTGCGGTTCCGGACATTTTCTGCTCGAAGCGGCCAGGCGATTAGGAAAGGAACTGGCTCGCATCAGGGTTGGAGAAGACGAGCCGACCCCTGAACAGTTTCACGTCGCCGTTCGAGACGTGATCTCCCATTGTATCTATGGCGTCGATCAAAACCCTCTTGCTGTCGATCTCTGCAAACTGGCTCTATGGCTCGAAGGGCATTGGGCGGGCAAGCCGCTGAGCTTTCTGGACCACCGAATTCGTTGTGGGAATAGTCTGATTGGAGTTCTCGATCCCACTGTCATGGCGGACGGCATACCCGATGACGCCTTCAACCCGGTTGCTGGCGACGACAAGAAAGTTGCAGCCGTTTATAAGAGGCGCAATAAAGCAGAAAAGGCACTGGGGCAGAAAAGACTGGAGTTTGAACAATCGCCAGCCGAACACAGCGAAGAATATGCAGAGCTTTTTGGTATCGGACTCGGTTTCCCGGAAGACAAGCCATCGGACGTAAGGAAAAAAGCTGAACTGTTTGCGAAAGCTCGGGTTGGTGTTGATTGGTGGCACGATTACACAGCAGCGAATCTATGGACTGCTTCATTTTTCCTGCCACTGACAAAGCTGGACGATCCGCTCATCCCCACGCAGGATACGTTCCTTAGCTACCTCTTGCACCGACAAGATCGGCCTCAAATGACGGGTATGGCGAACTCCCTCGCTGGCGAGCGTCGTTTTTTCCACTGGAGGCTGGAGTTTCCTGAGGTATTCACGCGCGGCGGCTTCGATGTGATTCTTGGAAATCCCCCGTGGGAGAGAACCGCGCTCGAAGAATTGGAGTTCTTCGCGTCCCGCTCTCCTGCGGTATTAAGCGCTACAACGACAGCACTCCGAAAGCAAGTTATCCGCTCGTTGAGGCAAGAAATGCCGACTCTGTTTTCTGAGTATGCCCAAGAGAAACGAAGGGCGGACGCTGAAAACAAGTTCTTCATCGAATCGGGTTCCTATCCACTGGGCGCTCAGGGGCGCCTCAACACGTACGCGCTGTTCGCAAATCTTGGTCTCCGAATAGTGTCGTCTAAGGGTCGTCTCGGAATGGTTTTACAGACGGGCTTGGCAACTGATGCACCAATGGAGGAGTTCTGGCGATTTCTCATTCGCGAGCGCCGCCTCGTTACCTTTGTAGATTTCGAAAACAAGAAACGTATTTTCCGCGACGTTCACCCTGAACAAAAATTTGCCTTGGTGACAATGACGGGCGATTCGCAGCCGAAAGACAAACGTGTCAGGGTCGGTTTCTGGCTTCAACAGATCTCGGAACTCAGCGACCCTGAAAAGGTCTATGAGTTTGATACCGAGGATCTTGTCCTATTTAGCCCCAATACCGGACAACCTCTACTTACGCGTCGGCGCTCTGATCTCGAAGTCTTGCGCCGGATATACTCTTGCTCGGATGTTTGTTGGCGTTTACAAAGTAATTCCGGACGTGCCCGTGCGTGGGTCTCTATGACTTCCGCATCATTTTCCGAATTTTGTCAACGCGAAACCGATCTAAAAGGTGCATCTCAATTGCCCGATCTCCAACTCCGCATCGGAGATACGATATATTCTCCGCTTTTAGAAGCAAAACTAATTGAACAATATGACTTCTCGTATGCTACCTACGCTGGAACTTCTGAAGGCGAAATTGCTGCTGGAAATCCTCGCGAGACAATCCATGCGGACGGTGACCTCCTTACCTTACCAAAACCCCGCTACTGGGCGGACAAGAGAGTTGTGGACGACTTTCTGATTCCAAAGAATGGTAAACGTGGATGGTGCTTCGGGTACAGAGACGTAACGAACGTCAATAATGAAAGAACGACAATTGCCACGGTACTACCAGCCATCGGTTTTCTTCAGCCGTTAAACGGGATTAGCTGTTCGAATGCTCGGACAGCAGCGGTCGTTCTGGCTTCGGTCAATTCAATGGTGTCTGATTTTGTGGCACGCTCAAGATTCACCGGGCGACACCTAAATGTGACTACGTTTTCGCAACTGCCAATCCCGAAGTGGATTGACGAGGAGTTCGTTGTCTCTAGAGTTGTTGAACTCACATATACAGGGAACGGTCTGAAGGATTTTGCTATGGAATGTGGCTACTCTGGGGAGCCCTTTCCGTGGAATAGTGGACGACGGCAGTTATTGAAACATGAACTAGATGCCGCATTTGCGCATTTTTATGGTTTGACGGCGGACGACCTTGCCCATGTCTTGGCTACGTTCACAGTGTTACGCTCCCGAGAAGAACGGGAGTATGGATCGTTCCTGACGCGAGACACCCTCTTGCGACTTTATGAGGTTGTAGCATGCTCGCTGGTACCCGATCATTAGGCCGTTGAACATAGGGATTGCCCGAGGACTAATTGTGAGCAAGAGTCAAAATATGAAGATCCTTGACCCAATCGACGCTGTCCTCAGACATGTCAAGAAACAGGGCTCGATCACAAATCGCGAATGCCGACAATTCCTAGCTCTTTCATATGACCAAACGATTTTCTTGCTCGGAGGGTTGTGCAAGGTCGGACTGCTGGTACGTAAAGGCGCTGCTTCAGGAACGCATTACATACTTTCCGATTCGCCGGTCTCGCTCAAAGCGGTCTCGGAATTCAAGGAAATGATAATGAAGCGTCTATCATGAGAACTGGCTGGGGTCCGCAATGTACGGCAGATGATGCGATAGTACTTGCCAAGTCCGGTGCATGCTTGAGCGAGTCATTTTGAGACCTATAAGAATTGCTCGGGCGATCATTATTCTCAAGAAACGGTTGATGCTGGCAAGCACGGCGAGCACAAATGGATAGCGGAGACGGAGTATGGATGTTTTTGCACTTCGAGAGCGAGTAGTTAGCGACTATAAAAGCTACATCGAGAGCTTCGTCCGCATTCGGGACAAGCGAATCAATGGCTTCGTTCAAGAGCAATTTTCCTCCGGGATGCTCTGGCCTGACCCCATCCTGCAACTGAACCCTGCTTACGAAAACGGCCCAACGTTGGACGATCTGGCGGCGACGGGAGTAATTCTGCCGGGCACAGCCAAATTCTTCCGAAGGTCCGACGGCGGGCCAATCCGTCTTTACAAGCATCAGGATGAGGCGATTGAGATAGCCCGCAAGAACGAGCCGTATGTAGTTACGACCGGAACTGGATCGGGCAAGAGCCTGACCTACCTGATTCCGATCTACGACCACATCCTGCGTACCAATCCAGAAAAGCACCAGGTGAGAGCAATCATCATCTATCCGATGAATGCGCTGATTAACAGCCAGCTAAAAGCTTTGCAGGACTACGAGAAGAATGCCGGCGGGTCCTTGGTTCGTTTTGAGCGATACACGGGGCAGGAAAAGCAAGACAAACGCGACCAGATTCTCAATGATCCGCCGCACATCCTGCTCACGAACTACGTGATGCTCGAATACATGCTGCTGCGTCCCGCTGAAAGGCATTTGACCTCAAAGGCAACGGCGCACCTTGAATTCCTGGTGCTCGACGAACTCCATACCTACCGGGGTAGACAGGGGGCGGATGTCGCGATGCTACTTCGCCGCCTGCGGGAGCGAACAGGCAATCCGCATCTCATTCACATTGGCACCAGCGCAACGATGGCCACGGAGGGAAAACGCGATGATCGTCGCCGCGCTGTGGCAAAAGTGGCGACGAAACTATTTGGCTCCGAGGTTAAGCCTGAAAACGTCGTAGATGAAACGTTGCGACCCGCGATTCAAGCGGATGTGCCTGCCGGAACGAGTGCGTTGCAAAAGGCGGTTGAAGCAGGAGTGCCTGAAGACTCCGCAGGTTTTCGCCATCATCCGCTGGCCGCGTGGGTTGAAAAGACATTTGGCGTCGAGATACAGGATGGAAGGCTCGTGCGGCGCACGCCCATAAAATTCAAAGAAGGCGTGGAAAAGCTGACGAATGAAAGTGGGCTGATTGAGGAGAAGTGTCGGCGAGAGCTCCGGGCCGTGCTGGACCGGGGCAATTCTCTGAAGAATGAAGATGGGGAAGCATTGTTCGCGTTCCGCCTGCACCAGTTTCTCGCTGCCGGTGGGACGGTCTACGCCACGCTTGACTCCGCAGAAAATCGTCAGCTTTCGTTGGAGGGGCAATACTACGCCGCTGGTGACAAAGGCGAGCGCCTGCTTTATCCGCTCGTCTTCTGCCGCGATTGCGGTCAGGAATATTACATGGTCAGTTGGCAAGCGGGAGTCGATGGAGAAATCACGCCGCGACCGCCCGTGTTTTATGCCGAGGAGGAAGACGAGAAAATCCAGCCCGGCTATGCAGCTTTGGACGAAGGAAAGCTCTGGAGCGAGGAACGTATTGATGATTTGCCGGACCATTGGTGGGAGACGGGAAAGACGGAAAGAATCAAGCGAGAGTACAAAGAGCACGTACCCCAAAAGCTTTTCGTGCAGCCTGCCGGGCAGGCAAAGAACGAAAATAGCGCTGGAGGCACTGCCGTTTGGTTCCAACCTAGCCCATTTCTTTTCTGTCTTCGTTGCGGGGTAGCCTACGAGCGCCGCGAGAAGAATGATTTTCGCAAGCTGACTCGACTCAGCCACACAGGCCGCAGCACGGCGACCACGCTCATTGGCGGATCGACGGTCATTCAGCTTCGGGGCGATGCTTCCGTACCCGAAGAAGCGCGGAAACTGCTTAGCTTTACCGACAATCGCCAAGATGCGTCTCTACAGGCAGGACATTTCAATGACTTCATACAAGTGGCGCTGGTGCGTTCGGCGCTTTACCGGGCGTTGGTTGAACGAGGTTCGCTCGATCATGCCCAGGTGACGCAAGCTGTTTTCAAGTCGCTGGAGCTGAAGCAGGAGTCCTACGCAAGCCAGCCTTCTGAATACGATCCGGGGAAAAGCCGCAACGAAAAAGCAATGCAGCGGCTGCTTGAATATCGCTTGTATGAGGACTTGCGTCGAGGTTGGCGAATCGTTCAGCCGAACCTAGAGCAATGCGGACTGCTAAAGCTTGAATATCCGGGGCTGGCGGAGATTTGCCGCAACAAGGAAGTCTGGAAAGTTCATCCCGTTTTGCAGGCGGCAAAACCGGAAAAGCGTGAACAGGCTATTCGAGTGTTTCTCGATCATCTCCGAAAGGAGATGGCGATTGATGCCGGGGTACTCGACCCGCAAGAAGAGTGGGAATTGCGACAGCGTGTGACGCAGAGTCTCCGGGAGCCGTGGGCTTTTGACAGTGATGACTACATTCCTCCAAGCAAGCTTTTTGCGTTGCCGGGTTCGGGTAGACGGCAGGGTGAACGGGAGCGGAGTCTCGACATCCGATCAAAGCTCGCCCGCTATTTGCGTAAGGCCGATACATGGGGCGCAACGACTGACATCGCTACCGACGATTGGGAGGCATTCATCAAGGCACTGTGCGGTGTCTTGTACGGCAGTTTTTTGCGGGCAACTAAGACGCACGCGCAAGCGCCAGCCGTGCAGCTTTTGGCCAGTGGATTTCAATGGCAGCTTGGCGACGGAAAACCACCCGACCCAGACCCCATCCGCAGCCGCCGCAGTTCCTCGGACGAATTCGAAGAAGTCGAGCGGCTGGCAAACAAGTTTTTCTCGCGACTTTATCAAGAAACAGCCAGGCTATTGGCTGGAGTCGAGGGCCAGGCCCACACAGGGCAGGTGGATGCCAAGGATCGCGAACAGCGGGAAGAAGATTTCCGCAAAGGAAAGCTGTCCGCGCTGTTCTGTTCGCCGACAATGGAGCTTGGTATTGATATTCGCGAACTGAGTGTTGTCCACCTGCGAAATATCCCGCCGACTCCCGCGAACTACGCTCAAAGGAGCGGTCGAGCGGGGCGTGGCGGGCAGCAAGCTCTTGTTGCTGCGTTTTGCAGTGAAGGTAGTTCGCACGACCAATATTTCTTCCGCGAACCGGCCCTAATGGTAGCCGGTGCCGTCGCTCCCCCACGGCTTGAACTCGCAAACGAAAACCTCGTGAGAGCGCACCTGCACTCCGTATGGCTTGCCACATCAGGGATCAAGCTTGCGAGTAGCATCGTGGAAGCACTCGTGATTGATGATGCGCACCCGGACTTTCCTTTACAACCCGACATTCAACACCAGATGGAACTATCCGAGGAAAAGCGTACCGAGCTAAAGAATGAGTGCCTGAGTATCTTGCAAGCTTGTGGAACAGAAGTTCAAAACGCCTTCTGGAACACGCCCGCTTGGTTGGATTCGGTTCTGAGCAATGCGCCGCTGGCATTCAATAGCGCTTTTGATCGCTGGAGAGAACTCTATCGAGCAGCGGTGCTGCAACGAAACGAAGCTCGGAAGACGGTTGACGATCCCCGTGCAGATCGCGACAAAAAGAAGAACGCCGAACGCGAAGAGATGGAAGCGAAGAGGGAGATCGAACTTCTAGAGAATCGGTCCCAGAATTCTACGGAGTCTGACTTCTATCCCTATCGCTATCTGGCGGCGGAAGGCTTCCTGCCCGGTTACAACTTCCCGCGACTTCCCTTGCGTGCGATGCTGCCAACAAACGACAACACTCATGTCGTAGATCGTCCGCGTTTCCTAGGATTGCGAGAGTTTGGACCACGAAATATCCTTTATCACGAAGGCAGGAAATACCGAATGGCAAGGTGCGTTTTGCCAACTGGCGGAGTCCAGGCGAGGCTTAAGCGAGCCAAGTTCTGCAAGGTATGCGGATACTTTCATGAGGGAGATCAAGCCGCCGCTGATTTGTGCAATCACTGCAAGAGTACCCTCAACATGGAAAACAGTGAGTTTCTTCCTCTCTTGTTTGAAATGTCGACAGTCAAAGGAATTCGAGTTGATCGAATTACTTGCGACGAAGAGGAGCGAACGCGCGAGGGCTATGAGCTGGAACTGTACTACCGCTTCGCGACGGGTACCGATGGTAAGGAAATCTGCGACAAGGGCTCAGTGCAGTCACCTGACTCAACAGAGCTACTGCGCCTCACGCATGGGCCGCAAGCAAACCTGTGGCGAGTGAATCGGAAGTGGCGAAGGTCAGACCAGCGCGGTTTCAGCATGGACAGTAAGACTGGTTTTTGGGTCAGGAGGCCCGGTGATGATGATCGGGCAGGAGACATCGAACCGAATCGTCTGATTTCCGGCATCACGCCGTTTGTTTGGGATACACGAAATCTCTTACTTATTTCACCCGAAACTCCTGCTCAAGTGGCGAAGGAGGAACGCGAATCGTTCTTGGCAAGCCTTAGCTATTCACTTCAACGAGGATGCCAAATCTTCTTTCAAGTCGAAGAGCAGGAAATTTCGGTTGCGCGCATTGGTGCTGAAGATCAGGAACGAATCCTGTTCTGGGAAGCTAGTGAAGGTGGAAGTGGAGTGTGGTCGAGGCTACTCGAAGAACCGAAGACGATAGCCCAGGTGGCGCGGGAAGCTCTGCACATTTGCCACTTCGATCCTGCTTCTGGAGCCGATCTCGTCACGGACGGCAAGTGCAGCCGTGCGTGCTATCGATGTCTGCTGAGCTATTCGAACCAAATGGATCACAGGTTACTGAATCGGTTTTTGATCCGGGACTTCTTGATGAGGCTTCAAGAAGCTACATCGACCCGTCTCGCGCACGGGCGAAATTACGAGGAACAGTACCGCTGGCTTCTCGAACGCAGAGATCCCGCTTCGAGTCTCGAAGCCAAGTTCTTGGATGAACTATACAAGGCCAGGCATAGGCTCCCGGATAAAACTCAATTGCGACCGGAGCCTCAAGTCTATGCCGAAGCGGATTTCTTTTATGATCGCGATGGTCTCAAAGGCATTGCCGTATTCGTGGACGGCTCGCACCACGACGAGCCTGCACGCAAAGAGAAGGATTCACGGGAGCGACGAAACCTTGAGGACATGGGTTACCGGGTGATTGTCATTCGGTATGACAAGTCGATTCAAGACCAGATCAAAGCTCATGCTGATGTTTTCGGACGTGGCCTGAGCTGATCATTCTACCTCCGTGTGATGCCCCCCCCGAACAATGGAAAGCCTGCATGTCGGTGGAAATATTTGTGATCAATCGCTGCACGTGGATGACCTGCGTCAAGCAGGCGGCGCGGAGTTTCCCTCCGCGCCGATTGCATTGAGAAACCGGGTGACCGTTTTCTGGATATATTCCAGACTTGCCGTCAGAAGTTTCGCGTCACCTTCGTAGAGCTGAATATAGTCTTGAGACGCTGAGCCTGTTTCTAGGCCGATGGCTTGGCAGACCACGAATGCGACGGCCTCTGCCTCAGTCTCGCGGCTGCGCTTTGAAGTGCTGCTGCGACGCTCGTCACGGTGCATCATTTCGTGCGCGAGCTCGTGCGCCAGAGTTGCGAATTCTTCAGCCGGGGATTGACCGGGCAACAACGTGATCTTGCCGCCTGCGGAAGTGCCCCGTGCCGGAGCGATGTCCTCGGAATATTCAAGAGCGATGCCTTGCTCGGTGACAAACTTCGCAAGGCGCTCACGATACTCGCGGGGATTGCCATTGACGCTGCCGATTTCGGGAAGTTCTTGGCCGTCCGTTTGGCTGATGTCGAAGACATAGGCGGCGCGAAATCCGACAGCCGTTGATGATTCATCCGTTTCGTTTTGTTCGGTGTTTTCATGCTTCCGCCGAACGATGGGAGCAAGGATCAGAATTCCCTTCTCGCCTTTCTTCACGAATCGTCCGAGCTTGTGCCAAGCGTGAAAGCCAGCCACGTGCGTAGCCATTGGCTTCTGTGATGCGATGAGCATCACGTTTCGCAGACTGTAGCGATGGAATCGCCCAATCGCCGCAAGGTATTGCGTCAGCGTCTCGCTGCGGCCTTCGTTGAGCGCCTTAATGAGTTGCTCGATGGCTTGATTTGTAACTTTCTTGATGTTTTCTGAATTCATGTTCTTTGTCCTTTCGGTGAGTTGAGAGTTGGTTCCCTCAACCAGAGAGGGGAACCAAATCGCAACGGACTCACTGAAAGGACAGAGAGCGAAGCGGTCTAGTATTTGCGGCTGGAGCGGATGGCAACGGGCGTGACAGGTCGTTGGCTACCTGGCGCGACCGTGTGCTAGCAGAGGCCGCTCTTGTTTCTGTTTCGGGCTTCGAGGGGCGGGCGAGGGAACAATTGCCAACAATGGATGAGAGGCTAAGAGCTTTGAATGGGGTATCGAACGGTTTCTAGACCACTGCGATGGGGTTATTGATCGGGAGCTGGTTGGCAAGCGTGAACAGGCATCCGCGTGCTGGCCATGACCCGTTCCTGTTGCGCTCACCTGATTACAGGGGCGATCTCGCACGGCAAGCAGAACATTCGAATGGCACCGACTGCACGAACGGGTTTACGTCGGGGCGCTTTCATTAATGACGGGGCCGTCCGCGCCGATGGCCGAGAAGGTGTAAAACTTGGCGCGAGCACCCAAATGGCGGAACTTCTGACGTGCGAGCTGCAAGAACTTTTCGTCGCAGGTGGACATGACGAACTGGCGCTGTCCGGAATCCGATTTGAGCAGTCCGACAATCAAGTCAAGAAAAGCGTATGTGTTCAGGTCGTCAAAGTGAGTTACAGGGTCGTCCAAAAATACCGTGGACAATGCGGACCAAGTTTGAGAAAGACATGCGGTCAGGAACAGGCTCAGCAAGAGCGTCTGCTGCTGTGACTGGCTGAAGTAATCTGTCGGGCGTAACTCCTCGCCGTGACGCTTCACCCTGACACTCACGGTGGACTCGTGGCTCTGAATTTCAATTTCGTCGAAACCGTAGACAGAGCGAAGCCGTCGCTGAATCACCGACGTTCGCGGGCCATAATCGCGAGTGAAATTGGCTATGGCCTGGCTCTGTTGAGACGACATCAAACGAGAAAGTCCGTCAAAATACTTCAACCACGGCTGGTGTTGGTCGCGCTTCTGCGTTGCTGTAGCGACCGTCCTTTCCTTGTTGCGCACATTCTGGAGCAATTGGGTTAGTGCCGCAGACGTTGTCGCCGCATCGATTGCCAGTTCAATACTCGCGGCTGAATCGCGCAATGAGAGAAAGTGTGCTTGGACACGCGATTCCTCCGCAATCGAGGCAAGCAGGGTGTTTTCACTGACGTCCGGCGGTAGTTTGGATTCCCCCAGCCGGGCGGTGATCTGGGTTACCGTCCTCTGGATGTTCGCGACTTGGGTATGTAGTGTGGCTAGCTGGACTCTAAGCGAAGCTAATTCCTCACGGAGGGCACTTACTTGTAGTCTTTTTTGGACTTCGTCTCGTTCAGCTTTCGTGGCCTCTGCGTTGAATCCAGCGAGATCTTGACTGTTGAGGAGCTCAAGTTGAGCCAGTTGCGTGGCCTCGATGTCGAGGGAGACTTGGATCAGGCGCGGGTCTTTGCGCAGCCGACTTGCATCCTCCTGAAGGCGTGTCAGCACGCTTTCTTTGTCGGTAACTTCTGCCGTGCTGGCCACGACGAATGCTCTTACATCTGCCAACACAGTGCGCGCGGCCTGGAGCCCGTCGCCTGACTCCTGGACTTGGCGGACTAGGTCCGCGATTTCTTCCTGCGCGCGGGCTTGGCGGATGTGAAGTTGTTCTTCAGGGATCGGCGGGGCAGCGTCGATGACAATGCCAAATTCCGCAATGGAATTTTCAAAGCGTCCAATTTCTTTCGTAACCTTGGCTCGCTCACTCTTCAAGGTGCCGATCTGCGCCTCGACCGCTTGGCGCTTCTCCTTATTATCTGCAACCCACCCCGTCAGCTGTCTGATCCTCTCCTGCACGCCAGTGAGTTCGATGCGGGTGCCGCTCGCGGCATCAGCGTCAATATGCTTGTGGATGCGGCGGATCAGTTCATCCTTCGATCCGTGGTCCTCACCGCACAATGGACATATTCCATCAAGAACATGGCCCTGCATTTGGGAAAGCAATCTCTTAAGCTCAGACTGATTCTGGTCGACTTCCGCGATTTGGCGGGACAGGCGAGCTTCCTCGGCACCCATCGTTACGACCTGCGGCGAAAGCTGGCCCTCCTCGGCTCGTAGCGATTCCGAAGAATGCAGCGATGCCTGTTCCGCTTCAATTACGGCGGCGAGCCGGGCCTGATTTGCCCGCCATTCGGGGATGGTGCTGTTCAAGGTCTGCAATGCCAGGAACTCTGCGCGTTTGGCCGCGAGCTTCTCGCCGGCTTGCGCCGCCAAATGTTCGTGAGTGCGCAGGTCGCCGAGGGCCTTCTCTTCGGACGCACGGTGCTGCTCAAGCGCAGATGTCGCGCGGCTCAGTTCTTCGGTAATTTCCCCGTGTCTCTGGAGAATCTGCGCATAGCTAGGTTTCGTTGTACGAATCCACTCCAGCAACGCGGCGCGTGTCTGCGCCTCCTCGCGGATGGCGGTGATCTCGGCAAGCTGTCGCGCCGCAAGCTGGTGCTCCATTTCGGCAGCGGTACGCTTTTCGTCCGTCGCGCTGAGTATCTGCTCGTTTGTAGCAAGCTGCTGTTGCAGCCCGGCTAGTTCGGCGAGCATCCGCGGCAAGTTGGCGGCTTCCTTCGCCAACAACGACAGACGAGTAGTTCGGCTTTGACTCTCAGCGTAGCGGGCTTCGAGAGTCGCTCTCCAGCCCCGCACCACGGTGGCGTCGGGTTGTCCGGGTGACATGGGAATCCCCGCCTGTACGAGCTTCACGCGAAGTATTTCGATCTCCACGTCAAGTGCCCCAGTGTTGGTGTGCGCCTGGGCCGTCTGGCTTAGTCGGTCGAGTTCTTTTTGTTCTTCGCCGATTTGTGTTGAGAGCTCCCTGATTTCCTCTTCCGCGTTTGCGATGGCGATCTCCACCAGCTCGCGAACCTTCGTTGCCTTGTTGACGGCGTTAGCATAGTCTTCAAACGCGAGCATCCGCGATACTATCTGGCCAGAAATCTGACAATCATCCTCAAAGCCTTTGGCGAGTTCCTGGTGTTCCTGACTGAAGAGATGCGTCGCCCGGAAGAGGCTCACAAAATTCTCGACCCGATCGGTTCCCGGGGCGTCGCCTCCCGTCAGTTCGGCGAGAATAGTTTTGCGTTCGGTAGAGCGACCGTCCAAGAGAGCCTGTTTTCGGTCATTCACCGTCCGGGTGAGTTCGCGCACGGTGCCCTGACTCACGAAGGAGAGTGACACGACACTCTCCTCGGACTTGCTGTCGAGATGCTTCGCTGTCTTCTTGAAATGCGCGTCGCTGGACGATTTGATTCGTCCGATGTCACCGGTAACTGCGAAGTCGATGGCGTCGAAGAACGAGGTTTTACCGAAACCGTTTGGGCCATAGAGCACGGTCACGGCAGCGCCGACAGCGAAGGGCTGCGGCTTGCGGTAAGCTCGAAAGTTCGTGATGACGACAGTTTCGAGCTGGACGGGCGCGGGGGCACGGTCCGCGCGCGCGACCGGCGCGTTCAGTGCTGGCGTGAGCTCCCGCGGTTCACCGAAAGTCCCCCCTATACAATCCTCGACAATGCGCTCGGGGCCGCGTTCGCGTTGGATGACAAGATACCTGGCGAGGTCGGCAGGCACGCCGGATTGCTGCAATAAGGTCTGAGCCGAGGGTGGCCGAAAGGGCTGGCCATGCAGCGGAATAAGCGGAAGAAACGGGAGACGCGCTAGCGCCTCGCCAAGAGGCTGTACGAGCGGAATAACAAATTTGCGACAGAAATAGACATCCGTTTCGATATTTGAGCAGAAACGCTCAAGGTCGGGGATGTCCGGCCGCACGCAAAAGACAAACGCGAGGTCGAGGGCGTCCCATTTGCCGCGTTGTTCCGCATAATATTTCTTGAAGCTGTCGTAAAGGGAGCTATAGGTCTTAGGCATGTCCCCATTGGAAAATGCGAACGCCGCCATGACGTTCGTGGTCTGTAACAACAGCAGCGGCTGATACGAGGCGTTAACCGTTGCGTTGGTCAGCTGGGAACCAGGAAGGATGCCTTCCAGGTAGGCGCGCAGATCTTCGGCACCTGGAGCGGATTCATGCGGCAAATTCGGCACTGATCCCCCCTTCGAGGGCAGCAGGCGTGGCTGAGCACCGGAAAATACCCAATAGATTCTGATACCCGATATGCAGTGAGCCGCTAGCCGGGTCAGTAATGTTGCGCTCTTCGCCTAGCTGCGGAGTGTCGGGCCTCAAGAAGCTGCCAAACCTTTTGACCCAGGGTGTGTTGTCCGGGTCGCGAGAGACAAGGATAACTTGACGCTGGGGATTGGTGAGAAATTTCATAGAGTGGGCGATGCAATTCTCGTGTGAGACGCCGCGGATCGCGAGAATATCCACAATCTTATTCTGGATCGGAACCGCAGCGTGGGCGGGAACGGTACCGACCGTTGGAGGCGCGAAACCGACGCCGATAATGTCCAGTGTATGCACGAGATGCTCCAGGGCTTCGGATTCGGTGGCATCCCAATCATCGGCATTCTGAGTTTTTGACTCCTGTGCGGCGAGACTTATCGCTTGCGTTGTGGATTGGGAAGAAATCCCGCGAAGTGCGGCGGTATTTTGCTGGTGCGCGATGTCAACCTGCGATGACAGTGGCGCAGCGCGATAGCTAGCGGATAAACTTTGTACCTCGTCGAGTTCATCGTTAAGCCATTTGATCGAAGCCGGAACGTCCGCAGCGGGAGCTCGCGGCTCCGGTGGTCCGGAAATGGGGCAAACATACGCGTTTTCGACGGCGAAAGTTCGCCCCGCTGCTCCCGGAATGAGGGAGCCGGGATTGATTTGAGCAAAAGAATGGATGCACGCGCCGCGCTCCCGAAAGAAAACGTCTTTGTAGTCGTGCAACAGATTGCTGCCGTCGCGAAATCGGGGACCTCCGCGAGAGAACGTCGGAACGCAAAGGGGTTGGGCGAAGATCGAGTGGGGCGACAGGATGACGCTACATGCGCCGAATTCACGGGTGCGTCCGGGCACCGCCCTTCCCGCGGTATTGGCGAACACTAAGCAAGCACGCTCGCGTGTGGCGCTTGGAAACTGGGTCTGGTCGAAGAAAGCCCCGACGCGGTTTAGAAAGGCGGCGTGCGAAGGCCTCGGGTTGTGCTGAATTATGAACAGCCAAGACAACGACAATTGGTTCTCGCCCGCCTGCTGTTGCATTTCGGCTAGTATCCATTGGCACGGGGTCTGGGTCCCGACGGTGGCAATCCAATCGAAGCAAACTAGGGTACCGAATCGGTATGACGCATTGTTTTCCAGCCGTCCCTTGAACAAGTAAAGGGAACTCCCGCGAAACATGTGCTGATCCGAAATATCCATTTCGAGCCAAGCTGGGTACAGCTTGGGTTGAATCCAGCGCTCCAGACTGCCGTTTAGCCCTTTCACCCACGTTATTGCGCAGTTAACCCATTGGTTGGGAGCCACTCGGTCAGCGCCGTTTCGGGCTGCGTCTACATGGGTGCCATCGCCCTGGAGTAATTGACCATACTGCGCTTGGGTCAGTGCGTCGGTGCCTCCGATAACAATCGTGCCGTTGGGCCAGTTGTCTGCGCGGATGGCAGTTTCCACTTGTTCGATCCCATCGAGACCTGGAATCCCGTATTCAGGAAAGATTGTGAAATGAGTCTTACTCACACCGTGCTGTGCGGAGAGAGCGACCGCTAGAGTCTTGGCTAGCACTGCTAACTGTAGCGGCTTTGCTTCCGCCGTCCACTGATGGGGTTCTGTCGCGCTCAGCGAAGTACGCGGCAGATATGGTTGGGCGATGACCATCCCTACACGATCACTGGGTAAAGTTATACCGCGCAAAGAAAGATCGATCGTCTCAATATGGACCATTGTATGGGCTGGGACCGCATAACCGTTCTACAGAATAATCGGGCTCGATTTCGGAAACCACAGATTCTACCCAAATTCTGATAACGACTGCCTACTGCCACATTTTAGTCAAGTACAATTGGAGCGCAGCCAAACGCTAGCGCGACTCGTTCTTAAGCACAGATGAGAGAAAGTCGAGAGGGGTGCCCGTCGGCGGGTGCAGCACACCGTGTTCGAGTTCAACCACGGCTCTCTCAAAATGAATTTCTGCGATGCCTTCGATTTCGGTGATGGAATCAAGCGCCAATCGATCGCAGGTGTAGGCCCTCGGTATCAATCGTTGGGCATTACCGATGACCCAACCAGCAGACCTTTGCAGTCTCAAGGCAGCCACAGCGGGCGTATAGCCATCGTTTCGGGATTTTGCCTGAAGGCCCACAATGTCTTTTTCGCTGAGTATAAAGGAATCTCCTTCGGTCGTCTTGACCTCCACAGCGAACTTGTCAGTTTGTCGCGTCAATTCTAAATCAACCCCTTCGCTATAATGATTTAGCACGGCAAAACCTCCCCTGAGTGGATCAAATGAAATCGCAAGGAGGATCTGTACGATTTTGCCATACTCAACCGGCCAGCGGCCATTGATGGCCATCAATGCTGAGAAAGTGTCAAACCGCATGGATGGCAGCAAGCCCATCGAGCTCAATGGTGGGCCCGCCGGTCGGAGTCCAATCTTTCACTACGCAGGAAATCTTGGCCTTAGTCATTTGCATCACTTCATTTCTAAAGTCGTCGTCTGCTGTTGCGACGATCACCTGACGGGCTTCGCAAAGCAGTGAGAGCACGGAGCATAGACTCTTCTTACAGGCAGTGTCGAGGCTCTGCGAGGAATCATCCAAGATCACAATTCCGAGTTCGTGAGAGATTTGGGTGCTGCTCGCCAGGGCCAAGAAAATACTGAGGGCGGCACAATTGAGATCAGCGTGATTCAGAACGGGTAGGGCTGGCCTTGTTGTGCCGGAAGCGTTGACTAGTTCTATAGCGTACCCATCGCCAACGGCGGAAACCTTCAGTCCGGGAAAATCGGCACGGTTGGTCAGGTTCGTGAACGTGGATGAAATCGCCGTCTGGACGCCCGCCAGTCGCTTTTCAGCCTCAGCACCCACGGTATTCTTGAGTCCTTCGACAAGCAATTCCACGTCTTCCACGCATTGTTCGCATTCCTTTCTGATAAGTTTGAGTTGCTTATATGCATCGTCCTCGTGGATCGCTTCGATTTTCGTCATTTCCTGCTGCGCTTTACCAATTCTCTGAAAACGATCGAGGTCCAGTACAGCTTGCTGAAACTCATCGAACCTGGAGTTAATATCGGAGACTTGTTGTTGCAAACCTGCGATTGCGTCGTTTCGACGCTTGATTTCAGCACTGAGGATCGCGGAAGGATCATCGGAGGGAAGAACGGAACGGCCAATTGTTTTTTCAATGCCCGCGACGCTGGCCGATAACTTGAGTTTTTCGGCAGCCAGTTTTTTCTGAAGGAGAACTTTCTCCTCTTTCTGCTTTTCGAGAGCACCGACCTGGTTTGCATGGTCTTGCTTTCTAGCTTTTAGCGGTGTGAGATTCTTGGCTTCTATTTCATGTTGGATGTGAGCGCGCCAGTCCTGCACTGTTCGACTAGTTTCGCCACACAGCGGGCAGGTAATTTGCTCTCCACCCGTTCGGTTCTCGAAAAAGAGCAACGCGCTATCTAGTATCGTCGCATTCTTGGAGACTTCTCTCATTTCCCCTTCGGTTTTGGCGACCTCCGCCTTTGCCTGCGCAATTGCATCATCGAGTTGATCAGCGCTCCGTTTGTCGGCGTAGCTCTCAATCTCTCTCTCGGCGTCCGACGTGGCCGTTTGCTGCGAAAGATAACCGACTTTCAATCCCTCAAGAGTGCTCCTTTGGATCAAAAAGTGTCCTTGGTCCGCGAGTACAGGATGCTCGTCGCGCAATTTGTGAATCGCGGAAGGAAGGTCCGTGACGAATTTCTGTACTCCGCCAAAAGCAGCGGGCCCGCCAATACTTGGTGCGGTCAGGTGATACGCGGAAGCAAGTTCCTTCAAATCCACCAACACCTTATTGGCGTATTCTTGCGCCCCCACGGCTGTGAGTGCGCTCTGCGGAATCCCCTTACTCAACAACGCAGACGATTCGGTGTCGATGGTCCTCTTTTTCTCGCTGAGAGCCGTGGTGAGTGTGGCGTCAAGGACTTGAAGGCTTTGTTCGAGCGCAGCCGTCCACTGACTCGGCTTTTCAGCAGCGACTGCATTCAAGGTATCTCGGAGTTCGGACAGGCCAAGAAGTCGGTCAATAGCTTCTTTACGATCCTTCGGTTTCGCTACGATAAGACTTCTTATAACCTCGGGGTGGAGATGGACGGACGACAGGAAATCAGCCGCTGAAATTCGGAAGAGGGCATGAAGCTGCTTTTCCTCTGTCGAAGTTGGTCCATTGTCGATTCGGTAGGCCAGCTCGCTCGTTCGAGAGGTCTTGTACGTCCGCTTGACCGTTACAGTCTTGCCGTCACCTGACTGGAAGACGCATTCGACATAACATGCAGGTGAGCTAGCGTTTTTAACTTCCCAAGCATCGCGCTCCCTTATGTCTCCGTATTTCATTGCGGCCACTTCCGGTCCGAACAAGCACCACTCGATCGCATTGAGAATGCTGCTCTTGCCCTGGCGATTTTGGCCATGTATCAGGGTCAAGGGTGTGCCGAACACGATTTCTTGCAGCTTTGTAAAGCCACGAAAGCCGAGAATCCCGATCTTCTTAAGCGTAAATATAGGCATCTGGTTCCGGTCAGAAGAATCCAGTTTCCTTCTTCACTTGTTGGATCGCCTTGTCAAACTTACTCTTGAGCAGCGCCCAGTCCGACTGCAATTCCTGCTTGATGCCCAGCGAGCGATCCTTCTCGAAGGCGGCGTGAGCACGTTCGTATAGCGCCCGAATCCTTGCCTCTTGTTCGGGGGTTCTTATCCGTGGACGTACAGATTGAAGGATGTCATCGATGGTAGCCACTTTCCCACCTCGCAGACGTGCACGGATTCTATCCTTTTTATATGATCCCAGCAAGGTACGTGTTCGTTACGACCTGAATTTCAAATCAGCTCGCAGGTTACCGCCCGAACATGAAATCGGTGTGCGCGGCCCTGAGTTGCATTGCCCTTTTCGGGTTTCTTATCTCATTCGTTTGCTTCTGGTACGGTCAGGGGCTGATGCTCGGGGCTAAGCGCGACTATGCCATCTTCGGTGAGCCCTCCATATTCAGCGACTGCCCGGCGTGCCTTTTCAATGCAAACCGACATACCTTGTTCCCTTTTCGAAAGTCTGGCCGGGTACTGAGAACATAACCGTTTGCTAGGACGAATGCGAAAGTCCAGGGCGCAGACTTTTTCGAGCGAGGATTCAACTCTGCCGGCAGAGCCTTTGCAAATTCGGTTCTGAGAACTAATTCGTCAACCGGGATGTCCTGAGGGCCATAGCACAATCCTTTTTCTCCGATAATGAGATATTCCCCGTCCTTTGACTGCAAAACTAAACCGCTCTTTACTATCGCGCCTGCTCGCCACTCGTAGGCTGCAGTGATCTCAATTCGATTTGGCACTCGCTGTGGTCTGTATGGCTTAGCGATCCCTGACTGCAGATCGGTCATAGCCTTTCGGATGCTAATCCGCAAACTCTCTTTCGACAAACCCTTCTGTTCCGTAATGTCGCGGGTGAGTCTAGTCAACTTGGCGTCGAGAGACTCGAAGTGCTTCCCCAGGGTTGTCAATTCTTCAATCATGTTCTCGCGGCCTTTGGTCGAAGAAAACTGCAACGCTCTGTCCCAAAAGTAGTGATGCGCAAGATCGTTCCTACTTTCAACTGCTCTTTCGAGCTGGCCGTAGAGTTCCTGATAGTCGGATGCCGCTACTTCGCCAAATCTAGTGACAAGCGCACCAAAGGTTGACTGAAAGCTTTCCGCGAGCGCCGCATCATAGTCCCATGCAGTGCTCATCTCTCCTTTGCCGATAACGGCGAGCAGCATCGCAAGTCCACGTTCTAGGTTCTGGGCTAGGTACATCGCCAAGCCGAAGTGCGCGTAAACCTCACGAATGTGTTCGCTTTCAGCGTCCAAGCTCATCGTGACTCTTTCCTCTCCATGGATCGCTGGAGACCGGTCGGCTGGCCACCTTTGTAACCGTCTCTACCGACGAGCAGGGCATCCAGTCCATCGAAAACCTAGTGGCACGCTAGGAGGATGTGGGAATTGACCGTCTGATCTGAAAAATCGCATCCACTGCGTCCTTTCCAAACGATTCGTCGTCCACCAACTCCTGAAGCAGCGACGCCGTCGCATCGTTCCCGATTCTCCCCAAAAGCCGTATCGTAGATTGAACGCGTTCTTTCTGCTGATGGGGAAATGACCCTAACAGAGTTGATATCTCATTTCGTCTTTTGATCGCTTCCTCAAGCACTTGCCGGACTTCTTTTGCATCCGAAGCTATAAGGTCCATCGGTTCCGACATGAGATGCGATGCCATTCCGTGCATCACCTGGTGCAGGGCATCGGGAACCGCGGGTGCCACCCTCCCGCAAGCCTCCGACCAAAGATCACGGATACGAGTTGCCGCCGTCACGGAGTCCCCATCTTTTCGGGCGTGCCAAAATAAAATCTTCCCTAAAATCGACCACGCACGGTCCTGCTCCGTATCGGACCCCTGATATGGGGGCGGCTCCGTCAAGAACTCTGCACATGCAACGATTGAAATTACAAAGTCCGTTGCAGCTTCATAAAGGAAAGGACTGTCGTGTTCAATTGTTGTGGCGTATCGCAGAAACACAGGTAAGCTTTGCGGGTCATGTTGCCGGGATAACGCGGCAAGAATCCAGTCGGTAGCAAATCCATAGAGGTCCTTTTTCATGCCTGCGAAGCCCAAGACCTTAGTCTTCTCCTCCGGCGTGAGCGACTCGTACGCTTCGGAGTAAACTCCCAAATAAACGTCTTCAAAGATTTTCCCGATTGCAGAATGCGCGTATTCAGCGATGATTTGCGTACGGTTATAGCCTGGTTGTGATGTCAAGCGCGCCGCAATCTCGCTTTCGAAGTCGGCATCCGGGTGCAACAACCGGTGAAATTCCTGCATCGCCGCGTCCGCGGGCACAGGGGGGTCGATGGCATCGAACTCTCCAAGAACTCCGATGAGGTCTGCATTAACGATTGGATTGCTCATGTCCAGTTTCTGCAATTCAGCCTTGATCTGAGCCCGTCTCGTGGGGTCCTGCGTACAACTGTGCCAGGAGAGCCGACGAAATAATTCTAAGGCGTCAATCCTCGTAAGCGCACTCGCGTGAGAAAAGCTTAAACGGAGCAGTTCGATACAGCGGTCTAGGTCCACCGGCAACCCAGCGAAACACAGTTCCTGTGTTCCGTAAATGAGTAATAACAGGCTTAATTCGCGATTCGGGTCAGCTCGAACTTGAGCATCAATCTTTTCGAGAAGACTGATCGCCTCTTCGCGATACGCAGAACAGAACTGATGGCGTCTCGCAGAAGCGAGTAGTTCGAGGGCCGGTAACGCGGGCCTTCCTGCCAATAGAATTCCCACGCATCGGACCGTCTCGCGCCACACCGCCTTCAGGAGGAACTGCTCTTGTTTAGCTACCTCGACAGCAGCTTTGTATAGCGCGCGTTCTGTCTCAAAATAGAGACCGAGCAACCTATCCTGCCAAGCCTTGTCGGATAAGTTCCTGAAGAGCGCGTCAAAGAGAAGAAATTCGAAATTTGTCCAAGTACGATTGCCCGTGACGGTGCTCCAAGCCACCGAGCGTTTCCCCTCGCCTCGAGACATTGATTGCAGCTCAAGTGAAATGTTTTGAAGATCGTGCTCAGCAGCTTCGATCAAAGCGATTCCTTCGGCCGTAACTGCCTGCCGGACAAGATCCCCGGAGCTTCCTTGAAGCACCCCTTCGAGGGCACGCGCATCGGTGCAGGTTCTAAGAAAGCGAGCGATTTCGTCGTTCTCGGTCAATCGCGCTAGAACGAATTCGAGCGATTGTTGATGGATGGGGCGACGAAGTTGGTCTTCCAGTTCGTCAATGTCCCTACACCTCCGGCGAAGATGCTCAGCGCGAAAGTAGAGAAAAAGGAGTTCGTGTTCGAAAGAAACGCTGTCGTCAGTGACTTGAAGTAGGCGAGATTGCCGAATCTCGTCGAGGGCAACCAAGGAGGCACCTTGCCGTTCCAAGAATTCTTCCGCCAAGCGATCAAAAGCGTCACGCGATAGGGCGAATGAGAGGGATTCTTCAAGCATAGCGGCGAAGGCCCGCAAGAGACCTAAAGATAGAGCCTCAGCATGTTTGGGAACATTGGCGCGGACGTGATAGTCGTACAGCGAAACGCGCGACATACCATGAGAGCTGGCCCGATGAGACTTTCCCGCCAGGGAAAGGTCATACGCGTTTCTGAAGCCAGCACAAAAGTGATCGATGTTCGTTAACGTGCCCGAATAATAGCCGTAGATCATTCGCTTTTGCTTTAATGTTAACGGTCCCATGCGAATTGTAGTCTTGACCGTATCGGGACGAGGAAACTGGCTCGATTCATGCCCGCTGGCAACGAGTCTTCCCTCCGTATATGTAAGAAAGGCCTGTATCCCATGACCAAAGTCATCAACGTGTGCCCGGGGGCATTCGTTCAGTCCATCGACCAATAGCACCGGGCGCCGACCCGCAAGTAGACAGGCGCTCAGGAAATCCGCTAGCGAGCCACGATCGTACGGTGCCAAATTCTGGCTTATAAAAGAGGAGAAATCCTGGCCGCGGTAACGTCTCGCCTGAACCAGAATCGGGACTTCCTCGCGAGCATTCAATTGCACGACTAAGTGATTGAGATGAAAACTCTTACCGCATCCACTCGGTCCCAAAAGCAGCGTGTTATCTGGCAACAGCAATCTGCGTATGAGCATGTCGCCATAATTCTCATCGTCGCCTGATTCCAACGGCGGAATAGCTCGCAGCGATTCACCAAGCCGGTTTCGGTACCCGCTAAGCCGTTCCAGAGCAGCGGCCACGCGAGAATCAACCGCCTGCGCCAGCGTAACTGGAGTTAGTTTGAGCGATTCCGTCGCAAAGCGTCGCCACTCAGGAATTCTCCAATTTGATCTGATCGGACGAGACTTAATGCTCGCGAGACAGTCTTGATATCCACGCACATGAACCTTGAAATTCCCAGGTGTCAACCGCGAGCCAGCGTCAATTTGCGGATAGATGCAAACGGAAGCATCAAATTCTCGGAAAAAGGACTGGTTCATAGGAGGAGGTGCAGCTCCCCTGTTTGCAAATGCGAGCATTACGTCAGAGAGAAGAAACTTGGCTTGTGACGCTTGTGACCAAGGATTTTCGCCGGAATAGTCAACGAGCTCCCCAGCGAAATTCGTCAACTTCCACGGCCCGTTGTCGGAGCCACAAATCGGACCTCGCAGATTCTTGTGTTCGAGGAGTTCAGCGTGATCGTCAGTGATCACCACGAAATCAATCTGGCGAGACCGATTTGACTTCGTGATTTCGAAATTAGCAAGTATGAGAACGTTTTGAGCGCTGAAGTCGGCAAAGAGCTGCCGAAGAAAATGAGCTTCCTCACCGGAAAGAGGTGAACCGATGAGCAGCTCTATAGCTGGTGTCATTCTTGCCCCGAAATACTAGCTTGCCTAGAACATTATAGACTTATCGGCTCGCGGCGCAGACGTGACGAATGAATCGGAGAAGCCAATAAAATTAGGCCGCAGCGGCTTTTTCGTGTGTGCCCGCATCCTCGATGCGCCCGCTTCAAACACTTGGAATTGCGTTTGAAACAACTCACGCAGACTGACAACAAACCCCGCAGTGTTTCTCAGCACTTCCTTAACCTGAGTCTCTTCCTCTGCAGTCTTCGGCAGCCGTAACTCTCTGAATCTTTCGCGCTGTCCCAGCACATCGAGAAAGGCGACAAGATGGTGACCCAAGGTGTAGTTCTTTGTTTCCATCGGTGCTTGGTACTTTCTGCGAAACAATCTGCGAAGGAACGGGCGAACCGATCCCAGCCATCGCTTTACCGTCGAACCGACGAAGGCGACGACACTACGGAATCCACTATATCTCACCAGACATCGTATCCGCCGTCGAAGAAACGCAAAGTGGTGCCGTTTGAGCCTTTGACAACTCGATGCCAACGGACCGGCATCTGAATGACGACCTGGGAAGAATCGGCAAACAAATCGACAAAGACCTCGACAAGCCGACCCCGTAAAAGTCGCGGGACCTCAGCAGACGATGCGAGAAAATTTCAGTCCAACTTCGGTCCAGTTCAAGGGCGAGATAAATGACGCACTTCCTCGTAAGCGACACCAGAAGCGGCACTTAGAGTTTTGAACTGCGTACCAGTTTTTTGCTGAATCCATCGCATCGGAGAAAATCCCCACCCTGCAAACGAAGCTGTGAAAAAACCTATTCCATTATTTCGTCGGCGAACCAAAATGTATCTTGGTCTCTGATAAATTGCGCAGAGAGCCTCTAATTGAGAAATGTTTAGGGGCGAAAGCCACCGAAATCCGCCGAGAAGCTTTTTTCACAGCTTCCTTGTGAGCGTGGGGATCCTCGCCAGCCAAGAGGACATGCTCGACTTCACGGGCTGGATGGCGGCTCAGAAGTTCTCCGGATTCGCTTCTTGCTGTTTTCATGAAAGGGAAAAGCCGTATACAATCGAGTCAGAAGGAGCCCTTCCAAAAAAGAAGCAACAAGCGGGGAAATGAAAAGGCTGATTACAGAACTTCTGACAATTTTCCGAGAGAAGCAAGCCAGAGACACGAAACCATATTGGGGTATTCTGACCGAACCTACGTGTCGAGAAATTGGAGCCGCAATTTGTGCGGGGAATTTGGTACCCCCAACCAACAGAACACCAAACCACGGCAACCGAGATTTCCACATCGGTAAGATTGCTTGGTTCGTAGAGAACTGGGAAGACGGTCATCCAGTTGGAGTTTCCAAGGACGACAGAGATATTGATGGTGGGCATCGAGTGTACGCCGCACGTTACCGGGGCATCATCGAATTGGAAATCGTAGAACTTGAGACGAAATAACCCACCGCCCGCACGTACCTCGTGAGTTCCGTGGTGACGTTGCTCCCGAGGCGGGTGGCCCAGGCTCATAGGTTTGGTTTTTAGTGGTGCCCCATGCTCGGTTTGAAGCTGTGAAAAAACCTTCTTGAAATCTCCTCTTGAAAATTATTTGAAGCTGGCTATTCTCGGCGCATGAGCCAAGGAAATACGGCGAGCAAGCAGCCACTGATTCGTTTTGTGAACCGGCAGCAGATGAGCTGGCGCGCGGTGGATGTGGAGAGATTGATTGGCGAAGACCACCCGGCCCGGGCGATTTGGACGCTGGTCGGGCGTTTGGACTTGAGCCGTTTCTATCAGGGCATCGAGAGCAGCGCCGAAGAAGGCGGGCGTCCGGCGATTGATCCGCAACTGCTGATCAGTTTGTGGGTGTACGCCTACAGTCAGGGGATTGGTTCAGCGCGGGAAGTCGCGCGGCGCTGCGAATACGATCCCGCGTTCCAGTGGCTGACGGGTTTGGAAGAAGTGAACTATCACACGCTGGCGGATTTCCGGGTGGAAAAACAACAGGAACTGGACGAACTATTTACGCAGGTGTTGACGGCGCTCAGCAAAGAAGGATTGATCACGCTGGAACAAGTGATGCAGGATGGAACGAAGATCAAAGCGCTGGCGAGCAGCGGGACATATCACCGGGAAGGAACGATTCAGGAACATTTGGAGCGCGCGCGGCAGCGCGTAACGGAGATGGGCGATCCGCGGAACGAAGAGACCAGCCCGAAAGCAAAACAAGCCCAGGCCCGCGCGCGGCGCGAGCAGCAGGAGCGGTTGGAAGATGCGCTGGAAGAGTTGCAAAAGTTACGGGCGC
>Ga0307374_10003256_pt1 | contig 27904 bp, 28 predicted proteins | sample OX3MG_FD_202532 | JGI IMG/M metagenome (GOLD analysis project Ga0307374, IMG submission 202532) | Soil microbial communities from Risofladan, Vaasa, Finland - OX-3 | ecosystem: Environmental > Terrestrial > Soil > Coastal area > Acid sulfate soil | place: Finland: Risofladan, Vaasa | collected... | reverse complement strand
AGCTCCAGGCGACGCGTCGCTTCCGCGTCCAGGTCACCCGCCGCGACGATGAGTTCATTCCGCTGGCGGGACGCGTCGCGCGCGCGCGCGCGGCGAACGCCGATCTGTTCCTCTCGGTCCATGCCGACGCGCTGCCGAGCCGGTCGGAGCGCGGCGCTTCGGTCTACACGCTGTCGGAGAAAGCCTCCGACCGCCAGGCGGCGCTGCTTGCGGCCAGCGAGAATCGCGCCGATCTGGTCGCCGGCATCAAGATGTCGCACGATCCGGAGGTCAACGGCATCTTGTTCGATCTCGCGCGCCGTCAAACCAACAATCTGTCGATCCGCTTCGCGCAGGACGTGGTCAACGAGCTCGGCCGCCACGTCACGATGCTGACCAACAGCCATCGCTCCGCCGGCTTCGCGGTGCTCAAGGCGCCGGACATTCCGTCGGCCCTGGTCGAGATCGGCTGTTTGTCGAACCGGACGGAGGAGCGCGATTTGCGCCAGCCGCCGTATCGCACCGCGGTGGCGCGCGCGCTCACGCGCTCGATCGGCGAGTATTTCGACGCGATCGGCGCCTGATTAACCATACGGCCGGCGATTGCCGGGCATTTTAATAATTTGTTGAGAATTTGCGCCGTATAACGACCATGCGGTTCGGGACTCCGGTCCCACCGCAAGTCCTTCGGGCTTTTCCTCCCTGAACTTGGGCCGCGCCGCAAAGCGCGGCCCATTTTTCTTACACCATCGCGGGCTGACGGCTCGCTCCTCGCCATGTAAGATCGCAGCGTGGACAAGCGGGAGCTCCAGAACGGGCGCCTGCGACGCAGGCTGCGATTGGCAGGACGTGCTGAATCGACGGCCCGGAACGCCATTCGGCCGCTGCAGGTACTGCTGGCGGCGGCGATTCTGACGCCCATCCTGCTGTTCGCCGGCGCCGCTTGGCTGAATTACCACACGACGCTTGGCGACGCGCGCGAGCGCATCAGCCGGCTGGCGGACATCGCCGCGCAACACGCGCAGACCGTCTTCCAGACCGACTCCTTCGCCGTCGATCGCATCGCCGATCACACGGCGACGATGACGTGGAGTCAGATCGCCCAGTCGTCGGAGCTGGTTCGGTTTCTCAAGCAGATCAAGGCGAGCCTGCCCCAGGCTTCGGTCATTCGGCTGATCGCACCCGACGGTCGCGTCGCGGCCGCCGATGCCCAATTTCTGGCGCAGGACCAAGTCGTAATGCCGCGCCACTACCTGCGCGTCCGACGGCCCGGTATGGACGACATCATGGTCTCGCCGACCCGGCGCGGGCAATCCGGTGAATTCGAATTCATCGTCGCCCGCGCCAAGCCCGATCGCGGCGCACCCGGCGGACTGATCGAGATCGTCATGAATCCGAACTACTTCACGAATTTCTACATGACGATCACCGATCAGCAGGACTCCCGCATCGGCCTGGTGCGCAGCGATGGCGTGCTTCTGGCGCGCGATCCGCCGGCCGGCCAGGCGGTCGTCTATGCCGCGGACAGCCCGCTGATGCAGGCCATCCGCGGCGAGCCCATCTTCGGCACTTACGACATCGGCTCCGCGGTGAACGGCACCGAACGCATGTTTGCCTACGAGAGGGTCGACAGCTTGCCGGTCTATGTCGTTGCCAGCATCGACCGCGCGGCGATCATCGGCGCCTGGGCGCGGACGATGGGAAGCCACCTGATCTACGGCATCCCGGTGACGCTGTCGCTCATCGCCGCCACCATGATAGCGCTCCGCCGCGCCCGCCAAGCCGCCGAGGAGGCGGAGCGCCGGGCCGAGCTCGAGGAGCAGATCCGGCAGGCTCAGAAGATGGAGGCGATCGGCCAGTTGACCGGCGGCGTCGCGCACGATTTCAACAACCTTTTGACCGTGATCATCGGCAGCCTCGAGCAGCTTCAGCGCCAGGTTGCCGCGGAACCGGCCAAGCGGCTGATCCAGGCGGCGACGCGCGGCGCGGAGCGCGGCGCACGCTTGACGCAGTCGCTATTGTCCTTCTCGCGGCGGCAATCGCTGCATCCGGAGACGGTCAATCTCAACCGGGTGATCAAGGAATTCGGCGAGCTGTTGCGCGGTGCGGCGGGCGACCATGTCCAGCTCCAGTTCCTGCTCAGCCCGACGGTCGATCCCTGCCGCGTCGATCCGGCGCAGTTCCAGGCGGCGCTGCTCAATCTCGTGGTCAACGCGCGCGATGCCATGCCCGAGGGCGGTGGTCGGGTGTCGATCGAGACTGGCTCCGTCATGCTCGATGCCGCGTCGAGCGCCGACGTCGCGCCGGGCCGCTACGTGCGCGTGACGGTGAGCGACACCGGCTCCGGTATGTCGCCCGAAGTGATCGAACGGGCGTTCGAGCCGTTCTACACCACCAAGGAGGTGGGGAAAGGCAGCGGCCTCGGCCTGTCGCAGGTCTACGGCTTCGTCAAGCAGTCGGGCGGACATATCGATCTCGGTTCCGAGTCGGGCGTCGGCACGACGGTGCGCATCTACTTGCCGCGTGCCTACGACGCGCCGAACGAGTACGTCGAGCCCATCGCCCGCGCTGCCGAGGGCAGGGCCGAAACCGTTCTCGTGGTCGAGGACGACCCCGACCTGCGCGAGATGGTGGCGGAGAATTTGCGTTCACTCGGCTATAGCGTGCTGACGGCGGCGGACGCGCCGGCGGCGCTCGACGTAGTCGAGCACGAGGCGAAGGTCGATCTGCTCTTCAGCGATTACTCGATGCCGCGCGGCATGCTCGGCGACGAACTCGCGCGCCGCGTCCGCCGCGTCAGGAGCGGCATCAAGGTGCTGTTGACCTCGGGCTACGCCGCTTCCCACCGCGGCGTCGGCGCTGCCGATTTCACCCTGCTACAGAAGCCGTATCGCCAGGACGAGCTCGCCCGCGCCATCCGTCAGGCCCTCGACCACGGCTAATTTGCTATGCTGCGGGCCGATGAGCCAGGAGCCCGCCAAAACGCCGGCGACCGCCTTTGCCGGCGGTCCCATGCTGCATGCGCAATTCGACGCCCTGGCGCGGGAGCTGCACGCCCGGCCCTACGGCGTCGTCGCGGCGCCGGCGCGCGTCGTTCATCTGGCGCTCACGGGCGGCGACAGCGCGGTGGAGCGCGCGGCCCTGACGCGACTCTGCGCGACCCAGGAGGTTCCGGCGCCACCGGCCGGCGCGTCGCACGTCCAGCTCGAATGCGAAGGCTTGCGCCTGACGTGGGAGCGCCACGCCGAATTCGCCACCTATACCTTCGTGCTGCCCTGGCGCGGCACCGCACCGTTCGAGCCGGCGAGCGCGCTCGCGCTGCCGCATGATTGGATCGCCGGCCTGCCCGGCCAGGTGATCGCCGCGGTGCAGCTTGCGCTGATTGCCGGCGAGCCGCCGGCACCGGCGGTCGTCGCCGACCTGTTCGAGGGCCGCAACATCGTCGGCGGTGTCGCCGCCGGCGGCTTGGCGGAGCTGGCGACCGATTTTCGGCCCGATCGCGAGAACTTCGTGCGCATGATCGTGCACGGCGGTGCCGTGTCGTCGCCGCGCCAGGCCGGTCGCCTGGTGCAGCGGCTGCTCGAGATTGAGACCTATACGATGATGGCGTTGCTCGGCCTGCCGCTGGCGCGCGAGATCAATCCGGCGGTCACGGCGATCGAGCGCAACCTCGCCGGCATCGCCGAGGCCACGACCGGCGCCGAGGCGCTCGAGGACGAGCAGGCGCTGCTCAAGCAGCTGTCGGGTCTCGCCGCCGAGCTGGCGACGCTCGGCGCGCGCACGCCCTATCGCTTCGGCGCCGCGCGCGCGTATTACGCGCTGGTGCAGAAGCGCATCGAAGAGCTGCGCGAACGCCGCATCGAGGGGCGGCAGACGGTCGGTGAGTTCATGGAGCGCCGCCTGTCGCCGGCGATGCGGACCTGTGAGACGATGGAGCGCCGCCTCGAGGCGCTATCCGAGCGCGCGGCGCGCGCCAGCGACATGCTGCGCACGCGCATCGACGTCACGCTGGCGGCGCAGAACCGCGACTTGCTACTGTCGATGAATCGCCGCGCCCGGCTCCAGCTTCGCCTGCAACAGACCGTCGAGTTCCTTTCCATTGCCGCCATCACTTATTACGGCGCCGGCCTGGTCGGCGACCTCGCGCAAGGCGCCGCGACGGTCGGCTATGCGGTGAACGAGCCGCTCGCCGTTGCCGTGTCAGTGCCGGTGATCGGCGGGCTGCTGATGATCGGTCTGTGGGCGTTCCACGAATGGCTCGGCCGCGATTGATCGCAGCGCGACTGTCGCGAGGCTGACCGTTCAGCGCGCCTTCTTCCTCGGCCGTTCCTTCGACGCTGCCGGGCGCCCCTTGGCTTCGGGCGCGGCGATCATGGCGAGGAGTGCATCCGCCGCCTTGCTGCGGTGGCGCTCGCGGTGGCTTACCGCCGAGAACGAGCGGCGCGGCAACGCGAACGGCACGCGGTGCAGCGTCCCGGCGCGCAGGCTCAGCTCGATCAGGAGCTCCGAAATCGCCGTCGCGCCGGCGCCGGCTTCGACCGCCGCCCGCACCGCCTCGTTCGATGGCAGCTCGAGGGTGATGGTCAACGATGGCAGCTCGATGCCGAACCGCCGCAGCGCCAGCGCGAATTCCGAGCGCGTGCCGGAGCCCGGTTCGCGCAGCACCCAATCGGTCTGGGTGAGGTCGGTGGGCTCGATCGCCTTGCGTCCGAACCAGGGATGAGGGCGTCCGACGACGACGACGAGCTGGTCGCCGGCGACGATTTCCTGCGCCAGCGCCGGATCGTCGACCGCGCCTTCGACGAAGCCGAGATCGGCCGTGCCGCTGCGCACGGCCGCGGCGACTTGCGCGGTATTGCCGATCGACAGCGACACCTCGATGCCCGGATATTTCCGCCGGAACGCGACCAGCTTCGCCGGCAGCCAGTAGCTGGCGATCGTCTGGCTCGAATGAAGGGCGAGGCGGCCGCGCTTCATGCCGCCGAGCTCGGCGAGGGCACGCTCCGCTGCTTCGGCCCGGGCAAGCACCGCTTTCGCCTCGTCGAGAAACAGCCTGCCGGACGCAGTCAACTCGACGCGACGGCCAACACGATGGAAGAGCGGCGTGGCGTAGCGTGCCTCGAGCGCCGCGATGGCGGCGCTGACGCCGGACTGCGTGAGGCCGAGCATCTCGGCCGCGCGCGTCATGTGCTCGCGCTCGGCAACCGCGACGAAGATGCGCAGCTGCTCGAGCGTCATCGCCGGCTCACAGGAAGAGTCGGACCAGCACCAGACTGAAGCCGGCGAGGAACGCGCTCGACGCCGCGCACAAGGCGAACGGCCGGACGCCCTCGGCGGAGAGCTTGCGGATGTCGGTGTGCAAGCCCATCGCGGCGAGCGCCATCGACAGCAGAAACGCGGTGGCCTGCACGATCCAGTGCATCGGCACCGGCGGAATCGACACCACGCTGCCGATGCCGATCAGCGCCAGAAAGCCGAACACGAACCACGGAATCGGCGCCGCCGCGATCTTGCCGCCGGGCGCGCCGCCCCGGCGATAGCGGCCGGCCAAACCCATGGCGATCACCATCGGCGCCAGCATCATGACGCGCGACAGCTTGACGATGGTGGCGACATGGCCGGCGTCGGGACTGATCTGGAACGTCGCCGCCACCACCTGGGCGATCTCGTGAATCGAAGCGCCCGCCCACAATCCGTAGTGCCGCGCATCGAGCCCGAGCGGGTGTGCGAGTAGCGGATAGAGCACCATGGCCAGCGTGCCGAACAGCGTCACGCTGGCGATCGCATAGGCCGAATCCTCGTCGCTGCCGCCGACCACGGTATTGGCCGCGACGACGGCCGAGGCGCCGCAAATCGCCGTGCCGGTGCCGATCAGCGCGGCCAGCCGCCGGTCGACGCCGAGGCGCTTGCCCAGCCAGACGGTGAACGTGAAGCTCGCTGCGATACACACTGCGATCAGCGCCAGGCCGGGCACGCCGACCTCGACGAGCTGCGCCACGGTGAGCTGCAAGCCCAGGAGCACGATGGCGGCGCGCAGGATCCGCCGCAGCGAGAAGGCGACGCCGGGCGCCGCGGCGCGCGGCGTACCGACGACGTTTTGCACCGCAACGCCGATCGCGATCGACAGGATCATTGGGCTCAAATTGCCGAACCCGGGCAGCAGCCGCAGCGCGAAGGCGACGGCGGCAATCGTTCCGGTCAGCAGCAGGCCGGGCCACAAGGCGGCGGTCAGCTGGGATCGATCGCGTAAAGCTTCGCGTCGCTCGCCGGCGGGAGCCGCGACGGCGAGCGGCAGACTGTCTGTTGGTGGCATCGGGGAAGGGGGCCTGTTTGGTTTGCGGCATCATTTCCATCGACCCGTGCCCCGTCCAATTCATTGTAGTGATGCATTTGACAAGTTGCACAGATTAATCCTGCGGCGGCGCGGCTCGTTGGATGTACTCATGCGCGATTCGAACTTTCGTCCGTGATCGGCGACAATCCAGCGGCGACGTCTTAATTTCGGCGGTGCCGGAAGCGAGGGAGGCAAGCGATGAATGCGAAATCGGCCATGATTCCACCAGCGCGGATTGCTGTCGTCGGACTGGGCAACATGGGCGTGCCGATGGGCGCGTGCCTGATCCGCGCCGGCTATGCCGTCATCGGCTTCGACGCCGCGGATGCGGCGCGTCAGCGCTTCGCGTCGGCCGGCGGTAAAGTCGCCGCGACATTGACGGCGGCCGTATCGGACGCCGCGCTGGTCATCACCGTCCTGCCCAACGGCAAGATCGTGCGGGACGTGGTGCGGGCGATGCGCGCGCATCTGCCGCCCGGCTGCGTCATCGTCGACATGAGCTCGTCCGATCCAGTCGGCACGCGGGCGCTGGGCGAGGACCTGATTGGCGCGGGATTCGAATTTGCCGATGCACCGGTCTCGGGCGGCGTCCGGCGGGCGGTCGACGGCTCGCTGGCGATCATGGTCGGCGGCGCGAGCGCGACGGTCGATCACATCCAGCCGGTGCTGTCGGCGATGGGCCGTTCGATTTTCTGCACCGGCGCGCTGGGCTCGGGTCACGCGATGAAAGCGCTCAACAATTACGTCTCAGCCGCGGGCCTCGTCGCCGCCGTCGAGGCGATCGCGATCGGCCGTCAATTCGGGCTCGATCCGGCGCTGATGACGGACATCCTCAACGCGTCGAGCGGCCGCAACAACACGACCGAGGTCAAGCTCAAGCAGTTCATCATCTCGGAGGCGTTCAACGCCGGCTTTCCGCTGCGGCTGATGGCCAAGGACGTGCGTACCGCCGACGATCTCGCGCATGCCATGAGTGTCGCGGCGCCGCTGGCCGATGCCGTCGCCGATCTCTGGGACGCGGCCGCACGCGATCTGCCCGACGGCGCCGACCACACGGCGGTCGGCCGCTATCTCGATCGGCTGCCGGTTCGCGCGACGGCGAAGCGCTAAGCGATCGGGTCGGCGTCGAGCCGGACGACAACGCCCTCGAGCGCGCGGCTCGACGCCGGATAGCGCTTCATCACCAGCGGATCGTGGCCGGGAATGATGTGCTGCGGCGAGCTCGCCAAGCGCTTCAGCGTGCGATGACCCTCGAGCATGTCGGCGACGTTGTACACGATGGGAAAGCAGCGGCTCTGGTCGAGATGCGCATAGAGGTGCGCCGCGTCCGACGCGAGTACGACCCAGCCGCGCCGCGTCATCACGCGCAGCGACTGCAATCCCATGGTGTGGCCGCCGATGAAATGCAGCCACAGGCCGGGCGCGATCTCCTCGGCGCCGTCGTGGAACCGCAGCCGTCCGGCGAACAGCCGCCGCACCATACCGGTCACGTCGTCCGCCTCAAAGCTGTGGCGCATCGTCGCGTGGCACATGCAGCGGCCGGTGACATAGGCCATCTCGCGATCCTGGATGTGGAACGTCGCGTTGGGAAAGAGGTCGAGATTGCCGGCGTGGTCGTAATGCATGTGCGTGATGATCACGTCCTCGACCTTCGCAGGATCGATGCCGAGCCCTTCAAGCCCGGCGGCCGGCGAGCGCAGCAATTCGCGCCCGCGCTTGCGCGCCTGCTCGGCGCCGAAGCCGGTATCGACGATGAAGGTTCTGCCGCCACCGGCCACCGCCCAGACGAAATAGTCGATCGGCATGGGCGCGTCGTGCGGATCGCCGCCGAGAAAATTGTCGCCGGCGCGGCGGTCGTGCCGCGCATAGCGGATGGCATGGATCTCGTAGGTCGGCGTATCGGCCATGGGTGTTTCCTCCGGTGCGACGGCATCTTTGCTGCGTCGGCGATCGCTCGACAATGCCGAATCGCGCATCACCCGGCCCAAGCCACTCCGGTGCTAGGCGGGGAGGAAGATGCGGTCGCCTTCCTTCATCTGATTGACCTGCGACAGCGCCCAGTCGCGCTCGGCGCTCTCGTGATCGAAGATGTGGGCCGCTAGGATCATGTCGACCGTGGTCCCACCATCGCTCGACAACGGCAGGCTGACGCGTTTGACCTGCATCGGCTCGCGCTGCTCATTGAGGAAAAAGAAGTTCTGCGTATAGAGCGGTTGCCGCCGCTCGACCATTTCGCGGTAGATGTCGACAATGTATTGCCGGTAGCCGGCAATGTCGGGCACCGATTCGTCGAGGAACTGGCCGGTCGGCTCGCGGCCTGTGGCGCGCCAGAAGACCTCGCCGACCCGACGATAGCGGAAGCGGATTGACCCGTTCGCGCGCACGACCTCGAGAATCATCGTATAGGGCCATAGAGCGGCGGAAAGCTCGACGGGGTCGATATCGCCCCGGGATGGCATTGGGCGTCCGGCGCACTTGCTGCGCCAATAGCGATAAATGCTTTCGAGGCGGGCGTCGCCGATGACCGCCGCTGGATCGCCGGCGGATGCTGGATTGGGATTCATGCCGACCCGGTTCTCGGCTTCATCGAGCCGCCTCAACCTGAGTGTTGCCGGTCACAGCTGTTATCGGTGTCATCGTCGAGTGTCAATATAGCCGGCCATTTCGCTTTCGACGGCCCGGCGATATTGCGCACAGGCGGGGTCGTCGTAGAAATGAGGTCGAAATCCTTCGCTCGACCGAACGCGCGCTCGGTCTCTCGTCGTCGTCACGATGTTGAACGTTCAGGATGCTTTCCTACCGGCCGCGGCATCAGCAGCACGCAGAGCACGATAAACGCCGCGATGGCCGCCGAAGCGAGCGGTCGGCTGATCGCCAGGCCGCCCTGATCGACGGGCTGGTCGAGAAAGTCGCCGACGGTTGCGCCGAGCGGTCGCGCAAGGATGAAAGCCGCCCAGAACAGCAGCACGCGCGAGGTGGTCGTCCAGAAATAAAGTCCGGCGATCACGGCGAGCCCGGCGGCGAATACCAGCGCGCCGCGCGCCGAGCCAAGGTCCCATCCGTCGGAAACCCAGTCGCCGAGCGCGGTGCCGAGCGTCTGCGAGAAGGTGATGGCGATCCAGTAGAAGACTTCTACCTTGGGCGTGCTCATCGCATTGACGGCGATTGTGCCCTGCGACCGGTACCAAAGGCCGAGCACGGTCAGGAGGCACGCGAAGAGCAGCGTCGAGCCGCCGGCATAGCCGATGCCGAGGGAGCGGTCGGCGAAATCGGCCATCGCGGTGCCGAAGGTGGTGGCGGCGACGATGGTCGCCCAATAAACGACGGGCCGGAGGTTCTTGGTGAGAATTTGCGCGACGACCAGCACGATGAAGAGCGCAAGAAAGAATGCAGTTCCGGCCAGATAGCCCCAGTTGAGCGTCATGGTAACGGCGTCGCCGCCGGTTTCGCCCAGCGTCGTCGCCGCGACATAAACAATCCAGAACCCCAGGGTGACAGCCGGTACTTTGCTGACTGCCGTGTGACTGTTCACGTTTTTCCTCCCCCATTTACGTCGTTATGATTATCCCTCCCTATGGTCATAGCGCGCCGGGAATGCCAAGCGTCTTGTCGCCGTGACGGCACGTTCCGGAGTTCGCCATCAGGCGCCGGTGCCGTGCCCGATCCGACGCGCGCCGTCCGCAATTCGCCAAACCCTGGGAACGTGTGCCGCAGGCCGCTATACGGCGCGCGGCGCATGCCGTAATGTAAAAGCCGCTTGGATCGCGCCGGGGGGATTGAATTGCGACGAGATATAAGGTCGTTCCTTTCCGTTCCCCTGCTTTCGTTCCTGTCCATGGCCATTGTCGCGGTGGCCGTGCCGGCAATGGCCCAGCCGCCGGCGGATCCGGACGGCATCTGGACCTTGCAGGACGAGAATTCCTCGGTCGCCACCGGTTCGGGGCTGAAGGACAAATATTACGTCAACGGGCTGCGCCTCAATTGGACGTCGCCGACCGACACGCTGCCGGCCTCGCTGTCGAATTTCGAGAATTGGCTCTGGGGTCCGGGGCGGAGCCGCTATTCGATTGAGCTTTCCCAGTCGATGTACACGCCGTCGAACGTCCAGCTCGTCCCGCCCGATCCGACCGACCGGCCGTATGCCGGCGTCCTGACCGTGACCGGATCGCTGCTGCACGACACCGATTCCTCGCGCAGCATTATCGGCCTACAGGCGGGCCTCGTCGGGCCGGACGCCTTGGCCAAGCAGGTGCAAAACGGCTTCCACAGCCTCGTCGGCTACAACCCCAGCCGCGGCTGGAACTACCAGATTCACGACGAGCCGGTCGCGGAACTGCTGGCGGAGAAGATCTGGCGCGTGCCGCTGCTGCGCGGTGGATTGCAAATGGATGCTCTGCCCGAGGTCGCGGGCGGTGCCGGCAATCTACGGGTCTACGGTCTGGCCGGATCGGTCGTCCGGCTCGGTCAAGGGCTCGATTCGGATTACGGCGTGGCGCGGGTCAATCCCGGGCTGAGCGGCAGCGACGTGTTCGTGCCCACGCGCAATCTGGTCTGGTACTTTTTCGCCGGCGCGGACGGCCAGGCCGTGGCGCACGACATCACGATCGACGGTAACACCTTCCAGTCGAGCGCCAGCGCCAAACGGGCGCCCTTTGTCGGCGAGATGGAAGTCGGCTTTGCCGTCATACTCGAGCGCGTGCGGCTGTCCTACACCCAGGTTATCCAAACCGAGGAGATCAAGGGACAGCACGGCGGCCCGCATCAATTCGGGTCGCTGGCGCTTTCACTGCGATACTGAGCGTCGGCTGCGAGCGTCTCACCGTGCCGGAGAGCTGACGCTTTCCGCGTCGTGAGCGAATTTAACGCCCGCCAGTTCCATAGTGTGCTGGACGTTCCGGAAGCCGTCGGGCGTGACCTGCACCTCGCCCCTGAACGGATAATCGAAGGCGACGATGAGGACGATCACCAGCGCCAGCGACGCTGCGACCGCGCCGGTCATCAGCAAGTGCATCGCGAAGCTTTCCATGCCGAAAAGATACGTGAGGCCGATGACGATGGCCGCGCCGAGCACCACCACCCACCAGACCGCCGGGTCGATATGGTCTTGCGCCGCCAGGATGCGATTCTGCCGCGCGTCGTAGAGCGCATTCAGGCGCCGCAGCGTCTCCGAGACCATCGCCACTTGCACGGGATTGGACGTTGCGACGCTGCCCAGGCTTTGGTGGAACTTGAAGAGCGGTGCCCAGCCTTCGTCTCCGACCGGCGCGCCTTTTGCCATGGCCGGCCATTCCTGGGTGAGCACGATGTCGACGTAATCCCGAACGTCGCCGACCAATTCCGTCTTTATCGGTTCCGGCATCGCGGAAGAATCGCGGAACAGATCGCCGGCCAAAGAGGCTTCGATCGCCGCCGTGTCGCCGGCCTTGCCGAACGATTCCCAGGCCTCGACGGCGATGAAGGCGAGCAGCACCGCGAAGACGACCCCGATCAGGGCCGAGTTGAAACCGGTGAACTCGTTATGCTTCCGCCGGAGCTCGAGGTGAAGCAGGCGGGTCGAAACACCAAGACCAACGAGCGAGAGACCAACCACGAGCGCGATGACCACCGAGGCCATCTCCCAGGTCGGCACGCCGTATATCCAGTCGACGAGCATGATCCCCCGTGCCGGTTCGCAGCGCCAACGCTCCCAATATTATTACACGATCGGTGGCGATCGGTTCGGCGCAATCCCTGGTGAATTGCTGAAAAGGCGAGGGAAGTCGTCGGGCGGGAAAGTTCGCTCCGCGCGAAGCGGCCGGCACCATCAGTCGGTGCATCGGCAACGACTCGTTAACCTGTCGTCACCAAGCTGATGAGCAACCGGACGGCCCCATTTCTGGGGCTGGTAGGAAGCCAGCCGATATGAACGAGGCAAACCATGCCAACGGCCCTCCTGTCGTCACCCACTGTCCCGGCATCCGCACGCTGGCCGAACGTCGACCGGCGTCTCCACCAACGTCACGGACCCGACCAGATCACGCTGACGTTTCTCGGTGCTGATCATCCGGTTCTCAACTGGTCCCAAGGCGGCGCTCTCATTGCGGATTGCCATCCCCAACTGGCGATCGGAACGATGGTGTCGGGTGTCCTGAGCATCCGGGGTCACAGCGGCCTGTTTCGATTTTCTGCAAGACTGTTGCGACGTAACGAGCGCACTCGCGAAATTGCTCTTCGCTTCGATAAGTTGTCACCGGCTGTATCGGATGTGCTGTCTCGTGCTGCTGAGCAGACCTAAAAAAGCCGTTGTGCCAAATCCGAGCCGTATGACCGCGCGTCCGTCCGGGCTTCCTGGCCGTTAGCTGACGAGAATAAAGCAACCGGATTTTCTCGGGTAAGGCTGGTGCTGCCGCTGAGGATTGAACTCAGGACCTCTCCCTTACCAAGGGAGTGCTCTACCACTGAGCTACGGCAGCATCCGGGAGATGCGCGGGACATACACGAGCCGCGCCCGGCTTGGCAAGGCGTCTCGGGTGCCTTGACGCCGCGGAACAACGGCCACAGCTCTAGGCCATGACGGTTAAGGAGCGACAAACCCCGGCCGGCGCGACCCGTCCAATGGTCAGGGCGGGCAGCGCGGGGCGAACCGCGCCGACTAAGCCGCTGTCACCTTGCGTCGCCGCCACATCAGGCCGATGCCGAGCGCGGCACCGAACAAGGCGAGCGTGTTCGGCTCGGGCACCGCGTTCGCCCAAAGCGCGGTGTAAGGCACCACATTCGCACCCGGGCTGTTGGGATCTCCGTCGAAGTTGAAGGCCTCCATGAAGACCTGCGAGAAATCAACCGAGCCGAGGAGATTCGCCTCGTCATAGACGAGGGCGCCGTTCACGAAGTACTCGAAATCGGTGCCCGTGAAGTCTATCGACAGCGTGTTGAACTGGCCGTATTTGACTGGCACGCTGCTGAGGTCGGCCCAGCCGCCGTTGCCGCCATTGGCATTGTCGTCCCATACCCGGAATCCGGTGTATGAAACGCCGGTCGCGCCGGTGATAGTCTGGTCGGCGATGCCGGTGCCGTAATTGGTAAATCCGATGATGGGATAATTGGTCGGATTGCCCACACCGTCCGTCATGCTCCCCCACATATCGGTGCGGACGGAGCCGTTCGCCGGCGTTTGCCATGAGGTCGGCACGTAGAGCTGAGCGCTCAGTAAGTCGTTGGCGCCGCCGGAAATCGCATGGCCGATGCCTTGCGTGCTGTAGAAGCCGCTCTGGAACCCCGACGGCCGGTTGCTGAAGGAGCCGTTGGGGCCGATGCCGATAGCGAGTTCGCCGGGTGCGGGATTGCTAATGCTGTCGGCGGGGTAGCGAGTGTCGTACCAGCCGGTCGGCACGGTGTTGAAGCTGGGCATGAGCTCGTCCGCCAGTGCTTGCGAGGCGGGGGCCAAGGCGAGCAGCGTCACGAGCAGAAGACCTCGAATCCGGTTCATGTTTGTCCTCGGGCGCGGCCTTCTTGGTGGGCCGCAAAAAATTTTGGGTACAATTACAAATATGCCTCAAATAAATCTAAAACAATGCTCAAGTATAGTTAAGCATTCTATAGTACGGTTAAATTGCCCGAGACTAGAGACCATTAAGGTTATTTTTGCGGAGGTGCCGCCGTATTTTGGTCAGACGGCGTGCGTCGCGGCGGCCACGCATGCAGCACGAATTCGGCACGGCGGACTTCACGGCAGGCGCATGCGATTGGTCACGAGCCGCGGCTCAGTTCGAAATCAATAGGCGAGCGCAGCCTCGGACGAGGCTGCCGTCGTGCTCCGGCAAGTTAGCTTGACGCAGCGGCGGCGTTGCCGCACCTCTTGGCAAGTCATGACTCTCAAAGAGCGGCAAACTCCCGGCCGGCGCGACTCGGGCCCCGCCGCGCCGGCGGCAAACAAACAGAATACCAAGGCGGCGGCGAAGCAGGCGCGGCTCGCCGAAGCGCTGCGCGCCAACTTGGCGCGCCGCAAGGCCCAGGCGCGTGCTCGCATGCCGGAGGCTGACGATCCGCCGCCGTCGCAAAAACCGCCGCGTTCCGCTTGAGGCTTTTCTCCCCATCCTTTACACCGTGACGAGCCGAACGGGCGGGAACGGGGAGCGCACTCATGTCGATCATGCCAGACAAATGGATTCGCGAGATGGCGCTCGCGCGCAGCATGATCGAGCCCTTCGTCGAGAAGCAGACGCGCCAGGGCGTCATCTCCTACGGCCTGTCGTCTTACGGCTACGACGCGCGCGTCGGCCGCGACTTCAAGATTTTCACCAATGTCTCGAGCGCCGTCGTCGATCCGAAGAATTTTTCCTCCGAAAGCTTCGTCGACAAGGAGACCGACATCTGCGTCGTGCCGCCCAACAGCTTCGCGCTCGCCTCGACGATGGAGTATTTCCGCATTCCGCGCGACACGCTGGTGATCTGTCTCGGCAAGTCGACCTATGCGCGCTGCGGCATCATCGTCAATGTCACGCCGCTCGAGCCCGAATGGGAGGGCCACGTCACCATCGAGATATCGAACACCACGCCGCTGCCCGCGCGCATCTACGCCGGCGAAGGCATCTGCCAGTTTCTGTTCTTCAGGAGCGATCAGGTCTGCGAGGTGTCCTATGCCGATCGCGGCGGCAAGTATCAAAAGCAGCGCGGCGTGACGCTGCCGAGGCTCTAATGCGGTTTCGTAATTCCGCCACAAAGCGCGGCTATCAAGGCGGACCTTTGGTGAAATTTCTGTAAGCAAGGCATAATTCAGGCATGGATAAGATCCGTATCCGCGGCGGTCGCCCCCTGCATGGCTCGATCCAGATCGGCGGCGCGAAGAACGCGGCGCTGCCCCTGATGACCGCCTGCCTGCTCACCGACGAGCCGCTGGTCATCAAGAACCTGCCGTTCCTGGCCGACATCACTACGCTGTCGCACCTGCTGGTGCAGCACGGCGTGTCGGTCACCATGCCCGGCGCCGAGAGCGTGGACGAGCACGGCCACGTCCTCGAGCTGCGCGCCAAACGCATCGTCTCGACCACCGCGCCCTACGATCTGGTGCGCCGGATGCGCGCGAGCGTGCTGGTGCTCGGACCGCTGGTCGCGCGCTTCGGCCAGGCGCGGGTCTCGCTGCCCGGCGGCTGCGCCATCGGCACGCGGCCGGTCGACCTCCACATCAAGGCGCTCGAAGCGCTCGGCGCCACCATCGCCATCGAGAAGGGCTATATCCACGCGACGGCGCCCAACGGCCTCAAGGGCGGCGAGATCGTCTTCTCGTCGGTTTCGGTCGGCGCGACCGAGAACGCGCTGATGGCGGCGGCGCTCGCCGACGGCGAGACCGTCATCGTCAACGCCGCGCGCGAGCCCGAAATCGGCGATCTCGCGTGCTGCCTTAACAGCATGGGCGCCAAGATCGCGGGCGCCGGCGGCGAGCGCATCACCGTGACTGGCGTGCCGCGCCTCCATGGTGCGACGCACAGCGTCATTCCCGATCGCATCGAGACCGGCACCTATATGATGGCGGCGGCGATCACCGGTGGTGAGATCGATCTGGTCGGCGCGCATTACGACATGGTCGCGGCCGCGGCGCAGGCGCTCGAAGGCACCGGCGTCGTCGTCGAGCGCGTGCCGGCGGGCGTCAAGGTCAGCCGCCGCGCCAACCGTCTCAAGGGCATCGATGTCGCGACGGCGCCGTTTCCCGGTTTCCCGACCGACCTCCAGGCGCAGTTCATGGCGCTGATGACGACGGCGGACGGCGATTCCATCATCACCGAGACCATCTTCGAGAACCGCTTCATGCACGTGCCCGAGCTCAATCGCATGGGCGCCGACATCAGCGTGCAGGGCGCCTCGGCGTCGATCCGCGGCGTCGCCAAGCTCACCGGCGCGCCGGTGATGGCGACCGATCTGCGTGCGTCAGTGTCGCTGGTGCTCGCCGGATTGGCGGCCGAGGGCGAGACGATGGTCAACCGCGTCTATCATCTCGATCGCGGCTACGAGCGGCTCGAAGCCAAGCTCGCTGCCTGCGGCGCGGCGATCGAGCGGGTCGCCGGCGAGGGCTGACCGCGCGCGATGGCGACCCGCGCCCAGCCGGATCAGGGCCCCACGCGGCTCCGCCTCAAGGCCGAGGACGACGAGGACTTGGCGGTGATCTCCGCCGTGCTCCAGGACGCGATGGTCCTGGTCGGCGACATGGTCTACGAGGCCGAGGACCGGCGCTTTGTCCTGGTCGCCAACCGTTTCCGGCACGAGAGCGAGGCCGAGCGCGCCCGGCACGGCGAGCGCGTCATGGCCGGCCTGCGCATCGACGGCGTCACCGCGGTCAAGCGGCGCGAATTCGATCCGCGCGATGCCGAACGACTCCTGGTGCTGCTGGCGGTGCGGTCGGCGTCGGGCGCGATCTATCTCGATTTCGCCGGTGGCGCCAGCATTCGGCTGGAATCCGGCGGCATCCTGTGCCATTTAGATGACTTCGGCGAGCCTTGGCCTACGCGCTTCCGCCCGCGTCATCCCGACGAGGACGCGGGCTAGCGAGTGCCGGCTCGGTCTGCGCGTCATGCCCGGCCTTGTGCCGGGCATCCACGTCGTGTAGCAAAAAACTCATGGATGGCCGGGCCTGTGGCCGACCATGACCTCAGTATTTAATAGCGGCGATACGAGCCAATTGCGCGCCTGTTCATTGGAGAATTTGTTTGCTCGGTAACGAAACGCTAGTACTGGCGCTGCCCAAGGGCCGCATCCTCGACGAGGTGGTGCCGGTGGTGCGGCGCGCCGGAATCGAGATCGAGCGCGAGTTCGACGATCCCGACACGCGCAAGCTGCGCTTCCGCACCAACCGCGGGAATCTCGACGTCATTCGCGTACGCAATTTCGACGTCGCCACCTTCGTTGCCTTCGGCGGCGCGCATATCGGCGTCGCCGGCAGCGACGTGCTGATGGAATTCGAGTATGCCGAGGTCTATGCGCCGCTCGATCTCGGTGTCGGCAAGTGCCGCCTCGTGGTCGCTGCGCCCGCCGAGGATCTCGGCCACGACGATCCGGCGCGCTGGAGCGCCGTGCGCATCGCCACCAAGTATCCCGAGATCACGCGCCGCCACTTCGCCGGCCGCGGCGTCCAGGCGGAATGCATCAAGCTCAACGGCGCGATGGAGCTCGCGCCCGGCATGGGCCTGTCCCGACGCATCGTCGATCTCGTGGCCACCGGCCAGACGCTGCGCGAGAACGGCCTGGTCGAGATCGAGCACATCGCCGACGTGACGTCGCGTCTCATCGTCAACCGCGTCGCGCTCAAGACGCGCAACGCCGAGATCGGTCCCTGGATCGAGCGCTTCCGCGAGGCCGCCCGTGCCGCTTAGGCTCGACAGCGCGGCGCGCGGCTTCGCCAAGGATTTCGCCGCGCTGCTCGACCTGAAGCGCGAGCTGGCGGCCGACGTCGATGCGGCAGTCGCGGCGATCCTCGACGACGTGAAGGCGCGCGGCGATGCCGCGGTGATCGACTGCACCCGCCGGTTCGACAAGCTCACGCTCACCGCCGCGACGCTGCGGGTGAGCGCCGCCGAGATCGCCGCCGCCAAGACGAAGTGCACGCCCGACACGCTCGAGGCGCTGAGCTTCGCGGCCGCGCGCATCGAGGCCTATCACCGGCATCAGGTGCCGCGCGACATCGACTATACCGATCCCGCCGGCGTGCGGCTCGGCGCGCGGTGGCGGCCGATCGGCGCGGTCGGCATCTACGTGCCGGGCGGCAGCGCGGCCTATCCGTCGTCGGTGCTGATGAACGCGGTGCCCGCCAAGGTCGCGGGCGTGCCGCGCGTCGCCATGGCGGTGCCGGCGCCGGAGGGCGCGCTCAATCCGCTGGTGCTCGCCGCGGCCGAGCTTGCAGGCGTGAGCGAGATTTACCGCATCGGCGGCGCCCAGGCGATCGGCGCGCTCGCCTACGGCACCGCGACCATCGTCGCGGTCGACAAGATCGTCGGCCCCGGCAACGCCTATGTCGCGGCCGCCAAGCGCCGCGTCTACGGCCAGGTTGGCATCGACATGATCGCCGGACCGTCCGAGATCCTGGTGCTGGCCGATGCCAAGAACGATCCGGCGTGGATCGCCGCCGATCTGCTGTCGCAGGCCGAGCACGACACGGCGGCGCAAGCGATCCTGATCACCGACGACGCGGGCTTCGCCGACGCCGTCGCCGCCGCTGTCGACACGACGCTCGCGACGCTGCCGCGCCGCGCCATCGCCGGCGAGAGCTGGCGGCGCTTCGGCGCGATCGTCGTGATCCAGCGCTGGGACGAGGCGGCCGATCTGGTCAATCGCCTCGCGCCCGAGCATCTTGAGATCGCCGTCGACGACGCCGTCACACTGGCGGCCGACATTCGCAACGCCGGCGCCATCTTCCTCGGCCGCCACACGCCCGAAGCGGTGGGCGATTACGTCGCCGGTCCCAACCACGTGCTGCCGACGGCGCGCAGCGCCCGCTTCTCATCGGGCCTGTCGGTGCTCGATTTCGTGAAGCGAACCTCGATCGTGCGCTGCGATGCTGCCAGCCTCAACGTCATTGGACCGGCGGCGGCTACGCTCGCCAAGGCCGAAGGGCTCGACGCGCACGCGCTGTCGATCGCCATCCGTCTCAACATGCCGCGCGGCTCGTAATTCATAATAGGGCATGGCCGACAGCCACAATCGCATCGCGCAGGTCACGCTCGACGAGCGGAGCGTCATCCGGCGCAAGGGCGACGTCGAGCACGAGCGCGCCGTCGCCATCGCCGATCTGCTCGAGCAGAACAGCTTCGCGCCGAGATCCGGCGCCGCGGGACCTTTCAACTTGCATCTCGGCATTGCTGAGGAGCGGCTGGTGCTCGACCTGCGCGACGCCGCCGACCAGCCGCTCGAGCGCGTTACGCTGCCGCTGGCGCCGTTCCGCGGCCTGGTGAAGGACTACTTCCTGGTTTGCGAGAGCTATTACAGCGCGGTCAAAACGGCCGATCCGTCGCGCATCGAGGCGATCGACATGGGCCGGCGCAGCCTGCACAACGAGGGCTCGCAGCTGCTGCGCGACAATCTCGCCGACCAGGTGGCGATCGATTTCGACACCGCGCGGCGGCTGTTCACGCTGCTCTGCGTGCTGCATATCCGATGAGCGGACGCCATTCCATAACCGTCATTCCCGCGCAAGCGAGAATCCAGGGCAAATGCACAGTCGCTTTGCTGGACCCCCGCTTTCGCGGGGGTGACGGAACAACGGCACTAACCGCGCCCGTGCCGGCCTCAAAACTCTTGACCGGGGTGGAGCGCCTAAGGATGTTTGAGCCCATCAGCCGGCAGTCAGGGACTGCCAAAAGAAGATTTGATCGAGTTCTCTGGAACGGTGACCGAGCTCCTGCCCAATGCGATGTTCAGGGTCAAGCTCGACAACGACCACGTTGTCCTGGCGCATACCTCGGGCAAGATGCGCAAGAACCGCATCCGGGTTCTCGCCGGCGATCGCGTCAACGTCGAGATGACGGCCTACGATCTGACCAAGGGCCGGATCACCTTCCGTTTCAAATAACCGCGGCGCCGGGCCGCACGTGACCAACCCTCGCTTTGTGCTGGCCTCGGCTTCGCCGCGTCGTGCCGCACTCCTCGCGCAAATCGGCCTCAGGCCCGATGCCGTCCATCCCGCCGCGCTCGATGAAACGCCGCGTGCCGACGAAACGCCGGCGACATACGCGCTGCGGCTCGCCGAAGAAAAGGCGCGCATGGTCGCTGCCAGCGAACCCGGCGCTTTCGTGCTCGCCGCCGACACGGTCGTCGCCTGCGGCCGCCGCATCCTCGGTAAGCCCGCGACCGAAGCCGACGCGCGACGCTGCCTCGCGCTGCTCTCCGGTCGGCGTCATCGCGTCCATGGCGGCATCGCCGTGGTGACGCCGGCCGACCGGCTTGCGAGCCGTCGAATCGAGACGGCGGTGCTGTTCAAGCGCCTGACGCGCGACGAGATCGAGGATTACATTGCCTCCGGCGAGTGGCGCGACAAGGCCGGCGGCTACGCCATCCAGGGCATCGCCGCACGCTTTGTGCGCGGCATCGTCGGCTCTTATTCCAACATCGTCGGCTTGCCGCTCACCGAAACGGTCGCGCTGCTCGTCGGCCAGGGCTATGCGCCCGCCGCGCGGTTCGGCCGATGAGTTAGGATGAGATCTGCATTCCCATTGTGCGTGCTTCGACAAGCTCAGCATGAGGGCATTTCTTTATGGCATTGAGAAAATCTCCTCACCCTGAGGAGCGTGGCGTCAGCCGCGCGTCTCGAAGGGCGCGAGGTGCCAATCCAGGCGGTCGAGGGCTTGGCCGGTGAAGCGCGAAGTCGCGCTCGCCGTTCACGGCGGCGAGATCTGGGCCGCGCTCACGGAAGACGACACGGTGGTCGAGTTGCGCCTGGCGCGCGGCGGCACGGCCAGCCGTGTCGGCGAGATCTGGCTCGGCCGCGTCGTTGGATTGCGGCCCGAGTTACCGGCGGCGCTCGTCGATATCGGCCTGGACCGTCCGGCTTTTCTCAGCGCGGAAGACGTCGTGCCGAAAGCGCGCTTCAAGGCGCTGCACGAGGGCGAGGCCGTCACGGTCGAGATCGCCAAGGACGCGCGCGCCGACAAGTCGGCGGGCGTGACCATGCGGCTGTCGCGCGCGCTCGAGCCGCCGGCGGGCGCCAAGCCGCCGCTGCGGCTCGATGCGCCGTTGCCGCCGGCTGCGGCGCTCGTCGCTTCGTGGCTCGATCCGGCGCCGGATGCGATCGCGGCCGATGATCGGGCAGTCTATGCCGAGCTGCGCAACGGACTGCGCGCGCGCCATCCTGCGCTTGTGGAGCGTCTCGCCTTCGCCAACGAGCCGCTCTACGAGCGCGGCGGCATCGGCGACGCGGTCGAGCAGGCCTTGGCGCCGCGTCTGGCGCTGCCCGGCGGCGGCTTCCTGCTGATCGAGCCGACCGCGCTCGGCGTCGCCATCGATATCGACAGCGGTGCGGCGAAGTCCGCCGTCGGCGTCAATCTCGAGGCGGCACGGACGATCGCGCGCCAGATTCGGCTGCGCAACCTGGCCGGGCCGATGATGGCCGGATTCGTCGGCATGAAAGGAAAGGGCGAGCGCGAACGCGTGCTGGCTGCGCTCAAAAAGGCGCTCGCGCGTCACGCGCCGGATTGCCAGGTGCTCGGCTGGACGCGGCTCGGCCACGTCGAGTTGGTGCGCAAGCGCCGGGCACCGTCGCTGGCGGAGGTGTGGGGGAAAGCCGTTTAGCTCAATTTGTCAGCAGAGCGCCGCCGCTGACGATCGCCACGACGCCGGTGCTGGTGCAGTTGTCGCCGAAATTCGATGTGCCGGAAAACTTGATCTGGTTGGCGACGAGCTGCGTGCAGCCGTTGGTCGACGTCGAACTGCCGCTATAGGTCGGATCCTCGCTCGGCATATAGATGACGCCGGTAAAGACGTTGCCGCTGCCGCCGGCGATCGTGTTGTCCTCGACCGGCGCTCTGCCGTCGACCCACATCACCATGCCGGCGAGGCTGCCGCTCGCCGGCGCGGTAAGTTGCACGGTCGAGCCGCCGTCAAGATTGATGGAGCCGATGGAGCTCGCGCTGCCGCTGCTGGTCAGAATGATCGTCACGCCATTGCCAGTCAGCGTGGCATTGCCGGCCACCTTCAGGTCGCCACTGTCGAGGATATAGGTACCAGGATTGAGCGTGACATTCGCGTTGCCGGTCAGCGTCAAGCCACCGCAATAGACGCCGGGATCGAGCGTCTGCGTCCCGGCGGCATGGAAGCTGGTCTGGTCGCAGCCCGAGAACGACGGCATCGTCCGTGAGGCATAGGGGTCCGGTGTCGCCGGCGAATTCGTTCTGATGACGGGCGATGAGACGCAGCAGCCGCTGTAATTGCCGCCGAGTGTCACCGATGATGCAATGAGCGTGCTCGACAGGGTCAGATCGTTCGCGTTGGTCGAGTTGACTGTCAAGCCGCAATTGTTGAGATCGACGGCCGTGCTGCCGGAGACGTCAACGGCGCCGCTCGCGCTGGGATCGAGGGCCAGCACACAGGCCGATGTGGTGCCTAAGTTCTTCGCCGTCGCCGAGGCGGTCACCGGGATCGCGCTCTCGTAAAGCGACATGAACGTCGTCGGCACCGAACCGGTAACGCTGACAGACATGGTATAGGCGCTGCCGCCGGTGTCGGGCGTGATCGTCGTTGTGGAAATGGTTGTCGGTGCCGGCAACGTGGCGGTGCCGGCGCTGACATAGCTCTGGCTCAAGGCAGTTGCCGTGCTCTGCGCGCCGGGACTGGAAAGCACCGATGCGCCGGCCAGCGCCGCGGCATCGACCGTGCTTTGCAATGCGGCGCGGACGTTGGCCGCGCGGCCGTAATCGACGCCGACGCCGGCCGCGATGACGAGCGGAATCATCATCACGGCGAAGAGCACGGCGACCGTACCCTCGGCGTTGCGGGCAAGATGACGGAACCAGACGATGAACATCGGGCGTTTGACTCGGCGAACTCTCCGGACTGGCCGCTCGCCAATGCGGCCCGACATCAAGCATCCGTTAAATCTGGTTGCTGGCGAGTTAAGGGACGATGAGATGGATCGGCGCCGGCTTTCACTGGTGGGGAGCGGGCGCAGGACTTGGTTACCAGCCGTTAGCCATAAGGGCTCACGTGCGCGTTGGCGTCGGGCGCGCGCGGCTCGTCAGTTGGTCAGGGTAACGCTGGTCGTGCTCGTGCCGTTGCCGTTGCCCGATCCGCCGGAGCAGGAAAACGCATATTGCATGTCGTTGCCGTAATTGTAGGAATCGAAACTGCCGCCCATGTCGTTCCAATTGTATTGGTAGCTGTTGCCGCCGAGTTGCGAGCAGCTCGGCGCGGCATTGGTCGTCTCCTTCGACACTTTTGGTCCGCGGCCGCAGCCGTCGCAGACGCCGTTCATGTTGCCGTTGTTGTCGTAGGTGTTGATGTTCTCGTTCTTGCCATTGGCGGTAAAGCACTTGCCCTGCGGTGCATTCGGATATGTCCACACGCCATTTTTTTGGGTGCCCTTTTCGACCACCAGGGCGCAATCCTGGGTCGTCTCGTAGGTCGCGTGCGTGCCGGTATTCGCGCCGCCGGGAGCGATGTTGTAGCTCGCGCTCGGCGTCGAGAGGCTCGAATAGAGCCATTGCGTGTCGCCGGGCTGCGCGCCGTACATGTTGTTGCCGTAGTTGCAGCCACCCAACGAGGGGTCTCGCGCGCCGGTGACGTTCTGGATAGCGAAGCCGATCTGCGCGCTCGCGGCGACGCTGAAGCTCGCGGTTGTCGTCGGGCTCGCCGTGTTGTTGGACCACAGCAGGTTCATGGCCGAAGCGTCCGGCACGCCGCCGTTGGCGGGCACGACGTACCAATAGATCTCGTTGGTGTCGCAGGCGTAACTCACGAAGGAGCCCATATCGAACGTCGCGTTGACAACCGGGTTTGTCGCCGTCGCCGAGGCCGTGACTGTGACCGACTTCTGGTAAAACGACATGAATGTCGTCGGCACCGAAACCGTGACGCTTGCATACATCGTATAGGCGACGTTGTTGCCGCTGCCGGTCGTGCCGGGCGTGACTGTGGTCGATGTGACGGTTACGTTTGATGGCAGCGTGGCGGTGCCCTTGGTGACATAGCTTTGTGCTAGGTCCTTCGCGGTGTTCTTGGCGGAAGGCGCGGTGTAGGCGCTGGCGCCGGAGAGCGCCGCGGCATCGACCGCGCTTTGCAGCGTGCTGCGGATTTCGACGGCATGGCCGTAATCGACGCCCGCGCCGACCGCGACGGCGAGCGGGATCAACATCAGGCCGAACATAACCGCGACGTTGCCGCGGGTATCGCGCGCAAGGCGGCGGAAACGTGTCGAGATCATTTTAAGCATGGCCTAGCTGTGGGTGATCGTGCCGACGTTGTAGGGTCGCTGATAGGCGGTCTGGGTCAGCGTGTAGCTCGAGCTCAAAGCGTAGCTGACCGGCGAGGTATAGGCATAGGTCGCCTGGACGATGACGACGCTGTCGTTGGTGTTGGGCACCAGGCTCGTCGCCAGCGTCGTGGCATTCGCGATCGCGGTCGCTGAGTTGCAGGTCGTGTCGTTCCAGTCGACGACGACGCCCCCACTGGTGTTGGTGACCTCCGCGACCGCGATCTTCAGCGACGTGCCGGCGAGCGGCGTCATCGAAAGCTGCCCGCCGTTGCAGAAATTCGTCATCATGGTCGAGGTCATGTTCGATTGCTGCGCGATCATGTCGGCGACGGATTGCGCCGCGTTCATCAGCCGCATGTCGGCGGCGACGACGCGCGTCACCTCGAACAGCCCCATGAACAGCGTGATCATCATCGGCACGATCAGCGCGAACTCGATCAGGGCGGCGCCGCCCTGATGCGCGACGAGACGGTGCAGGCGGCGCAGCATCAATAGGGCTCGTTCTGGAAGGCGACGGTCACGATCAGCAAATCGGAGTTGCCGAGGAATTGCGTCGTCCACGGGATGAGGGTCGGCCGTTTATAGGCGATCTGGGCCAGCATGTCGGAGGCTGAGCTGCCCGCCGTATAGGTGTTTGGCAGCGTGCTGGTCTGGGCGGTGAGCGAGCTGAAGCTGTTGGCCGACGCGACGTAGTATTGCAGGTTGGTCGAGCACGCGGGGATGAGGACGGTGCCGACTTCCTTGCAGACCGCGCTGACGAATGTGCTGCTGCTGCTCGCCTGGTTGGTGCGGATGAGGCGCGCCGCGTCGCGCAACGCGTTGTCCATCACCGACTGCGTGAACAGCACCAGGCCGAGCTCGATCGTCATGACGACGAGCAGCAGGAAGATCGAGCCGACGACGGCGAATTCGATCGCAGCGGCTGCGCGCGTGTCGCGCGCGAGCCGGCGCCAATGCCCGATGCGCCGGGCCAAACCTTGCAAATGGCCGTGCTTGTCCATGGCCGGTGCCGATGTGCTGCCGATGGTTTAAATCTTATTGCGCCGCGCTTAATGAGACGTGAACCGGCGCGGAATTGGCGAAAAGGCCGTGGATCGTCCCCGAAACGGCGCTCCGCCGCGGGTGTGCGGACCCTTCGACATTCGCGGCCGGCGGCTTTAAATTTTAGCCATGGACGATGCACCGCTTGCGAAACCGGCCCGGCCGTGCCCCATCTGCGGCAAGCCGGCCGGCGCGAAATATCGGCCGTTCTGCTCGGAACGATGCGCGATGGTCGATCTCGGTCGCTGGTTCACTGGCAGCTATCGCGTCCCGACGGATGAGAAGGTGGAGGACGCGGCACCCGACGCGCGCGCCGGCGACGCGGACGAGGCGGACAATGATCGCTGAACCGCCGGCCACGACCAGCGCTGCTGCGGTGCGGACCGTCCGGACGGCCTCGCGGATTGGCGGGCCGGCTGGACACATGCGGCCATTTCTGCGATAAGCGCGCCGCTCGATGGGAGCGCCCAGGTAGCTCAGTTGGTAGAGCACGTGACTGAAAATCACGGTGTCGGTGGTTCGATTCCGCCCCTGGGCACCATCGCCCCCTGCACATAGAATCACATAACTGAACATAGTGTCAGTTATTTCAAAGGCTTAAGTTGGTTTTCCCGACCCATTTTCGCTCCTCCCGGAACGTGACAAAACCCGAAAATGCGGGTAGATTTGCGGGTACATTTTGGCCGATCGAGGGCGTACCCGCATGTCGCTCAGTCAGTTCGCGATCCTCAAAGCCCGCGCCAAAGAGAAGCCGTACAAGCTCTCCGACGGAGGAGGGCTGCACCTTCTCGTGCAGCCGGGCGGCAGCAAGCTCTGGCGGTTCCGGTATCGCTTCGCCGGCCGCGAGAACATGCTGGCATTCGGCGCGTTTCCGGCGACCTCCTTGGCCGCGGCACGATCGAAGCGAGAGGAAGCCCGCAAGCTCCTGGCGGATGGCGCTGACCCCGCGGTCAAACGAAAGCTGGACAAGATCGCCGCCGCGACCGCGGCTCAGAACACCTTCGGGGCTGTAGCGGCCGAGTGCCTGGCGAACATGGAGGCTACCGGTGCCGCCAGAAGCACGATCAGCAAAAATCGCTGGATGCTCAATGACTTAGCTGCCCCCTTGGCGAACCGCCCGATAGCCGAGATTGTGCCGGCGGAGATCCTGGCCGTGCTCAAGCGCATTGAAAAGAGCGGACGGCGAGAAACCGCTCGTCGGCTCCGGGGCGTCATGGGGAGCGTGTTCCGCCATGCGATCGTGACGCTCCGCGCCACGCATGATCCCACCGTTCCCCTGCGCGGTGCGCTGCTGAGGCCGAACGTCCAGCACCGGGCGGCCATCACCGACGAAAAGCAGCTTGGCAGCCTTATGCGATCCATAGACGAATACGACGGCTGGCCGACCGTTAGGGCCGCGCTGCAACTTCTGGCGCTGACCATGACCCGTCCGGGAGACGTGCGGGGGATGCGCCGGTTGGAGATCAATTTCGAGAAAGCCGTGTGGCGCATTCCGGCGGAGCGGATGAAGATGCGCCGGCCCCACGACGTGCCGCTCTCGAAACAGGCTTTAAAAATTCTCAGGGACATCTGGACGCTTTCCGATGATGGAGAGCTTGTGCTTCCTTCAATTCGGTCGGGGGAAAAGCCGCTTTCCGACAATGCCATGAACTCGGCGCTTCGGAGGATGGGCTACACGAAGGAGGAAGTGACCGCACACGGCTTCCGATCCACAGCGAGCACCATCCTCAACGAACGCGGCTTCAATTCTGACGTGATCGAGGCAGCTCTTGCTCATCAAGACGAGAACAACATCCGCCGCGCCTACAATAGGGCTACTTATTGGCCGGAGAGGGTGAAGCTCTTACAGGCGTGGGCGGATATGCTCGACGAATTCCGGAGGCTTTCTATCGGAAAGCCTCTCGCTGCCTGAGAAGGGCTTAGCTTAAGGGTGATCGCTCAAGGAGCTAGAGCGGAACTGATGCTCTTTATCAGTCGCCGTTTTGTTTCGCTTGTGGCGATGCCGGCATATAGAGCTCGTCGATTTTTGCCGCGGCGGCGCGCAGTGAGTTGTCGAAGGGGTCTCCGGGCTCCTTGGAGAAGGTGACCCCCGCCTTGAGAGTGAACGTCTGGCCCGCGATCAGGACGTCCATCTTGACGAATGCCGCTCCCCCGCCTGGGTATACCCGTGCATCCTCACCCGTCGCCTCGCGCAGCGAGACTGTCGCGGTTACCTGCTGGCAGGAGGGAGTCGTTGCGATTCCTTGCTGGAGAAGGGCCTTTCTCAGGAGCACCTTCGTATTTTCGGTGTTCTTGAAATTACCCCCTGGAAATCCTGCGGCTTCCTCGACGTTCACGCAGGGGGATTGCCCTTGCAACATGTGCGGTTGCGGCTCTTCGCCCGCGTACCAGGCGCTGGCCTTGCCACTCGCAGTCAAGGGACCGGCTTCCATCGCGAGAGGAACGGCGCCGAATCCCCCACAGCCCTGCAGAAGCACGGCAGCGGAAACAGCGAAAAGAACTTGAGAAAGGACCTTCACGGTCGCCTCATTATTTCTGGATGAAGAGAGAGGCTATCTTCACCTCGACAGGACCCAGAAGGGCGCTTCGCCAGTCGGGAGTCCCGTACGGCACATAGGCTACGATGC
>Ga0307374_10003254_pt1 | contig 27913 bp, 33 predicted proteins | sample OX3MG_FD_202532 | JGI IMG/M metagenome (GOLD analysis project Ga0307374, IMG submission 202532) | Soil microbial communities from Risofladan, Vaasa, Finland - OX-3 | ecosystem: Environmental > Terrestrial > Soil > Coastal area > Acid sulfate soil | place: Finland: Risofladan, Vaasa | collected... | reverse complement strand
ACGTCCGGGCTCACGAGCAGACCCCAGAACTCGTCGTCATCAGCAGTGTTGGCTATGACCGTCAGGTCACCCTCGGCCAGCATCGACTGGAAGCCCGATGCCAGAATGGCGCCACCCGTGCCGCCGGCGAGCACGACCACCTTCATCGGAACAGGTCTTCCGCAGCCGGCCGGATGAGCTCGCGCCCGCTGCCACTTCCCTCCAGCTCCATGCCGCGGACGATGACAACCGGTGTCCGGCGCGTCTTTCCCATTACCAGGCCCGCGGCCGCCGCCACCTCATCGGCGACAGCGAGCACCGTGGCATGCAGCTCCCTTCCGACATCGTCTTTCCGTCCACGCATATCGATAAGGGCGGGCATTCCGGCAACGCCAAGAGCCACATTCAGGATGCCGAGCCGCCATGGGCGGCCGAAGGTATCGGACACGATGACCGCAGCCGTTGCGCCCGTGATCTCGCGGAGCCGGTCTCGAATACGCGCAGCGCTTGCGTCAGGATCGAGAGGAAGGAGAGTCACGACCTCGGAACCAGGAATGTTCGATTGATCGACTCCACTGTTCGCGCACACGTAACCGTGACGCGTCTGGGTGATCAGGACGCGCTCAGTTCGCAGAACCCGGACGCTCTCATCGAGGACCACCTGTACGAAGCGCGGGTCTGGCTCCGCCACCAGCCGAGGAGCGAGTCGGAGCGCTTCGTCGCTCGCGGTGACAGCGGCCAGGTCGCGCGTACAGCCCTCCGCCTTGGACACCACCTTCTGCGCCACAACCACGATGTCGCCAGTTTCGAGTCTGATCCGCGAGCCGATGAGCTGCGCGAGATCGTCGCCAGCCGCGACCTCCGGAAGGCCGTCAACGGCAAGAAGCTCCAATCGCCTCAATCGTGGCGCCGCCGGGCACGCTCGAGATCTTCGGGCTCGTCGAGGTCCAGTGCTATCGCCTCCGATTTGTGGACCGCAAAGTTGACGCCTTTCGTTTCCGCCTCTTGCCGGAACGCGGTGAGCGAGTCCTCGCCGAAATGGAGCGATATCGCATCCGGTGGGCTGATGTACAGCGCATTGGTGCCTCCCCGTCCAATCGCCGGCGCGGCCACCACGGCGGGCGGCGCAAGGCGGCCGGCGACGTCGAGCATCTCCCTCACCGACTTCAGCGTCACGCGCGGCAGATCGCTGGACAGGATGAGCACAGCGCGGGCCCTGCTCTTGAGCGCACGGGCGATTCCCAGCTTCGCGGCCACGTTCTGGCCCTGCTGCCTTCTTTCGATCACGGCCTCCGCGCCCAGGCGCCGCGCGAGGTCTTTTACCTCGGCGCTCCCGCCGACGACGAGCCGATGATCGCCCGCGACCGCGGCTCTAATCGCCCGCTCGGCATTACGAAGAGCGAGAGCCCGGCGCGCCTTGGGGTCGAGCACGTCGCCGAGCCGCTGCTTGGCCTGGTCGAGATCCTTGACCAGGACGATGACCCAAGCGCCGCCGGCGTCTGTTGGGTTTGCGCGGCTCTGCGTCAGCCCCATCGAGCGCGAATCCGAGGCAGGATCTGAGAACCGTAAAGCTCGAGGAATCGCGCCTGATCGTTGCCTGGCGCATGAAACACGAGGTGGTTGAACCCTAGCTCGAGGTAGGGGCGAAGCTGCTCCAGGTGCTCGTCCGGATCGTTCGAGACGAGCCAGCGGCGGTGCGCGACGTTCTCCACGTCGTGTGACAGCCGCTCCATCTCGCGTGGATCGTCGATGCCGGCCTTGGCATCGGCGGGAAGCGCCAGGGCGGCCCAGATCTTGGTGTCCTCCATGGCCCGATCGCGATCGGTGTCGTACGAAACCTTGACCTCGATCATCTTGTCGAGGTCGGCCGGGTCGCGGCCTGATTCCTTAGCGCCGTCCGCAAACGAGGGCAACAGCTGCTCGGAGTAAAGCTCCATGCCCTTGCCGGAGGTGCAGATCAAGCCATCGCCGGCCCGGCCCGCGAACTTGGCCACCTGCGGCCCGCCTGCGCCAACATAAATCGGGATTGGCTGGTCCGGCTTGTCATAGATCGTCGCGTTGCGCGTGTGGTAATACTCGCCGTCGAAGGTCACGAGCTCGCCGGTCCACAGCTGCTTGATGAGACGCACCGCCTCGCGGAGCCGCGCGAATCGTTCCTTGTTGTCGGGCCACTGGATGCCGAGGGCTCCCTCGTTGAGGTGCTCGCCGGTGCCGACGCCAAGAATCATCCGCTCCGGATAGAGGGAGCCCAGCGTTCCGAATGCCTGTGCAACGACGGCCGGGTGGTAGCGAAAGGTGGGCGTCACGACCGATGTTCCAAGCGCGACGCGCTTGGTTCTCTCGCCAGTCGCCGCGAGCCACGCAAACGCGAAGGGCGCGTGACCATCTGAGTGCCGCCACGGCTGGAAGTGATCGCTGACGAACACGCTGTCGAAGCCACGCTCTTCGGCTGCGACGGCGAAATCGAGCAGGGGGCGCGGCCCGAACTGTTCGGCCGATGCTTTGTATCCGAGCCTGAGCATCTTGGTCAACCCCTCAGCGCCTGTAGTAACGCTTCCAGCTGAAGCCGATGCCGCCCGCTGCCGCAGCGATCACGACGACGACGAGCGCGATCAGCGAGTGGCTGTCGAAGTTCGCAATCCCGCTAACCAGGAGTAGGGCAAGCGCGGCGACCGCAAGCAACATCATGGCCACCAGCGTGACGGCGCGGTGGAGCTTCATCGCCACACCAGCTTACCGGCCGTTGGCGTTACGGTCGGTGTGTGGGAGCCGACGATCCGCAAATCGTTTACCTCAATTCGGTGGCTTCCACCCAGGATGTGGCCCGCGCGTTGCCCATCGGGGCGGTGGTCGTCGCCAACCACCAGACCGCGGGCCGCGGTCGGCTCGAGCACCGATGGGAGGCGCCACCCGGCACGGCGCTGTTGGTTTCCTTCGTCTTGCCGCCGAACCCTCTGCTGAGCCTCGCGGCGGGGGTTGCCGCAGCCGAGGCCTGCGAGCAAGGCGTGCGGCTGAAGTGGCCCAACGACCTGCTTCTCGACGGTCGCAAGGTTGGCGGCATCCTGGTGGAGGCGACGCCCGCAAAGGCCGTCTGCGGGATCGGCGTCAACCTCGCCTGGGCCCCGGAGGACGGCGCGAGCCTGAATCAGCCTCGGGACGAGCTGCTGGGGCGGCTGCGCCCTGCCATCGAGAGGTGGAGCTCGGCCGCTCCGGACGTGGTGCTGAAGCGTTGGCGTGAGCTGTCGGACACGATCGGCAGGAGGGTGCGCGTTCAGCTGCCCGATCGCGCGTTCGAAGGCGTCGCCGCGGACATCAACGGGCGCGGCGAGTTGATCGTCGACGGCGCGGTGGTCAGCGCCGGCAGCGTCACGCACTTACCTGACTAAGAATTTCCGGCAGCACCTCCCCCGCGCGGCCGTGAACGACAACGTCGGCAACCGAGTCCAACGGCGTCGGCTCGGTGTTGACGATGATCAGCCTCGCGCCTGAGCGGACTGCCGCCAGCGGAATGTCCGCTGCAGGGCGAACCACCAGCGAGGACCCGACGACCAGCATCACGTCGGCGCTCTGAGCCAGCGCCAGCGCCTCATGCATCGCGGCCAAAGGCATCGGCTCGCCAAACAGCACAACTGTCGGTTTGAGGTGCGTGCCACCGCACGATTTGCACAGCGGCGGCATCTGGACGGCCAGCCGCGCCTGGACGACGGCTCGTGACTCTCGAATCCCGCAGTCGAGGCACTCCACAGTGCGACTGGACCCATGAACCTCGATCACACGACGGCTGCCGGAGGCCTGGTGCAGGCCGTCCGTGTTCTGCGTCACGATCGCCACCAGATTGCCAGAGGCCTCGAGCGTCGCCAGCGCACTGTGGCCGGGGTTGGGTCGAGCGGCGAGGGCGATCCCTCCTCGCTCCTTCGACACCATCCAGTAGGCGCTCGGATCCTGCATGAAGGATTCGATCGAGCTGACCTTCACCGGGTCGTACTTCGTCCACAGCCCGCCGGCTCCGCGAAAGGTCGGGATGCCGCTTTCCGCGGATATACCGGCGCCGGTAAAGGCCACCCCCTTGCGAGCAGCCGTGAGGAGCTCGGCGGCGCGCTGGACAGTCATGCCTCTGCTTTTTCAGCCGCGGCGAACACCGCTTGCTGCGCGTACCGATTCCTGTGCGTCTCAGAGGACTCGAGGGCTGCTTCGGTCGGGATCTGCACCCACCGCGCTCCCTGGTTCTCTCGGATGGCGCTCACCCTCATGACCCTGAATTTCTCAGCCGACTTGCCCTTGAGCTGAAGGCCCGGCGGCTCGTCAACTGCTAGGTACTCGGCGCAGGCCTCATAGGTGGGCCAGCCGGCAAGGATGTCGAAGGCCGGGGCCGCGCTGCAGAAGCGCGCCGCAGTGTTGACGGTGTCGCCGAGCGCGGTGTACTGAAGTCGATCCTTGCTTCCCATGTTTCCCACCACCGCGGGGCCGGTGTTGATCCCGATGCCCCAGCTTACGGGCGGCAGGCCTTGCTCGACGAGCTTCGCATGCGGGGCGGGAGCCTGGGCGATCAGGTCATATGCGCACCGCAGCGCCAACAACGCGTGATCCGATTGCCTGATAGGAGCACTCCACAACGCCACCACCTCGTCGCCGACATCCTTGTCGATGGTCCCGTCCCACTTGAGGGTGAGGCCGCTGATGTCATCCAGATCGTGCTGGATGCCGACAGAACATCCTGGGCGGCCATCGCCTCGGACATCGCGCTCAAGCCTGTCCATGTCCACGCACAGCAAGGTGAGGTCGCGACGTTCGCCCCGAGAGATGGTGTCCTCCGGGGAATGAGTCGCGGCCAGCTGCCTGACAAGGCGAGGGTCGACGTAATGCCCGAAGATCCGCTCGACCTTCCGCCGCTCGCGATCCTAAGGTACCGACCGCCTTCATGGACTTCTGGTCGAGCGCGATGAACGTGACGCTCTGATCAGGCTCGGCGCCGAGAGAGCTGGTGCTGAGCCGCGAAGAAAGGCTCGTTCATCACTCGGCTCGCGCTGAGGATCAACACGAGCGTACCGGCGAGAAGTCCCGCCAGCCCGAAGCGCCAAACCAGGCGCCGGTCGCCCACCCGCTCGCGGACCATGCGCCGGTATGTTAGCCGCGTGCGGCTGGGGGTCCCGGATTCGCGGCGAACCCTGGCCATCTATGTCGCGGCGGGTGCTTCCTTCGCGGCTCTGTCTGCGCGCGGCCTCACCGTCCCGCTCTACGCGCATCAGCTGGGGGCCGATCGCTTTCAGGTTGGCGCCCTGTTCTCGGTCGCGACCCTGGCCGCCGCCCTTTTGTCGATGCCGGCCGGCGTGCTCATCGATCGCTTTGGCACGAGGACTCTGCTGATCATTTCGTTGATCATCGCGACCGGCTCTCAGCTGGCCATGGCCGAGGCCACGACGGTGGCGCCTTTGTTCGTTTGGCAGATCGTGGGCGGCCTCGGAGCCGGCGCCCAGCAGGCGGCGCTGTTCAGCGCAGTCACGGGCCTGGTGCCGAGCGGTCGGCTCGGGCGGGCGATGGGGTGGCTTACCTTCTCGATGCAAGCCGGCTTCTTCATAGGGCCCTCCATCGCCGGCCTGTTGCTCCAGTGGCTTGACCTGCGCACCGACATCGCTGTGACCACTGCGGTTCTGTTGTTCGCGATCCCCGGCTCGATAGCGGCGAGCACCGCGCCCCAATCAAGCGCGAGGCTCGCCTTGATGAAACCTCTTCGCGCTTTGATTTCGCAGCGCGCGTTCGGCCCGGTCGCCATCGGCCTGGTGGCGGCGACTCTCGCGTACGGAACTGTTAGCGCATTCCTGCCGATCTTTGGCCGGGAGACCCTGGGCTTGCAAAACTCCCAGGTCGGCCTAATGCTGGCGATTCAAGCCGTCGCCAATGGCCTCGCGCGCATCCCCGGCGGCCGGCTGGTCGACAGGTCGAAGCATCGCTGGCCGATTGTGTTCGTCGGCGTGATGGCGTGGTCGGTGGCGGCCATGGTGCTCGGCCACCTCAGCGGATTCTGGGCGCCGGTTGCTCTGCTCATCGTCGCGACACCGTTCATGGCCACCGTCTATGTGGCAATCGGAACTGTCTTCGGCGACCTTTCATCGGGATCCACCCGCGGAGTGACCATGGGGGCATACGGGACGGTGTTGTTCCTTGGTTTGTCCGCCGGTCCTTTGGCGTTCGGGCCGATCATCCAGGCCTACGGTTACGCCGCCGGGTTTACCGCTTGCGCGGGGGTCGCGATCGTGCTGGCGCTGGTGATGGCTGCCTTTCACGCGGAGCCGCTAAGGCCGCGCTCGGAGATCCCTCTGCCTCCGCCTGCACCGGGGACTTAGCAGCTCGATAGTCATCGAGAACCTTTTGATGGCTCGGGAAAGCGATCGGAGGCAGCGAGTCGAGGGCGAACCTGCCGAGCTCGAGCATCTCCAGCCCGGGACTCGGGCGGCTCCCATCCGCAAGCCGCGCCTCATACGCGATCCCGATCATGCTGGGAGCTGTGCGTTTGGCGATGTGATAAACGCCGATCAGGCGGGACATCTCCACCGGCGCGCAGATCTCCTCCACGCACTCGCGAGCGGCTGCGTCCCACGGATCCTCATCGTCGTTGACGAATCCACCTGGTAGGCACCACTGACCGCGACCGGGCTCGATCGCACGGCGGCCCAACAGGATGCCGCCATCCACCTCGACCACCACCGCGGTCGTGACCTTTGGGTCATGCCACAGCACGAAGTCGTCGTTCGGGCAGCCCTCCACTTCCCTGCCTTCGACTACGCGCGCAACGAGCTCGGCGCCACAGTTGACGCAGTAGTGGGTCACTCAACCAACTCTAGTCACCGATGGAGAACCGCGGAGAAAGCGGTTAGACGTGCTCTTTGCCAGCCGCCACTTTCATATCCGCGACGCGGACCTGGTTGCGTCCGCCCTGCTTGGCCGCATACAGGGCCTGGTCCGCGTGCTCCATCAGGGTGGTGAACAACGCGGGCTCGGCTGTCGCTGCGACGCCGATGCTGATCGTCAGCTTCTGATCGCCGGGGAAAGTTGCCGCGGCCACCTTGGCCCGGATGCGCTCTGCCAGCGTGCGAGCCCCCTGCTCCGTCGTCTCATGGAGGATGATGCCGAACTCCTCGCCGCCGTAGCGCGCGCAAACGTCCGATTCCCGGGCACCGGAGGTGAGGATCCTGGCCAGCTCGTGCAGGACGGCGTCGCCCTGCAAGTGCCCATACGTGTCGTTGACCAGCTTGAAGTGGTCGATGTCGATCATCAAGAACGCGATGCTCTTGTGGTAGCGCCGCGCCCGGTGCATCTCCTGCAGGTAGCTCTGGGCCAGAGCCCGCCGATTGGGTAGCTTCGTCAACTCGTCAGTGAGGGCATTCTCCTCCTGGGCTTGGAACAGCTGAGCGTGGCGGATGGCGATCGCGCCTTGCGAGGCGACCCCATTTAGAAGGTCGGCCTGGTCGTCGGTCAGCTCTCGCCACGCGTTGAGGTAGAGCTCCATCGCCCCCATGAGCTGGCCCGATCGCTGCATGGGAACGACCAGCACGTGGTGCGGGTGACCCCCTGCCTCGAGGCCTGGCGAAGCCTCGTCGGCGAGCTTGAGCACCTGGGGGCGCATGGCGGTCAGCGCAGTGCGCAGCGGCTCCTCCTCTAGATGGCGCACCGCCCCTTTAGCGCGCGTCGCAAGGTTGTATTCGGCTTCCCTGCGCATCTCGTTGGTGCCCGGTGCCATCAGGTACATGGCGCCGGCGACCGCGCCCATGATCCGCCCGGCGTGAGTGAGGGCGACGTTCAGCACTTCCTCGAGCGCCAGCGAGGAGTTGACGGCCGAGGCGATCGCCAGCAAAAGGCCGGCTCGATCTCGGGCGCCGCTCTCGTCGGCGAGGGCGGCCTGAAGCTGGCTGGTCGCCCTGCGAAGACGCATCAAAGACACAGTCAGCAGGACGAACGCGACGACAAGCAGGATTGAGGTCACGAGCAGAACGCTCGCTATATCGGGCACAGAGCCTCCCTTTTTGAGTTGCCATAGGTTAACGCCCGTGACCGCAGGGTTGTTCGGGCTATACTCGGCCGGACCTGGAGCCGATCTCTTTCGACGACCTCCCCCTCGGCGGCGAGTGGACGACCCGGCGGCGCACCATCTCCGAATCTGAGATCGCGCTGTTCGCCGCCGTCGCCGGCGACTTTTCCCCGCTCACGATCGACGCCACCCATCGAAATGGCCGGGTGGCGCCGCCTGCCCTCCTCGTGGCGATGGCCGTCGGCCTGGGCTCGATGGACATGCCGGTGCCCGCCATCGCCGAGTGGGAGTGGCTCAACTGGAAGTTCGCGCGGTCGGTTCGCGCCGGGGACACGATTTACGCCCGCTGGACGCTCACCCAAAAGCGCGCACCAGTTGGCGGATCGCCGACGGCGATCGTGGTCTGGCGCGTGGACGTGCATACGGCCGCCGGCGCCCTTTGCGCCGAAGGCGAAGTCGGGGCCAGCGTCTTGAGGAGGGCCGAGACGAACGCCTCGATCCGCACCGAGGGGCCAGTTGCAGCAGCCGGCACGCCGGCCTCTACAGCCTCGGCGACGGCTCCCCGCCGCAGCCGGAGGCGCCGCCGCCCTGCCAACGGAGATGGCGCCAAGAGCCCGGTGGAGCCCAAAGCGGTGGTAGCGGCCGAAGCGGCACCCGCCTTACCGGCCGTCCCGGCGACCGAGCGTGCGCCCGGAGGCCCAAGACGTCGGCGGCGTCGCCGGTCGCCAGGCGCAGCGCAGGCGAGGAATGGCGACGGGGCGGCCAGCAGCGCTGCGGCTGAGGCGCCGCCTCCAAAGGCGGCGGCTCCCGCGGCTACTGCGTCCCCGGCGTTGGCGTCCGGAGGCGCCAGCTCTGCGAACCCGCTGACGCGCGCGATCCGGCGCCTGCGGCGGCCCTAGACCCCGGACGCAAGCTCAAGCTGGGACTTCCAGCGCCTCCAGGTACTCGATCACTCGGCGGGTCAGCTGGCTTGGTGTGGACGCGCCGCTCGTGACTCCAACCTTCTTGGCGCCCTTGAACCAGGCGAGGTCCAGGTCCTCGAGGTTGTCGACGAGGTAAGCGGGCTTGTGGCCGAGCTTCTTGACAACCTCGACCAGCCGCAACGAGTTCGAGGAGCGTGGGCTGCCGACGACGATCACCAGGTCCACCAGTGGCGCAGCCTCGACCGCCGCCTCCTGCCGCTCCTGCGTTGCACGGCAGATCTCGTTGTGCACCTCGGCGTTCGGATAGCGGGCCCGGACCCGGCCAATGAGGTCCTCGGTGTCCCACACGGAAAGGGTTGTCTGGCAGGTGACGGCGATGCGGCCCCCTTTCAGCTCGAGGGCGTCGATGTCCTCGGGGTCCTGCACGAGGTGCACCTTCCCCGGAGCCTCCCCGATCACGCCCTCCGGCTCGGGGTGCCCCTTGCGGCCGATGTAGACGACCTCGTAGCCCTTGCGGGCGAGGTCGGCCACCAGCTCGTGGGTGCGGACGACGTCCGAGCAGGTCGCGTCGATCGGGTTCAGGCCGAGCTCAACCGCCCGCTGCTTGACCTGGGGCGAGACGCCGTGGGCGGTGAAGATCACGGTGCCGCCCTTGATCTGACTGAGGCCGGCCAACCGGTCGTTCTGGTCCACGAGCTCGACCCCTTGCTTCTGCAGGTCGTCAGTGGCGTGGGTGTTGTGGACCAGCATCCCGAGCATGTGCACGGGCCCCAGGGTCTCCTCGCGCACGCGCTTGGCGATGCGAAAGGCGTCCACGACGCCGTGGCAGTACCCGCGCGGGGTGATCTTCAGGACTTCCATCTGAAATCGAGTTTACGCGGGGCGGTCAGGCCGGCTTACTTGTCGGGCACACCCACGAAGAGGTCGTTCTCCGGCAGCTTTGAGCCCGGCTTGCCCCGCGCCAGCCGGTAGTACTCGGTGCCGAAAGCCAGTCGGTAGATCTGGTCCGCCATCGTGGTGAACCACGAGTTGGGATCGTTTTGCGTCACATGTGCCGCGAACGCTTCGCGCTTGCGGTCGACGTAGTCGCTGACGTCGACCTGAGTCGTGATCAGCTCGTCCGGCGTCCCGGGAATCGTCATGTTGGTCCGCTGCTCCTCGTTCTGCACGTCCTCGGGCAGTGCCGCCATGAACTGCTGCATGAGGGTCCGCGGAATCCCCGTGTAGTACAGCTTGCTGGGCCGCCAACCCTCCTTCTCGAGGAGGTCGAGCGCTGCGTTGGTGACGTGATGCGCCTTGACGTGGTCAGGGTGTCCATAGGTTCCATCGGCGTCGTACGTCACGACGACGTCCGGCCGCTCCTCGCGCAGGATCGCCACCAGGCGCGCCGCTGCTTCCGGCAATGGCGCCTGATGAAACGACCCGGGATTCTCGTTGTCAGCGGTGCCGACCATGCCTGAGTCTCGATAGTTCAGGAACTCCCCGCGGTTGACGCCGAGGATTCGCGCGGCGTTCTCCAGCTCCTTGGCACGGACCTCGCCCAGGTGAGGTCGCGTCGTCGCGTCGTCCATGTTGTAGATCTCGCCCACCTCGCCACGGGTGGCGGTGACCAGCACGACCCGGTGGCCGTCTGCCCTCGCCTTCAGCATCACACCGCCAGTCGATATCGCCTCGTCGTCCGGGTGCGCGTGAACCAGCAGCAAAGTACCCATTACTTGATCAACAGGTCCGCCAGCTGTTGGATTCCACCGTGGCCGGGCCCGGGGACCGTCCGGCCGGCCGCAGCGATCACTTCGGGCTCGGATCCCTCTACCGCCACACCCAGGCCCGCCCAGGCGAGCATCGTGAGGTCGTTTCGGCCATCCCCAACTGCAACCGTCTGCTCCCGGGGTATTTCAAGCTGCTCGCACAAGAAGGCGATAGCCTGGGCCTTGTCGCTTTCGATGCTTGTGAACTCGAGGTAGGTGGGCATCGAGGTCGCCGCGTTCAACTTTCCCTGCCACCGGTCTCGCGCCTCGGGAAGTAGTGACTCGAGGACCTCGCTGGTGGCGACCATCACGAGCTTCGGCGTGGTCGGGCCCATCGCCTTGTCGAGGTCCCCGACCAGGTGAATCGGCATGCCCGCGTGGTCGGCATATTGGTGAGCCTCCGGACGATCCCGCTCGACCAGGAGGTCGTCGTTCGAGTAAGCCTGGATGTGAACGTCGCGCTCGCGCGCAAAGCGGATCACCTCCATCGCAAGGTCGTGCTCGACGCCGTGGTCGAGGAGCATCTCACCGTTCTGAGCCCTGATCTGCGCGCCCTGGTAGCAAATGATCGGAGTCTCCAGGCCAAGGCGCTGGACCCAGGGCACGGCACCCGGAAAAGGCCTGCCCGTGGAGGCGACGACGGTGATCCCCGCGCGCACCATGCGGCCCACCGCCTCGACATCGCGCGGATCCAGCTGCAGCGTGGCGCTCAGGATCGTCCCGTCGAGGTCGAGAGCCAGCAGCCGGTACAGCGCCGAGGCGGCTACTTCTTGACCTCTGGGTTGACCAGGTTCGGCGGCCTGCCACCCCGCGCCGCCGTCGCCATGTTTCGCGCGGCCATCGCCGACATCTCCGACCGCGTGCGCACCGTGGCGCTGGCGATGTGCGGGGCGAGCACCACGTTCGGCATGGAAATCAGGCCGGGGTGCACCGCCGGCTCGCGCTCGTAGACGTCAAGCCCGGCACCTGCGATCTTCTTCGCGGTCAACGCCTGCACGAGGGCGGCTTCGTCGACGACCGGCCCGCGCGACGTGTTGATGAGGATCGCCGATCTCTTCATCGACTCGAACTGCGGGGTGCTCAGCATGTGGTGCGTCTCTTGGGTCAGAGGCACGTGCACCGAGACGAAGTCGGATTCCGCCAGCAGCCGTCCGAGGTCGACGCGCGAGGCGCCCAGCTGCTGTTCCGCGTCGGGCGGCAGCGGATGGGGGTCGTAGTACAGCACCCGCATGTTGAATCCCTTGGCACGGTGCGCGACGCCACGGCCGATGCGCCCGATGCCGACCAGGCCCAGCGTGGCGCCGAACACGTCGGCGCCGAGCATCATGTCGATCGCCCAACCCTTGAACCGCCCCTGACGCGTGAAGTTGTCGCCCTCGACGATCCTGCGCGAGGTGGCCATCAGCAACGCGAAGGCGAAGTCGGACGTTGCGTCGTCCAGCACGCCCGGAGTGTTGGTCACCATGACCTTGTGGGCGGTTGCGGCGGGGACGTCGATGTTGTCGAAGCCGACAGCCACGTTGCTGACGATCTTCAGCCCAGGCGTTGAAAGCACTGTCTCGCGGATCGGGTCCATGAGCTGGCTCACGATCCCAATGCAGCCCTCGGCCGCCTGTCTGATGCTGGCCTCATCCAAAGGACGTCCGACTGGGTAAGGAATGACCTCCGCCGCCTCGGCGAGGATCGCCGTGCCGGGGTCGAGTATGGGATGCATGAGAAGGACGCGCGGCTTGCCACCTGTACTCATGGACTCAGTCCCAGCTCCTCGGCTATCGGCTTCAGGGCATCGCGGACGATCTCCACGTGCTCGTCGAAGGGTATACCGAGCAGCTCGGCGCCGTGGAGGAGCTCCTCGCGGTTGACGGCACGTGCGAATGCCTTGTCCTTCATCTTCTTGCGCACGCCGCTCGGCTCAACCGCGCTGATCGACTTGTCGGGCTTGACCAGGGCGCACGCGATGATGAACCCGGACATCTCGTCCACTGCGTGCAGCGTCTTGCGAATCGGGGTGTCGCGTGGAACATCCAGATAGAGGGCGTGCGAGGCGATGTCATCCAGGATGTCTTCAGGCCAGCCCTTCTCGCGAAGCATCGCGATGCCCCTCAACGGGTGGAGGTCGAGGGTCGGGCCTGTCTCGTAGTCCCAGTCGTGGATGACGCCCAGCACCGCCCACCGCTCTTCGTCCTCTCCAAACCGCCGCGCGTAGGCGCGCATCGCCATCTCGACGCTGCGCATGTGCCGCCGCAGCGTCAGCGAAGGCGTCACCGAAGCCATCAGCTCCCAAGCCTCGTCTCGGGTCGGCGTGGTCATGGCGCGTTCCACAGAAATAGCTTGTGGCGATGGTTGACCACCACGAGCCACGCGATCGAGCAGCCAAAGGCGATGCCCGCGCCCACCCCCACGACCTCCACTGCGGCCAGTGCAGCGGTTCGCGGCCCGGCCGACAACCAGATAAGGGCTCCGATGCAAAAGATGAGGACGCCACACGAGACGATGGTGGCGCCCATCGCGCGAAAGTAGATAGCTGGAGCGCGCTGGAGCTTGAGGTTGTCTCCCCGGGTGAATCCACGCCCCAGCACCCCTGGGAAGTTTCGGCCCGAGAGCAATGGCCACGCGCCACCGAGGACGCCGACCACGCCGAAAATCAGGAAGACCAGGTCGAAAAGGCTCACGCGAGTATTTCCTTCAAAGCTCCAAGCAGCCGCTCATGTTGATCGCGCGTACCGATGGTGATTCGAAACCACCCGGCGATCGGCTCACGATCGTAATGCCGGATCAGGATCTGCCGTTCGCGGAGAGCGTCGGCGACAACGGCTGCGGCGCTGCCTTGGGGCGGTTGGACGAACAAGAAGTTGGCGGCTGACGGCGCCACGTCGAAACGCAAGGCGGTCAGCTGGTCGGCCAGCCAGGCGCGCTCGGCGACGACGTGGCCGACAATCGCCTGGTGATGGTTGTCGTCCTGGATCGCTGCGACCGCAGCAACGATGGCCAGCCGGTCCACGTTGTATGAATCCTTGACCGCGTCGAGCGCTTCGATCAGCTCGGGGTCTCCAAGCGCAAACCCGATTCGCATCCCGGCCAGCGCATAAGACTTCGAGAAGGTCCGCAGGATGAGGAGGTTTCGATATCTCTTCAGCAGTCCGGTGCAGGACTCCGGCGCGAAGTCCACATATGCCTCGTCCAGGACCACAACGCCCCGCGCCGTCGCGACGACCTCCTCGACCGCTGACTCCGGCGACCAGGTGCCCGTCGGCGAGTTCGGGTTGACGACGAACTTGAGACGCGCGCGATCCTCGGCAAGCTCCTTGGACCAGCTCCAGCCCTCGCCAGAGGGATGCGGAGCCGCGATCGCTTCGTGGATCGCGCACAGGAGTTCGAATAGCGGATAGGTCGGAGTCGGATAAGCGACCTGGTCGCCCTTGCCAGCGAAGGCGCGGAAGCACATCTCGATGAGGTCGTCGCCACCGTTCCCCACGGCCACCATCGACGGCTGAAGACCGAAGCGGGTGGCGATGGCGGCGCGAGCCGGCGCCGCCGTCGGGCTGGGATAGAGCCGCAGCGAATCCCCAGCGGCAGCCTTGATCGCCCCGATAACTTTCGCCGAGGGCGGCAGTGGCGACTCGTTGGTGTTGAGCTTGACCCAGCCGTCTTCGTCTGGAGGCTGCTCGCCAGGGACGTACGGAGAGAAGCCCCGGAGGGCTTTCTTCAGGAAGCCTTGCGGCATTCGAGAAGAAAAGTTTCGATGGCGAGGCGCGGGCTGACGTTCTGCTCCAGGTAGCCCAGCGTGTCGTAGGACAGCTCGACCAGGCGCGCCCACCGGCCCTGCTCGGCCCCGCGGCTCCCTAGCATCCTGCGTCGCAGCTCGATCTGCCAGCTCGCGATCGCGAACAGCGCTGGGTCTTCATGATCACCCTCGCTCCGGCGCCACGCCATCTGGCTCCCGTCCAGCTCCGCCGCGACCTGCAGCGGCACGTCGGCAGGGGCACCGAACACCTCCTCCAACCGGCGGGTCCACTCGCGGTGGAGATGGATGACGGTGTCGTCGCCGGCGACCTTGAGCGCCCAGCCTGGTCGCCCGCGGGCAAGGTTCGCCACCACCTGGGCGCGTTCGGCATCGAGCCCTTTGCCGCGCAGCAGATTCTCGATCTCGGCGGCGGGCACCGGGTGGAAGAACACCCGCTGGCAGCGCGAGACCACTGTGGGCAGCACCACGAACGGGTTCAGGCTGGGGCTGGTCAGGACGATGACACGATGTGGGTGCGGCTCCTCCAGCGTTTTCAGCAGGACGCCCTGATCCTGGTCCCGCAGCCGGCCAACGTTGGCGACCAGAGCCACCCGGCGTCCTCCGACCGCGGGCTTCAGATTGAGAAAGGCCTGCAGGGAGAGCTCGTGAAATTCCGGGGCCTTGTCAGGCAGCAGCCGGATCTCGTTGATGGACAGAGGCTTGATCCGGTCGTCCTCCCAGTAGTCTGGGTGTCGGCGCAGCGGCGCCTCGGGTAGGAGTGCGCCCGCCAGCAAGCGGGCGGCTGTCGATTTGCCCAGGCCGGCCTCGCCAACGAAGAGGTATGCGTGCGCAAGACGCCCAGACGTGAGCTGCGAGCGCAGCTGGTCGAGAGCCTGCGCGTGGCCCACCATCGTCGCGAACGGATCCGTCACGGAGTAACTGTATTGCCCCGCTTGGGAGCCGCCGCCGCCTCGCGCTCGATCGCAAGCCGCTGGGCGCGACCCTGCAGCCACACCTCTCGGATGCGCTGGAGGGCGGTGAAGTTGGTGAGGATGGCCAGCAGGGCGATGACCCCGTAAAGGACCACGCCACCGAAGATCAGGCCGATCACCGTGACCACCACCCGCTCCGGCCGTGCGAACAGGCCCGAGTCGCAGACGAACCCGAGGCTCTGGGCCCGAGCTCGCACGTAGCTCACGAGGAACGAGCCGGCCAGCGCCGCCACCGTCCCCAGCAGGAGCCAGCGTTGGTAAGGACCTGGGGTGCCGGCGAAGTAAACGACCAGGCCGATATAGATCGCCCCCTCCGAGTATCGATCGAGGGTTGAGTCCAGGAAGGCCCCATAGGGGTACGCGCGGCCCGACGACCGAGCGAGAGCGCCGTCGAGGATGTCGAAGGTCCCCCCGACGATGAGGGCGATCCCCGCCCACCGCAGGTAGCCGAACGCAACCAGGACGGCGGCGACGAATGTGAGCGCCACCCCGATCACCGTGATCTGGTTCGGGGTGATCGGAATCCGCCCAACGGCCATCATCAGCGCCTCCGCCCGGCGGCGGACCCATGCCTCAAACCGCGTCGTGAACATTTATCTCCTCGATATGTGCGGCCGGCGCCGCCATGGGCGCGGATGCTGCATGCGCTTCCCGGGCTTCCTCGTACACCTCCAGAATCTGGGCGGCGACGACATCCCATCCAAACCGGCCTGCTTTCTCGCGGCCGTAAGCGCCCATTCGACGGCGAAGCTCAGCGTCGCGGGCCAGGATGATCAGGGCCGATCCTAGCTCTGCCCAGCCCTTGGGCTGCACCGTCAAGCTGTCGCGTCCGGGCTCGAGTACGGACATGTAGCCCTCGACCTCGGTCGCCACGACTGGAAGCCCCGACGCAAGCGCCTCCAGCAGAACGATCCCGAAGCTCTCCGCACCCGTGGCCGGGGCGCAGAAGATGTCCGCGCTGCAGTAGTAGCGCGGCAGCACCGTGTCCGGCACGTAACCGGCCATGACGACGTTGGGCAGCCGGTGCCTTGAGATGTACGACTCGACCTGGCCATGCAGAGGACCATCGCCGACCACGATCAGCCGGCTCTTCGGCACACGCGCTTGCATGAACTCGTAAGCGCGCAGCAGATCGCCCAGGCCTTTGCGCTTTTCGAGGCGGCCGACGAACAGGATGTTGACGTGGTCGTCGCGAAGGTGGCGGATCGGCGCCTGCCCCGGCTTGAACGCATTTACATCGATGCCGTTGGGGATGATTCGCACGGGGAAGTGGGGGAAGTACTGGTGCAGAAATGCGTGAGCCGGCTCGCTGACGGCGATGCCGCGATGCAGGTAGGCGAGGTACGGCTCGAGCCAGCGGCGACCGTAGTAGTAACCGATGTTCGACCGGGCGAATGCGTGGAAGGTGCCGACGTTGGTGGTCTTCGACATCTTGAGCATGGTCATCGGCAGCGCCGGCATCAGCGGCTCATGGAAGTGGAGGACGTCGAAGTGCTCCCTTTGCACGATCGCCGCGACCTGGTTGGCCAGATGAAAGCTGAGCGTGATCCGAGCCACCGAATCGTTGGCAGGGATTGCGATCGGGCTGCCGATTCGGTAGAAGCGGGCGGTGTCGAAATCGACGTCGGCGCGGCTTGACGGGGCGAAGATGCGCGCCTCGTGGCCGAGCCGGCGCAGCTGGCGCGCCAGGTGGCGAACATGGTCGTTGACGCCGCCCGCCGTGGCGAAGTCATAGGGCGAAACGAGTCCGATCCTCATTGCGCAGCCACTAAGGGGACCCGGCCCAGATGCGATGCGGAACGTGCCATTGCTCGGGGTGGCTTCGAATGAAACCCTCGATGTGTCGCAAGAGCTGCTGGGTGACGCGTATCTCGTCCGCCTTGCGATCGCCGGTGTTCTCCGCGACCACGTGCGGGGCGGCCTCCGCCATGAAGGTGTCGTCCGGCAATCGGTAGACGCAGACCGGAAGCAGCGGCGTCCCGAACCTCAAGGCGATGGACGCGGTGCCGAGTGGAATCGGAGCGGGCCGGCCGAAGAATGGCATCAAATGGCCCGTGCCGATGATGTCGCGGTCGATCGCGGTGATCACCATCTCGTTTTCGTGTAGGGCCTGGGTGACCTTTCGGATGCCCGAGACGGTCAGGGTCAATACGCTGATCCCAAGGCGCGCTCGCGTGTCGCGATACCACTCGTATAAGGCCCTGGGCTCCAGCTCTTCGGCGAAGAAGCTCACCGGCGACAGCGTGGCCGCCCAGATCGCCGACACCACCTCGTATGAGCCCATATGGCACGAGACGGCCATCACGCCTTTGCCCAGGGCTCGAGCCGCCTCGAGGTTCTCCATGCCCTTCACCTGCAAAAGCGGCCGAAGATCTGAAACCCGCGTGCGCGGCAGCATCATCAAATCCGCGTAGGCCTTGGCATGGTTGCGAAAGTTGAGCCAGGTGGTTTGCTTGAGCTCGCGGTCGGTGAGCTCTGGACACGCGACACGAAGGTTGAACTGGAGCCTGGGGCGCGCCTGCGGCGAGAACCAGAATGCGAAGCGACCTGCGAAGACAGCGAGCGCGTACGCCCAGGATCGCGGCAGCCGCTCCACTATCGACTGGACGGCCTTGAACGATCGGTAGCGCCACACTCATCCCTCGTTCTTGAAAATCGGCCGGAACGCGTACCACTGGTCTGGGCGCGCCCTGATGAAATCCTCGAACCGGCTGATGACCAACTGCATAAGGCCTTCTTTGGTGGTGCCCGCCGGCCATGAGATGGCTGGATCCAGGTGCACATGATGGCGGCCGGGGGCAACCATGTACTGGCAGGCCGGCAAAAGCGCGGCACCCGTCTTGAGCGCGATCGCCGCGGGGCCGCCCGGCACGACCACGCGACGTCCGAAGAAGCGGACGTCCACGCCAGGACCCTGCTCGAGGTCGCAGAGCAGCGCCACGACGCTGTTGGCCTCCAGGGCCTGCGTGATCGACCGGACTGCCGCCCGGCCCAGCATGATCACGTTCAACCCGAACCGGCTTCGAGTTCGGACGACGGCTTCATTCAGCGAGCCGGGAAATCGTTCAGCCACCGCGGCGATCGGATAGCCGAGGGCGCCGGCGTAGGCGCCGGCCATGTCCCACGAGCCCATGTGGGGGACGGCCATGATGGCGCCTCGTCCCGAGGCCAGTGCGGCGTCGAGATTGTCGCGGCCATCGACTGACATTCGCTTCAAGAGCGCCTCGGGGGTGAGGCTGCCGATCAGCATGAAGTCGAGGAGCATGCGCCCGTAGTTCTGAAACGCCCGACGTGCCACGCGCGCGACCTCGGGGTCGGAGCGGTCACGGCCCAAGGCGGCCGCGTAATTCTCCAGCGCAGCGTGCCGCTGCCCGCCGCTGAGCCAATACCAGGCAGCTCCTCCGGGAGCCGCGACCGCGTGGTTGAACCCAGGCGGTAACGCCCGAACAACGCGCGCACCTGCTGCGTAACTAGCGCCGAGCAGCGGTGGTCGCCGGCTTCGCCCGCTTGACGCGGCGGACGCTACCGTTCGTCCCGGCTTTACCGCCATCAATGAACTCCTCCACTAGGCGCTTGGCTTCGTTGTCGCGGTGCTGAACGGGCGGCGACTTCATGAAGTACGAGCTCGGGCCTTCGAGCGCGCCACTGATTCCGCGGTCCAGTGCCAGCTTGCAGCAGCGAACCGCATCGATGACGATGCCGGCCGAGTTGGGCGAGTCGTGGACCTCAAGCTTGAGCTCGACGTTCAGAGGCACATCGCCGAAGCTGCGACCCTCCAGCCTGATGTAGGCCCACTTGCGGTCGTGCAGCCAGGGCACGTAGTCGGAGGGGCCGATGTGGACGTTGTCCGGACCGATGTCGTAGTCCATCTGGGATGTGACCGAGCGAGTCTTTGAGATCTTCTTCGACATCAAGCGCTCGCGCTCGAGCATGTTGAGGAAGTCGGTGTTGCCGCCGAAGTTGAGCTGATAGGTGCGCTCCAACTTCACCCCGCGGTCGGTGAAGAGGCGGGTAAGCACGCGATGGATGATCGTGGCCCCGACCTGCGACTTGATGTCATCGCCGATGATCGGAAGGCCCTTCTCTTCGAAGCGCTTCTGCCAGTAGGGCTCGCGCGCGATGAAGACGGGGATGCAGTTGACTACGGCGACGCCGGCCGCCAGCGCCTGCTCCACGTACCACTTGGTGGCCTCTTCAGAGCCGACCGGCAGATAGCTGACCATCACGTCGGCCTTGGACTTCTTGAGGATCCCGACGACGTCCGCAGTTTCGCCTGGCGCCTTCTTGACGACGTCCGCCAGGTATTTGCCGATTCCGTCGTGGGTCATGCCCCGCTCGACCTTGACGTCGAGCTTGGGTACGTCGGAGAACTTCACAGTGTTGTTCGGGCCCGCGAAGATCGCCTTCGAGAGGTCGAGCCCAACCTTCTTCTTGTCGATGTCAAAGGCGGCAACGAACTCGATGTCGCTGATGTGGTAGCCGCCCAGGTCGACGTGCATCAGGCCGGGCACGAAGTCCGTGTGCGATGCGTTGTGGTAGTAGTGCACGCCCTGGATAAAAGAGGAGGCGCAGTTGCCCACCCCTACTATCGCGACCCGAACCTTGCCATTCTTCTGGCCATCCTTGCTGCCGTTTTTCATGCCCCAACCTCCGTGCGAACTTTGCGTTCTTTGATTCCAAGCAATTCTTCAAGTTGCCGCCGCTCACGGGCGATGTTCTCCACGTCGAGAGAGCAGTAGACCTGGCGTCCGTCGCGCCGGGTGCGGATGACGCCGCCCACGCGCAGTGTCCGCAGGTGCCACGAGATGCGCGGCTGGCTCATGCGGAGGTGGAGGGCGAGATCGTTGACGCTCTCCTCACCAACCTCACCGAGGCGCTGCAGGATGCGCAGCCGGGTGGGATTGGCGAAGGCCAAGAAGTGGTCGGGAAGCTCGTGACGCTGGCTGGGCAGAAACATAAAGCTTGCTTTATGAGTCTAACGCATAAAGCTTCGGTTATGTGTGGATGGAAGACCGGATGAGCGCTAGAGGCCGAAGAGAACACTCACTGAGTTGCGTGAGGTGCAGAGAAGTCCAGATCCGCATGGGCTCTGGTCGACCAGCACAAACGTGATGGAACGGGCGCTGTACTGACACCAGGTCTTCATGTCGGGCGGCCCGGCCGCAATCGTTAGGATCCCACCACTGGCCGAAGCCGTCATCCCGGGCGGAGGGCTGGTGGTGACTGAGTAGACCGGCGAAGCGCAACCGGCGGCAGGGCTCGGGACACCGATAGATCCGCCCACGACACTCGTAATTTTGACCTTCGGCTTTCCACCCGGCAAACCACCGGTGTAAGGGATTTGTAGTGCCCCGCTAAGACTGGGCGAACAGTTATTCGTGCTGTTCCCGCAACGCCATCCAGTTGTCTGCGTGAAAACGATTTGCCGAAACACCAAAATCGAGCTGGGGGCGCCGGCCGCGCCGCCGGCTGAATCATCCACCCGAACGACGAAGGAGAATGTGCCCGTGGTGGTTGGCTTGCCAGTGGCCTTGCCGCTCGAGGACAACACGACCCCGGGCGGGAATGCGCCGGACGAGATCGACCATTTGTACGGCTTGACGCCACCGGCCGCGACAACGGTGACGGTCCCGTACCCAACTCCAACCTCTCCCAGGTGGAAGCTGAAGGCTTGGATGATGAGCTTCGCTGGGCTCGGCGACGCTATCGCCGTCGGCGAGGCGGAGGCCGTCGGTGACTCGGCGGGCGTCGGTGCGGTGCTGGGAGTCACAGCCGCGGTCGAAGGGCTAGCCGGCGGGGAGACCGTCTGCTGGCTGACCTGCGGAACACAGGCGGCCAGGAACAAGACAAGCCCCGCGACCCATGCCGCGGGGACCACACCACTCCTCACCCAGCTGTGACGCACGTTATGCGCGGCAAATTGTATGGGCCGCCAGAGCGTTCAACGCTTCCTTAAGAAACAATTTCGGGCCGGCCGCCGAGCTAGTTGTGGCGGACCAGCTCCAGGAACTCTGCCCGGGTTCGGGCGTCCTTGCGGAACGTGCCGAGCATGCATGACGTAATCAGCTGTCCCCCGGGCTTCTGCACCCCCCGCATCTCCATGCAAAGGTGCCGGGCCTCGACCACGACGCCCACGCCGCGCGGCGCCAGCTCGTCGTTCAGCGCTCCGGCGATCTCCTGGGTCAGCCGCTCCTGGAGCTGCAGGCGGTGGGCGAACACGCCAACCAGACGGGGGATCTTGCTGAGACCGACGACCTTCCCCTTAGGCAGGTAGCCGACATGGCAGGTGCCGAAAAACGGCAGCATGTGGTGCTCGCAGAGGCTGTAGAAGGGGATGTCCTTGACCAGCACCATCTCGTCGTAGTCCTGGTCGAAGATCGCGCCTGCGATGACGTCGGCCGCCCGCACGCCGTAGCCGTCGGTGAGCTCGCGCATCGCCCGCGCCACGCGGTCGGGCGTGTCGCGCAGGCCCTGGCGGGCGGGATCCTCCCCCAGCTCGGCCAGCATCCGCTCGACCAGCTCAGGCATCCGATCGACCGGCTTGACCTTCGCCACGCCCGCATCCTCACACAATTGACAGGTGGACGCGGTCGCGGCGGCACAGGTGCTCTCGGAGATCGGTTACCTGCTGCGGCAGAACGAGGCTGAGCGCTTTCGGGCCAAGGCTTTTGCCGCTGCCGCCTGGTCGATTGTCATCTCCCGCCCCGATCTGGAGGCGCTCCAGAAGGCGAACGCGCTGACCAGTATCGAAGGCGTCGGGCCGGGGATAGGGAAGGTGTTGGCCGGTCTCATCGAGACGGGGCAGAGCACCTATCTCGACCGCCTGCGGGCGGAGATGGGACAGCCGGCGCGTGACGACGAGTCCCAGATCGACCTCAGTCAGTACAAGGGCGATGTGCACTCGCACACGAAGTGGAGCGATGGCAAGGCGACGATGCTCGAGATGGCACAAGGCGCCCAAGCGATGCATTACCAGTACCTGGGGATCACCGACCACTCCCCCCGAATCACGGTGGTTCACGGGCTCGGCGCCGAACGCTTGCTGGAGCAATCGCGCGAGATGGCCGACGTCCAATCGAAGGTCACGGACGTGACGTTGTTGCAGGGGATCGAGGTGGACATCCTCGAGGACGGGGCGCTCGATCTCCCGGACGCGGTGCTGGAGCTGCTCGACATCGTCATCGCCTCGCCTCACGTGAAGCTGCGCCAGGAGCCGGCAGCGATGACCGAGCGCATGCTGCGCGCCGTTTCCAATCCCCACGTCGATGTCATCGGCCACCCAACCGGCCGGCGCCCCGGCTCACGGCCTGGCGCCGACTACGACTTCGAGTTGGTTTTCAGAGAGGCAGCCAAGAACAAGATCGCACTCGAGATCGATTGCGACCCGGCGCGAATGGACCTCTCACCCGAGATGGCGCGACTCGCCTTCGAGTGCGGATGCAACTTCACGATGGACGCCGACGCCCATACGCCGATGGAGTTCGCTTACGTGCCAATGGCGGCGTGGATGGCGCGCCGGGCCGGCATTCCGCAGAAGCGAATCCTCAACTTTCTTGGTGTGGATGAGCTGACCGCCGCGCTCCAGTGAGGTAGCTGCGCCGGCAACGAAGCGCAGATTACGATCAACGGCGATGGCGAAGGTCGGGATCATGATCGAGGGCCAGGAGGGTCTCAACTGGGACCGGTGGCGCCTCATCTGCCACGACGCCGAGGCCCTGGGCTTCGACTCGCTGCGCCGCAGCGACCACCTCTTCTCCGTGATGGGGGTCGTCGAGCGTGACGCCCTCGAATGCTGGACCTCGCTCGCCCTGGCCGCGGAGTGGACCAAAACTATCGAGTTCGGGCCGATGGTGAGCCCGCTGACGTTCCGGCCCCCGGCGCTCCTCGCGAGGATCGCGGCTGCCGTCGATAGCCTCGCGGGCGGCCGGCTCATCCTCGGCGTGGGCGCCGGCTGGTACGAGCGCGAGCACGTCGACAACGGCATCCCGTTCCTGACCATGGGCGGCCGCATGGACCTGCTCGAGGCAGGCATCAAGACGATTCGCGCCGCCTGGGAGAACGCCAACCCCAAGCCACCGCGCGGCTCAATCCCGCTACTCATGGGCGGACGGGGCGAGAAGCGGGCATTGCCGATGGTCGCGCGTGAGGCGGTCGAGTGGAACCTTTCTCACATGGACCCCGTGGAGTACGTGCAGAAGAAGAAGGTTCTGGACGCCGCGTGTCGGTCGATCGGGCGCGATCCCTCGTCAATACGTCACTCGGTGATGGCCAACTGCATCATCGGGCGAGATCGCGTCGAGTTGCGCGAGAGGGCATTACAGCTGGGCGAAATCATCCCGAGCCTCAAGGGCCTCGACGCCAACGAGGTGCTCGCCAAGGTCGGCGAGCACGGCCTGGCCGGCACCGCCGAGGAGGTTGCGGACCAGATCATCAAGTACTCAAAGCACGGGGTCGAGCTCTTCATGCTCCAGCACTTCCTGCTCGACGACCGCGATGCGTTGAAGCTCCTGGCGGAAGAAGTGATCCCCGCCGTCGCCTGACGCTTCCGTTAGGCCAGCTGGCCAGACGCGATCAATTCATTCTTCCGGTCCTGCCTGCGGGTGACATCGCGAACCGTGAAGACCGCGAGCACCGCGGCGGCAATCTGGACGACAGCGCCGGCCAGGTCGACCGAGGTCGAAGCGGCGAGCGTGCCGAGATCGCTGGTGCGGCTCATTTGAAATGCGATCCGGCTCAATATGCTGCCGATCAACCACGTCGACCACCACGCGACGATGAGGGCCGGAGGGCGCATCTGCTTCCGCGCGGGCCAGCTCGCCCAAAGCAGCACCGGGTCGGACGCCCTCCACGCATCGAGAGTTCCGGACATCGGGTGAGCGAGGTTCAAGAACGGGACAAAGCAGCGCGCGACGGCTCCGGATGGCGACCACCTCGCGTCCCATGAACCAAGTGCGGGCATGTTGCGAACCACCCTGTGAAGCCACCTGCAAAACAGGACGACGCACGGAATGAACGTCCCATAAAAGGCGACCGGGTAGGCGAGCGCGAGCAGGCCGACGGCGACTGTCTGGAATTGACTGTAAGCCGACGCGTCGACCCCACTCGCCAGGGACACCAAGTCGAAAGCGACTCCGATGACAAGGGCGGCAGCGTTTGCCAGCAGCAAGATCATGATGAACCTGGATCGAAAGTGCGCCGACTCGTATGGCTTCGCCCACGCCACAAGCGGCGGAGCGAGCAGGACCGGCGAGTAGGGGATCCACTCGGTGGCGTTCCAGAGCCACTTGCCGTCGGGGGAGATCTGCCCGACCTGTTGGACCATCTGCCCAGACCGTATTACGACAAGGGTTTGTGGTTGAACTAACTTAGAGCAATGGACTTCGACCTCGGCGAAGGTGAGAAGGCGTTTCGCGATGAGGTCCGGGCCTGGCTCAGAGCCAACTCCCCGAAGAGCGATGCGGCCGAGAGCGACCATGAGACGCTCGTCGCGAACCGCCGGGCCTGGCAGAAAAAGTTGTACGAGGCGGGCTACGTCGGCATCACTTGGCCCAAGGAGTACGGCGGTCGCGGCGGCGACTTCATGGACCAGCTGATCTTCGACGACGAGATGATCGTCGCCCAGGCGCCGGATCCCATCAACGTCATCGGCCTCGGCATGGGTGGCCCGGTGGTGATCACCCACGGCACCGAGGAGCAGAAGAAGCGATACCTCCCTCCGCTTCTCTCGGCCGAGGAGATCTGGTGCCAGGGTTTCAGCGAGCCCGATGCCGGGAGCGACCTCTCGGGCCTGCAGACCCGTGCCGAGGACAAGGGCGACCACTACCTCGTCAACGGCCAGAAGGTCTGGACCACCCTCGCGCATATCGCCAAGTGGTGCATGTTGCTGACCCGCGAGCGCAAGGGGGACAACCCGCGCCACGGCCTTACCTACCTGCTCGTCGACATGGAAAGTCCGGGGGTCGAGGTGCGCCCGCTGGTGCAGATCACCGGCGATGCCGAGTTCAACGAGATTTTTTTCAAAGACGTCAAGGTGCCGAAGTCGCAGGTCCTGGGTGAGCCCGGAGAGGGCTGGGCCGTCGCCATGACCACGCTGCTCCATGAGCGCGGCACCCTCGGCATGGCGCTGGCAACGCGTGCTCAGATCACGGCGGCCGAGCTCGCCGAGTACACCCGTAAGCTCGGGCGCGGCTCCGACCCGCTCGTGCGGCAGAAAGTCGCCCAGTACACGATCGAGGCGCGAGCCCTTCAGCTCAACGGCTACCGGGCTTTGACGGCCATGAAGCGGAATGGGATTCCCGGGCCGGAGGGTTCGATTCTTAAGTTGATGTGGTCGGAGCTCAACCAGCGCATGGCCGAGACCGCTGTCGACGTCGCGGGGGCGTCCGGCCAGGTGGGCGAAACGAGCGGCTGGAAATACCAGTTCCTGCGTTCGCGCGCGAACACGATCGAGGCAGGCACGTCAGAGGTGCTGCGCAACATCCTCGCGGAGCGTGTCCTGGGGCTGCCCCGAAGCCGCTAGCAACAGTGGCCGTCTAGACCGGGCCACGTCTGTCGGCGACGGCGGCGTGCGATCTGTGCATGATTCCGCTCTATGGACGCGACTTCGCGAGGAGAGCTCCGTGTGCTCTGGTCGTTCTGGATCGCCTGCGGGCTAGCCGTAACCGGCGCCATCCTGCCGCTGCTCCTGGCGGCAGGCGGGACCAATCGAATTGCCGGGGCCGCCCTACCCTTCGGCGCCGCCGCAATCGCTTTTGCGGCCGACGCACTCCTGTACTCGCAGGGCAGGCCGCTGGCGACAGGCCTGTACTTCATCGCCGGCTTGGCGCTCGTTTACGGGATGCTCTCGATGATCGCCGTGCCACTCAGGCTAGCCGTGATCGGCACATGCGACCCGGCCCCAGCCGTATGCGCGGCCGGATTCGAGCCGCCGATGAGCGGCGGCGAGAACAGCGGATTGGCCATTGGCGTGGCCATGGGCACGATCGCCATCCTCGTGGGCTTCTTCGGCCTGTTGATGCTCTACCGCATCCGACCCGGGGCTGCAACGGCGCCCCCGACGCGGATCGCGAAGCCATGGGTCCCGCCGGCCGAAGCAACGCCGGCGCCGGCCGTGGCAGAGCCCCAGGCGGCGCCCGCTGTTGGCGCTGTGCCCGCTGCCGAAACGCCGGTGGTCGCCGCTGGCGATAGCGCTGCGGCTGCATCGAAGCCGGCACGAAAGCCTCGGGCGAGACGTGCGCCAAAACCGCAAGCCGAGCTGGCCGCGCCCGAAGAGCCTCTGGAGCTGGCCGCGCCCGAAGAGCCTCTCGAGCTGCCGGCACCGGAAGCAAAAGCCGACCCCGACCCCGCCAGCTGATCCGCGGCACTTAAACTCGAAGGCAATGGACTTCGCATTTTCCGAAGAGCAGGAGATGCTCCGCCGCTCCACCCGCGATTTCCTCGCCAAGGAGTGCGGGTCGAAGGTCGTACGCAAGCTGATGGAGCAACCTGACGCTTACGATCCCGCGTTGTGGAAGAAGATGGCGGGTCTCGGCTGGACCTCCCTGGGCATCCCAGAGCAGTACGGCGGCGCGGGCAGCTTTCTCGACTTGATCGTCGTGCTCGAGGAATGCGGGCGGGCGCTGCTCCCCGGGCCGTACTTCGCCACGATGGGCCTTGCCGTGCCGGCTCTCATCGAGGCCGGCACCGAAGCTCAGAAGAAAGAGGCGTTGGGCGCCATCGCCGAGGGCAAGGCGCGCGCGACACTGGCATTCACTGAGCCTTCGGGCCGGTGGGATGCGAGCGGGGTCACGCTTGCAGCCAAGCCGGCCACCGGTGGCTGGCGGCTGGACGGTGTCAAGCAGTTCGTGCCTGATGCCGAAGGCGCGGACTACATGGTGGTGGCGGCGCGTTCGCGAGGCGAAGGCGAAGAGGGAATCTCGCTTTTCCTGGTCAAGGGACGGCCCAAAGGCATGACCGTCACCCAGCTGCAGACACTCGACATGACCCGGCGCTGGTGCGAGGTGCGCTTCGATGGCGTGCAGCTCGACGCCGACGGCCTGATGGGCGCACAGCACAAAGGTTGGGCGCCGCTCAAGCGAGCGTTGGAGTGGGCGACGGCGGCGTTGTGCGCCGAGATGGTCGGCGGCACCCAGAAGGTGCTCGAGGATTCCACCGAGTACGCCAAGACGCGGCACCAGTTCGGCAAGCCGATCGGGATCTACCAGGCCGTGTCGCACAAGCTGGCCGACATGCTCGTGCTGTCAGAGAGCGGCCGCTCAGCGACGTACTACGCGGCCTGGGCGGTGGAGGCTGACGCGCCGGATCGGTCGCTCGCGTCATCGATGGCGAAGGCTTACGTCTCGGACGCGTATCGAAAGGTGGCGGGCGATGGCATCCAGGTGCACGGCGGCATCGGCTTCACCTGGGAGCACGACATGCACCTGTACTTCAAGCGGGCGAAGGCGTCAGAGGTCACTCTGGGCGACGCTACTTACCACCGGGAGCTGGTGGCGCAGGCCCTGGACCTCTAGTCAGCACGGAGTCCG
>Ga0307374_10003252_pt1 | contig 27920 bp, 26 predicted proteins | sample OX3MG_FD_202532 | JGI IMG/M metagenome (GOLD analysis project Ga0307374, IMG submission 202532) | Soil microbial communities from Risofladan, Vaasa, Finland - OX-3 | ecosystem: Environmental > Terrestrial > Soil > Coastal area > Acid sulfate soil | place: Finland: Risofladan, Vaasa | collected... | reverse complement strand
TCGCGCATGTTCGCCGCCTTGACCCGGTCGAGGCGGACATTGACGAGCACGGTGTCGCCGTCGTGATCGACCCACAGCGGCGTGACGTGGGGCGTGCCGTTGGCGCGCACGGTGGCCAGGTGACCGAGCGCATCGCTCTCGAGCAGGTCGATGAGCGCGGTGGGGATGTGGGGATTTGCCGTTTTCGACGCTGCGTCCGACATGGCAAAGAAGCCTAGACCGTCACGGGTCCGTCTGGCATCGGCTCGCACTCATACTGGTTGAGCAATGCCCGCGGCCCAAAAGCGTGCACCGGTCGCTCCGGAGCGATTGAAGCTAGGCCTGATGCTGCCGACGTGGACGACTGACGACTTGCGTTGGTCCGAGATCCTGGAGATCGCCGAGGTCGCCGCCGAGGTGGGGTTCGACGCCCTTTACGCGAGCGACCATCTCCTCCTGCCGAGCAACAACGCGGAGATGAAGCGCCGCGCCGGCGTGGACTTTCCAGACGACCCTCAAGTCGAGCTGGAGGGCTACCTGGAGTGCTTCACGGTGCTGGCTGCGCTTGCCGTGGCGATCCCGAAGGTGGCGCTCGGCTCCATGGTCGCGAGCACCGGGTACCGCAACCCGGGCCTCATGGCGAAGATGGCGGTGACCATCGATGACATCAGCGGCGGCCGGCTGGTGCTCGGGCTTGGTTCCGGCGACTCAGAGGGCGAGCACCTGACCTTCGGTTTCCCGCACGAGCAGCGGGTCGGGCGTTTCGAGGAGGCGCTGCAGATCACCAAGGGGCTGTTCAAAGAAACGTCCACGGACTTTGACGGCAAGCACCACCGGCTGCGCGGTGCGCGGTTGCTGCCCAAAGGCCCCAGGCAGGGCGGACCGCCCATCCTGATCGGCACCCTCAATCCTCAGCCGCGCATGCGCCGGCTGGTCGCCCAATATGCGGACATCTGGAATGGCTGGCTTGGCTACACCGATGCCAGTCCCGCCTCGGCGGCGACGCAGCTTGGGATCATCGACGACGCCTGCCGCGAGCACGGGCGCGATCCGTTGACGCTGGTCGCCACGACAGCCGTACGTGGGGCGCTGCCCGGCTCGGGCTACGTCCCAAGGCCCGACGAGCGACCGCTCTCCGGCCCACCGCGCGAAATGGCGGAAACACTTCGGGGGCACGCGCGCCTTGGTATCTCGGAGGTCCAGGTGGCGCTGACCATGGCCGGCACGGCCGGCGTGCGCGCCTTTGCGTCGGTTATCGAGGAGTTGCGGGGAAGCCGGTAGTCCTTTTAGGGCGCCAGCGCCGCTTCGACCACGTGCTGGTCGCTGTCGTGGATCCACTGCTCCGAGATCAGGCTGTCCTGCACGTGGAAGACGACCACACGCTGCCATTCCAGATGTTTGCCGCCTCGCTCGGCGGTTCCCGTCAGCAGCGCCACGGCGTGGCGGTCGTTGGCCACGACGTCGTGAAGTTCCAGGCGCTGTGTCCCGTGAAAAGCCTCGCCGCTCCGCCGGAACAGGTCGAGGATCTCCCGCGGCCCGCGGTACACGCCGCCCAGCACATGCCGGCCGATGTAGTGCAGCGTGGCGTCGGGCGCGTATAGCGTCGCGGTTCGCGAATAGTCGGTATGGACGGCATCGAAGTAACGCCGGATCAGCTCGACGGCGGCGTCACTGTCCGCCTCCACGATGACGAGCCTACCCTGTAAGTCGCGACGCCCGCAAGCGGTCGGCCTATCGCAGCAAGTGCTTTGGGATCTTGCCAGTGGGAGTCTTCGGCAGCTCGGAGACGACCTCGACGATGTCGGGCATCATGAACCTGGGGTCTCGAAGGCGCAGGTAAGCACGTAGCGCCTCGGGGTCGACGGACTGTCCTGGTTTCGGCACCACGACCACCTTGAGATCGCCTTCGGTGGACGTCGCCGGCAACGCGAACGGCCTGCTCGGCCGCCGTTCGTAACCCTGGGTCGACGGCTGCGGGTCAGTCGACCGGGAACGACACCCCCTGCGCGAGCGGCAGCTCGTGACCGTAGTTGATAGTGCACGTCTGCCGGCGCATGTAGCCCTTCCAGGCGTCTGACCCCGCCTGGCGTCCGCCGCCGGTCGCCTTCTCGCCACCGAACGCGCCTCCGATCTCGGCCCCGGAGGTGCCGACGTTCACATTGGCGAGGCCGCAATCGCTGCCGACCGCCGAGAGCCAGGTCTCCGCGGCCGCGAGGCTGGTCGTGAACAGGCTGCTGCTGAGGCCGTGGGGCACGGCGTTGTTCACCTCGATCGCCTCCTCCAGGCTGTCGACCTCGATCACGTGGAGGATCGGGGCGAAGATCTCCTCCTGGACGATCGGCATGTCCTTCGTCGATCGCACGATGGCCGGCTCGACGAAATAGCCGCCTCGATCTTCAAGCACGGCGCCGCCTGCGATCAGCTTGCCGCCCTGCCGCTTGATCTCGGCCAGGCCCTTCTTGTAGTCATCGACCGCCTCGCTCGAGATTAGGGGTCCCATCAGTGTCTTGTCGTCGAGCGGATCGCCGATGTGAACCGTCCGATACGCTGCCTGGAGTTGTTCCAGGAAGGGCGCGGCGATGCCGCGCTGCAGGATCAACCGGCGCGTGGTGGTGCAGCGCTGACCGGCGGTGCCGACGGTGCCGAAGGCGACCGCGCGCAGGGCGAGCTTGAGGTCCGCGTCGTCGAGCACGATGGCGGCGTTGTTGCCTCCGAGCTCGAGGATGGCCCGCCCCGAGCGCTTCGCCACCGCCGCCGAGACCCGATCGCCGAGCGCGCACGAGCCGGTCGCCTGGACCAGCGCCACGCGCTCATCGGCGAGAAGGGTTTCGCCGACCGCGGCGCCCCGGCCGATGACGAGGCCGAAGACCCGCTCGGCTTCCGTGCCGGCGGTGACGTCGTGGATGATCTTCTGCACCGCGATCGAGATGAGCGGCGTGTGACTGGACGGCTTCCACACGATCGTGTCGCCGCACACCAGGGCGATCGCCCAGCCCCAACCCGGGACGGCGACCGGGAAGTTGAAGGCCGAGATGATGCCCACGACGCCGAGTGGATGCCACTGCTCCACGAGCCGGTGATCGCGCCGCTCCGAGGCGATCTCACGGCCGAAGAGCTGCCGGGACTGGCCGACGGCAAGGTCGCAGATGTCGATGACCTCCTGGATCTCGCCTCGGGCCTCGCTCAGGATCTTGCCGTTCTCGAGGCTGATCAGTCGGGCGAGGTCTTCCTTTCGGTTCCGAAAGCCTTCGCCGAGACGGCGCACGATCTCGCCGCGGTGGGGAGCCGGCACCAGCCGCCACTCCAGGAATGCCTTGTAGGCTTCGGCGACCGCGCGCTTGCATTCGTCCTCGCCGGCCGTCAGCACGTGCGCGAGCACCTCGCCGGTCGAGGGGTCGCGCGTTTCGATCGGCGCCCCCGATGGCTTGCCGATGAAGGTCCCGCCGTAGGCGACGCCCGACGTCGAGCCGCCAAGCCGCAGGTCGAAAGCGCCAAGGATCTCCTCGACGCGCAATCCTCGATCGCTGGCAAGTCCGGTGCTCATATCACTTCCTCCTGGCCCGGTTACGGCCGATGGTGCACTGGCGTCAGATGACGTTGCGTTCGGGCTCGATGTTGCCGGTCGCAAAACGTCGGTGGGCGAAGATGTCGAGAGACAGGTCGGGCCGTTCGCCGGTGAACCATTGTGCGAGCAGATGACCGACGGCGGGCGCCTGCTGAAAGCCGTGGCCTGAGAAACCGCAGGCGCACCAGAATCCTTCGAGATCATCGACCGGGCCCAGTATGGGTTGATGGTCGGGGGTCACCTCGTACAGGCCCGCCCATGCGGTTCGGATGCCCGCCGCCGCAAGCTTTGGCGCTCGATGCTCAACCACCGGGGCCATCGCCTCCAGCATCGTCCAGTCCACCTCCGTGCTGTAGCTCGGCTTCTCGTCGGGCAGCCCCATCCCGAAGAGCAGGCCGTCGCCCTCCGGGTGGAAGTAGAACGAGGTCGAAAAGTCGATCGTCATCGGGTGGTCGCGCGTCACGGCCGGCATCGGGTCGGTGACGAAGATGTTGCGGGGATAAGGCTCCACGGGCACACCGATGCCGGCCATCCTACCGATCTCGCCCGCCCAGGCGCCGGCGCAGTTGAAGACGGCCGAGGTGACGATGTCGCCGGCCGTCGTGCGCACCAGCCGCACGGCCCCGCCGCTTTTCTCGACGCCGGTGACGGCGACTCCTTCGAGGATCCTGGTGCCCAAGGCTCTTGCCGAGCCGGCGTAGCCGGAGGTGACGGCGTGCGGGCTGGCGATGCCGTCGCTCGGACAGAAAGTGCCGCCGATGATGTCGTCGCCGGCGACCATGGGCGCCAGCTCGCGCAGCTCGCGAGCCTCGACCCACCGCGCGTCGGCAACGCCCATCTCACGCCACATCGGCAGCAGGCGCCGGAACTCGTCGACCTCACGATCGCTGGTCAGGACAAAGAGATAGCCGATCCTGCGGAACTCGGGGTCGACGCCGGTGTCGGCCTCGAGGCTCTCCAGTAGGTGCACTGACAGCTGCTGCATGAGGACATTGGTGGTGGAGGAGAACTGGCGCCTCACGCCGCCGGCGCACTTGCCCGTCGATTGTGATCCGAGCGTCTCTTTTTCGACCACCACGACCTTCATGCCGCGCCGGGCGAGGTGGTACGCGACGGAGCACCCGACGACACCGCCGCCCACGACGACGACGTCAGCGGAGTTCTGGGCCATGCTCTCGTGGGGCGCGCAACACCTCGGAGCCGGTCAGCGGCAGCAGCTTCAAGGCGAGCTGCAGCTTAAACGCCGAGTTGCCGGAGCGGACTGGGTAACCCAGGGTCACCTCGATCATCTTCAGACGATAGTCCAACGAGTTGGGATGGATGCCGAGCTGCGCCGCCGCCGCTTTTCGGACCATGCCGGCGGCAAAGAACGCGTCAAGAGTTTCGACGATGTGGGCCCGGCTTCGCTGGTCACGCCCGAGGAGCGGCGCCAGCACCTCCTGCACGAAGCTGTCGGTAGTGGTGTCCTGCTTGAAGAGATCCAGCAGCCTGAGCTCGTCGTATTTGTGGACGCGGCCCTGCGGCTCGAGCAGCGAACCGAGCGCGCGCGCCCGTCGAGCCTCACGCAGGCTGATCATCATGCCGTGGGCGCCGGCACGAGGCGAACCCAGGCCGGCGGTGAGGTGGAAGGCGCCATCGCCGCCATCGCCGATGGTTGACGTCAGGCTCCGCGCCACCTCGTCCGCCGAGGTGCCGGGCACCGCCAGCACCACCCCGAGGTCGACCAGGCCGGCCGGGCTGTCGGGGAATCGCCTTCGCAGGTCGCGCACGACGTCGGCCAGCCGCATGTCGACCACGCTGCGCGCCATTGCCGGCAGGCTGCCGGCCTCGATGACGACGCCGATCCGCAGGGCAGAGAGGTCGTAGCCGAGCAGGCGCGCCTCGCCCTCGGCGTCCGCGTCGTCAGCGAATTCGCCCGAGACGATGCGACCCAGGAAGAGCCTGATCGCCTCTTCGAGGGACCTGCCCATGTCCTCGCGAGCGTGCAGGTAACCGCGTTCGCTGACCGAGTTGAGCAGGTCGAGGTACTGCATGGTCAGCGTGGCTAGGCGCGCGAGCGACTCTGCCGGGGCGTGCGCCACCACGATCTCCCACATCGCCTGTGCCTCGAGCCGGCCGGCTCGCAACACGGCCTCGAGCGGAAAGCCCTGCCGGAGCCGGATGCCTGAGGCCACCTCGAGGTCGGCTAGCTCTGCCGGATCCGGCAGGCGCCCGCCGGCCAGCGCTCCGAGGTACAGCTCGAGGTTGCGGGTCTCGACCTCGATGAGGTCCTGCTCGATCGCCGACCCGGGCACGCGGGCATAGGCGGGGATCTCGGATTCGAGGCGGCGTGCGATGGAGCGGGCGAAATCCTCGATCTGCTGTCTCGAAATGCCGAAACCAGCGCTGATTTGTGACGACGTCACAGTCATCGGCGTCGGGTGATGGAGATTTCCCCTAGTGTCCTTCAGCCGTCTCAGTGTAGTCTCCCAAAAGGCAATCACGGCTGTTCAGCTGAAGAGGAGTCAAGTGGCCACCACCGAAGAGACCCGCAGCCTCATCCCTACCCTCCCCGGCCACTTTTACGTCGACCCGGAGGTGTTTGGAGCTGAGCAATCGAAGATCTTCTCGAAGCTCTGGTTCTGCACGGCCCGGGCCTCGGAGCTCAAGACGCCGGGCAGCTTCCAGACGTTCGAGGTCGGCGGCGAGAGCCTGATCATCGTTCGGGACGGCGACCGGCAGGTGCGGGCCTTTTTCAACGTGTGCCGCCACCGCGGGTCGAGGATCTGCGTGGAAGCCGCCGGGCAGGTGAAGCGCACCTTCCAGTGCCCTTACCACGTGTGGAGTTATGGGCTGGACGGGCGCCTGGTCGGCGCGCCGAACATGTCGATGATGCCGGAGCTCGAAGAGGCCGAGCGTGGGCTGCTTCCAGTCCACGTCCGCGTGTGGCTCGGCTACGTCTGGGTCTGCCTGGCGGCGGCCGCGCCCGACTTCGAGGAGTCTGTCGTCGCGCAGGTCACCCAACGCTTCGGCGGACCGGAGGCGATCGAGAAGTACAGCCTGGACAAGCTCGAGGTCGGACGCCGCATCGAGTACGACGTCCGCGGCAACTGGAAGCTGATCGTCGAGAACTTCATGGAGTGCTATCACTGCGCGAACCTCCATCCCGAGCTGGTGGCGGTGATTCCGGAGTTCCGGCGAGGCTTTCCGACCCAGCACAAGGTCGGTTACGGCGCGGAGTTCGGGGCGGACGTTCGGGGCTTCACCTTCGACGGGCGGCAGGGTTTCGGTTCGCTCGAAGGCCTTGACGCTGAGCAGGACCGCCACTACTACGGTATGACCGTGCTGCCGCAGCTGGTCATCAACCTGGTGCCCGACCACGCGATCATCCACCGGATCTTCCCGGTCGCCGCCGATCGCACCGTGGTCCGGTGCGACTGGCTGTTCGCGCCGAACGTCGTCAACGGGGGATACGACCTTGGACCCTCGATCGAGCTCTTCCACCGCGTCAACACCCAGGACTTCGGCGCGGTCGAGGGCTGCCAGCCATCGATGGGTTCCAGAGCCTTCAAGGATGGCGGCGTCTTCGTGCCCGCGGAGCACCACATCGCGGCGTTCAACCAATGGGTTCGCGACCGGTTGGACGAGCCCGAATGACGGGCCGGCGCGAGAGCGCCGCCTTCGTGGTGCCTGAGAGCCTGAAAGGCTCGCCGGGGACCGCCAAGGACCGCCGCGAGGAGGCCTTCTTCAACCGGGTCGATCCCGATCCCGAGTGGCTGACCAACAGCCGGCCGGGCAAGGCGATGGAGCGTCTCGAGATGGCCTACACGACCGAGCGTCCGGAGATCAAGCGCGTTTGGGGAGCGCGAATCGCCGAGCAGGCGCACCGGCTGAAGGCGGCCGAGTCGGCAGAGCCGGCGGCGGCCAAGGGCGCCGATGACATCACAGGGGCGATCAAGGAAGAGGCGCTCCGACTCGGCTTTGACGCCGTCGGAATCGCGCGCTTCCACCGCACCTACGTCTACTCCAACTATCGCGAATTTGTTCGATACAAGAACCTGATCGTCCTGGCTCTCGAACGCCCCATCGATGACTTCGAGGCTCAGATCCTGTCCATCGACTACATGCACATGACCCAGCAGCTGATGCACCAGGGGACCGAGATGATGCTCGAGCTGATCGCGTTTCTAGGCGAGCGCGGATACCGCGGGCAGGTGATGGCGGGTCCGATCGGGATCAACATGATCAAGGTGCTGCCTTATGCGGAAGAGGCGGGCCTTGGACAGATGGGCCTGAACGGGCAGCTGCTCTCGCCGTATTTCGGCAGCCGCTGGCACCCGTTCGCTCTCTCGACGGACGCCCACGTCACGCCGGACGGGGCGCGCGATTTCGGCATCCCCAAGCTGTGCGACTCATGTCAGGTGTGCGTGCGTCGGTGTCCCGGCCGTGCGATACCCAACGTGCGCGTCCACTGGCGCGGGGCGGTCAAGAACAAGCTGGATGTCGAGAAGTGCGTGCCGATGCTGATGCGCTACGCGACCTGCAACGTGTGCACCAAGGTGTGTCCCGTGCAGAAATACGGCCTGACCGCAGTCGCCGAACATTACGAGGCGACCGGGGGCGAGGTGTTGGGCAAAGGCACCGAGGAGCTCGAGGGCTACACCTTGCCCGATCGGGGCTACCAGGGAGTCGGCACGCTGCCGCGCTTCGACAAGGACGAGGCGCGAATTCGATACGACCTGCTCGACGAGCTGCCCTCCGACATCGAGCCGTGGGTGCACCAGATCGGCGAAGGCAAAGAGCCAGCTTGATTAGGGTGAGTCTCACGTCGACCTCGACGGACGGCCGACCTACCGCGTGCCTACTGCACAAATAAGGACGCGCGAGGCGACTTCAAACACGGCAGTGTGGTCAAGGCGGGGTCGGGATTGGCTGTCGCTGGGGGTGCGCCACCATGTCGACTAGTTGAGACCAGAGATAATCCAGATCGCCCATCCAGCGAAGATGCATCCGGGCGGGAAGCTCCGGGAGAGGTCGCCATCCAGAACACAAGGCTCGGCCGCACAGGTCTGAAAGTGTCACGACTCTGTCTTGGCACCATGACCTTCGGTTTGCAGATCGACGAACCGGCGGCCAGATCGGTCCTGGATCGCGCGGCTGATGGAGGCGTGACGTTCATCGACACCGCCGACGTCTATCCGCTGGGCGGGGGCGTCGACCTTGCCGGGACGACCGAGGACATCCTCGGTCGATGGCTCAAGGGCAAGCGCCACCAGTTCGTGCTCGCCACCAAGTGCTTCGGCCGCACCGGCCCCCAGGCCTGGGACGTGGGCAACAGCCGGCGCCACATCATGGACGCCATCGACGCGTCGCTGCGCAGGTTGGGCACGGACTACGTCGACCTCTATCAGCTGCATGGCGATGACCCTGAAACCCCGCTCGACGAAACCCTTCGAGCGCTGGACGATATCGTCCGGTCGGGGAAGGTGCGCTATGTGGGCTGCTCCAACTTCCTCGCCTACCGCATCGCCCGCGCGCTCGGCCGCAGCGAGGCGCTCGGGCTCGCACGCTTCGATTCGGTGCAGCCTCGCTACAACCTCCTGTTCCGCGAGTTCGAGCGCGAGCTCTTCCCGCTCTGCCTCGAGGAAGAGATCGCCGTCATCCCCTACAACCCGCTCGCCGGCGGTCTGCTCTCGGGCAAGCACGGCCGTGGCCAAAAACCGGCCGAAGGTACGCGCTTCGCCATTCCCAACGCCGGCACGATGTACCAGGACCGCTACTGGCACGACCGCGAATTCGAAACGGTGGCGGCTTTCCAGCAGATCGCCAATGATGCCGGCCTCAAGCCGGCGACCCTCGCTGTGGCCTGGGTCATGCACAACCCCGCGATCACCGCGCCAATCATCGGCGCCAGCCGCCCCGACCAGCTCGACGACACCCTTGCGGCCGCCGACGTCAAGCTCGAGGCCGGCGTGGTCAGCCGGCTCGATGAGCTGACGCGCGACTTTCGCCGTGGAGACGCCAGCCGCTGATGGCCCACATCGCCTGGCGGCCAGACCGCAGCGCTCGATGACGGCATAGCTCGCCGCAGCCCGCGAATCCGGCACATTCTGGTCCAGGACGAGCGCTCGGCCGCCCACGCGGCGGACGCATTCGCCACGTTGAGCGGCCGGGCCGGCGTCTGCGACGTGACAGTGGCCCGGGCACGACGAAGCACAGCGACGGGTTGATTGAGAGGCACAACGCCTCACCGACGGCAGCCTCATCGATTCACCTCGCCTGGTTGTCTCGGGACGTCTTGATCGGCTCCGCGCGCCGTGGCGACGCGCCACTCGACTCCTACTTCATCCTGGTTCGCAGCCGACATCGCGGCCGCTCGGTCTGATTGAATCAACCGTGTGAACATCGATTTCAAGGGTCTGTTCCCGGCCACCGTTCTGCCGCTGACCGAGGACGCTCAGATCGACGAGCCCGCCCTGCGCAGCTACATGAGGCACGTCGCCGACTCCGCCATCGACGGCGTGACCATCAACGTCGACACCGGAGAGGCAGCGCCGAGATCGTGGTCGACGAGATCGGTGATCGCCGGCCCGTGATCGCCGGCCCGGCGGCGCGATACACCGACCAGGCGGTCGCGTTCGGTCGCGACTACAATGCCGCCGGCGCTGCCGCCTTGCTGCCCGCGCGAAAGGGCCGCTGAGGGTGGCGAGGCTGCCGCTCGTACCACCGGGGACCTCGCCCGCAGTCGATCACCTGTATGCGGAGATCGAGCGATTGGGGAGGCCGGTGTTGAACCTCTACAGCGTGCTGGCGAATCAGCCACCCGCGCTGGCGGCGTTCCTGGACATGTCGCGCTACGTGCGGTCGGGCTCGAGCCTGGATCCGGGCCTGCGCGAGCTCGCGATCCTCGCCACGGCCCATGAGCTGGGTCAGGACTACGAGTTGGCCCATCACACGCTGGCCGCGGCAGGGGCTGCTGTCGATCCTGAGAAAGTGGCGGCGCTCACGCCTGGTGGATCGCTCGAAGCCCTGACGCCGGCCGAACGAGGCGCGGTGGAGTTCGCTCGCCAGGCCGCCCACACGCGCTCGTGCGACGACGCGACGTTCAGCCGCCTACAGGCCCTGTTCTCGGCCGACGAGATAGTGGACCTCGTGGTGACGACGGCCTGGTACCACCTGTGCGCTGTGATCTTGGGCTCGTTGCGAGTCGAGCTCGAGGCCGACGCTCGATGATCGCTTGTCGGGAGGGCGGTGGCTGGACTTTGATCCGCCAGATGGATCACGCGGCGCACTGTGCGGAGCTGGCCCGGGCGTGGCGCGCCGGGCCGTTCGGCCTGGACTCCGTTTCGGCGTCCCTTGAATATGCGGCCGCTACCACGACCTGGGCTGGACGGAGATCGACAAACGGCCTGAGATCGATGCGGCGGGCCGGCCGTGCAACTTCACGCAGATCGATGAGGCGCGCCACACGGAGTTCTACTCCGGAGCGGTTCGGACGATCGCGCTGACGGACCCGTCCGCCGCTTACCTCGTGAGCCTGCACGCCTCCGGGCTGTACAGCCGGCGGTATGGGTGGGCGGGATTGAAGCCGGTGGATTAGACGGCGATCGGTCCGCACGGCAAGGCGCTGTTGAAAGGCGAGCGCGAATTCCGCTCCGAGCTACCGGCATCGATCGCGCCGGTAGAGCTCGAGTTCGAAGCGCTGTGGCGCAACTACATGCGGCTCGAGACCTTCGACTATCTGTCGCTGCTGACCTGCCTCGGCTTCGAGAGCTCGAGCTGCGCGCCGGTGCCAACGTTCGAAGGGCAGTGGGAGCTCCTAACGGTGCGGCGCCTGGGCGCGTTCGAAGTAGAGCTCGACCCGTTTCCGTTCGCGGGCGGTCGGCTGGAGCTCGACGTTGAGTGCGTCCACCTCGAACCACCGGACTTCGGATCGGCTGGCGAGCTACGGGCTCAGCTCAACTCAACCCAGCACGAGTTTCGCCGCACCGCGTACCGGGCCAAATCCGAATAGGTTCAGGCTTCCATCGCCGAGGGCCCGGTGACGCGCTTCAGCTGGCCCACGTGCCAGCGCCCAAGGCCCCACAGGAGGGCCGCCGACCCGACGATGGTGGCCAACCCACCGATTCCAAGCCCCACTCGTGCGCCGAACTGCTGCGCGATCCAGCCGACCATGGGACCGCCGATTGGCGTGGTGCCAAGAAATACCATCACGTATAGAGCCATCACTCGGCCTCTGAATGCGGGGTCGGAGTTGAGCTGCAGGAGCGAGTTGGCAGTCGCCTGGAACGTGATCATCGCCGCTCCCATCGGCACGAGAACCAGGAGTTCGATCGGCAAAGTCGGTGCCACCGCTGCACCGATCAGCAGGCCGCCGAAGGCGACGCCGGCAAGCGCGAGCAGCCGGTGGCTCGGTAGAGCGCGATTGGCTGCCACTAGCGCGCCGACGAACGCACCAACTCCCATGAAAGACATCAGGAGCCCGAAGGTGCTCGCTCCAGAGTTAAAAACAAACCTGGCCATGAGCGGCATGAGCACCGAGAAGTTGAACGCAAGCGTGCCCACCACAAGCATCAGAAGGAGGGGAAGTCGAAGTTCCGGCCGATTCCATGCATAGCGGATGCCGGCTCGGATCTGGCCTCGGGCGCGAAGTGCAGGCAGGCCACGGTGGAGCTCAGAGGGGCGCATCAGCAGAAGCGCAAACACCACCGGGAAGTACGACAGGCCGTTGTACAGGAAGCACCATCCGGTACCGACCAGCGCTATGACGACGCCGGCGACCGCGGGGCCAATGACGCGGGCCAGCGTGAACACAGCGCTGTTGAGGCCGACGGCGTTGGTGATCTGCTCCTTGCCCACCATCTCGGTCACGAAGCTCTGGCGTGCTGGATTGTCAAAGACGTTGACCATCCCTAATGACAAGGCCAGCACATAGACCATCCAGAGCTGGACGATCCCGCCGAGGGTGAGCCCCGCGAGCACCAGCGCGACCACGCCGGCGGCGCTCTGGGTCACCATCAGGACCTTCCGCTTGTCGAGCCGATCCGCGAGGAGGCCGCCCCAGGTACCGAACAGGAGGATCGGTGTGAATTGGAGCGCGGCCGTGATGCCGAGGGCGACACCGCTACCCGTCAGGTGCAGCACCAGCCACATCTGGGCGATCGACTGCATCCAGGTGCCCGTCACGGAGACGATCTGGGCGGTGAAGAAGATCCGGAAGTTGCGGTTGCGGAGCGATGCGAAAGTTCGGATGAAGCCGGCCGCGACTGAGCTCAAGAACCCTGCTCCGCAAGGCGCAGCAGAATCGTCGCCGCCTGATCCAGCGCACGCAGCTCCTCGGCGCTGAGTGCTCTGAGCCGCTTTGTCAGGTAAGCCGTGCGCCGGGTCCGGCTTCGCTCGAGGACTCGCTTGCCCTCCGGGGTGATGCGAACCCGGACCAACCTGCCATCGTTTTCGTCGAGCTCCCGAGCCACGAGGTTCTGGTCGAGAAGATGGGCGGCGAGGACCGTCATGCTGGGTCGCGACACCCCTTCCGCCTCAGCCAGCTCACCCAGCGTCAGCGGACCACGGGAGTTAATCGACGCCAGCGCGGCGACGACCGACACCGAATGCTCGCCGTCGGTTTCGCGCTTCAGGCGCCGCACAGTTCGCATCAGCGCGACCCGGAGGTTGCCGGCGACCTCGGCGGGAGTGCCGGTGCCCGGCGCCAACTGGTTAGACATACTAATTAGTCTACATAATCAAACGGGACGCTGGTTGCAGTTACCATGACCCGGCGTGAACCGCCAAGTCCGCCGACCTGGCCGGCGTATAACCGAGCGAACCGCGGAGCAGGTCGCGGACGCCATGTTTGCCTTGTCTACGCCAAGCCGGGTGCAGATCCTCGGTTGCCTGCTCGATGGCCCACATTCAGTAAGTGAACTGATTGACGCGCTCGAAATCGAGCAGTCAGCCATATCGCATCAGCTGCGCATACTTCGCGACCAGACCCTGGTGCGCGTCGAGCGAGTAGGGCGGCAACGCGTCTACACGCTGCACGACGAATACGTCGCCGCGTTGCTTCATGACGCACTGAGCCACGTCGAGCGCCGCGAACGTCAACGAAAGGGTCTTTTCGCGAGGTCGTCCATCCGCCGCGGAGCTGCTGGTTAGGCCAATGGCGGAGCGGCGCAACCGAGCCACAGCTGTTATCGCGGCTTCGTTTTCGCCTTCGGCGGACCGGCGCTCAATCCTGGATCGAGCGCACCGCGGAGACATCGAGGGCGCCCTCGGGCATGTCCGTGCCCACGACACCGTGCCACGCGGGTCATGGCGCCGGCGTGTGGCGACGCTTCTCGCCATCATGGGCCCAGGCGTTGTCGTCATGGTCGCGGACAACGACGCCGGCGGTCTGTCCGTCTATGCCCAGGCCGGTCAGGACAGCATGTCCCTCATCTGGCTGCTGCTGCTCCTGGCTCCCGTGCTTTATGTCATCCAGGAGATGGCCGCGCGACTCGGAGCGGTGACAGGCGCCGGACACGCCCGTCTGATCTTCGAGCGCTTCGGCCGCCGGTGGGGCTACTTCGCGCTCGGCGACTTTTTGGTGCTCAACCTGCTGACGATCATCACGGAGTTCATCGGCGTCGCGCTGGCGCTTGGATATTTTGGTGTCAACCGGTACTGGGCGGTTCCGTTTGCAGGACTTGCGCTGGTGGTTGTGACCGGGATCGGCAGCTTCCGCCGCTGGGAGCTGACGATGTTCAGCCTGGTCGGACTGAGCCTGGTTGCCGTCCCGTTGGCGGTATTCAGCGGGTTGCAGCATCCCACCACCCAGTACGTCAGCTCAGCCGTGTCGACCGGCTCCCTCAATGGCGGGATTGTGCTTCTGGTCGTGGCGATGATCGGGACCACCGTCGCACCATGGCAGCTCTTCCTTCAGCAGTCGAACGTGGTCGATAAGCGCATCACCGCGCGGTGGCTTCCATACGAGCGGATTGACCTCGCTGTCGGCGCTGTGCTTTTCACAATTGGGGCATTGGCGGTATTCGTCGCCTCGGCGGTGGCTCTTGGCGGCAGCTCGGGGCATTCGCTCTTCATCGACGCTAGCAGTGTGGCCGATGGCCTGCGAGCCCGAATCGGTTGGTGGGCCGGTGCGCTGTTCGCCACTGCCCTGCTGAATGGATCGGTATTGGGAGCGGCCGCCGTGACGCTGTCGACGTCCTACGCGCTGGGTGACGTCTCAGGCGTCAAGCATTCACTGCATCGTCGCTGGCGAGATGCTCCGATCTTCCACGGCAGCTTTGGGTTCTGTTTGCTGGTCGCCGCCGTCATCGTCCTGATACCCCATGCTCCCCTCGGCGTCGTCACGGTTGGGGTGCAGGTGCTCGCAGGCGTCCTGGTCCCGAGCGCGACAGTATTTCTGCTACTGCTGTGCAACGATCGAGCTGTCCTGGGCCCGTGGACGAATCCGAGATGGTTGAACGTAGTGGCGGTCTTCGTGGTCGGAATCCTGATCGAGATGTCGGCGCTGCTAACTCTGACGACTCTGTTTCCAGGACTTCATGTCGCCGTGGCCGCGGTCGCGCTGACCATGGTCTGGGCGGCTGGCCTCAGTGCATTCTGGTTTGCCCAGGCGCGCACGAAAAAACCAGTGCCGTTTGAGGGGACGCCGTGGGAACTGGCAACCTGGACGATGCCCAGACTGGAGTCCTTGCCTCCGCCTGCACCCTCGCAGTCTCGTACCGCGGGCCTGGTCGTACTCCGTGTCTACCTGGTCGTGGCAGGGGTGCTGGTGGCCGCGCGTATCGCCCAGGCGATCGTCGGCGGCTAGATCCGAACGAGTTCGCTACATCCGAACCTGTTTGACATATGAACGACTGATCATCTAAGGTCGTCGCGGCGCCCTGATGAACGAGCACAAGCATGCCGACAAACGACGCGTGATGGTCACTCAGCTTCTGCACAGCCCCGTCTTCAACTCCGCGGGTGAAGCGATGGGTCACCTCGAGGACCTCATCGTCAAGATGGACGGCGGCGGGTACCCGCCGGTGTCGGGAATCAAGGTGAGATCAGTCGGCCGCATCGGTGGCGACGTCTTCGTCAGCAGCAAGAGTATCCAGACCCTTGCGGCCGGTGAGGTGCGTCTCAACACGCCGAAGATGGACACGACCGACTTCCAGAGGCGCCCCGGCGAGGTGCTGTTGGCGGGCGACGTTCTGGGCAGGCACCTGATGGACGTAACGCGCGGCCGCATCGTGCAGGCACATGACCTGGTCATCGCTCCCGGCGCTGACGGATGGCGATTGATGGGTGTCGACCGCAGCCCGCGGGCGATGTTGCGCAGGCTCGTCCCGCGCCGCGGCAGGCCCGATCTTCGCAGGCACGCCCTCCTCGACTGGAAGGACGTGCAGCCATTCGTCGCGCACGTGCCGACCGCCAAGCTGCTGATGCCGCTGCAGCGGCTGCGACGTCTGCACCCGGCGCAGATCGCGGACCTGGTGGAAGGCGCGACGCATGCGGAGGGAGAGGAGATCCTCGACGCCGTCGAAGGCGACGCGGAGCTGACGGCTGACGTTTTCGAGGAGATGGACACCCAGCACCAGGTGGAGTTCTTGCGGTCACTCTCGAACGCGGAGGCGGCGAGGGTGCTCGAAAGGATGGCCCCCGACGATGCCGCGGATCTCTTCGGCGAGCTCGATCAGGATCGGCGGAAGTCAATTTTCGACCTCATGTCGGCTGAGGCCCAACACAAGTTGCGAAAGCTGCTCCAGTACCACCCCAGCAGCGCGGGCGGAATGATGAGCCCGGATTACATTTCGGTGGTCAGCGGCGCGACCGTCGCCGATGCGCTCGAGGCCGTGCGCACCGATGCCAAATCCCCGCGCCAGCTTCTGAACACGGTCTTTGTGATCCAGCAGGACGGCAAGCTTGTCGGCAGCGTCGGCGTCGGCGATCTGCTGCGCAGTGAGGCCAGTCGTAAGGTGGACGAGCTCGATCTGGTCACTTGCCGGATTACGACCAGCGCCGATTTGAGCGACGTCACCTTGATGGTGGCCGACTACAACCTGATCGCAGTGGCCGTGACCGATGTCGATGGGAATCTGGTCGGAGCTGTCAGCTCGGACGATGTGATCGAGGCGATCGTCCCCGAAGACTGGCGCGCCCGGATCGCTACGAGCAGCAGCGTCTAGCTCATGGGCCCCGAGCGCGAGCCGGTCGACTCGCCGCTCAAACCCACATCCGCAGTTCTCGACTCGGCTCATGTCGGCGACATTCACGGTGCCTTCGGGACGATTCGACTCAGCGATGTGGCCCCGAGGCGCACGTGGCGCACGCGCCTGCTGACTCTCGCGACGATCATCGGCCCCGGCCTGATCGTCATGGTCGGCGACAACGACGCGGGTGGGGTGTCGACGTACGCCCAGGCAGGCCAGAACTATGGGTACTCGTTGCTGTGGACACTCGTCCTTCTCATACCTGTGCTGATCGTGAACCAGGAGATGGTGGTGCGCCTTGGCGCGGTGACCGGGGTCGGCCATGCCAGGCTGATCAATGAGCGATTCGGTCGCTTCTGGGGTTGGTTCTCAGTCGGCGACCTTTTCATCCTGAACTTTCTGACGATCGTCACCGAGTTCATCGGCGTCAGCCTGGCGGGTCAGTACTTCGGCTTCAACCTTCGCGTCGTTGTCCCGTTGGCCGCGGTCATCCTCATCGCTATCACCCTGAGCGGCAACTTCAGGCGTTGGGAGAGAGCGATGTTCGTCTTCCTGGCCGCCAGCCTTCTGTTCGTGCCGCTGATGGTGCTCAGTCATCCCAATGCCGGGTCCGCCCTGAAGGGATTCGTGCTTCCCACCATCCACGGCGGGTTCTCTTCCAACGCGGCGCTTCTCATCATCGCCATCGTGGGCACCACGGTCGCGCCATGGCAGCTCTTCTTCCAGCAATCCAACATCGTCGACAAGCGGATCATCCCGCGGTGGCTGGCTTACGAGAAGGCGGACACGGTGATCGGCGCCTTCGTCGTCGTGATCGGGGCAGCGGCGATCATGATGGCAGCGGCTTCAGCCTTCAGCGGCACGAGCCTCTTCGGCAATTTCACCGACGCGCTGGGTACCGCGATCGGCCTCAAGGCTCACATCGGTCCGGTCGAGGGGGCAGTCTTCGCTCTGCTTCTCTTCGATGCATCGATCGTGGGCGCGTCGGCAGTGACACTGGCCACCTCGTACGCGTTTGGCGACGTTTTTGGCCTCCGGCATTCGCTTCACCGGGGCTTCAGCGAGGCTAAAACTTTCTACGGCACTTACGCCGCAATGGTGGCGTTGGCCGCAGCCATCGTCCTCATCTCTCCGGCCTCGGTGCTCGGACTCATCACCACCGCCGTTCAGGCACTGGCGGGCATCCTGCTGCCCAGCGCGTCGGTCTTCCTGGTTCTCCTTTGCAACGACCGCGAGGTTCTGGGGCCTTGGGTCAACAAACCGTGGCTGAACATCGTCGCCACGATAATCGTGAGCATTCTCCTGGAGCTGTCGTTGATCCTCGTCGTCTCGACGCTCATCCCGTCGATCAACGTGACCACCCTGGTCGTCGTGCTCAGCGCGATCGTCGGAGTGGTGATTGCCGCGGCGACGGCGCTTATCGTCATCGCGGCCGCCAAGAGTCCGAAGCCGCCCGAGATGTCACATGCCGAGAAGGAAAACTGGCGGATGCCGGCGCTCGCGTTCCTCCAACATCCACAGTGGTCAATGGGCCGGCGGGTCGCCATCCTAGCGTTGCGCGGTTACCTGGTCGTCGCTGTTGTCCTCCTGGTAGTGAAGGCAGTCGAGATCGCCCTCCACCGTTGAAGCCTGGGGACGCTCGGGTGGCTCAGGTGAAGTCGTTCCAGCCTGCACCGATGTAGGTCGCTCCGCCAAAAGAGGTGGCCCCCTTGCCATCGATCAGCCACAGGCTGCCATCCTCCTTGCGCGCCAACAGGTCCTGGTGGTTTGCAGTCGTCCAAACGCCCCCACCGACGATGGTGGAGTACTGGTCCCAACCGTACATGCCGGCCATCTCTGTGGGCGGAGCAAGCGAATGGTCTGGTCGCTGCAGCGAGATCCACATCGAGCCATCAGGCTTGCGCGCAATCAGGTCGGGCAGTCCATCGCGGTTCCAGTCCACGGGAATGATCTGGTCGTAAACGTCCCATCCAGTGGCGAGGAGCTCCGGGTTCGGATCGACCTGGCCGTTCTTCAATCCGTGATAGAGATAGATCGAACCACTCGGTGTCCGGGCGATGAGATCGGGAATGCCATCGCGGTTCCAATCGCCAACCCCGGTGATGGTGTCGTAGCCCGCCCAGTTGACCCCGGCGCCAATCTGGTAGCGCGGTTTGAACCCTCCATGCCCATCGTTCGGGACCACGAACAAGGCGCCATCAGATGCTCGGCGCGCAAGCAGATCAGGTCGAGTTGGATCGGTCCAGTTTCCCGCCGGTGCGACCAGGTTGTACTGGGCCCACCCGGTGCCGATCACCCTGGGCGCCAGCAATCCACCCGCTCCGTTGCTCTCGAACAGGTTCATCGAGTCGCCCTTCCTGGCCAGGAGGTCCGGATGGCCGTTGCCGAGCCAGTCCCCAGCCGCCACCAAGCCTCCAAACGACGTTTGACCTGTGTCCTTGAACCGCTGGAAGTCGGCTATGGCGTTGATGACGATTTGTGACAGGTTCGGGTCGATGGCCAGGCTGTTGCCGAACGAGATGGACCCGACGCTCACAGCCTGCCCGCCGTCGCGGCGCAGATACCAGACGATGTCTGATCGTCCGGCGTCGACGTTGTTGCCCTCAGCGACGACCTCGTAAGCGCGATTGAGCAGAAACGGCAGCCGGTAGTCGACCTCGTCGCCTGAGGCTCCGGCGCCGGCGCCGGTGGTGTTGTTGAAGCACCCCCGCTCCCAGTACTCGCCCGCTGTGCCGATGGTGTGCGCCTTAACACCGGCCATGAGCCACGAGTTCGGCAGAAGGACGTGATAGGGAGCGCATGTGTCCTTGGTGGTGTAGTGGAATGCCAGGCCAAGGAGATTGCCAACGGCGTACTTGGATCTGATCGGCACCTGCCCGCCGATCAAGGTGCTGCTCCACGTCGCACGCGCTGGCGTCACGAGCTTTTCCGTGTGGTACATCGTGTTACCTGACAGCGAGAGCACGCTGCCTCCATCCTGCATGTACTTCGCGACCGCGTCGTACATGCCGCCGGTCCAGTACTCGCTGTGCGTGCTCAACACCACGGCGTAATAGTTGGCGGTCGACAAAAGCCAGGGGCTGTCGTTGAGATCGACGTCGGAAACCATCTGGTAGGCGTAGTTGTGGGCCGCCAACCACTGCAGGATCACAACCTCGCCGCCCGCCAGATGAGAGCCTTCGAACAGCGGGCTCGCGCTGGGGTCTGGCCGCAGATAACTGACCTGGGTCGGCCGCCCAGCCGAATAGAAGCTGCCGTTCAGCGGCCAGTCGTTGTAGGCGGCCCAGGTATTCGTCGATGCCACCACCAGCAGCTGACGGGTCGACGGAGGTGTGAGGGGCCGCACAACGAAAGTGACGTAGGCCGTATAGCTCAGCGTCGCCCCCGCGGTGCTAACCGGAGCAGTCGTGTCCAGTCGGGCGGCATACAGGCCGGAGGGCCACGAGCAAGTGTCGGGATAGGTTGCGGACGGCGACCAGTTCGCGCCATCGCGACTCGCGTTCGGAGGAATCGCCTGGACTTTGCCATCGATCTCAGTCAGCGTGGCCATGGTCTGGGGCTGCGCTTGACCGAACCTCTCAAAGTTGATCGTGTAGGTCGGCGACCGCGAGCTTACGTGGAGGGTGACTGGCGAGCACTGCGGGATGCTCAGCGGGTCGGCGTAGCCAGAGATTCCGGCTCCGGTCGCCAGGAACAGGCTGCCGTCGGGAGTCCGGGCCAAAAGATCAACCCTATCGGTCCCGCTCCACCTGCCTGGTGTGAGGATGGCATCGAAAACGCCCCAACCGCCGCCGATGGCGTCGCAGGAGGTGTTCTGAAGACCGTCGCGCCCATTGCCCCGAAACAGGCACAGAGTCCCGTCCGCGGTCCGCCCCATCAAATCGGGGAACCCGTCGTTGTCCCAATCCCCTGGGGAGCTCAGGAGCGAGTACTGCTTGAAGCTCGTCGATGTGATGAGGCTGCTGCCGGAAAATCCACCATGGCCGTTGCCCGCGAAGACAGTCAACGAGCCGTCGCTGGCATTTCGCACGATCAGATCCGGGCGATGGAAGCCGCTGAAGTTATAGGCTCCCACGACGGCGTCATAGCGGCCCCATCCCGAGGCGATGGGGACTGGGTTCCCCAGGATTCCATGTCCCCGGTTCGCAAACAGGACCAGCTCGCCGTCGTTGCGGACGGCCATGAGGTCGGGACGACTGTCGCCCGTGAACTTGCCGGCGGCGATCAGCTGCGTATACACGCCGAAACCTGAGGCGATCTGTTTGGGACTCTTGTAGCCGCCGGCTCCGTCGCCCGAGAACAGCCACAACGTGCCGTCGGCAGCCTTGCGGGCAATGATGTCGGGCGCCCCATTGGCCGCTCCGTCCCAGTCGCCCGGCGACACGATGAGGTCGTACTGCTGCCATCCGGTCCCGATCGGCCCGGCTGCCTGCACTTGCTGGACTTGCGGCGGCCGCGCTTCACGAGCCAGGATGCCGGCGGCGAGGAGCAAAGCGATCAACGCCACCACGCCCACATGTCGCATCGCGAGCACCATCCGCCGCGTCACCCGCACCCTGGTGTCACCTTCCTTTCACCCATGCCGGGCCACTCCTACTTCTACGGTTTGACTGCCCCAGTAGTTACGCCTCCATAGGGATCCGCAGCTCTCGACGCAGGAAGTGTGCGCAGTCGTCCCACGATTTGCGCGCGCGGCCGATCGCTCCAGCCATGCGAATGTAGCCGTGAATCATGTCCGCCTCGTGGATGTGCTCGACACGCACACCGGCCGAATGGAGCGCCGCAGCGTAAGCGCTGCCCTCCGAGGCTAGCGGATCGAGCTCGCACGTGATCACGAGCGCGGGCGCAAGGCCGCTGAGTCCGCCGGCTCGTAGCGGCGAAGCGTCAGGCGAGCTGCCTTGGTGGGGATCCGCAAGGTATTGCTCCCAGTACCAGCGCATCGAGTCGCGTGTGAGGCCGTATCCCGTCGCCGCTGCGCTATATGAGGGCGTGTCGAAGTCGAAGTTCGTCACCGGGTAGATCAGCACCTGGGCAGCCAGGGCCGGTCCGCCGCGTTCATGCGCCCGGCGCGCCACCACGGCGGCCAGGTTGCCACCTGAGCTGTCCCCGACGACAGCGAGGCGATCGGGATCGGCGCCGATCGAGGATGCGTTCTCGTGCAGCCACTCGAGTCCCGCCCAGGCGTCATCCACAGCCGCCGGGAAGCGGTGCTCAGGCGCCAGCCGGTAGTCGATCGACAGCACCAGGCAGCCCGCGCGGCGGGCAAGGGCGCGGCAGAACGAATCGTGGCTGTCGAGATCGCCCACCACCCAGCCGCCGCCATGCATATAAAGGAGGGCGGGCAGTGTCTGGCCTCGGACGGGGGCATAGAGGCGGCCCGGTATCGAGCCCACCTGGCCTGGAATGGAGATGTCGTCGACCCGTTCGAGCGGCTCAGGCTCCCCGGCCAGCATCGGCACGCGCATCCGGCTGAGCCGGCGCGCCTCCTCGGGGCCCTGCTCGGCCAGAGGTGGCAGGCCGAGCGCCTGCATCCAATCGAGGTAAACGCGCGCCTCCGGGTCGATCAACCGATTCGGTGCGGGAGTTTCACGCCAGTCGCGGTGGAACTCGAGCTTGCCAGGCATCTCGGCGTAACCGAGCTCCTCATTGATGTGAAGGATCGGCGCGTTCTCCGAGTCGTTGTCGGTTTCGACGGCAGCGACTCCGAGGTCGATCGCCTGGACCAGCGTCTCGAGCTTGAGCGCCCGAGCAAGTCCCTTGCCCGGTGTTCGCGCAGCACCCCCGTGAAGCCGGTCCACACGCTACTTGGGTGGTAGGCGAGATACGAGTAGCCGATCGGCTGGCCCGCAAGGACCGCGACCCAGATTCGCTCAGGCAGCACGGTCGGAGGCCGCATCCAGACGACCCACTCCTCGACGGGTTCCGGGATGTATTCGACGCTCTTCGGGATGTCGGCGACCGTCGCGTGCGACACAGGCAGAAGGCGCGGAAGGGACGCCTCGCCACCCAGGCCCGCGACCGTCTTCATGACCACGTCAGTTGTCTCGAGCCGCCGCTGCGCAGCGTCACGGAGGTTGCTGATCCGATCCGCATTAGCCGCCAGATCGAGGCGCCAGAACCGCTGTTTCCGCTCCAGCGCCCAACCGTGGCTGCCCAGCCATTCGACGGCGTGGGGTGAGTCCTCGCCCACCTGGCAGATCAGCAGAGACGTGCCCATGGCCCGCGCCTGGCCTTCGCCGAACCCGAGGGCAGCAGGGATCAGGTGCTGGTTCGCGCGCGGGATCAGAAGGTTCAAGTAGGTTGTCAAACCACCGGCCTCTCGGGGCTGGATAAGCGAGATCCAGTAGCGATCGACGCCATCTTCCTGGACGATGAAGCGCCGCACCACAGAGCCTGCCTCCGTATTGGCCCACTTTTCGCGCACCTCCTCCGCGACTTGAGGGTGATTTGGCTCCGCGGCGGTGGATATCGCCGCAGCGAACTTTGCATCGGCAAGCGTAGCAGCGCGAAAGTTGATCACGGTTGTCTCAGTCCTTTTCTGGGCTGACGCCGAGCGTCACTGCTCCGACGGTTACCAACAAGTCCCAAGTGTTGCGCATTGAGACGACCAGCAGAACGACGATGGCCACCACCAGCACGATGGCGAGAGCAGGCCGACCAGGGGCGGCACGTGTCCCCGCGAGGATGAAGAAGTCGCGGCTAGTCGCCGGCTTCAGCGGCAATCCCTTCCTGACCGCCGAAGCGTGCGAGAAGCTCGCCGCCGCCGACCCGGCTTTTGTCGGCATCGATTCGTTGAACATCGATGACATCGCCGACCTCGCCCGACCGGCGCACACGCAATTGCTGGGCGCCGGCATTCCAATCTGCGAACACATGACCAACCTGGCGGCCATTTGCTCGGCAGCCCGACCTGCACGCAGTTCCCATCGCGTGGGTCGGTGGCGCTACGTTTCCTGTGCGGGCGTACCTTGTAGCGGAGCATTGAGAGCGTCCAACTTCTGAGGTCGGTTTGGTTGATGAGTGAAGTGGCCCTATCGTCAGACGCCATTCCCGTGTCTTACGAGGTGCACGGTCAGGGGAACCCGGCCCTGGTGTTCGTTCACGGCTGGTCATGTGACCGGACGTACTGGCGAAATCAGCTGGGCCATTTCGCTGAAAGCCACCAGGTGGTGGCCATCGACCTCGCGGGGCATGGGGAGTCCGGTCTCGGCCGCAAGGAGCACACGATGCCGGCCTTCGGCGACGACGTAGTTGCGGTGGTCGAGAAACTCGGCTTCGGCGACGTCGTCCTGATCGGCCACTCGATGGGAGGTGATGTCATCGTCGAGGCCGCGCTCAAGCTGCGCGAACGGGTAAGGGGCCTCGTCTGGGTCGATGTGTACAGCACGCTGGGTCAGGTAAGCAGTCGCGACGTGAACGATAGGTTCATCGCCCCGTTTCGCCAGGACTTCGAACCCACAGCTCGTCCATTCGTGCGGCAGATGTTCCTGGCCGGCTCAGACCCATCGCTTGTCGACTGGGTGGTCGCCGACATGTCCAGCGCACCTCCCGAGATCGCCGTCAATCAGCTGGAGCATGCCATCAACAACGATGCGGCCGTCCTGGCCGGCCTGCGGGAGCTGAGGGTGCCGGTCGTGGCGATCAATCCCGACCATCGGCCCACCGACACCGAGGCTCTCAGGCGCCATGGGGTAACAGCCGTGACGATGACAGGGGTCGGTCACTTTCCGATGCTGGAAGATCCAGCGACGTTCAATCGTTTGCTGGGCGACGTCATCGGAACGCTTGCCAGGGAGAGGTGAATGGAAGACCAGACGACGAGCCGCCGGACCCGCTTTCGAACCCGTTATCGCAATCGAGGCTTTGGCTGCGGCTGCGCCGGGTTCTTCCTCGTACTCACAGTTGGAATCGTCTTGAGCCTCTTCAACGCCGGCGTCGGGATCGGCGTGTCGGTTCGGATTCCCTTCACCTCGAGCAACCTGACAGTGGCCGGCTCGGTCGGTGCCAAGGCCAAGGCCATTGCAGCGTTGCCTGCGTATACCGACGGCAGGGTCGGCGGAAATCAGAATTTCTTCAACAACTCGACGACCATGACCATCGGGCCGGCCGAGGGCACAGCACTCGTCATCGTCGGCCGGCAGGCAGGGGCGCCGGCCCTTGACCTGCACCTGGAGGTCAGCTAGCCGAAGCTCGCCAACCGGCACCTCTCGTGGCTTCAAGGGCAGGGCACTGCACTAATGTGCAATCCGTAGTACTGTTTCAAGCATAGATGGCACTGAACGGCAATCCCATCGATACCAGCCAGCTCTTGAAGGGCGTCCTCGACCTCGCCGTTCTGGCCGTCCTGGCCGAGCACGACAGCTATGGGTATGACGTCCTTCGCCGGTTGCGCGAAAGCGGGCTGGATGCGGTGGGTGACGCCTCTGTCTACGGAACGCTGCGTCGCCTGTACCAGGCCGGCGTCCTCAAGTCTTACGTGGTGCCCTCGGATGAGGGTCCGCACCGGAAGTACTACGGGCTGAACGATCGCGGTCGCAGCGCTCTCGACCAATCCACTAAGACGTGGGGCTCATTTACGAGCGCCCTCGATCACCTGCTCAATGGGAGGAGCACCGCCAATGCCAAATAGCAATCAAGCCAACGACGTTGCACGCTATGCCGCCGCCGTCCGAGCCGCCCTCGCTTCACTCCCAGACGCCGAGCGCGAAAGCCTGCTCGAAGACCTCGAGAGCCACCTGGCAGAGGTTGCCGGCGAGTCCGATCAGTCGCTCGAAGACCGGCTGGGGAAGCCGGCGAACTACGCCGCTGAGCTCAGATCGGCTTATGGCGCCGCGAATGAAATCCGAAATGTGCCATCACGAGTGCGATATCGCGACCGATTTCGGGCGCTCGTCAGCGCGGCTTTGGGCACTCACGCATACAGCGAGGTGCGGGCATTTCTTCCCGAGCTGCGCGCTGGTTGGTGGGTCCTACGCGCCTACCTGTTGGTCCTGATTCTGGCTTTCATGTTCAGGAACGGCCTCAACCTGAGGCCGATACCGAATCCGTTCACGAGCAGTGGGCTGCTTCAGATCCTGGCGACATTGCTAGCGATCGTCATATCAGTACGGCTCGGCCGGCGCGGGATGCCGGCAAACAAGGGCTGGCGAGGCGCCGCTGTGGCGGTGAACGTGGGAATCGCATTGCTGGCGTTGCCAGTCCTGGTGAGCATGGGCACCGGATCCAACTACTACGGCTACTACGCGGCTGACTCATCGGATCCCAACCTCTCGCAGGCTTCGGCCGGCTACTACTCCGGCTTCACCAACATATATCCGTATTCCAAGGACGGCCAGCCGCTCAGGGACGTGCTTCTCTACGACCAGAACGGGCAGCCGATTGTCCCGGCGGCGAACGGCCTGACTACAGACGTTCCAGTCGGTGCCGACGGACTGCCAATTCAGAACGCTTATCCGCTGACTCAGCGAGACCAAAACGGTGCCCCAGTCGTGCCGCCGCGCGTGGCGCTGCCACCCTGGCCGCCGAGCCCATCGCCGAGCCTGACCCCGGCGCCAGCGACGCCAAAAACGACCCCTTGACCATCCGACGGGTTGCGCGATGTGGGGCAGAGACGCCGGATCGAATAGTCGAGATCGAGTCCGCTGGGGAAGGGTCGAGCGAGTTCCCGAGGAGAGGCCCTGGACTAAGCGTGCTTGGGTTCAGCCAGGCCGCTTTGGGCCCAGACGGTCGCGGCTTCGACCGAGTGGAAGGTTCTCATCAAGAGCCCGTGGCTGTCAATCTCGGTGGCGGCGTCGTCATACGCCGCTTTGGCGAGCCCGGCCGAGGCCGTCACGATGGCCATTCGCTGCAGGCCCGCGGCCACCGCTTGCGGCAGCCAGACCTCGCGGCCCCACTGTGCATCTTCAGGCAGGATGATTTTCGCTCTGCGGGCGTCGCTGACGTAGCCGACCACTTTGCGCGCTTTGATCGCCTGCACCCCCGTGAGCAGCGCGGCCCGAAACTCAGCGCTGGTGGCGAAGCCTTTCCATTCCGCGTAGAGGATCTTGGGAACCGCGCGCCAGCGGATCGAGATGTACGGCTCGTCTAAGAAGGTCTGGTCATCCACAGGGACCGTGCCGAGGCTAGCAGCATGTGTCGCGCCCTGGGCTGGCCGAATACGATTTCAACGCTGGGTGGCGGACCGCTCCATGGCCTGCTCCATCTGCGAGCGAAGCATTCCCGTGCCAGCCGCCAAAAGCCCGAGCTCGATCAGGCGTCCCTTGAAACCCTTGCCCAAGCGCTTCACCGTCACGTCGATCTCGCTACCTCCCCCCAAGGCTGGAGTGATCTTGTAATCCCAGCGGCTGCCGGGACCCCAGGTGTTCGAGTCCAGGGTCTCCACGCTGACGGTGCCCTTGGTGGTATCCCAGCTGTACTGCTCGCGCTCCCAGACGCCGCCGGCCACGGAGCTGCCTTCGGTCACCTCGGCCCAGCCGGGCTCTTGGCCGTGCACCTTGAAATGCTGTTCGTCAATGTTCGGCCACACCTTCGCGCGGCGCGGTCCGAAGTCGGTCAGCGTGGCCAGCACTTCGCCGGGCGCCAGCTTCGTCTGCAATCGGAAATGGATTTGTGCCATCGGGTGTTCGACCAACCGGTTTCGACAGGGATGATAGGCCGCACGTCGCTCTCACCGGCCCCTGCACTCGCAGGGCCGAAGCCCACTCGAGTCCCATGGCGACGGATCGGCGGCAGCCGCGTACAACCAGAGCATGCAGCTGGACTCGCCGCCAATTCGGCTCGTCCTCGAGGGCGAGGCCGCCGACCCCGCCGGTCACGACCGGACCGGGGCCGCGGTCACGCTAGCCGGATGCCTGATGACCTTGGTGGCGGCAGTCCTGCCGTGGGGTGAAAAGGCCACTTTTGGGATTTCCCTCGCCGCCACGCAGGGCGCCGATGCCCGCATCCTGCTCGCCGCCCTGGCTGCGGTGTCGGCGGGCACCGCCGGCGCGGTGCTCCTCTGGCGGCCAGGAACCGGCGTCGTCGCGCTGGTTCTGGTCGGCCTGGCCGCGGCGCAGATCGCCGCGGCAACCTGGTTCGGCGTGAACATCGTGAATCAGGTCCGCGAAGCCAATCCAAATCTGATATTGATCAACGCGATCGGGACGGGGCTCTACATGGCGGGGCTTGGCTCTGTCACCACCCTGGCCGGCGCCACCCTGGCCTGG
>Ga0307374_10003251_pt1 | contig 27921 bp, 24 predicted proteins | sample OX3MG_FD_202532 | JGI IMG/M metagenome (GOLD analysis project Ga0307374, IMG submission 202532) | Soil microbial communities from Risofladan, Vaasa, Finland - OX-3 | ecosystem: Environmental > Terrestrial > Soil > Coastal area > Acid sulfate soil | place: Finland: Risofladan, Vaasa | collected... | reverse complement strand
CACCTGTCCAGCAGCAGCTTCAATCCGGGGAGTCGACGAACGCTGGCTCGACGCGCTCATGTCCGACCACGCGCTGCGCGTAGACGAGGCAGGCACGAACGTCTGCCTCTTCGAGGTACGGGTAGTGCTCGAGGATTTCGGCCGCTGTTGCACCGGCTGCAAGCATGCCGAGGACATGCTCGACCGCGATTCGCATGCCGCGGATGATCGGCTTGCCGCCGAAGATCTTCGGGTTGATGGTAATGCGCTTCAAAAGCTCGGCTTCCGTCATGGCGGACTCCCTGCGCGACGCCCCGGCCCGGATTCTACGCCCGATCGATGTGCGTCGAATCGCGATCCAAGGCGTCACGATTGCGCAGCCTCCGCCACTGGTTCGAAAAGCCCGAGCCCGAAGTGGCGGGCGAAACCGAGGGCGTTCACGTTGGCAGATAATCGCGCGACATTTACTGCGCTGCAAAGAGACCCAAACCGTAGAAGCGGCCACCGCCGAAGCAGACGGGGCCCGGAACTTGCAACGATTTCCCCTGCCCATCGCGCCAGCGAACGCTGACGTGGAAGCGCGGGAAGCGCTTGAGGTGATCCGGAACGCCGTAGGCGCTCGCGAGATCGGTTCCCGGCCAGAAACCCGCTTTGCGCCACTCCAGTTCAGCGTTATCAGCCAGCGTCTGCGTAAACCCGGCCTGGATCATCGCCTTGCGGAGCAGTCCGTCGATGCGATCGTTGAGGCGAGCCAGTAATTGCTTTTGCTCCTCTGAAGTGGCGCCCTGTTTCAGGCGACGCCGATAGTGGGCCGGGTCGTCGTAGCCAGGCAGAACCACAGGAGTGACGGTGGCCCATGACGAAGCACTTTGAATGTAGTGCTGGACAATCCTGTCGCTCTCAGAGATCTGCGAAAGAAGAGCGACGATTTCTCCTGTTTTCTCGTCTACAAGCTCCCGACCCGAAAGGGTACGACGCGCCCAGGCAATCGCCGATTCGCAACCGTCGGCGAAAGAGCAAAGGAGCACCCGGCGGACACTGCCGATTACGCGGACCCTTCCTTCGCCTCTCCCCTCGATGCTCGGCACGGGTAGGTAGGCGAAGCGTTGCGGGCCAACCGCAATGTGCTCGGGATCACCCCTGGATTCGCCATGACCGAGGACAAAGGTGTTGATCCATCCGTCTGGTCGGCCGGTAGTTGTGGCCGAAGTTTTTGCTGCATAGCGCACCATACCCGCAACGGTAAGGGCTTGTCGGGACGTGTCGAACGCTCGATATCCGCTGTCATCGAGCTTCCGCAAAGAAAAGGCGGCGACCGGCCGGAGCGGTGGTTGCGTTTCGCGCCGATACACGACAGTTGCATACCGGGTCAACGGCGGAGGTGCGGTAAAACCATCGGGGCCCAGTCGGTTAAGGAACCGTTCATGCCGATGGATCACGGCATCGAGCGTGCCTTGCACAGGTACGCGCAGACCATCGCCAATCGCACCGACGCCTGGCAACCATCGCTCGCCAGACAAAGTATCAACCTGTTCATCCGACACGAGCGCGGCGTGGCCCACGGCCATATCGATACCCCAGCCGAGGGTGACCACGCTGCGCGCAACATCGGAAAGCGTCTTGACATGGGCGCGAACCTCCTCGGTGAGGGGGTCATTCAGGAGCCAAAGGTAGTGCATGGCGTCGCCACCGATCAGAAGCGTGGGGCGAACAGCTTTCATCGTGCGATGCGTGGCGGGATTGGCGTCGCCGGAATTGGAATCGTTGCCCCGGCACCACGCCTTGGCGACGATGTCCATCGCGTTGTTGGGCACCGACAGACGATAGCCCGCCGCAGTAACACCAGCGGGGGTGGCGATGACCGGAGCCGGTTGGTTTTCGAGCCACGTAAACGCTGATCGGGCTTGGCGAGAGAAAGCCTCTGGGCGCAGGCGTGCAGCAGCTGCGGCGACCAACGACTGAAAGACCCTCAGCGGGGACGGCGGCCACTCCGGCTCTCCGCCATTCCGCCGCCCGTGAAATGCGGGGTCGAGAAGGCGAATCGAAGCGCAGAAGTGCAAGCGCATGGCACTCTCCAGTTACTTGCTTTTCCTGCTCTTTCGGGCCGCTTTGGTTCCATCGCCGGTGTCACCACTGACGTCCTTCTTCGCCAGTTCTACGTCAAACATCACTTCTCGATCTGGGTCGGCTTTGTAGTCGATCTTGCGATCAGGATCGATGCCAAATGCTTTGCCAGCGGTCTTGGCATACGCAAGCGCTTCAGCGTGAGTGACCGTCGCATCTTCGCGCCTTCCGTCGCCGTAGACCGTCTTGAATTCGCGTTTCTTGTCGGCATCGAGAACGAGGTTGCAGCCCTGCCGGAGATAGCCGGAAGGCGAATGCGTGAACGCGGTCAGGGCGAGACCAAGAATGTAGCGACGCAGGGTGAGGGTCTTCGCCGCATCCCCGCCTACGGTGAGCAGACGCAGCGCGGCGAGGTGGAGTGTCGCGTCGCGCCGGATGCCGCCGGTGGCAATCACGCCGCCGTGGGAACCGGAAGCTGGGACGTGCACGAATCCTCGCTCGGCGTACGCTTTCCTCGTCTTCTCGTCAGTTGGCTCTTCAAGCAAGGCGTTTTCAACGTATTCCGCTGCCGGAACGTACTGAGCCGATCGCGTTAGCTTGCGGACATCGAACGCGCGAATTGTTGAGGCAATCAGTCGCGGCAGTTTGGCCTGCGTATCGCGCGAGTCCCAGGCTCCAAACACGAGCGAGGTCGGAGCGATCTTTGCCAGCGACCCGGCATCGCCGTTCTGCACCGCCCTGAACGCTTTCTGCAGTTCCTCCTGCAACGCCGAGCATCGGACAACTGCGTCTCCGGCACGGTGCCCCGCCTCGAGCAGACTTACTTGCTTATTGCCGGCCTTCACGACAATCTGCGGCACGAGCCCCGCGTACCCGTCCTTAGCAAACAGCGGTTCGATACGGTTAGCCTGAGAGCCGACGCTGTCGATCAGGCATATGTTGCGACCGTCGGGAAATTCGTCGATGTTGTAGCCGCCCTTGAACGTCTTGTCTTCGCTGGCAGCGAAGGTGGCGGGAAACAGCACGCCATCGGGGCCTTCGACAGGCAGCAGATGCTCGCGGACAATCAGCGCAGCGGGGCCGGCGTCCTCTAACCAGGGATCAAACTTTTTCAAGAGATCGTTCATCGTTAGCTCCATGTAATAGGGGTGGCGGGGGTGAATGCCTTATGCTTCCTCTGGTCGGTGCGAAATGCATTCTTGAAGCGGAATCGGCGAGCCTCGACTTGTGGCAGCAGGCCACAGACCGCTGACAGCGCAACATGTGTCGCCAGGGGAAGTGTCCACGTGTGGTATTCGAACACGCGGCGGGTAACAGTCGGCATGGGTCGAAAGCGCTGAAGCCCTACGAGGCACAAGAACTCCACTGCTGGGTAGGCCGCAGTCGTCATCTGGAAGCTGTCCGGAGCGAAGCCGATATCGATGGCCTGGGCGCTCGATCCTCGCCGTGCGTCGAAGTAGAATGGCTCGACCTTTTTGTCCGATTCCAGCGGGTCATACACGACTGTGCCGTAGTCGAACAGCGCATCGTTTTGAAGCTCGGGCCGCTGGAGCACGTTCTGCATGGCACGAGCGATGCGGACGCTGCGCATGCTACCGGCCCAGACTTTGAGTCGATCGCCGCCTGCGCGACCATCCGCCCACCAGTCGAGTCGTATACCAAAAGGAAGTGATACCTCGATAGGAGATGAGTAGTCGTCATTGGGGTCGATCTGTCGCAGAGCCGCTTGAGCGATTGCGCGTAGCAGGTCGCCGAGGGTCGATCCGATGGAAGGGTTGGTATCGAGTGGACGCAAATGGAACGCGCTATCGTGGAACCATCCTTCCGCACCGTTCCAGAGACGCTCGGCCAATTCCAGCAAGCCACAGCAGGCGAAGAATTGGCCAGGATTGGTAGGGTCTACGCAGACGCGAATCGCGGGGTCGGGTACCTGGCTCATCGCGCAGCCTCCTGAAAAGACACGGCGGGGGAATCGGCGAGCGTTGACTCCGGGTCGTTCTGTGACGCGAGTGCGTCGGCTGCGCGCACCAGCGACTCAAGATAGGCCAGGCCCCAATGGCCGTACTTGCGCTGCAGTCGGGCGAAGCGGCGAGGCACTTCGCGGACAATTTCGGCTGTGTGTTCTTCCGATCGCTCGGGGTCGAATGCTTCATTGGCAGGAAAGTAGGGCCGCGCTCGGCCGTGATGGGCGGCGATCAGGTGTAGGACAAGTTCCTGCATCTCGGGTGTGAGCTGGCGAAACTCCGAATTACTTGACACGTCGATGAGCGATCCGAGCTCGTGACGGTAGTCTGTGATCTCGATGGGCCCCGCCTTGCCGCCTGACTTCGCCAGAACAAGATTTGGGTCACGATTGCCGATCGATCGTTGCCAGATCGAGCGACGCTTGCCGAAGTCGTGCCACTTGGCTGCGAGTGTCACCGCTCTGGCTTCATTCGATTCGCCTAAAAGCTTTGCGGCGAGCACGGCTGCAAAGCGCTCGGCAGATTGAAGATGCGGCACGAGTTCCTGTTTTGTCCTGGCAGTTCGTGATCCGTCGTCGTCTGCCGAGCGAGGCCGGACGTACCAGTGCCAATAGCGACGGCTGGTGGATTCTTTATCTTGATCCTGCTCGTCGTCGGCATCGGGCCGGATGTCGATGGTGCGCACGAGCCGCATGCCGTCAGGCGCAGGGGCGTTGTCCCATGCGCGAAGGCGGCGCGGATTGCCTTTTTCATCGTTCCAGCGGTCAGCGACATCGTACTGGCGGTGTTCGTCAAAGGCAGCGGTGCCACTGAGCATCCCGCTCTCTAGCAGCGCTCCGACTTCGGGTGGCAGCAAAACCGTTCGGCCAATCAGTAGGTCTTTATCGCCCTTTGCCAACTCACCGAGGCTTTTCACGATCACTGACTCCCCGTCGACCACTAACCAGACCGGGCAATCCGCGTGGGCCTCGGCCAGTTTCTTCAAGTGCTCGAACACGCGATCGCTACGGTCTCGAAGCAACTCGTGCGGCTTGAGCGGGTAGTCTTCGAGCAAGTCTTCGGGCTTGTACCTCGGACGCAGCTCGTCGGTGAGGTAGCCGACCTCTTTGCGCCAAGCGACGTGGGTCTCGGGCGGTTCCCACTCTGCTACTCCATGTAGCCAATCAGCCACCGGCGGACGGCCGGGCAGCTTTTGGCGAACAGACGTAAGCGCCCAGGCGTCGAACAGTATGTCGCTCGCGGGAAGGATGGCCGGCGGTGGCGTGAAAGCCGTCTGCCGATCAGCGACCGGTAAGGCGCCCAATGCCGCCGGGCTCGCGTCGTGGCGCTGATCCTCGCGCTTCGGGAGTTGCTGCAACAAAAGGAGGGTGCGCTCACATGCTTGGTCGAACGGCGAAGGCGGTGTTGCCTTTCCCTCTGCTTTAGCATCGCTGACCATTTCGGTCTGACTGTTTGGATCGACGTTTCGCGAGGCGCAGTACACGACGTCGATTCGCGCATCACCGTCGCCGAACCGATTCACCCGACCGAAGCGCTGGGCCATGCTATCGAAGGGTGTTAAATCGCAGACCAGGTGATCGGCGGAAATGTTGACACCGACTTCGCCAGCGGAAGTGCAGATAAGGTAGACGGTGCCTCGCTGAGGTGCGATCTCCGGCTTGGGGATGAAGCGAGCGAAAATGGCATCTTCCTTCGACAGACTGTCGCGCTCGAGTCCGCGCATCGTTCCAGTGAGTGTCTGGACGCGCCCTTGCGGGAGCTTGCCTACAACCCTATGCACGTCCTCCAGCTTTCGGAGAAAGATGAGAATGGCGTGTTTGCTGTCTTCGTGTTGCAGCGCCAGCTTGACAACCTGATCTGCCATGTCCTTCTCGTTGTCGATACGATGCAGCGAGACCCCTTTCTTCGCGTTGATTCGCTTCCTCACAACGGTGTGCTTCGTGTCAGCGTCGGTGAGGCCGAACTGCCCGCTGTCACCCCGGGAAGTAGCCGTCAGTGCCATAACTCGGAATCGGCGGAATTCTTTCCGGCGTTGCTGCTCCGACTCGATCGCAGCGATGAGTTCCTGGAACGCCGGCTCAAGGTGAGCCTCATCGTGGACCAGTAAAGTGTCTTGACCGAGGAATCCGGCGTGGAGTGGGCGGGACTTAAACCCGCGGCCATAGCCCGAGAACAGCAATCGGCTGCCAATCATGTCTACCGTACCAACGATAACCGCAGCCCGGGCTGGATCATCTCGCCATTCGGTGTTGTCCGCGAACTGGCCCCGTAGCGTACTGATCGCCAGTGGAATTTCCGTGGAGTGGGCCGCGAGTGCTCGCAGGGCATCAGCCGCAATACTGAGTTCTGGCGCGGAGACAAGTGCACTGCGCATTTGTTCAGCTTCGTGCGTTGCCTGGTCCACGACAGTCCTTCGGTTGACCACGTAGACCAGCCGGCGGGGAAAATCGCCCACCGTGCCAGCACGAGCGTGTTGGGCAAGCGCGAGAAGCCAAACCGCAATCGTTGCGGTCTTCCCGAGCCCAGTCGGAAGATCGATTGCCGGGGGCGAATCTCCTTTCAGAAAATGGCCATGTAACCGGGTCTGCCAAGGGAAGGGCCTGTTGCCGGTCAGGCATTCGAAGCACCTCTCAAAGTCAATGCTGCTGATGCTCATTGCTTATCCCCGTTTGACGGCATTGACGAAAGCTCCGGCGCCTGCACCGCCCGCGCCGTCCGCTGCACCGGCTCGATCACCTCACTCTCCACCCCTTCTGGCGCCGCCTTGAGCTCCCGCAATCGCCGCGCGGAAACCAGCACCCGCGATTCGAGCGTGGAAGTCGCGCTGTTGTACGCGTCTACCGCCTTGCCGAGCTTGTCGCCGACGTTCGCCAAGTGCTCGCCGAGCTTGGCGACGCGCTCATAGAGTTGCTTGCCCAGATCCGCGACTTCCTGTGCGTTCTCCGCGAGCGCTTCCTGCCGCCACGAGCCAGCCTCGGGCGACGTGAGCGCTGGGGTCCCGATCAAGTAAACGCAGGCGCTGCGACGAATCATCGGCTCCTCCCTGCCGGCGTTTCGTGCCCGGCGCGGCCCCGTACTCAGGGGCTCGGTGATTTTGCGCGCGGCCGCTATCAATGGGCGATAGTGGCCGGCGTTCGCCGATGCGGCCGCAGGGCCCTTCGGTAGGCAGTCTATGCGCCGTCGCGCTCCGAGGCCAAGCGCTTGAATTGGTCACGAAAGCCGCGTGTCGCGCAGAATTGATCCCCATGTCTTGTAAGAGTTCTGCAAGACATGGAATCCCCCGCAGCGCGCCGCGCCGCCTTCAGGTTCGAGGTAGGGCGGTTATCCCGTAGCGCCCGAGCGCTTCGCGCAGTTGCCCGACCACCACCTCGCGCAGCGCTTTCGGGGCGATGACCTCGACCTCGCGCCCGTGGCGCAGGATGTCCATTACCAGCTCGCGCTCGTCGCGGTAGGGGATGCGCAGCTCGTAGGCGCCGTCGGTGAGGAACTGGCCAGATTGCTCGGGGTGCCAGCGCTCGTCGCCGACCCAGCGCGCCCGCTCGGGGGAAAAGCGCAGCACCGCAGTCTTGTTCGCTTTCCCGGCGAAGATGCCGTAGGCGCTCGCGAAGTGCTCATCCAGCTCGGTGGCCGGAACTTCGTCCGCTGGCGTCTCGAGCTCGTTCGCCGACTGGACTCGGTCAATGGAGAAACTGCGCAGCGCCCGCCGCCGGTGGCACCAGGCGTCCAGGTACCAGTTGTCCCGGTAGTGCACAAGGCGCTGCGGGGAGATCTCGCGTTCGGTGGCTTCGTCGCGGCTTCTCGAGCGGTATCGGATGTCCAGTCGCCGACGCTGCAGCGTCGCCGCCGCGAGCCGTTGAAAATGCTCACCCGCGGGGCGCGCCGCCATGCCGAGGACGCGAATGCGCGTGCCCGCTTCCGACAGGCCCAGCCGGCGGTGGACAAGCAGTTCGTTCACGCGCTGAGTAAGGGGGCCGAGATGCTCGGCGAGCAGCCCCGACTCGAGCGACTCGAGCAGGCGCTCGAACACGACGAGCGCCTGCAGCTCCTTGGCGTTGAACCACAGTCCTGGCAGTTCGTACGGACCTTTGTCCGCGTCCTGCCGATAGAGATAGCCGCCGCGCTCGCGGTCGAAGACCACCGGCGCATTCAAGTAGTCGCGCAGCACCCGCAGCAGCCGGTAAGCACTCGGGGTCGAGCACTCGAGCTTTTCCTTGAGATCCTCGATCGGCATGGGCGTGCGGCGCCCAGCGAGGGCATGGTGAAGCTTGTAGATGCGGTCGAACTTGTCCATCCTGCCAGTCTACGGCAGGAGGATCAGAACGGCATCGGCGCGGCGGCGCGCGTCAGCGGCTGCAGCGCGGCGTGGAACTCGCGCTGGATGCGGTACAGCACCTGAGCCGGTTCCGCGCAGCACGATCGCCGGCGTGGTGTTCGAGGCGCTCGCTACGCTGAAGCCATCGATGTACTCCACAGGCACACCGTCGATCGTGAGGATACGCTCGGCCGCCGGGAAAGGCCTCGCCTGCTGCAGCTTCGCCACCAGCGCGTGCTGCTCGGCTTCGAGAACGCCAATGCGAATACATAACCACCAACGTCCATTCATTCCGTTTGGCGCGCCCCAGGAGGCGGCTGGGGCTGAGGTCCATTACGCAGTCGATACGGCGGCTTCCCAAGGCGTCGAAATTTGATTTACCTGGTAGGCAAATCCTCATGTGGACGTCCTAATAAACAAGCACTTAGCGTTCTACACCAAGGATTATTGTGCTTCGCGTGTCTAGACTGTGTTTATAGAGCCTTGCAAGCTATCGTGGCCCCTCCACGTCGGACAGTGTCATGATTATTGGTGGCGGCCGAGTAGGCGAGGAAACCACGATGAGGCGCATCGCCTTTGTATTTCTCACTTTGCTTTCCGGGTGTGCCACGGTTCATCAGCTCAATGATCCGTCGCGGAGCAAGTCCGCTCCAGATGTAACAACTTTGGCTAATCCTCGAGACGTTCTCTACGAAACGGCGGAGCGAAGTGGCATCGTGGTTAGCTACAACATCTTGACCGCCCCTTATGGTCTGAAGCTGACTTTGATCTTCCGGAATCGGAGAGGTCAGTCGGTAATTATCGTCCCGAAAATACGCCTTCAAGACGCAACGGGGTTCATCCTCGAGCCCTATAGCTACGAGGATTACGTTCGCCAAGCAGCCATCATGGCGGGCACGCCTGCGGCAATGATTCCGGCAACGGCCCCATCTACCACTTACGAGTCGGGGACCATCATGAACCCGGGGACTGGCGCTACACAAAGCTATTACGGAACGACGACAGCCGCACCAAACATTGCGCAGAGCGTCGCTCAAGGGGTCAACCAGAGCGTGGCGATGGCGTCGATATTCGCGCAGATAGACGGTGAGGCAATGCTTCAGTGGGCAAATTCATTTTGGTTGAAGAACCGTTATGAGCTTCCGGCCGGATTGGCAGTGGCCGGGGGACTGATGTACCCACCTCGTTCATTGAATCTACCGCTGAAGCTATTTGTTGAAGTAGGAGGAGAGAATTTCGAATTCACTACTGCGACCCAGGCAAATTGAAGTCGATGGCCATAAGGCCGCGACGTCTTTGTTGGTCGCGCAGCGCCTTCCAAAGCGCCCGAAGTATCTGCCAAGTGCCGCCCTTGTAACCGTTCCTCGATACCCGCGCTTTACCCTGCGGCGTCCTTGGCCCGGTTGACCGCTCCCAGGGGCGCCAAATGTGAATCAGCACTGCCTGCCGTGCCCCACCCGCCGTCGTTGCGTCGAGCCGTTCTGTCTGACTTTCGAAGTTACTGCAGAGTCATTTCGTGACGCGGGCCATTCGCGGATGCGGATCCGGCATAGTATTTGTACTTGGGGGGTGTCGTGAGTTCTGCGTTGCCATTTTTGACGTTGCCGGATCCTCTTGTGACTGGAGAGGGTGCGCTGGACCCATTGGGTCTCTCGATGATTGGCGATCATCTCGCCAACCAGATTCTTCCCGGACTCAGGGCCCGAATGTCGCGGCCGCGCTTTGTCACAGCGATTGCGGTTTCGGCCGCTGTGTGCGAAGGCCTCGAAGAGCGTTTTTCAGCGGACGGCGTGACACCTGCCTATCTCGTGTTCGAGTGGCTAGTCGTGGAGGCCTTCGTGCGTGCAGGAAAACCGGAAGCAACACGGCACACGCCGGGCACGCAGAAAGCGCAGGACGCGCGCGCAAGTCAGGACGCGATGTGCGCGAGAAATTACCTCAAGACGCCGACGGTGTTTGGTTTTCACGGTGTCTATAAGCCGATCGCGCGGCATCTTGGCGTGGTCGATGACAATCTGCGGCTTTCCGACCGCGGCTACGAGCTTCTGAAGGTGTGGCAGTCCGAGCAGAGATTGGAAGGATTTCTCGAGAATACGTCCGGCGGTGGTGCCGGACGGTCGGCACGTCAGACGCTGAGGGCCGCGGTCGATGAAGGATTGGCGGTGGGTCACACGGCGCGAAGCGGCGGCTGGCAAGGATGGACGATCCTCGCCGAGCATCTGGCGCCCGCCAATGCGGGACCGAGAGAGGCCGCAGTCATCGAGCGCCTGCTTGCCGACTCTGAAGCGGCGCCGCGCGGCGAGATCTTCAAGCTTCTGCGCGAGGGTGGCGAGATCGAGGATTCTTCCGAGGACGCAATCACGCGCTCCTTGCTCTTGCCCAAGGCGGGGTCCGATCTCGCCGGCAGACTCAAGGCCATCGCGGCGTACGAAAAGGTGTGCGGAATACTCGAAGAGGCATTCAACTGGATTTGCTTTCTTTCTACGCATTCCCAGGCTCGCCCGATCACGGCGCAGACATTCGCGACGGAATCGCGCCCCCGCGAACTGACCAAGGAGCTTCCGGCAGCAATTCGGAATGCAGAGGGCGCGATGTCCGTCTCCCCCTTGAACGCGCAACAGCTCTTTGGAGAGCTTTTGAAAGGTTTCGATGGTGTGCGCGACGCGCAATTGTTGTTCGAAGCTGTGCTCAGGCGGCATGAACAAGTCCAAAAGGACAAACCGCCCGAGGGCAAGCGGTCGTGGTTCGAGCGCTCGCCAAATGGCGAGACGTTTGTGCGCCCGCCCTATCTCGCAGTCGAGCGTCCGGAACGCGACCGTGGCTGGAACCGGCCCTACCGGATCGCCACGGTTGCTTCGTTTCTCGACGATTTAAAGAACTCAAGTCATGCCACGGCCTAAGGCCTCGGAGCGGGCGTTCGGCAAGGCGCTCGCCTTGTGGGAGGCTCCGGAAGGCGCTGGCGAAGCGAGGGCATGCATTGCAAGCACGTTTACTTTCGACGCGGCCTTTTTCGAGACAGAATGCCTCGGACGGTTCCTCGGCATGGACGCGCATCCGGCGGAAAGCGATGCGGTTTCCTATATGGTCGAGCGCGAAGAAAAGCTCGCCGCAGCGCGCGTCGCGGTACTCGCAGATCGCCGTCATGCGCGCGACAAGGAAAGCCTGCGCTGGGATGTGCTCGGGGTGCTTATTCCGGGCGCCATCCAGCATTCCAAGATCTCGCTCCTCGCCTGGGCGAACCACGTGCGGGTGATCGTCGGATCGGGAAACCTGACTGAGCCGGGTTATCGCAGGAATCTGGAGGTGTTCGGTGCGCTGGACCTCAAACGCAAAGAGGGCGGCGACCGAGAGGCGGTATTCCGTATCCTCGATTTTCTCGGTGAGCTGATCGAATCCTCAGTGGGGACTGCTGCTGCCGGTGCGCCTAAAGCCAGGGCTAGGGCGGCGCTTGAGTCGGTGCGCGCCCTGATCGGCCGTTGGCCCGATACCAAACCAAGCAACCCCGTACTCATTCTTGGCGGACCTGGCCGGGCCATCCTGCCGCAGCTCGGCGAGGCATGGCCGAGCGGGTCACCACCGCGTTACGCTTACGTCGTCTCGCCGTTTTTCGACGCCGACGGCACTGAGGCAGCCAAGGCGCTCATCGACGTGCTGGCCAAGCGGCGACCGCGGGAGATCTGTTTCGACGTTCGAACGGAAAGCGGACCGGATGGACGCACGCGCGTATTCGCGCCGCATGCGATGGTTCAGCTAGCCGACGAACACGCGGATCTGACGGTGCGCCGCGTTCTTCCGGAACAGATGGGCGAGCTGCGCGAGCTGCACGCCAAGATGATCCACCTCTACAACGATGACTGGTGCATCACCCTCGCGGGGTCGAGCAACTTCACGCGCGCCGGCCTGGGAGCGAAAGGCAAGCCGAATTTCGAAGCGAATCTCGCATTTCGTATGCGAACTTCCGACCCGGATGCGAAGGTGCTCGACGAGGTCTGGCCGGAATGCGCCGACGAGCCGCTCGACATTGAGTCAAAGGACCTTGTCTGGGATCCGCGCGGCGAAGAGGAGGAAGACGGCGTTTCGTCGCTGCCGTTGCCCGCGGCTTTTGAAGAGGCGTCCTTCGTTCCCGGTCCGCCTGCCTCGCTGGCCATCACATTGCGCGATCCACTTCCAAAAACGTGGAGCATTCAGGCACCCGGCGGCCGTGAGCTTCTGTCTTCGGTTCGCGGAACCGGTGCAGGCGAGCACAGCATTGCCTGGGGAGAATCGGGGGTGCCGTTCGTCCTGGGGGTTACCTGGACGCATTCGGGCGGGTCTGCGACGGCAAACTGGCCGGTAAACGTCTCGAACCCAGCCGCGTTGCCGCCCCCACAGGAGTTGCGTTCGTTGACGCTCGAAGAGTTGCTTCAGGTCCTCGCATCGACTCGGCCGCTGCCGCAAGCGGTCGCCGAAGTACTCGCCAGGCGCAAGGCCAAGAAGAGGACGCAGGGCGACGCCGAGCTCGACCCGCTCAAGCGATTCGATTCGCAGTCGTTCCTACTGCGCCGGACGAAGCGGCTGGCCGCGGCGCTTGAGCGTCTGCGCGAGCGTCTGGAGCGTACGGCGTCCTCGCGCGAAGCCTTCGACTGGCGCCTTTTCGGGCCTGTCGGACCGCTCGCGCTCGCCGAAGGCTACGTTCGGGAGGCAAGCTTCGCCGGAGAAGCGAAGTTCTGCATCGCCGAGATCGCGCTAGCTTTGCACCGGGTTCGGCCGGACAAGGTCGCCGTCGATGGGCTGCCGCGCTCGGTGGTCGCCGAATCCCTGAAAAAAGCTATCCAGCAGCTCGCTGAGCAGGCCGCAAAAATCGACCCGGTAGCGGAGCTCGAGCGCTACGCCGAAGCCGCCTTTGCGGAGGCCGCGCGATGAGCTTCGCATCCTACGCCGATGGATCGATCCAACTGCAGAACCCACGGATCTCGGCGCGCGATGCCGAGCGGCAGGCGCGGGCGGCGCGTGAGCTGCTGGCGCGCTTTGCGCGGCAGCCCGGCGTGATCCTCGCCGACGAGGTCGGCATGGGGAAAACCTTTGTCGCGCTCGCGGTCGCCGCATCGATTCTCATCGACCGCGAGGATGCGGGGCCGGTGGTCGTCATGACGCCGCCCAGCCTGCGCTACAAGTGGCCCAAGGACTGGAATGTGTTCCGCAGTTACTGCCTTTCCCCCGAGTTGCAAAACCGCTTCCGCGCCGGCTCGGCAGATTCCGGAGTCGACTTCCTGCGGTTGCTCGACAATCCGCCAGAGCGGCGGACGCACGTCATCTTTCTCACGCATGGCGCCCTGAATCGGTCCATCGGCGACGGTTTCGCCAAGCTCGCGGTCGTGAAGCGCGCATTCAAGGGCCGCTCGTCGCTCGCCGACCAGCGGCGCAATTTCGGCCGCTTCGCGGGGCAAATCCTGCGCATGGAATGGTATGAGCGGCACGCCGAGGGCGTCCTCGGCGACCTTCTTGATCGGGACTATGACAGTTGGCTGAGAGCGCTGCACCGCGCCAGCGATCTGTTCAAGACGGAAGTGACGGACGAGCCGGTGCCCGCGGCGTTCGCGGGGGCGCTCGACGAAATGGAGAGCCACTACTTTGAGCCTATCGTCGAGGCGCTGCGCGCGGTTCCGCTGCGCGAGTCTGCTCGCGTGGAGGAGCGATTGAAGGACGTGCGCAAAGCGCTTGCACAGAGCATGGAGGAGGTCTGGCAGCTCGCACTCAGCCGCTGCCATTTCCGTTCGCCGTTGCTGGTGCTCGACGAGGCACACCACGTCAAGAATCCCGAGACCAAGCTTGCATCGCTCTTTGTCAACGAAGAGTTCGATGCCGAATCGAATCTCACCGTCAGCGGGCCGCTCGCCAACAAGTTCGACCGCATGCTCTTTCTGACCGCTACGCCTTTCCAGCTAGGCCATGGCGAGCTGATCCGCGTGCTCGAGCGCTTCGAAGGAGTCGACTGGAGGGGCTCGCGCGCGCCCTCGCTGACGCGCGAACAGTTCAAGGCCGAGCTCGCCGTCCTTGCGAGTACGCTCGACGATGCGCAGAGCGCTGCGCTTCGCCTGGACGGCGCTTGGGGACGACTGACTGCGGAGCATGTTGGAATCGAATCGCCCACGGACGCCGAGATCGAAAGCTGGTGGGCGAAGGCGGGCGCCACCGAAGGCGAGGGCATCCTCGCCCAGGTCGTCCAGCAGGTGCGCTACACCGGCAACGCCATGAAGAAGGCCGAGCTTGGGCTCGCACCCTGGGTGCTGCGCCACGTGCGTCCCGCCGCCCTTTCCGGCGATAGCAGCCTGCCGCGGCGCGAAGTGCGCACGGGCGATTCGATTCTCTCGGACCAGCCGTCCAATACAGGGCTCGAGATCACACCGCAGACGCTGTTGCCGTTCCTTCTCGCCGGCCGTGCGCAAGCCCTCCTGGCGGCCTCGAACAAAGGGCGCGCGCTCTTTGCCGACGGCCTGGCCTCTTCCTTCGAGGCTTACCTCGAAACGAGATCCGGGCAGCTCACCGTGGACGAGGACGCCGACGCCGGCGCCGCCGAAGCCGGCCAGGCGCCGGAACTGCAGTGGTACCTCGGTCACCTCGACAAGGCGCTGCCGAAAGACAGCCGCAGCGCCCGCTCCGCGCACCCAAAGGTGCTTGCAACGACCAAGCGCGCCATCCAGCTGTGGAAGGCGGGCGAAAAGGTTCTTATCTTTTGCCACTACCGCGCGACCGGCCGCGCGCTTCGCCAGCATATTTCGGCGCGGCTTCACCAGGAGATTCTTTCCCTGGGCGCGCAAAAACTTCCCGGCCGCTCGACCCGCGAAGTGCAGACCATCCTCGACGAGCTGGGCGACCAGTTCTTCAAGGACGAAAAGCTCCGCGCGGCCATATCCGCGTCGCTTGAATCGATCGTCGCGCCCTTCGCCTTCTCCAGCGAGGAGCGCGAGCTGGTTGTCGAAGTCGTGCGCCGCTTCCTGCGCACGCCATCCTTCCTCGTGCGCTATTTTCCCCTCGAAGAGCCCGACCGTGCTGCCGGCATGGTGCGGGCGCTCGAGCAGCGCCAGGGCGGCGAATCGTTGCGCGAACGGGTGGAGAATTTCTGCCGCTTCCTTGCCGAACGCTGCACTCCTGAGGAGCGAAGGGAGTTCGTGGATGCCCTCCTCACCGTGCAGACCGGCACCCAGTTCGGCAAAGAGGTCCGCGCCGTCTTCGATCCCGCCGAGGGCGCCTCAGACGAAGCGGCAATGCTGCTCCCCAATGTGAGGCTTGCGAACGGCGAAGTCCGCCAGGAGACCCGTCGCACCCTGCTCCTCACCTTCAACACCCCGCTTTTCCCGGAAATCCTGATCGCCAGCAGCGTCCTCGCCGAGGGGGTCGACCTGCACCTTCACTGCCGCTATGTCATCCACCACGATCTCTGCTGGAACCCCTCCACCCTCGAGCAGCGTTCCGGCCGCGTTGACCGCATCGGCTGCCTCGCCGAGCGCGTCCGGCAGTCGATTAACCTGTATCTTCCCTATGTCGCGGCTACTCAGGACGAGAAGATGTTCCGAGTTGTCCGGGACAGAGAGCGGTGGTTCCAAATCGTGATGGGGGAGAAATACGAGGTCGATGAGAGTACGACTGATCGCCGGGCAGCACGGATCGCCCTTCCCGAGGCAGTTCGCAGCGAATTGGCATTGAAGCTGCACTCGTAGACATCGACAAGTATCAGCTCAGCGAACGGGACATCTGCACCAAGTACATCACGCCAGCCATTCAGCAATCTGGCTGGCAGCAGCACCAATTCCGCGAGGAAGTGAACCTGATCGCGGGCCGTGTCATGGTGCGAGGCAAACTCGCCGCCCGAATTCGCAACCCCGATGCCGTTGGCGGCCCAAAAATACCCCCAAGGAAAGAGGCGATACTCCCCGGGGGAACGGTCAATTGTCCGTCCCCACTTTATGACGCGTCTGCAGGCTTTCTTCTCGTTGTCTGACGCGATCTGTCAAGTCCGCGCGGGAGAATTGCGATGTTTCGTGGGGAAGTCGGTCTGAATCGCCCGCAAATTACTCCCGGGAGCATATCGTGCGGAGCAGCCGCACACCGGTCGTCGAGCAGGTTTCTTTTCTCGAGCGCGGTGCGTTATATCCCGAGGCTGAAGCAGCAATGCTCCCGGGGAACGGACAATTGTGCGTCCCCCTTTATGACGCGTTTGCAGGTTTTCTTCGCGTTGTCTGACGTAGTACGTCAAGTCTGCGCGACAGAATTGTGAAGCTTGCGGCAAAGGCGGGCCGGAACCGCCTGCCAATTCCCCTAGGGTATGCCGGACGGAGCAGCGGCACAGCAATCGTCGAGCTGGTTTCTTGTCTCGAGCGCGACGCGTTGTATCCAGGCGGTGAGCCAGCCATAGTCCGGCGGGTCGGACACTTGTCCGTCCCCCTTCTCTTACCCAACCCCGACCCTGCTTCGGGTAGTCCCACCGATTTTCTCGACAACCTCAAAAAGATTGCTTACGGCAACGTCGAAACGCAAGCGACCCGCCGGAAAACCCGGCAGTACCGGTCATTACGATTGACGTAACGGCTAAGCGGGGACTATGCTGCACCAATCGCCCGTCTGTTTCGAATGGCCGGACCGCTTGCCCGGCTCGGCCAACGTCGACATCGTGGACTACCACCAAGGGAACAAGGCATGGCACGCACCGCTATCCATCCAGGCCAACACCTCGCCGAGCAGCTCAAGAAACTCGGAATGAGCGCGGCCGAGCTCGGCCGGCGCCTCAAAGTGCCGACCAACCGGATCACCGGAATTCTGAACGGCCAGCGCGCGGTCACTGGTGACAGTGCCCTGCGGCTGGCGCATTTCTTCGGCACCAGTCCTGAGTTCTGGCTGAACTTGCAGAAATTGTACGAGCTGCGGCTGGCGGAAGCGAAAGCGGGCGCGGCGATCCGGCGGCTGCCGCGGCTCCAGGAAAGCGAGAAGTCCGAGCCGCGCAGGGTTCAATCCCGTGCAGCCTGAACCGTGTACCTCGCGCACCTGGTGGCGAGACGCAATGACCCAGCGCTGGGCAGTATCCCTAACTGGGGAAAATTGGGCACCGCGCTTGAACGACTGGAACAAGCATTCCCGCCAGAAGCGGCCACGAAGTCCGACATTGAGGCGCTGTGGCTGGCGCTTATCACTTTGCTCGCGACACCCTCTGCGCTCGCGCTGGGCTCGTTGCAAGAACTTTGGACGGCTGCCGCAAAAGACCGAGTTGTTCCCGACGGTATCCAGACACATTCGGGCGAGATTCTGCTCTCCGAAGTCTTCGTGACAAGCTCCGCCGACCTGGCGCGCCGCGCGCAAAACCCGCAGCGTGTCGTCGTGACACTCGACGAGACCGCACTAGCGCTATGGCTTGAAAGGGGAGCGCAGAACCTCGCAGATCTGATCAAGCCCGAATGGGAAAGCGTCACGGGACCGCCCGACTTTCTGATATCTGCCGTTCCGGACCTTGCCGACGTGATGCAGCCCGAAGCCAGCCGGTCCGCCCGCTGCCAGCAGGTTACAGGTTTGCGGCTGACCATTGGCCAGACGTCCGAGTTGGTCTCCTGCATGATGTGGGAGAACACCCTAATGCTGGATGCCGGGCAGTTGTCCGCGTTGCCGCGCGCCGAACGAATGAAACGGTTTGTCAATGAAGTCGCAGCCGCCGGATGGCTCAACTACGCGCCTGTCGACGCGTTGCAGCGCCTGGGAGACGCGCAGGTCGAACGCTTGCGGAACGAAATCGCCAGCGGGACGACACTGGCTGGCCGATTGCTGCGCGCGGTCGGAGGGCGTTCAGGACCGCTGCTCGACGCACTTGGTGACATCAAGAGCATGGATTTCGTCCGACAGTGCACGCCTCTCCAATTGGCGGAACTGACGCTCGCGCAATTGGGGCCAGTAACGCTCGCGACACTGAGGGAGACGTTGGATGCGGAAGGCTTGAAACCGCCGGGGCGATGGAACACATCCGAGGCGCGCGCATTCGTCGCCAGCATTGGCTTTCCGGAGGAGTTTGCCGCGGCGCCAGCGACACGGCGCGACCCGGAGGAATACATCAGTGGCCCAATCGAGCTGCCATCGCTTCACGATTTCCAGGAAGAAGTGCTTGAAGGCATCCGCCGCTTAGTTATGGGAGGCACAAGCCGCCGCCGCGCGGTAGTGAGCCTGCCCACAGGGGGCGGCAAGACACGCGTGACCGTGGAGGCGGTGGTGCGTCTTATCCTTGCTCCAGAGGGCGACCGGCGCAGCGTGATATGGGTAGCGCAGACGGACGAGCTTTGCGAGCAAGCGGTGCAGGCGTTTCGTCAGGTCTGGCTCAACCTCGGTGCGCAAAGAACAGATCTGCGCATCGTCCGGCTGTGGGGAGGTAACCCCAGTCCGGCGATTCAGGAACTCGACAGGCCGATCGCCATCGTCGCCTCGATACAAACGCTCAACAGCCGGATGGGGACTGAGAATCTTGTCTGGCTCCAGAAGCCGGGGCTGGTTGTCGTCGACGAATGTCACCACGCCATCACGCCGAGCTACACGAATCTCCTGCGCTGGCTGGACGCCGAAGCGCAGCGGCCAGGTGCGCTGGTCAAGGACGAGCCCCCATTCATTGGCCTCAGCGCTACGCCGTTTCGAACTGATGACGAAGAAAGCCAGAGGCTTGCCAGACGGTTCGACAACCGTTGGTTACCGGGAGACCAGGAAGGTCTGCACGCACGTCTGCTGGCGCAGGGGGTCCTAGCACAGGCCAAGTACGACCCTCTGCAATCCGGCGCCGGCCTGTCAGACGAGGAGATCGGGCGGCTGGCACGCCTTCCCGAGCCGTGGGAAGGGCTCGACTTCGAGAACTTACTGGAAAGTATCAATCAGCGCCTCGCAGGGGACGCGCAGCGAAACCGAAAACTCGTTGACCGGATTCAGCAGTGCACGGAACGTTCGATCCTCTTCTTCAGCAACTCCGTGCAACACGCGGAAGAAATGTCGGCGCGCTTGAACCTCATTGGCATACCCGCTGCCGCGGTGAGCGGCAGCACCCAAACCGTGGCGCGGCGATATTTCCTTGAACGCTTTCAGCGCGGCGAAATCCGGGTGCTCTGTAACCATAGCGTCCTGACTACCGGCTTCGACGCTCCCAAAACGGACATGGTGTTCATTGCGAGACAGGTTTTCAGTCCGGTGAGGTACATGCAGATGGTGGGCCGTGGTCTGCGTGGCGAGAAGAACGGTGGCACGACGCACTGTAGGATCGTTACCGTCGTCGACAATCTGGGGCGATTCCAATACAGGCACCCATACGAGTACTGTCAACGATTTTTCAGTGATGATGAATAGGTAACTCGCGACAGTGCGTGAGGGAGGGCGGGCGCGTCGCCGGCCTGCCTGTACTTCCTGATCGGCGTTCCCGGCAAGGTGATCTGCATCGCCGAGGGCTACGCCACCGGTGTCAGCATTCACGCGGCCAGCGGGTATGCCGTCGCCGTTGCCTTCAACGCCGGCAATCTCGATTTGTCGCCGCAGGCGCGTGCCGAGTGGATACGCTTTCACGACGAGATCGAGCGCGAGCTGGGCGCGCGAGGCGAATTCCGCAGTGTGCGTGATGTCGCCGCCAAGGCGGCGGAGAACGCCGCGCGGCTGGCAGCTTTGTTCGATGTGCTGGAGCATGGCGCGAGCGGCACGATAGCGGCCGAGGAAATCCGCGCCGCGGCGAGCATCGTGAGCTGGCATTGGAACGAGGCGCGGCGTCTGCTCGCCGACCTGGACACGTCGCCGTCGCTTGCCGCGGCGATCCGGCTCGATGCCTGGCTGCGCAACGAAGCGCAGGCCAACGGCACCGATCGCGTACCGACGAAGCGCATCTACCAGTAGGGTCCGAACTGCGTCCGCGACAGCCGTGACTTGCGTGCAGCACTCGCCATCCTCGCCGAGCGCGGACGGCCGAGGATGGAGGAAGGTGCGCGCAGGCGTTGCGTGGCGATCAATCCGGTGCTGCTGGATGAGCGGGAGTGACCTTCGGCTGTTACTACTGTGGCGTTATACCGCGGCAGCCACTAGGCGGATTGTGTCCCGAGGCGCCGCCGCTTTTCCATGGTTACGGATGGTGTTGCGGCTCACGTAATTCCACCGCCTTCCGCCCCCATTAATCCGCGACGGATTCCGACCGTCGTCTCGGATATTCTCCCCGGCGTACGCGGTTAGGAGGTGTCCCGGTGAATCAGTGCAAGCGGTCTTCCAACGACCCGCCTTGGTCGTCAGGCTGTGGGCGCCTAAATGCCGCGCCCACAGCCACTTCCGAGCCTATTGGCCTCTGCGCGGCGTCAAGGGTTCGCTTCGCCGGTCCGCAAAGGGCGCGGCTCGCCCTTGACCCCGCTCCGAGGCCGCCACATTACACCACCGCCCGAGGCATATCGGCGGTCGAATAATCAGCAACAAAAAGGCGGTGGCCTATCGAAATAATCTGCGCCCCAACAGATGGTGATGTCGACGTCGCAGCCGAGCTGCGTCAGCAGACGCATCAGGCGCTCGACCGACACGTCGCGGAATTGACCATTGAGCAGCCGCGAAACGTCGGGTTAACTGAGGCCCATGCGTTTGGCCGCCACGACTTGGGTCAGCTCTTGCGCCGTGATGACCCCTTAAATGCGGGTCACCAGTTCCGCTTTGAGCAGATGAGCTTCGGCATCGGGGAAGCCGAAATCGGCAAAAACGTTCTTCGTGCCGCGCTTGATGCGGGTATCCGGGTCTTTTTTCATGATGCTTTTCCTTTTTCAGGTTCGTCAGTAGAAACTGTGGGTAGATATTGTTACTGAGGGAGCGGTTTGGGGTTTGTAGTCAGGAACTGATAGAGCATTCGGCACGTAGCGTCGAATGAGTTTTGTTGCCGCCACCTCGGCGTGTGCCTCGGATCGCGGATGTCGCTGGGCTGATGCCGTATGCATCCAAAATGCGCCCGGCGCATGCGCGCCGCGCTCGCGGCGAGGCCGGATGGCGGCATGACGCGTCCTGATCATGATGTACGCCACAGTATAAACTCCGTGGGTCATGTCCACTTTGACGGGGAGTTACGATGTCGGACGAGGATCTGAAGGTCGAGCTCGAGCGCTTGCGTAAGGAGAACGCTGCGCTCAAAAAGGGGACTGCCAGCGGCATTACTATGAAAGTCAGCGAGAAGGGCGCGCTCTCGATCTATGGGATGGGGCGTTTCCCGGTAACGCTTTACAAGGAGCAGTGGCTCAAGCTCCTTGGAATGTCCGATGTCATCCGGGCGTTCATCGAGGCGAACGAGGGACAATTGAAGGCGAAGGGATGACACGCGAGGAGCGGCAGACCCAAGAAGCTTAGAGCACCTATTGGCGCGCCCTCGGAGCTCGAGCTTCCCATTTTACGAGCACGGCGTGCAGGCGCGGGGCCGCAGGCATCGGGAACGCGATAGCGGCGACACGGCGCCTCGCGAGCGTGAAGGTCACACGGCCCGCGGGCTGTGCGCGGCGCGGGTTCCCTCGCGAAGAGCGCTTGCGGGCCGTGCTTCAAGCCGACGCCGCAGCGCAATCGCCGCGTTTCTTAGTGGTGGGAATTAGCTTGAGCAGACGCCGCCTCAAGCTGGGTGGCGCACTAAGGGGTGCGGGGTGGCTATGCTCAGGGTTTGCGCCGTTGGTGGCGTGCTCGAGTCGCGGCGCGCGCGAGTGCTGCTTCATGCCTGTCGGCGTCGTTTAAGAGTTCCGACGCAAACTCGTCTAGATTCTTCTCGAACGCTTTACTGGCCTCGGCCCTGAGCTCGCGCTGCGCGGCCTCAAGCCTCGCCTTCTCGCGTTCTTTCAGCATGGGAACACGTGCAAGGAGCGCCTGGAGCTCAGCGCAAAAGGGAAAGCGTTCCTTGGTGAGCTCGCCCACAGGGCCGCCAGGGCGCAGGGGCTGCGCGGCGCCGAGCAGCTCCGCATTGATACGGGCGCAGAGGGCACCCTTGCGCTCGCCGACGAAATCGTCGAACACCGCCACGGCCTCGGGCTCCTCGATATCTCTGAGCCAATGCGCGCACAGGCGCCGCGGGTCGATCGAGCGGGGCACGCGTGTCGCGTCGAAGAAGATCGTATCGTGATTGCGCCCGAGCAGCGCCCCGGAGCGCTGGAGCACGTCGAACAGCTGCTCGAGTGAGGCGAGGGCGCGGCGGTTTGCGCGGATTGCATGGTCTTTGCGATGTGGACCACACGCGCCACGCAAATCGGCTCTCTGGAAGGATAAACCTGGTCCCGGGCGCGCCGAGCGAGCGCTGGCGCGGCGGGCGTTGCGCTTTGCTTTAGCCATAGGGATTGTCTCCGGTAAGGGCACGTTGTGACCTCACGTGATTGTCGGGCCAGCCTTAGCAGACTCGTGGCGGAATCCGGGGCATTTTTTTGAGCTTTCGAACTGTACGTGAGCCGAGCCTGGACCTCTGGCACGTTAAACAGGCCCAGCGCGCCGCGGCATCGGCGAAAGGGCAGGGGCGCGGGACGGCGCAGCACGAACCCAAAGGCCCGCAGAACCACGCGGACTCGCTTTGCCTCACGCAGTCGACGAGCTCCGCCGGCCCAACGATGCCGCCCAGAGGAAATGTCTCGAACGCCGGTAAATCGATCACTGGTGTTACGTCTTCCGCAATCTGAGGCGTTCGCTGCCTCGATGTCTCGCGTTCGCAGGACATGATTATCTGAGCAGCACCGGCAGCATCGCGGGATGGAGCACCAATGAGATAGGCCGGCACACCTTTGGTAACGTGGGAGGTTCTCACACCAACCCCGCATTCCCAGAGGGACCGACCTATGCAACGGATTGTATCGAGCATCACGACGCTTGCGCAGCACTTTGAGACCATGGCGTCGTCGCCGCAATCCTATCGCTTGCCGGCCTGTCCGCGCTGCGGTTTAGGCGGTCCGCGGATTCACGGCTCCTACGATCGCAAGGTCGATCGTAAGGCTCGGTCGGGTCATGGCTGTCGGGTTGTCCAGGTTCCCAGATTCTTTTGTCGGGGCTGCGAGCGCACGCATTCGCGACTGCCGCAGTGCATTGCACCGCGACGCTGGTACGACTGGGCTGTGCAGCAGATCGTGCTGGCCCTGGCCGGCGTATCGGTGCGGGCGTGCGCGCAGCGGGTGGGTGTGGGCCGGCATACGGTGCGGCGTTGGCGCGACTGGCTGCTGGCGCCGCCCCCGGGGATTTGTCTTCCATCTTCGCAGCCAATGGCCGCAGCTTGGGCGCTGCGCCGACGATCCGTCGTTGTGGCGCCAGGTTCTGGCCTGCCCGGGCCCGGCCTCGGCCATGGCGTTCGTCGATACCCGGATGGACGTCCCATGATGCACGGCGCCTGAGCCAAGGTTCCGACAAGGCGAGGGCGTTACCGCCCTCGCCTACTCGGAACCTTACTAACGCTTGCCGCTACCCGATCTCGTTCTACCCGGTACAACGTAGGTACTGAACGGGTCCGCCGGACACAATTTCGGCACATTGCGATAGCGGGGACGGTGTAGCCTACGCATAGACGCTGGTAAGTCGTGCCTGCGTCTCATCGAGCTAGGGGGGATCATGAAGCGTTTGACTGCGATTATTCTCGCGTGCCTTGTGTCGCTTCCCGCGGTGGCGCAGACGCAGTGCGTGCCCAACGGCGCCGGAGGAATGAATTGCTACAATCCCAATGGCGTGACACAGAGCATGCCTAATGGGGCGGGTGGCTTCAATACGTATGGACCGAATGGGATGACGCAGACGATGCCCAATGGAGCCGGTGGCTTCAACACCTATGGGCCGAGCGGCATGACGCAGGCCATGCCCAACGGAGGCGGTGGCTTAAACATGTATGGGCCGAACGGCGTGACCCAAGTGCAGCCTAACGGGGCGCGGGGCTTCAACGCATACGGCCCGAATGGCATGCAGCAAATTCAGCCAAACGGCGCCGGTGGGTACAACATCTACGGTCGGTGATAGCAAGACCGACGCCCGGCTTATAAAGAATGCCCTTTCGAGTATCACGACTATTCAAATGAATTCGACAACCACGCTTGCAGACGCGGGCTTCACAACGCGGCCGATCTCGCCGCTGCTTGAACTCGGGGCCTACGAAGCGCTCTGGAAGGACAAGGCGGCGTCGTTTAAATGGATCGCCGATCTTTTTCGCAAGCGCGAAAACGCGATCCCCTCCGATTTCGTGCCGCGCGAGGAGGCCGAACGCGCGGGCCAGGCCGCCCTCAGAATGCTTTTGGAGGCCCGCATCGCGCAGTTTGGCATCCGCGTGCATGGCGCGGGCGAGTACCCGCTGAGGCTGCGGGACGCCTGGCATCCCATTGAGATGCTCTACTACCAGGGGTGGTGGGATCTCGTAAATTTTCCTCGCCTTGTTGCGGTAGTTGGCACCAGAAATCCGTCAGATGAGGGCGTGCGCCGCGCGCGGAAACTCGTCCGTCTTTTTGTGAAGAATAGATTTGGAATTGTCTCGGGACTTGCCAAAGGGATCGATACGGTTGCGCACACAACCGCGATTGAGAGTGACGGGGTGACCATCGCGGTCATTGGAACACCGCTGAACGCGACGTATCCGCCCGAAAATGCGGAACTTCAGTACCGAATCGCCAAGGACTTTCTGCTGATTAGCCAAGTTCCGGTCGTCCGATACTCGAATCAGACCTATAGAGGCAATCGACTGTTCTTTCCAGAGCGCAACATCACGATGTCGGCGCTCACAGAGGCAACCATCATCGTAGAGGCAAGCGAAACCTCCGGCACCCTCACGCAGGCTCGGGCGGCCCTTGCGCAAGGACGCAAGCTTTTCATTCTCGACAGCTGCTTCCAAAATCCCGATCTCACGTGGCCGAAGCGCTTTCAGGAGCAAGGTGCATTGCGGGTGCGGGATTTCGACGATATCGGGGAGCACCTTGGCTCGGCTGCAGCGCATTGATTCGCTGTCCCTCGGAGATCACTACCACCTAACCGAAGAGGACGAGTGCTACTTTTGGGGCGAGTACACCGCCCGCAAGGGGTTTGCGTACAGCGCGACAAACAATCTCATCATCAACTTCAAGAAGAGCCCCCTAAAGCGCGGTAAACCCGAGTGGCGGTACAAGGAGGAGGCTATAGAGCGCGTGGTCGCCTTCTTCCGAGAGATTCTCAAACCCGCAATATTTGCGCTCGTTACATTCGTTCCTATACCACCTTCCAAGGCGGTGGGCCATGCCGAGTACGACGACAGGTTGCTGCGTACGCTGCGGTTGATCTGCGAAGGTCAGAACGCCGATATCCGCGAACTCGTTCTTCAGACTGAAACGATTACCGCAGCTCATGATGCCGATGTGCGTCCGCGACCGGACGACTTAGTCGGCGTCTACGAGATCAATGAGCCTGAATCAATACCGGCACCCCGGAACATAGTCATATTCGATGACGTTCTGACGACCGGCGCTCATTTCAAGGCGATGCAGCGCGTTCTTTCAAATCGGTTTCAAGGCGTTCGAATTATCGGGATTTTTATAGCGCGTCGGGTTCCGGACACGACCGCGATTGAGGACTTTGACGAACTGTGATGCGGGAGCGGTGCAGAGCCGGATCGAGAGCGCGGTCTTGCCAACCAGTCGCTGGATGCAATCGAGACCTTGGCGACCGGACTTGAGGTTCCCGTGCGCAGCAATGGCCGAGAATCCGAAGTCCGTTCGGCGTTTGCTGCCGTCTGATCTCGTGGCCTTCAACGTCTGCAACGTATCGCTTACCAGCCGTTCGTTTCGCCATGCCTCTAAAGGACCGCTTTCATATCTCCCGATCGGATCAGTTCGACCCGTTCCGCTCAGTCCCGCCGCCATAGACAAGAGCACTCTTGATGCCTAATCTACGTGGTCGCTGCGCCCACGCTATGCAAACCGGACATCCTGATCGGTAGCGGACAAATGCAATAGAAAATGATGGCATGAAATCCGCGGCGAATTAGGGAGAGGTTCAACTATGAAATTGCACTTTGAATGGCAAGCTCCGCTCATGCTAGCGAAGAATAAGAAGATCATCGTTACGGATGAGGGCCTCAAAAAAATTCTGGATATTCCGGGTGTCTACTTCTTCGCCCGAAAATTTGGAGCAACTTCACAGCCGTTTTATATTGGAGAAACGCTCAATCTCCGAAGCCGACTCAAGAACCACCTTAGCACGGTGAAGATTGTCGATATCCTTCGCGGTATGAAGGTTCGCGATGCGCCCGAAATTAGCAATGGCCACCGCTTGTTTCACTTTGCCTACCTCGACGCAAAGAAGAACAAGTCGAACACTAAGAAAGCCCTCCGAATCGCGCAGAAATTCATGATACGAGAGGCAATCGCCGCAAACCTACCTCTGCTCAACTCAAAGCTCACTGTCATCAAAACACATAGCCTGACTTTTAGCGGCAAGCATGGTAAGAGCAGGTTTTTCGAGAAAGAGAACTCAGTCGCAATCGAGTAAACCCATCCGCGGAGCGACCAGTACCTGTTTCCGAGCCGCATTGGAATATCACCGCATGTGTCGGCGCCAATATGCGCGGATAGTGCATCACTGGGTCGATGCAGCCGGCCTGGATTCATCGGCCTACGGGACGCACTCGATGCGACTCACCAAGACAACGCTGATCTACAAGCGGACGAAGAACCTAAGGGCGGTTCAGCTCCTACTTGGCCATACCGCAAAGCACGGTCCGATATCTCGGCATCGAGGTGTATGACACACTTGAGATTTCCGAGCAGACTGAAATCTAGAAGCGCGCAGGGGCCACACACAGTCAGACCGTGTGGCCGCTTTCCGGTATCATGCCGCCGGGGCTTGACATAGTTATGGCGCTACAGGGTCCCCGAGTGGCGAGACTACGCTAGTTCAGGCGACGCGCGAACATAAACGCAACGAAGTAATCTGCGAACGTCTCCTCGAGGAACAACTCGATCGGACTTTTGTAAAAATTCCTTGTTCTGTCGCGCAACTACTCGGCGAAAGCGGCACGGTACCGGGGCAAGCGGAAAACTATGCGGAGTTTTCGCCTGGCCATCTCGCCCACGGGGCGACAAAGACTGTGCATAGCTGCGTCCTACGCATAGTGTCGCTATGCAAACCTTTGCATAGCGGCCAGGAGCGGTCGTTGCTTACAGGCTCACGCCAGTGACACATTTCTGTGCCAGTTCGAGGCCTAGTCGGCTCCCCAAGCAGAGCGAATCCGGGCACTCCTGGCTGCTGAGGGTACCGTTCGGTTAACGTCCACGCCCACCGGCGCGCGCGCCAGTGGACGTTTGAACTTGCACGGCGGCTCCGCGCGCGTCCGAGTGGGGTGTAATGGGATGGACGCCCCCTTCCTGAACCGGCATCGAGGTGCCAAAGTGGAAGAGTTTTAACCAGCCACTGAAAACGGAAAGGAGCGTCCGCTATGAAGCTTACAACGATCGGGATCGATTTGGCCAAGAACGTGTTTCAGGTGCACGGCGTGGACGAGCGAGGGCATGCGGGGATGCGCAAGCAGCTCAAGCGCAAGGACGTGCTCGCGTTCTTCGCGAGGCTCGAGCCCTGCCGGGTTGGGATGGAGGCCTGTGGGAGCGCGCACTACTGGGCGCGAAAGCTCACCGAGCTGGGCCACAC
>Ga0307374_10003250_pt1 | contig 27925 bp, 22 predicted proteins | sample OX3MG_FD_202532 | JGI IMG/M metagenome (GOLD analysis project Ga0307374, IMG submission 202532) | Soil microbial communities from Risofladan, Vaasa, Finland - OX-3 | ecosystem: Environmental > Terrestrial > Soil > Coastal area > Acid sulfate soil | place: Finland: Risofladan, Vaasa | collected... | reverse complement strand
TGGCCTGTGAATCCGAGCGGGTGGAGCGCAGGCGAACTGCCGCATCGTTTCCAGTGGACGGCGCCGATTGCCATTTCGCCGTTCGACTCGAATACCGTGTATATCGGTGGAGAAAAGCTCTTTAAGACAACCGACGGCGGGATGAATTGGACAGCCATCAGTCCAGACCTGACGCGCAACGACAAAAGCAAGCAATTGCCTTCCGGCGGACCTCTCACCATCGACGAGACGAGCGTGGAATATTACGACACGATTTTCTCCGTCGTGGAATCGCCGCTCGAGCGCGGATTGATTTGGGTCGGCAGCGACGACGGGCTGGTTCACGTCACGCGCGACGGCGGAAAGACGTGGAGCGATGTGACTCCGAAGGGAATGCCGGAGTGGGAGCGCATCGGTTTGATCGCGGCTTCACCATTCGCGGCCGGAACGGCGTACGTGGCGGCGGATCGCCACCGTCTCGATGATTTTCATCCGTACGTTTACAAAACTACCGACTACGGAAAGACGTGGACGCAAATTACGGACGGCCTCCCGCAATCGGGTAGCTACGTTCATGCGGTCACAGCCGATCCGGTCCGCAAAGGCCTTCTTTATTGCGGAACGGAGACGGGCATTTTTGTTTCGTTCAATGATGGCGCGAAGTGGCAGCCTCTGGAATTGAATATGCCAGTCGTGCCCGTAACGGACATGGTGGTGAAGGATGACGACCTGGTGATTGCGACGAAGGGCCGCTCGTTCTGGATACTCGACGACCTGTCTCCGCTGCGCCAGTGGAATGCCGAAATAAGCAACGATGCCGCCCACCTCTTCCGGCCACGCGTTGCATGGCGGACGCGGCTCGGTTCCGCGAACCCGCGCGCTTTCGCATTGGATGGGCAGAATGCGCCGGATGGCGCGGTCATCAACTATTTTTTGAAGACCAAGCCCGCCGATAAGGACAAAGTCACGCTGGAAATCCTCGACTCCAACGGCAAAGTCGTCCGCAAGTACACCAGCGAGTCCAAGAAAAAGGACGAGCAGCCTTCCGAAGCGGGCGACGAATTCAAGCCGGCCGAAGCGATTCCCGATAAGGCGGGAATGAACCGCTTCGTTTGGGATCTGCGTTATGAACCCCCCACGCTGATTCCTGGGCAGGTATGGGATAGCGCGGATACGCCGAAGGGAACTCTTGCGCTGCCGGGAAGCTATCAAGTACGTCTGACAGCAGAGGGGAAAACATTCACCGAGCCGCTTACGGTGAAACTCGATCCGCGCGTGAAAAATACGCCGGAAGACTTGCGAAAGGAATTTGATTTGTCGCTCAAGATTCGCGATGAGATTTCGCTTGCGGACGAAACCGTGAACGAAATGAACTCCGTGAAAACGCAAATCGCGGCGCTTCGCAAGCGGCTTGGCTCAAACCCGCAAGATAAACCAATCCTCGAAAGCGCCGATGCCATCGAGAAAAAGATGAAGCCCATTGACGGCCAGCTATGGCAAGGGCAGATGAAGGCCAGCGAGGAAGACTTGAATTATCCAGACGAGATCAATGACCAATTGAAAGGCATCGCCGAGTTTATGGAAGGCTCGGATAACGCTCCGACCGCCGCGGACTACGCCGCGTATGCCGACCTGAGCGGCAAAGCCGACAAATTGATCGCGCAGTGGAAAGAGATCAAGTCGAAAGACCTTGCGGCGCTGAACGAACAAATCAGAAAGGCGGATATCCCGGCAATTGCGGCGACGCCGCCGTCGGATTCCTCGAAGTAGGTCGAACGGAGTCTGTGACGCTGTGTTGGAACTATCGAACGTCAGGGCGGTGGTGACGCGTCCGCGGACGGCCCAGTTGAGTTGAATAGCGTGACGCGCCGGATGAGGTGGCCGCTGGCGCGGTTTGTGCGCCGCTCTGCGGAGGCGGCGTCATCGGCACGGAATAGGTGTTGCTCGCCGGCAGTTGCAGATAGAGTTTGTGCAGCTCGGCTGGCGTCATCGCGCCTTGACGAAGCCGCACGGCCGTGACCGAACCGTCCGGCCCGGGTTTTGTGATCGCCCAGACGGTATCGCCCGCCTTCATTGCTTTTACGTCAAGCTTCTGCCCTTTTTCCCCTAAATAGGTGGTTTGCGGGCCAATCGTGGCCACGACGGTCAATTGCGTCGGGCGCATGAGCACCACCTGATGCTTCTGCAAGTCCACCGACGAGACGATGAAAAATTCCTCGCCCTGCGCATTCTTGGGATGCGCCTGCGCCCACGCGGGCATGGAGATGGCAAGCGCCAGCAAAATGGCAATCGCAACAGGAATAAATTTAGAGACTCTATTCATATCGAAGCGCCTCAATGGGGTCTAGGTGTGCGGCGCGGCGCGCCGGGTAATAACCAAAGAAAATTCCTACCGCCGCGGAAAACAACACGGCGATGACAATGGAAGATGGGGAAACGAGCGTCGGCCAATGAAGCGCCCGCGCGATAATCAGTGAACCGCTAACTCCCAGAACAATACCGACGCTGCCGCCCATAAGGCTGAGCACGATGGCCTCGCTCAAGAATTGTCCCTGCACATCGGATTCGGTGGCGCCCACGGCCATGCGCACGCCGATTTCGCGCGTGCGTTCGGTTACGCTCACCAGCATGATGTTCATGATGCCGATGCCGCCCACAAGCAAAGAGACAGATGCGATGCTGGCCAGCAGAATCGTCATCACCTGGCCCGACTGCGCCTGCGCTTGGGCAAAATCCGTGGGGCTGCGAATGATGAAATCGTTTTCTTGAGTGGGTCGCAAATGATGGCGTTGGCGGAGAAGCGCGGTGATCTGGTTTTCGGCCGGTTGTATGTCATTCATGGAATCCGCGGACAACATCATGAAGTGGATCCAATTAATGCCGGACAATTTCTTCTGCACCGTTGTGTAGGGCATCAAGATCGTGTCGTCTTCATCGCCACCGAAGGGGGAACTGCCCTTCGTTGCCAGGACGCCAACGACCAGAAAAGGCAAATTGGAGATGCGAACTGTCTTGCCGACCGGGTCGTCACTCGGGGCAAAGAGATTTTTTACGACGGTCTGCCCCAGCAGGCATACGTTCGATGCCACGTCAACATCGCGTTGATTAAATATGCTGCCTGCCGCCAAAGCCCAGTGACGAATCTTCAGATAATCGGGCGACACGCCGCTTGCGTGCGTGAACCAGTTGTTGCCACCGTAAACGATCTGCGCGCCGTAGCCCACGCTGGGCGAAACCCACTTGATAAACGGCACTTCGGCGAGGATGGCCTTGGCGTCGCCTTCGTTCAGCGTCTTGGTGGCCTGGCTGCCCATATGAACGCCGCCCTTATTAATGCTGCCGGCGGAAATGAAAACAATATTATCGCCCAGGCTCTTGATTTGCTCTTGCACCTGGTTGGACGCGCCCTGGCCGATGGCCACGGTGCAGATTACGGCGCCCACGCCAATGATGATGCCGAGCATCGTCAGCACTGTGCGCATCTTGTTGCGCGCGAGCGCTCGCATCGATACTCGAAGAATTTCTCGAACGTCCAAGTGTTTACCGCCTCCCAGGGCCGCCAAACGGAGACCGTGTTCCGCTGGTTGCGCCCGAGTTTTGTTCGCCGGTAATGACCTGGTCGCCCTGCTGAAGACTGCCGCCAAGAACGGCGGTGCTCGTGTAGTCCGTAAGTCCCGTCTGGATCGCCACGGGGACGGGCTGCTTATTCGCATCGAGCTTCCATACCAACTGCCAACCTCCCACGTGCGACACGGTCGCTTGCCGCGGAATGTTGTACTGCTTATAGAGGTCTTGCAGTTGCTTAGGCGGCAGCTGCGGCGTGAACGTCAGAGCAATATTCGGCACGAGAAGGACGTTGCTCGCATGTCCCGTTGGAATCGTGATGTACGCCGTTTCGCCGGGCAAGAGCTTTCCCTCGGGATTCTCAAAGTCGATGATCGTGTTGTATGTCACGACGTTTTGAACGGTGAAGGCGTTTAAGCGAACCACGCTGACGCGTCCATGGAATGATTCGGTGGGATATGCGTCAACTTGGAAGGTAGCGGACTGCCCCACGTGAATCTGGCCAGTATCGGATTCGTCCGTCGCCGCGTAAACTTGCATGCGCGTCAGGTCCTGCGCGATCGTGAAAACGTTGGGGGCCTGCAGGGAAGCCGCAACCGATTGCCCTACCGTGACGTTTCTGGCGACGACCGTGCCATCGACAGGGGAAACGATCGTCGTATATTTCAAATTGGTCTCGGCCATTTTCAGGTTGCCCTGCGCGGACTGGACCTGTGCTCGGGCCTGCGCGAGCTGAGCCCTCGTCTGATTCACTTGGGCCTCCGCCTGCGTCACGGACGCGTTCGCGGCAACGAAGTTTGACTGCGTCTGGTCATTCTGGTCGTGCGAAATGATGCCCTGTTGCGTGAGGTCCGCAACGCGTTTGGCGTTCACTTGCGCGTATTCTGCGTTCGCTTTGAGCTTCGCCACATTGGCCTGGTCCGCAACGATGCTAGCCGCGATGTTTTGAACGTTGGCCATGGCGTTGGCCAGGTTGCCGCGCGCTGTGGTGACCTGCGCGTCATAGATGGTTGGATCGAGCTGCGCCAATACATCCCCGGCATGAACCTGTGTATTGAAGTCCGCGAAAATATATTGCACGGTTCCAGAGACGAACGAGCCTACTGGGACGGTGGTCAGCGGGTTGATGGTTCCCGTGGCCTGCACGACTGCCGTTATGCTGCCGCGTCTCACCGGCATGGTAATGTAGCGAACCGCCGGAGTGCGCGTTTTCACCACGTATACAGCCACGAGTGCCGCGACGATGGCGATTCCAACGAGCCACGAAAGCCCCTTGTGCTTTTGATAAGATTCTCGGACGGACATGTTTGGGTTCTTGACCTCGATTTTTTTAGCGTCGCCGGGCGGGTTCTTCCATCTTCGCTCTCACCGCTCCAGTATAAATGACGCGCCAGACGTGCTGTGGGTTTCACTGCGGACCGCTTCAACTTCGTTGCGGGCGGGTCTCCATGTTACATTGGGCGCCCGGATTTAACTACAGGAGGAAGAATCATTGGCTTATCGTGATTTGAGAGCCTTTCTTACGCGGCTGGAACGCGAAGGGGAGTTGAAGCGCATCAGCGCGGAAGTGGACCCGGTGCTGGAAATCACGGAAATTACGAACCGCGTGACGAAAGCCGGCGGTCCGGCATTGCTCTTCGAGCGGCCCAAGGGATCGAACGTGCCGGTTGTCATCAACCTTCTGGGAAGTGAGAGGCGCGTCAATCTCGCGCTCGAAGTGGATGACATTGATCAAGTCGCGAATCGCGTCCGTTCATTTCTGGATGTGCAAACGCCACAAGGTTTCCTCGACAAGGTAAAAATGCTGCCGAAGCTGGCGGAGCTGGGCTCCTTTTTTCCAAAGACGGTCAAGTCCGGCCCGTGCAAGGAAGTAATCCGCAAGGAAGACTTTTCCCTGTCATTTTTTCCGATCCTCAAATGCTGGCCGCAGGACGGCGGACGCTATATCACATGGCCGATGGTCATCACGAAAAATCCGGAGACAGGCAAACGTAACGTAGGCTGCTACCGCATGCAGGTATTCGACGAGCGCACCACGGGCATGCATTGGCAAACTCAGAAGCACGGCGCGGAACATTTCCGCAGCGCGCGCAGCCGCCACGGAACAGGAAGACTGGAAGTCGCGGTGGCCATCGGCGCTGATCCGGCGACTGCTCTCGCAGGGATTTTGCCTGTGCCGCCGGACCTGGACGAATTTATGTTCTCGGGCTTCCTCCGGCGCGATGCGGTGGACCTGGTTACGTGCGAAACGGTCGACTTGGAAGTGCCTGCGAATGCGGAAATTATCCTCGAAGGCTATGTGGACCTTTCCGAGATGCGTACCGAAGGGCCATTCGGCGACCATACGGGCTTCTACTCCCTTGAGGGCGAATATCCTGTGTTTCATGTGACTTGCATCACTCACAGGAAGGACCCGCTCTACCTGACCACCATCGTTGGCCCCCCTCCGCAGGAGGATTTTTTCATGGGCCACGCCATCGAGCGCATTTTCCTGCCGGTGATGAAGATGCAGTTTCCGGAGATCGTAGACGTAGCCATGCCCGCCGAAGGCATCTTTCAGAACTTAATGATCGTGGCGATTCGAAAATCATACCCCGGCCATGCGCGAAAAATCATGAGCGCAATCTGGTCGCTCGGACAGGCCATGTTCACCAAAGTAATTGTTGTCGTGGATCACGACGTTGACATTCAAAATCCTCGCGAAGTCGTGTGGAAAACGCTATGCGCCATCGATCCGCAGCGCGATATCGAATTCGTCCTGGGTCCGGTTGATACGCTGGAACATGCGTCTCGCCTGCAAGATTTCGGCTCGAAGATGGGCGTTGATGGCACCCGCAAATGGCAGTCGGAAGGATTCGCGCGTCTGTGGCCGGATGAGATTCGCATGGACGCCGCGACGAAATCGCGAGTAGACGCATTGTGGCAATCTCTCGGAATTGACGTTTCGCGTCCGCGATAGTAACAAATCCTGTCCAGTCGAACAGGGTTCACCTTTCGCACGCTCTGCCGGAATGATGGTGGACTTCCGCGTCGTCCTACTTTTTAATCTCAAAGTGCTCACGATTACCAACTGCACACCAGACGAAGGCGGTTGCTTGACACTCGAATCACTGGGATGACATAAGGGTACAGCAGTACTGTAACGCAGCTTTTTCAATGGTACCGCCAGTTCGACCGGGGTGATCGAAAACTGGCGGAACGGCTTTCAAAGACCAACTGACTTTTCGGGGCCGCGGGCATGCCGGCCGATTTTGTGCGTGACGCAATCAGCGAACGAGGGGCGACACGATGTTCGGGATGGGGAAATCGAAATCTCTAGTCGGATTGGATATCGGGTCGAGCTCCGTCAAGGCGGTCGAACTCAAGAAGACCAAACAGGGCTACGAGCTTGTCAGTTTCGGTATCGAGCCGCTGGCCCAGGATACGGTCGTCGACGGTGCCATCATGGACGCACCGGCTGTCGCCGAGCGCATCAGCTCAATTTTCGATTCCCAGAAAATCAAAATCAAGGACGTGGCCACGTCCGTTTCGGGGCATTCGGTGATCGTCAAGCGCGTTCCTATGCCTGTGATGGGCGAAGACGAGCTCTACGACAGAATTCAAGCGGAAGCTAGCCAGCACATTCCCTTCGATATCGCGGACGTGAACCTCAGCCACCAACTTTTGGAAACTACGGACAGCCAGATGGACGTCCTGTTGGTCGCGGTGAAGAAGGACAAAATCCTGAACCACACCAACGTACTGGCCCAGGCCGGTAAGACTCCCGTGATTGTGGACATTGACGCATTCGCGCTGGAAAATTGCTTCGAAGTTAATTACGACCCTGACCCGGCGCAGGTTGTCGCCCTCCTCAATATCGGCGCCAGCGTCATGAACATCAACATCATCCGTGGGTGGACCCCATTGTTCACCCGCGACGTTTCCGTGGGCGGCAACCAGTACACGGACGCGCTGCAGAAAGAGCTCGACCTCAATTACGAAGATGCGGAACGGCTGAAAATGGGTGGCATGCTGCCGGGCGTTACCGACGAGCAGCGCTCTTCGATTTTGCGCTCCGTCTCCGACATCCTGATACTCGAAATTCAGAAGACCTTTGATTTCTTCCGCGCCACGGCCAGTGGCGAGAACATTCGCCGAATTGTTGTCGCCGGAGGAACGGCGCGCGTTCCCGGGTTGCTCGACCTGCTCCGGGAAGAGTTCGGAATGCCCGTGGAAGAGTTGTACCCGTTCCGGAAGATTGTGGTGAATCCTGGAAAGCACGACGAAGAGAAAATTCGCGAAATGGCGCCGCGACTCGCGATTGCGGTTGGGCTGGCGCTAAGGAGTTTTGATACCCCATGATTCGGATCAACCTCCTCGGCCAAGAGCGGCCGAAAACAACCGGACCGTCGATTCCTCTTGAGTCGTCTTTGCGCTTGGTGTTGCTCGCGGCGGCGGTGGCCTTGGCCTTCGTCGTGCTTTTCGTGATGTATCACCAGAAGTCCAATGAACTCGCGGCTATTAACACGCATATTGCCAGTCTGCAGGCGGAGCGTACGCGGCTGCAACAGGTCAAGGCAGAGGTGCAGCAGTTCGAGCAGCAGAAGGCGATTCTGCAGCAGCGCATCAACGTGATCGAGACGTTGCAGGCCAACCGTTCCGGCGGACAGCAGTTGTTGCAGATGGTTGCCAACACGGTGGGACGTTCCGATTCGTTGTGGCTTACATCGCTCGAACGCAAAGGTGACACGCTAAACGTTAAAGGGGAGGCCGCGTCGATCAACGCGGTCGCGAACTTCATTACTCAAATGAAACGTTCCGGCTATTTCGACAAGATCGAAATTCAGTCTGCGATCGAGAACGATATCGTAAAGGGCGCGCAGACGTATGAATTCACCATGTCAGCCCAAGTCGGCCAGTCCAAGCCAGCGGGTGGAATGACTCCCACCACGCCGGTCCGGCCGGGAAAGAGCTAGGGAGGAGCAATGGCAACCTCGTTTCGTGAAATGTCGTGGCCCGTTCAGGCACTGGCGTTTCTATTCCTAGCCGTTGTCTTGGTTCTCGGAGGGCTCTACGTTCCCGGATCTCCGGTGCAAAGGGAACGTGTTGCTGTCGACGCCGCCAATGCGCAGTTAAAGCCACTCGAAGCTGAAGTCCAAACTTTACGGGTATACCAGCAGCGGCGCGTGGAGCTCCAGGGCCAGATGGAAGCGCTGCAAAAGCAACTCGCCACGCTGCAGGCCATTGTTCCGGAAAATAAGGAAGTCGACCAATTCATGACCATGTTGCAGGGAGCTGCATCCGGCGCGGGCGTAGTCATTCGCAAGATGGAAACGCAGCCGGTCGTCGCGAAGGAATACCACTACGAGATGCCGTTCAAAATCACTGCGGACGGCCCCTATTTTTCCGTACTGGACTTCTTCGCACGGCTGAGCCGGTTGTCTCGCATCATCAATGTAGGCGATGTGAAGCTGAACGAGATCAAGGCCGGCGCTGGCGCAAGCCAATTTCGGCTGCTTCCAGGGTCGACAGTCGCTGGCGAGTTCACGATAGTGACATTTTTCTCAAAGCCGGCGGACGAAGTCGCGGCGAGCACCAAGCCCGCAGGTCCGGGCGGAAAGCACTAACGCGATGGGGCGGGGAAATATGGAGCGCTTGAAGATATTTGCCAGAGCGATTGCCCTTTTGGGATTACTGGCATGGTGTGTGTCTTTTTCCTGGGCCGGTCAGGGCCAGGGTCAGAAACCACCCACGAAGACGCCGGCGTCGAAGCCCGCGGCTAGCCGCGAGCGGGACCCTTTTGCTCCGCTGATCCAGACAGGCGCAACCGGAGGCCGGTTAAATTTGCCGCCGGGAATTGCTGGCTTGCAGGTTTCCACATTGCAGTTGGAAGGTATGGTTAAGACTGTGGAGGGCATGGTTGCGGTAGTTTCGAATCCACAAGGTAGTGTTTATTTCCTTCACGATGGCGATCACCTGTATGACGGAGTCGTGGAGAAAATTGGTTTGGACGACATTCTGTTTCGCCAAGAAAGCAAAGACGCATTTGGCAGGGCAGTGGAACGCGAAGTGAGCAAACGACTCTACCCGATAGCAGGAGACGAGCAATGAGCAAGATTTGGCGGCCGTTAGGGCTTGCCTGCCTCACGGCAGCGAGCCTGCTGATCCCGACTAGCGCGCTCCGCGCGGATTCCGGAGCGTCGGTCAAGGTCACCTCTGCGGTTGGGCAGGGAGTAGTACGCCTCGACGCGAAAGCCAGCGGCCCATTCGACTACGAAGTCCACCATCCGAGCACGAACCTCTATTACGTCGACCTTACCGGCGTTACGGCCACGGCCACCGACGCGGCGCAGGTTCTCCGGACAGACATCGTCCGCAGCTACCGCTTGGAACAATATGAATCGGGGCCCGAGACAATTTCCCGGCTTGAAATTCTGGTTGGTGAAGGGGCTGCGCCAAAGGTTAGCCGCCTAGGGCGCGATGAGCTGGAGATTGTTGTCTCGAAAAAAGGTGTCTTCTCCGCGCATACTGGAGCTTCAAATGCGCCGCGCATCGTGGATACAGCACTGCGTGTTTCCGCGCCCGTCAGCAGTTCCGCCGCTTTCGCGGCAATTCGCCAAATTTCGGTGGCTAAGGACGGTGATGTGCCGGAAGTGCTTGTGTTGGGCACCGGCACTTTCAACTATCACGAGCTGCGGCTAAGCAAGCCTGACCGCCTGGTGCTTGACTTCAACAGCACGCACATGTCCGCGGCAAAGAAAATTTCCAGCAACGTCGCGCCAATTCGTGAAGTTCGCGCCGGGCAATTTTCCCCGCAAGTTGCGCGCGTGGTTATCGATCTGTCAGCAGCTTCGCCTTACCATGTGAAGCATGTGGACGGCGGAATTGCGGTCGAGTTTGCCGCCGCATCAGCCTCGAATTCTGCTCCCTCAGCGGATGCGCCGCAAACGACGCCAGCTCAGGGAGACGCCACTGAGACGGGTTCAAGTTCTGCCCAGCCCACCCAGCCCTCTGATCCAACGCAGACAGAAACACAAGGCACAGCGCAATCGTCTCCAAAGACAACTGCTCCGGCGAGCGCTTCGCCATCTCAGAGTGCTCCAAAATCTGCTGCTATTGACGCCCCTGTCGCGCCGGCGCCGCAGCAATCAGCTGCGCCGACATCCGCGGCAACGCCCGCGGCAGCTACGCCAGCCCCAGTGCCTGCAGAGCAAAGCGCAGTCCCGGATTCATCTCCGGCGCAGGTCGTCCCAGTTGCCCAGTCGACGGCAGGCATTTCTGCCCCAGTGAACCCTGCCTCGGTTATTTCGCAGGACGCTCAGGCTCCGGGCGGAAGCAAATATACGGGCGCGCCAATTTCCGTAAATTTGAAGAACGTCGATTTGCAGGATTTCTTCCGCTTGATTCATGAAATCAGCGGGTTGAACGTGGTAGTTGATCCAGGCGTCAAAGGTTCGCTGACACTGGTTCTCGATAATGTCCCGTGGGACCAGGCCCTCGACATCGTGTTGAAGAACAACGATCTCGACAAAGAACTGGATGGCAATGTGCTCCGCATCGCCACGAAGGCCACGGTGAAGAGGGAAGCAGACGAGGCCAAGGACCTGGCCAAGTCCCAAGTCGAGGCCGCAGACCTGGTCACCACCACTCGCGTGCTCAGCTATGCGAAGGCGTCGGAGATCTCGGAGACCATCAAGAAGTTCCTTTCTCCGCGCGGCGACGTTTTGGCCGATCCCAGAACGAACACCCTGATCATTAGCGACATCCCGACGGTCATCCCCGTCGTGGACAACCTGATCCGGGAACTGGACAAGCGTTCGCAGCAAGTCGAAATCGAAGCAAGGGTCGTGGCCGCCAACCGCAGCTTTGCGCGTGATCTGGGCTCGCAGTTTGCTTTCAGCGGCTCGGCCACGGGCGGGCGTAATCTGTTCGGAGGTGCGGGCGCTGTTGGCACCAGCCCAATCAGCCGGTTTGTTCCCCCGCTTCCAGCTCCTCCGGTCATTAGCGGAACGTCCGTACCAACAGGCACCACTCCGACGGCTGTGTCGATGCCACTGGTGACAAACCTGGCCGCAGCTGTGCCGACCAGCGGCGTGTCATACGCTTTCTCTTCGGCGAATTTCGCGCTGGACTACATCATCTCGGCAGCGGAAGCGAAGGGCGTTGGCAAGTTGCTTTCCAAGCCCACCGAGATCACTCAGAATAACGAGCAGGTCACCATTAAACAGGGAACCAAGATTCCTATTCAGACCGTCATCAACAATACAATTTCCGTGCAGTTCGTGGACGCCGTCCTGGAGCTTCAAGTGACTCCGCAAATCACCAAGGAAGGCACGATCTTCATGACCATCCACGTGGAAAACACGCAAATTGACCCGGCGATCCCCAGAATTCAGGGTATCCCGGCCCTCGACACGCAGTCGGAAGACACCAAGGTGTTGGTGGACGACGGCCAAACGATCAGGATCGGCGGCATTATCGTGTCCAATCAGCAAACGACGATTAACGAAGTTCCGTTCGTCGGCAGCATCCCGATCGTCGGACAACTTTTCCGGCATACGTCGATCAGCACAAACTCTCAAGAGTTGCTCTTCTTCATCACTCCCCGTATTCTTCCCATGTAATCCGGGAAGCGGAGGGGAAAATCGCAACAACCAAGGTATCTGAAAAGGCGGGGCGGGCGAGACAGCCGTCCCGCCTTTCGCTTTTGCGGCAGGCGATGCTTGCCGGCCGTCTGGATGCGTTCATCATCACCCACCCCCCAAACATTTTCTACCTGACGGGATTTTCGGGAAGCTCCGGCATTGTTTTGGTCACATGCACTGGCACGATTCTATTTACGGACCCGCGCTATACCATCCAAGCCAAGCAGGAAGTCACCGCCGCCCAAGTCAAGATTATCCGCGGCTCATTATTAAAGGCAGCAGGCGAACAGATTGAGCGGCTCCCGGTTCGCCGCGTCGGATTTGAAGCGGCGCACCTGACCGTCCTGCAAAAGGCCGCGCTTAGTACGTCTGCCGGGAGGCGGGTTCGTTGGATTCCGTGGGATGGCAAGGTCGAAGGCCTGCGAGTGGTCAAAGACGAGTCTGAACTGGTCACCATGCGCGAAGCGGCGCGGATTGCCTGCTCATCGTGGGAAGAGACTCTGCCGCTCGTGAAGCCCGGAGTATCCGAAATTGACTTAGCCGCCGAAATCGAATTCCGCATGCGGCGAAAAGGCGCGGACGGACCCGCCTTCGATACCATCATCGCCTCGGGCGAGCGTGGAGCGTGGCCGCATGCCCGGGCAAGCCGGAAACTGGTGAAGAAAAACGAGTTGGTCGTGTTTGACCTCGGTGCTATACTGCGCGGCTATTCGAGCGATTTAACGCGCACGGTTTGCGTGGGGCGCGCCTCTTCGGAGATGCGTCGCTGGTATGGTGCCGTGCTCGAGGCGCAGCAGGCGGCCCGGCAGGCGTTGCATCCGGGCGCCACAGCGGAACAGGTGGACGCTGCGGCACGTGGCGTTCTCAAGCAAGCTGGCTTGGAGCGACGGTTTATACATAGTACAGGGCACGGCCTGGGCCTCGAGGTGCATGAGAGCCCTCGCTTAGGCCGGGGGGACCAATCAGTCCTGCGCGCAGGCACTGTGGTAACGCTCGAACCCGGGGTATACATCGAAGGCACGGGCGGTATTCGCATCGAAGATGACGCCCTGGTGACGAACTCAGGCGCGGAATTCCTCACCCATGCAAAGAGGGAGCTAATTGAAATCGGATAAGGGCAAGGCAAAAAGGGGCAGCGCAGGCCATTCGCGCCATTCTGGGCCGGACTTGCGCGAAGTCTCCAATATCCTCGAGTTCATGGAACAGCATGGTCTCGATGAATTCGAGTATGAAAATGGCAATGTCCGCATCCGCCTGCGCAAAGCCCAATTGCACGCCGGCATTCCGTTTCGCGCGGTGCACTCCGTACCTGAAATCGTCGTGGCCCAACCGGCAACGTCTTCCGCAGCCGTGCCAGACTCGGCCGGCTCGGCACCCGAACCCATTGACGAAAATCTTCACGTCATCAAATCGCCCATCGTGGGTACTTTCTATTCCTCGCCAACTCCGGGGGCTGACCCGTTTGTTCGCACGGGCGATCGTGTGGACGCCGGGCGGGTTCTCTGCATCATCGAAGCCATGAAGCTGATGAACGAAATCGAGGCGGATGTGGCGGGCGAAGTGATGCGTGTGTTTGTCGAGAATGGCCAGCCGGTGGAATATGGCGAGCCGCTCTTCGCAATTCATCCCAGCCGGAAACAGTAGCCCAGCGCTGGCGCCTGTCCTCAAGAGAAGATGTTTCGTAAAATCTTGATTGCGAATCGCGGCGAAATCGCACTGCGCGTTTTGTGCGCGTGCCAGGAATTGGGAATTCCAACGGTGGCCGTGTATTCGGAGGCGGATCGCAACTCCTTGCACGTGCGCTTTGCCGATGAAGCGGTGTGCATTGGGCCCGCACGCTCCTCGGAGAGCTACCTCAACATTCCCCACGTTATCAGCGCCGCGGAAATCACCAACGTCGACGCGATTCATCCCGGCTACGGTTTCCTCTCGGAGAACGCCAATTTCGCCGAAGTCTGCGAGGCTTCGCACATCACGTTTATCGGACCTTCGCCGGAAGTAATTCGCATGATGGGCGAAAAGGACCGCGCGCGCCGCGAAATGTCCGCCGCGGGGCTGCCGATCATTCCCGGCAGCCCGGGCGTGGTCCCCGATGAGGACACGGCGCTGAAACTCGCGGGCGACATCGGCTATCCCGTGCTCATCAAGGCCGCCGAAGGTGGCGGCGGCCGCGGCATGCGCGTGGTTCACAAGAAGGAGGATTTGATCTCCGCATTTCAGACGGCCCGCAATGAGTCGCAGCAGGCGTTCGGCAGCGCGAATGTGTATCTTGAAAAATTGATCGAGCGTCCCCGGCACATCGAGTTTCAGGTGATCGGCGACCGTCACGGCAAAGTAATGCACCTGCGCGAGCGCGAATGCTCGATTCAGCGTCGGCACCAGAAAATCATCGAGGAGTCGCCCTCGCCCGCCCTCGACGTGAAGACGCGCGATGAAATGGGCGCGCGCGTCGCCAAGGCGCTCGCGAGAATCGGCTATTCCAGCGCGGGTACGGTGGAATTCCTGCGTGATGAAGCTTCAGGCAAGCTCTATTTCATCGAAGTGAACGCGCGCATCCAGGTTGAACATCCTGTGACGGAAATGATTTCCGGCGTGGACCTGGTCAAGGCGCAGATTCGCCTTGCCGCCGGTGAAAAGATCGAGGACGTGGTTGGCAAGCCGTGCTTTCACGGCCACGCAATCGAATGCCGCATCAACGCGGAAGATCCGGACACATTCGCGCCTTCCGCCGGCCGCATCACCGCGTTTCGCGTTCCGGGCGGTCCGGGCATTCGCGTGGACACGGCCCTGTATTCGGAAGCAGTCGTTCCTCCCTATTACGATTCGCTTGTCGCCAAGATCATCGCTTTCGGTGACAATCGCGCGGAAGCCATTGCCCGCATGTCTCGGGCGCTCGATCAATTCGTTATCGAAGGCATCAAAACTTCCATTCCGTTGCACAAGAAGATTCTCGAGGATCCCGATTTCATTGCCGGCAAGCTCGACACCCATTTTCTCGACCGTTACGAAGCCGTCGCGGCCAGATAGGACACGCGATTTTGTTTCCGCCTCTCTACGCGGTGCTGGACGAAGACTTGTTGAACACGCCGGTGCCGAAGTGCGCACAGGAATTGATTTCCGCGGGCGTCGAGCTAATTCAATATCGCGCCAAGCATTCGTCTTCGCGGAAGTATTTTAGGGCTTGTTCGAATTTGGCCGAGACGCTCGCAAGTCGCAACGCCCGGTTCGTCGTCAATGACCGTTCGGACATTGCCGCAATGATCGGCGCAGGCGGCGTGCACGTTGGCCAGGAGGACTTGCCTCCCGACGACGCGCGGCGGATTTGCGGTTCGAGCCTCTGGGTCGGCGTCTCAACGCACACTCTCGATCAGGTGCGCGCGGCAGACAAAACTTCCGCTGACTACATCGCCGTCGGGCCGATTTTCTCGACGTCGACAAAAGAGAAACCCGATGCCGTCGTGGGCACGTCTTTCATTCGCGAGGCGCGCAAACTTACGCAAAAACCCATCGTCGCCATCGGCGGAATCACGCGCGAACGTGCCGCCGAAGTGTACGAAGCAGGCGCGGATTCGATTGCGGTGATTCGCGATTTGCTCGAAACGCGCGATCTTGCCGGGCGCGCCGGGGAATTCCTCGCGATTGCCAAGCGTTCACAAAGCAATTCGCGGCGCAGTTCACGAACCGAGGCGAGCTGAATGGCTGAAAAGATTCCACCAGTCGCGGTGTCGAGCGGGTCCCTTGGACTTGTAAAGGGCCTGGGCCTGTTCGATTCGACCATGATCGTGGTCGGGTCGATGATCGGCTCGGGCATCTACATCGTCTCTGCCGACATTTCAAATCAAGTGCAAAGCCCTGGCCTGCTGATTATCGTCTGGGTCATGTCCGGCGTGATGACGCTGATCGGCGCGCTGAGTTACGGTGAGTTGGCCGCCGCGATGCCGCACGCCGGCGGACAATATGTTTATCTGCGCGAATCGTTTGGGGAACTGTGGGGATTCCTCTACGGTTGGACCATGCTGCTCGTCGTGCAAACGGCGACGATTGCGGCCGTGGCCATCGCGTTCGCAAAATTCACGGGAGTCTTCGCGCCGTGGTTTTCCCCGACCGCTTGGATACTGAAGTTCGGCACCTTCGGGCCGTGGAAACTTCCGTTCGGGATACTTGGGCCTTACAATCTCGGCCTGAACCGCCAGAATCTGCTGGCGATCATTTCCATCGTGCTGCTTACATGGATCAACCTGCGCGGCCTGCGTCTGGGTAAAATTGTCCAGAACGTTTTCACCAGCGTGAAGACGGTCTCTTTGGCCGCGTTGGTTATCGTGGGATTTCTATTCGCGCGCGCGGAAGCGGTCGCCGCGAATTTCCATAATTTCTGGCACAACGCGGGACTTTCCGTGCAGCACGCTTATCCGCCAGGTATAGGCACTTGGGAAATTTCAACCGTCACGGTTGTCGGCGTGGCCATGGTCGGCTCGCTTTTCGCGTCGGACGCCTGGTACGACATCACCTTCACCGCTTCAGAGGTAAAGCGCCCGGGCCGCAATCTGCCGCTTGCGCTTTTCTTCGGGACGATGATCGTCACCACGTTGTACGTTCTTGCGAACTTCGCCTATTTGCGCGTGCTGCCCATGGCGGGCGACCCGCATGGCGCAACGATTATTTCGCGCGGCATTCAGTTCGCCACTGACGGCCGCGTGGCAACGGCAATGTTGCAAGTGATATTCGGGCCTATTGGCGCGATTGTGATGGCGGTCGCGATTCTGATTTCCTGCTTCGGCTGCAACAACGGCCTGATTCTCGCTGGCGCGCGAATTTATTACGCCATGGCCAAGGATGGTCTTCTCTTCAAATCGATTGGCCGCATCAACGGGCGGCACGCGCCGGGCGTCGCTCTGATCGTCCAGTGTGTGTGGGCGTCGGTTCTTTGTCTTTCGGGTACGTACAATCAACTCCTCGATTTTCTGATTTTCGCGGAGTTGATTTTCTACATCCTAACTCTGGCGGGCCTCTTCGTGCTGCGCCGCACGCGCCCCACGATGGAGCGGCCTTATCGCGCCGTCGGCTATCCGGTGCTTCCAGCTCTTTATATTCTGATGGCATTATTTTTAGAGGTGCAATTGCTGCGCTACAAGCCGCAGAATACGTGGCCGGGACTGATCATTGTGCTTCTGGGCTTGCCCGTGTACGTAATTTGGCGCATGATGTCGCGCAACCGAAACGCGGCGGCGAACTGAACCGGGGAATTTCAAGTCGCGATTTGCATTCGAATCAGGGAGGGAATGGATGGCCAGCAATCTCTTAGCGACGAAGCCAGTCAGCACGATCATGGCAGAGGCGGCCGACACAGGCGAGCATTCGCTAAAGCGCTCGCTCGGGCCGATAAACCTGATCACCCTCGGCATTGGCGCGATTATTGGCACGGGAATTTTCACGCTGACAGGTGTCGCGGCGGCGCAGTTCGCCGGGCCGGCGGTTGTGCTTTCCTTCGTCGTCGCCGGCGTGGGCTGCGTCTTCGCGGGTCTGTGCTATGCGGAGTTTGCCTCGATGATTCCGATTGCCGGCAGCGCATATACCTACGGCTATGCGACCATGGGCGAAATTGTCGCCTGGATTATCGGCTGGGCTCTCGTCCTCGAATACGCTTTCGGGGCGGCAACTGTCGCCGTCGGCTGGAGCGGCTACGTCAGCAGTCTTTTGGGTTTCTTTGGTGTGAAGCTTCCGTTTAATGCGACACCCTCGATCGCTTTCTCTCTGTTTGGGCATGCCATTTCAGCCCGCGTTGACATCGTTGCCCTGCTGGCCATTGTCCTGATTACCGCCGTTCTCGTTATCGGCGTGCGTGAATCGGCGAACCTCAATAGCGGTGCGGTCATGATCAAGGTTTCTGTCGTGCTGATCTTCATTGGTCTGGCGACCACTTTTGCTTTCGCGCATTGGTCGCAGATGCTTGTCAACTGGCATCCCTTCATACCGAAAAATCTGGGTCACTTTGGCCAATTCGGCTTGTCCGGCATCATGCGCGGCGCGGGCGTCGTCTTCTTTGCCTACATCGGATTCGACGCTGTCTCCACCGCGGCACAGGAATCCAAGAATCCCCAGAAGGACATGCCCTTTGGCATCCTCGGCTCCCTGATTATTTGCACCATCCTCTACATCATCGTCTCCGGGCTTCTCACCGGCGTGAAAAACTACACCCTCTTAAACACTCCCGCCCCAGTTGCCGATGGCGCCGCCGCAATCGGTGTGCGCTGGGGCATCCTTCTCATCGACATCGGTGCGATCGCTGGCCTCGCATCCGTCATGCTGGTAATGCTCCTCGGGCAATCGCGCGTGCTCTATACCATGTCCCACGACGGCTTGTTGTGGAAATGGGTCGGCAAAATTCATCCACGCTTTCGCACGCCCTACCTCACTTCGATCGTTGTGGGAATCTTTGTCGCATTTCTCGCCGCGTTTTTCCCCATCGTATTTCTCGCCAAACTCGTCAGCCTCGGTACTCTGCTGGCATTCACGATTGTCTGCCTCGGCATCTGGATTATGCGCGTCAAGCAGCCCAATGTGCCTCGCCCGTTCCGTACGCCGTGGGTTCCCCTTGTGCCCATCTTGGGAATGGTTGTTTCCCTGGCGCTTATGCTTTCGCTCGATTTGCCCGCTTGGATCGGCTTCGGTGGCTGGATGATCTTCGGACTGATCATTTATTTCGGCTATAGTCGGCGGCACAGCACTGTGCAGTTGTCGCTTGCGGGCCGCTCGGCGGCGGGCACGCAGAAAATCGCCAAGTAAAAAAGCGCACGATTCGGGGCATGTGGTTGCCGCCGAAGTGGCGGACGCCGTGCCGTGCGCTCTTTCATCCTACGAATACCTGTTCTCTCCTGAGCCGATATTGTCTAAATTAGAGGGCGCGATTCTGCCCCTAGTGCAAAGGCGTAACTCGGGGAATCGCGCCCGAGGTCACATTGCCTTCGTTCCGTCGCTGGCGCGCATTCTGGAGAACCACATCGGCTCTCGACCGCGTCGCTACGATTGCCTTTATTCTTTTCGTTCTAAGCTGGACCACGCCGCTGGGTCGCTACCTGTCATTTCTGGGCGCATGGCGGGTAATCCTGTTCGTTATCGCCGCCGGCTACTTGATGGTTCGCCTCCTGCGGTGGGCGCGCAAACGATTGCTGTGGGGCCTACGCAATCGTTTGATCGTCGCCTATATTTTCATCGCCGTCGTTCCCGTGGTGTTGTTGCTTGCCATGGTTACTCTCTCTGGCTATTTGCTTTACTTCCAACTCGGCGCGCACTTGTTGCAAGACGACCTGACCGAGCGCGTTACCGAAGTCTCCCATATTGCGGAAACGCTCGACGAGACGATAGAGAATGACGTGGCAAAGGGGCTCACGATCAACCCGCGCGCGGTGCTCGGGCGACCCGGAATCGACGCCATGTTGACTGCAGCGGGCAAGCGGCTTCCCGGACTTGAAGTTCATCTGCCCGAATCAGCCGCTGCCATTGGGTCAAACGCGCGGCCCGTACCCGGATTTACGGGACTCGCGCAATCCGCGGGAAATTTGTGGATCGAAGCAGTGGTGGCGAGCCAGGCCCCATCTCACGAAGGCGAACTTTACGTTCGCGTGCCCGTCAGTGCCGCGCTGCTCGGCGCCATCGCCCCCGATCTCGGCCCAGTCCGGCTCACCACGTTTCGTTACGCGGTCGCCTCTGATCCTGTCGCGGACATTCTGAACTTGAACGACAGCCGGCTCGTGCGCACAGGCCAGGTCGTCAGCGTCCGGCCTCTCCAGCCGAAGCGTGGCTGGTACGACATGGAAATCTCCGGCGGCTCCACGCTGAATGCCACGTTGCTCAGCCACGATGAGCCGACGACACACACGATGCCTGTCGCCGCCACGTTCTCCCTGCGGCCTTCGGTGATGACCAGTCGTCTGTTCGCCTCTCTGGGCCTGCTGGGCGACCCACTCGTCATTATTCTGATTCTTATCGGCGTATTTTTTCTGGTTCTCGAAGTCGCCGCGCTGGCGACAGGTGTTGTGCTCACGCGCACCATCACCGTTGCCGTTGACGATCTTTACGAAGCCACGCGGCACGTCCGCCAGGGAGATTTCCGCCATCGCATTCATGTGCGTCAACGCGATCAGCTGGGAGTGCTCGCGGAATCGTTCAACGCCATGACCGGCTCCATCGCGGAGCTGATCGAAGAGCAACGCCAGCGCCAGAAGCTTGAAAACGAATTGACCATCGCACGCGAAGTCCAAACGCAGCTTTTCCCCCGCGCTCTCCCGGAAATGGCCGGCCTCGAACTGGCCGCCGTCTGCCGCGCGGCGCGCGTCGTTTCGGGTGATTACTATGATTTCATGAGTCTCGGCCCTTCGCGCCTGGGCCTGGCCATTGCGGACATCAGCGGAAAGGGAATTTCGGCCGCGCTTCTGATGGCCAGCCTGCAGGCGGCGCTTCGCGGCCAGGCGCTCGTCAATGGCCATCGAACTACGGCCGAAGTGGTCAGCTCGCTGAATCGCCATCTTTTTCTGAATACCTCCGACGATCGCTACGCCACGCTTTTTTATGCCGAATACGATGCCGCGTCGCGTTCGCTCTGCTACACAAACGCGGGCCACTGCGCGCCGTTCTTCGTTCACGGCAACACCGTCAAAAAACTCGACGACGGCGGCACGGTCGTTGGCCTTTTCGACAACGTCGCTTACAAGCAAGTCACCCTTTCCGCCGAACCCGGCTCCCTCTTTGTCGGATTTAGTGACGGTTTGTTCGAACCGGAAAATGTTTATGGCGAGGAGTTCGGTACCTCGCGTCTGGCCAACGAAGTTTTGCGTCTCCGCGATGTCCCTGCGGAGCGCCTCGCCGAGGGATTGCTTTCCGCGGTCGAGCAGTGGGCCGGCTCGCCTGAGCAGGCCGACGACATGACCGTAATCGTCGCCCGCTTCCGCTGACGTCGCGCAGTTAGACCGATCGTGTAGCTCCACGTTCCGCCGCCCGTTTCCGGCGGCTGACGTGAGGCCTTTTCGGTGTTTTGGTCCTGCCTTTCGTAGGGGCGCGGCCTTGGCCCGCCCGCGCCGCGCCAACGCGTGGTATGCACTGAATGCTATTCGCAACAACTTACGCTTTTTCGCACGCGGCAAGGAATCATCCGTCGTCGAAATTCTCACCCTGAAGCCGCTTGGCAATGCGCGAGGAATTCGGTAATGTTTCCTCGCTCGATTATTTGCTGAGGGAGATTTCGTGGAACTTGGAAAGCGCGTGGCTCTGGTCACGGGCGGCAGCCGGGGCATTGGCAAAGGCATCGCTTTGGGCTTGGGACGCGAAGGTGCACGCGTCGCGCTTTCCTATCGCTCGAATAAAGTGGCGGCGCAGAATACTCTCCGCCAACTCCAGGCGATAGGATGCGAATGCTTCGCCGTCGAAGCCGATGCCACAAACCCGGAGCGCTCGGAGTCGCTCGTGCGTTCGGTGCTCGAGCGCTTCCAACGTCTCGATGTGCTCGTCAACAACGTCGGCATCTTCAATTGGGGCACCGTCGCTGATACCACGCTTGACGAATGGAAACGCGTCCTCGATTCGAATCTGATGAGCGTTTTTTATACGAGCAAAGCCGTGCTCCCCGCGATGCGCCGCCAGCATTGGGGACGCATCATCAATCTCGGCGCGGTGGGAGCAGAGCGCGCGTTCGGCCAGGCCACGATTTCAGCGTATACGGCCGCAAAGGCGGGAGTCGTCGCATTCTCGCGTTCTCTTGCTTTGGAAGAGGCCAAGAACGGCATCACGGTCAATGTCGTCAATCCTCCGAACATTGACGACAAAGAACTCTCCCTTGAAGAAGCACGCCGGATGCACGATGCCCGCTTTCCCGTGGGCCGCCCTCCATCGGCGGACGACATCGCAGCCGTCGTCAAATTCCTCGCCTCCGATTCGGCCGATTACGTCACCGGACAGGTCATCAGCGTCTCAGGCGGCTGGATGATGTGAAGAAATTCACGCCGCCACGTGCACTCGGTCGTGTTTGCCGCCCTTCGCTCAATCTGCTACGCTTCTGAGTCGCCACTTCTCCGGAGAGGTGTCCGAGCGGTTTAAGGAGCACGCTTGGAAAGCGTGTGTAGGAGAAATTCTACCGTGGGTTCGAATCCCACCCTCTCCGCCATTTATTCAACGCAGTGCTTGATTCGAATTGGTCGCTCTTGTCGAATCAGTGCCCGGCGGCCTACTCCGCACTCGCCTCCGGTCCCTCTTCCCTCATCTGCGCCCGGATCCGCGCCTTTTTCCAACTCGACCTTCCCGCCGCTCTTTACCGCGTCTGTGGTATACCTCTACCTCGCATGGAGGAAAAAACGGTGAAGAAAAGAATCTCGCGTCGTGATTTGCTCAAAACTGGCCTGGCTGCAGGCGCCTCCTCGCTGGTATTGCCAGGCGGAAAGACCTCAGCCGAACAACAACCTCTTCCCGCGCCAGTTGCCGCAGGGCAAGCAAGCGCAACAGACGTCGCACAGCCCGACGGAACCATCGTTCCACTCACGTCCTCAAGCGATGTTTATCTTCCGCCGAAGGGCAGAAGTTTTTTCAAATTCAGCTTTGATTTTCCCGAGCCATCGGTCTCGTTTCAGGGAATGCTCTTTTCGTTTCGTCTGTACACCTTCGAAAACACATACGGCCTCGACCGCGATCGCCTGACCGTCGAAAAAACAGCCGGCGGCGTCGTGCTCCGGTGCTCGCAATTCGTATGGGCTGGAGGTCAACAGAAAATACCCGGCACTTTGCTCGCCCGAATTCGCAAAAACGGAGAATTTCTCGAGTGGGACGTCTCAGCCGAGATGGAAGATCAACCCATTAAATCTATTTCCGCGATTGTGCGCGGCGTGCCGCGTGGCCAAATCTCCGCCGGAAGCGAAGGCTTCTTTGACCCCAAGGACAACGAACTGCTTCTGGGCTACCCCTTCGGAGGCGGCGACCATCACACCGCCGTCGGCATGGATTCTCCCGTGGCCGTAATTCAAGCCGGCGAGCATGAATTCTTTTTTCTCTCGGCTCTTTTGGACCGTGTGCGCGCCAATCGTTTCTACTTCCAACCGGGACCGAAAGGCTATCGCGTCGAGATCGTCTATGAACAGGAAGGCTGGAAGAAAAGCAATCAATTGCATAGTCCCACGTGGCGCGCGGGACGCACTCAGAGCGCCGAAGACGCATTTCACACGCACTTCGCGCACGTCGAACAAGCCTTTGCCATACCCGACTGGGATAAGCGCCAAGACGTACCCGCATGGTTTCGAGATATCGCCCTGGTCGTGTCCATTCATGGCATGCATTGGACCGGATACATCTTCAACGATTTCTCTAAAGCGTCGCGAATTCTCGAGTGGGTTGCCACCCAGATTCCCGCGAAGAACGTCATGGTATTTCTTCCCGCCTGGGACGGCCGCTATTATTGGGAGTATCCCATTTACAAAGTGAGTCCGCGGCTTGGCGGCGACGACGGCTTCCGCACTCTCATTCAGAGTGGCCAGCGTCGCGGCTTTCGCTTTTTGCCCATGTTCGGCATGAACGGCGCCAATGGCAAACTGCCCGTGTTTTCGAAGTTCTCGGATGCAACCACGGAGGACGTTGATGGCAACTCCTTCGATTTGGATTGGGTGGATTGGGACAACGACCGCCACATGGAGGGCTGGGGAAAATACATGAACCTCGGAGTGGATTCGTGGCGCAATTGGCTCTCTGCCCGCATCGCCGACGTAATCGCCCGGTTTGGAGTCGACGGCTATTTCCTCGACATCTCCGGAGGCTGGCAGAACAACACGAAAGCCGACATGCACGAAGGAACCAGACGCCTCGTCGAAGACCTACACCAGAGATTCCCGCACGTCCTCGCCGTCGGAGAGTTTTCCTACGACGCATTGATGTCCATCTTGCCCGTTTACCAGATTTTCCCGTCGCGCGGTTACCCGCCTGCCTTCCAAAAGTACGCGCGCACTTTCGAACACCTCAGCCATCCGGCTCCGGGGCGGGGAAGCAGCGGCGTTCACGAATCCGGATTCGGACACTTTCATCCCGAAGTGCGTAAAGACCAGCCGGTAATCCCAACCATCACCGTGGTGGACGATACGTTCGACAAGTATCGCGACGTAATGGCCGAAATCATCGCGGGAGCAAAAACGCGAGTCGGCATCACCTAACGGCGCTCCTTATTTGTTGGACGGTGAAGCCGGCCGAGGTGGCACGCCGGATTACAATCTCCACGTGTTTCGTGGGAGTTCTGTTTAGGGCTCTGTTTAGGACCGTGTTCAGGATGTCGTCCGGGCCGTTTGCCCTTTCAAACTCGCCTTTTCGCGGTAATGCCCAATGATTGTGAGCGCTGCGCTCACCACCGCCAGTCCAATCAGCACATACAGAATCGGGAGCCCGTACTGCGAGAACAAGCGCAGGATTTGCCGTCCGTAGACGCTCGCCAGGTAAGCCAAGGCCGTGTATCGCGCCCCGCGTCCCACCGCCAGCGCCGCCAGGAATTTCTTTGTCGGGTAATTCGTCGCGCCCGCAACCACAAGGAAAGGCACCATCGGCACGGGCGGAGGCAGCATCGCGGGAATCGCAATGGCTCCAAAACCCCATTTTCGAAACAGGTCGTAGATTTTCTTCATCAATCCGTGCTTCATCTTGCGCCCGAGCAGATCTTTTCCTTGTTTTCGAGCGAGCCGGAAGGTGATGTACCCGCCGAGCACCGCACCGGCGGTCGCCATTAACGCGTAGTATGGCCACAACTGTTGTTGATGCGCTGCCAGTACAATCGTCAGCGCGTCCATGCTGCCCGGCACGGGAATCACGGAGTTGTCGAGAAGCCCCAGCAGGATCAGGCCCGGCCCGCCAAGGTGAATGAACCACGCGGACAGCGTCCGTCTGGTCGGAGCCTTCGTCATTACGGCTGCAATTTTACCGGCCAGCATGTTCCCCCAAGTTGGCCCTGCCAAGATGAAATGCCAGCATAACTAAGCTGATTGTTCCAAGACCACGCGATTGTGCCCTAATGAACCGGTCCACACATCAGAAATCGCCAGATGAGGTTCACCGCTTATAACCAATCTTCCGCACAAAGTCGTGCCGCGCCTGCGCCTCCGCTGGCCCCTCGACGCCCTTTGGCGATGCGCCATCCACCACGCCCATCACGCCTCGCCCCTGTTTCGTCTCCGCCACAATCACCTCCACGGGATTCGCCGTCGCGCAAAAGATTGAGCACACTTCGTAGCAATCCTTGATTCGTCCCAGCAGGTTGATCGGAAACGCCTCGCGCACCAGCACCACGAACAAATGCCCCGCGCCCACCGCCTGGGCGTTCGCGATAGCCGCCGCTCGCAACTCATCGTCATTGGCTTCCACGCGCACCAGGCACGGCCCGGAGGCTTCGTTGAACGCAATCGCAAATTTCGCGCCCGGCACCGTGTTGACGATGGCTTCGAAAACGTCCTCGGCCGTTTTGATAAAGTGCGCTTGCCCCAGAATCACGTTCGCGCCTTCCGGTATTTCGATTCGTACGCTCGTCAGTTCCATTTTTTCCCTCGCCAGGTAATTCTTTTCCATTCGCGCGCAATTTGTTTTCAATCGGCAGCGCGTCCAAATCGGGAAAGCCATTATCTGCGGGGTTTTTGCGACAGGCAAGGCCTCTGCAGTTTGGTCACTCACGTGCTCCTGAATCTACAGCCGTTCGCAAGCATCCAATTGGGTGCAGGAAGTAAGCAAGCGGCGGTACACGGTTATATCGGCCCGTTATACGGTCTTTCCCTGCGGCCCGCGCAACCGGTTGGTAGAACGGACTAGGTCACGACGATGTTTTTCAGGACTCTTCAACAGGCCAAGCGCTTCCTTCGGATCCTTCTCGGCTTCACGCTTCTGGCTCTCGGTGTGGTGTTGTTCTTCAGCCCTGCGCCTGGCTGGCTCGTGATGTTGCTCGGTTTGGGGCTTCTCGCCGCCGAATTCGTCTGGGCTCGCCGTTTGCTCGCCGGTATGAAAGAGCAAGGCATCCGCCTCCGCGACTTCGTCTTCGCTCGCAGTCACGTCGAAAGCGACTGAACGCCCTCCCGTTTTTAGAATCTTTCTCTCATTTTTCATTGCCGGGCACGCGCGCCTCTGGCCGAGGAATTACTCCCTCTGCGTTTCTCTGCGCCTCTGCGGTGCGGCTTTGTCCGTGGGCTTTTTGCTTTTCAGACGGCTCAACCTGTGGTTTCATTTCGGCGTCACTTTGTGGGGGAACGCAATGGGCTACGATGAACGACGCTGGGCGGGGAAATGGGCGCTAGTGACGGGCGCGAGCGCCGGAATCGGCCGCGCGCTTGCCGAACAGCTTGCCGCCGGCGGCGCTAACCTCGTTCTCACGGCCCGCCGCCGCGACCGCCTCGAAAAACTTGCCTCGCAGTTGAGCGCGAGTCATTCTATCAAGACAGAAGTTTTCGCGGCTGACCTTGCGCAGCCGGGCGCGCCCGCCGAGATCCGCGCCTTCACGCAGGCGAAGAACCTTGAAATCGAGCTGCTGATCAACAACGCCGGATTCGGCTCCTACGGCGCTCTTCACGAATCCGCGCTCGCGCGCCAACTCCAAATGATCCAAGTCAATTGCTCAGCGGTCGTTCATCTGACGCGTCTTTATCTGCCCGAGATGGTCGCGCGGGGCCGCGGAGACATTCTCATCGTCGCCTCTGTCGCCGCCTTCCAAGCCGTGCCCTACATTTCGACCTACGCCGCTACGAAAGCCTTCGATCTATTGTTCGCGGAAGGCATCGCGGAAGAGGTTCGCCGCAACGGCGTTCACGTTTGCGCGCTTTGCCCCGGCTCGACCACCACAGAGTTTCGCGAAGTGGCCGGCCAGCCCGAGCACACCTTTCGCGGCGCGGAAACGGCGGAAAAAGTGGCGCGCGTCGGATTGCGCGCGCTCGCTCAGGGTAAGAGCAGCGTAATCTCCGGCTTAAAAAACAAGCTGAGCGTCGAAGGCCAGCGCCTAGCCCCCCGCAGAATGGTCACGCGCGTCGCCGCCGGCATGTTCGACCCGGGAAAGTAACTCTTAACGTGCACGAAATGACGCGACCACGAAACATCTCGCGCGATTTCACCCGCCGCGAATTCCTCTCCGTTTCCGGCGCTTCGGCCCTTTCGCTGGCAAACCCGCGCCCTGCGGACGCCGTGTCGCATGCCGCCCGGCAAACATCGCCCGTCTCGCCAACTGCGTCACCATTTCCGAAGAATTTCCTCTGGGGTGCCGCAACCTCCGCCTATCAAATCGAAGGCGCCGCCCACGAAGACGGCAAAGGCCCTTCTGTCTGGGACGAGTTCGCGCACAAACCTGGCAAAATCCACGATGGCGAAACCGGCGACGTCGCCTGCGATTTTTATCACCGTTACGCGGAAGACATCGCCCACATGCGCGACATGGGCCTCACCGCGTTTCGCTTTAGCCTTTCCTGGCCGCGCGTGCTCCCCGACGGCATTGGCAGCGTCAATCAAAAGGGAATCGATTTTTACAGTCGCCTTGTTGACGCGCTTCTCGCCGCAGGCATTGCCCCTGTCGCCACGTTATTTCACTGGGACACGCCGCTCGCCCTTCATCGCCGCGTTGGCTGGCTCTCGCGCGACATGCCGCAGTGGTTCGGCGACTACGCCGCCATCGTCGCGCGCGCCCTCTCAGATCGCGTCACGCACTGGCTCACGATCAACGAGCCGCGTTCGTTCATCGGCGGCGCGTACGTCACCGGAGTGCAAGCGCCGGGCGAAAAGCT
>Ga0307374_10003249_pt1 | contig 27932 bp, 26 predicted proteins | sample OX3MG_FD_202532 | JGI IMG/M metagenome (GOLD analysis project Ga0307374, IMG submission 202532) | Soil microbial communities from Risofladan, Vaasa, Finland - OX-3 | ecosystem: Environmental > Terrestrial > Soil > Coastal area > Acid sulfate soil | place: Finland: Risofladan, Vaasa | collected... | reverse complement strand
CGGGATGGGCGCAGAATGCCAGAACAATTATCACCCACGATTACGAGATAGCCTAATCAAACTCTCGCAATTTCTAAAGCAACAAGTTAGTGACCGAACCTTCGCTGGAATATTTAGAACAGCTTCCGCGAGTGGCACCGGTTGGTGCCGCTCCCCCGCTCGTCATCCTGCTGCATGGCCGGGGCGCGTGGGCGAAAACGATCTTCTCGATTGAAGGGCTGCTCGATCCAAGATTTCACGTCATCGCCATTCAGGCGCCGTATCCTTCGGCGATTGGCGGCTTCGAATGGTTTCATCCGTTAGAAGACGCTGGCGGCAACGAAATCGCGGATGCCACGCGCTTCGATGAATCGGAGAGTCTGCTCACCCGCGAGATTCAATCTCATATCGAGCGAACTGGTTCTTCGCCTGCTCCGCTTTTCCTCTGGGGTTTCAGCCAGGGCGCGGCGATGGCACTCATCGTTGGATTGCGCGGCAAACTACAAATCACCGGCATGGTGCCGATGTCCGGGTTCCTGCCGAGTCCCATAAGGCGGTGGAAGCAATGGAATAAGAATACGAGCGTGCTCCTCGCGCATGGAACGAATGACGAAGTGCTTTCGACGGAATCGTCGAAAAAAACGCAAGCTTTTCTGGAATCCAAAGGCATCCCAGTCGAATATTATGAGTATAAGGGCCGGCACAAAATGACGCTCGATTCGATTGCGTATATCAATAATTGGATCGCGAAATTCACCACCCCCCAGCCCCCTCCTACTTCGCTTCACTCCGTAGGAGGGGGAGTTGCTTCATGACTGAAAAACATGCGTATGATTTCGATTTGCGGCTCGACGATCCGGTGAGCACACACGCGCTGCAATTCCGAATGATTCCCGCTGGCGCGCGCGTGCTCGACATCGGCTGCCATACCGGAATTCTCGGCGCGGCGCTTCGGGAACGCAAACAGTGCATCGTTACCGGCATCGATAACGATAGCGAAGCCCTGCGCGCCGCCGCCGGACGATTGGATGCCGTCCTGCCAGTCGATCTCGAACAGCCCGGCTGGGCGCGGCGCGTGCTCGATGCAGGAATGAAGGATTTCGACATCCTAATATTTGGCGATGTCATCGAGCACACGCGCAATCCTCTCGCCATTATCCGCGAAGCGGGCGCGCTGCTCGGTACTGAAGGCAAGATCATCGTGAGTGTTCCGAACGTTGCGAATCTTCGCGTTCGGCTCGGGTTGCTTCGCGGGCGTTTCGACTACACCGAGTCCGGCATCCTGGATAAAACGCATTTGCGGTTTTTCACCCTTCGCTCAGCCCGCGAACTGATGGCTCAAGCCAGCTACCGCATCGTGCATGAAGCCTATTCCGGCTATTCCATGCCACGCCGGCTCATCGATCTCGCTCCAAGCTTTTTCGCCGTCAATATCATTATGATGGGACAGCCCCTTTCGAAAGCTTAGGAGTTTTGATAAAGCAGCAAAAAGGCTGGATTTCGAATCCAGCCTTTGAAATCACGAATAATAGCATTTACCTCACCACGGTGGTACGGCTAACGCTTCGCTTCGACGCGGCGCCCCGGGCAATCACAATAACGAGCACCAGGAAGGCAATCACCGCGATGGCGATGAGGAGCCAGGTGTTCGTACTGATGTTTTGCGGGCCTTCAGTCTCGGTGGTCGTGCTCGAGGTATGCGAAGCGGACTGCTCGACGGCCGAGCCGCCGCCGGCAGCGCTGGGTGCCGTCGAAGCACTCGGCGTCGAGGTGCTCGGTGCCGGTGAATCGCTTGGGGTAGATCCGCCGGACGTGCCATTGTCCTGCGCGCGAGCTGTAAGCGAGCCAATCGCGAGCATCAACATGGCGCTCATTATCATCCACGCATATTTATTAAAACGGAATCGAGTTATCATAAAGGTTTTCCTTATTATTGGTTATTGGCCGGTCGTACCGGAATCGGGCAGTATCGTAGGGGATATTTGCCCGATCTTCGCGCCAGCCTTTTCCTGAGCAACCGAAAAATATGCCAGAGTAGTGAGAATACCGAATCCAGCGATCAAAATAATTCCAATCCCGGTGAGGAGCCAACTCTTCCATACGCGTGCCAGCCAGGGAACCAGCGTCCAAAAGAGAAGTATGATGAGATAGAACCATAATGTCGCCCAATTGGGCAGATATTTGAGCGTTTGGTAGAGAAACATGAAATACCACGCAGGATGAACACCCGCCGGCGGCTCGCTCGGCTTCGCAAGGTCATAAGCTGGTCCGAGCGGCCACGGAAACAGCACGGCAACCACGAGCAGAATGGCCAAACCGATGAGCCAAATAATCGACTCGCCAAGAAGATAGTCGGGAATGAAACGCGTTTCTCTTTTGACCTTCGCACCGGCTGGCACTGCCCTGCCGAGGAGTGTGCTGATGGCTACATGCGTCGCAGCAAAAGCCAGGGCGAGCAGTGGCAAAAGTGCCACGTGCAGCCCATACATTCGCGTGAGCGTCGCGCCGGTGATTTCTTTAGAGCCGCGAAACCACGAGACGAGAATATCGCCAACAACCGGTATTTCGCGCGGGAGTTCGGTTCCGATCATCGTCGCGAAGTAGGAGGTCTGGTCCCACGGGAGCAGGTAGCCGGTAAATCCAAAGCCGAGTAGGATGAGGAGCAGCACGATGCCCGTTATCCAAAGGATCACTCGCGGCGTTCGGTAGGACTTCATAAAAAATACGCTGAGCGTATGGATGATCACAATCGCAATAAGGATGTTAGCCGCCCAGGCATGAATGGAACGAATCACGATGCCGAATGGGACGTTCGACACGATCATTCGGACGCTTTGGTTCGCCGCTTCGGGCGTCGGGCGATAATAGCAAAGAAGCAAAAGCCCCGTTACAACCTGAATCGCAAGAAAGAAAAGTGCAAGACCGCCGAGATAATACCAATAGGAATGGCGATGGTGCGGAATCCGCCGAATCTTCAGCGCTTCCCACGGTTCTCGAAGATGCAGGGCGTCCACCAAGTCCATTACGTTCGGCTAACTATGGGAGTGAGAGAAATGATGAGATCGTTCAAGGAGGTGGTAACTTTCAATTCCGTGAGCGGCGATTTCGGCGGCGTGCCGGGAACATTGATTCCATTGCTATCGAATTTCCCACCATGACAACGGCAATAAAATCCCGGTATTTGCTCCTGACCGATCATGAGCTGCGAACGATATGAAACGATACATCCTAAATGGGTACAGGTCGCGGTAAAAGCTCGAATCGAATTATCCGGCTCTCGAATAACAATCACCGGTTCGCCTTCGACTTCAACCAGCGTCGAAGGATTAGCCTCTGTTAATTGTGAGGCCGGGAACTTCGCCGTCGTATTTCCGCCGAGAATTCCCTGATAGGAAAGAAACTTACTCGCCGCATAGACGAATGGCGCAGCCCAGGCGATAATCCCGCCCACCAAAAATCCGCGAAGCACGCGGCGGCGTTTAATCGGAAGGTGTTCGAACATACGAACTACGAGAATCTTTTTAAACAGAAATTAAGCCGATCGATGATATCTGCGAATTGCTCCGCTTCTATCACTCCGAGCAGATTGTGAAATCGTTCGAGAGATAACGACTTGCACTGGAATACGTCAGCACCGCTCGGTTTCGAGAGTCCGTTTCGAGGATCAGGTTCGAGATACGAGAACCACGGGAACTTGGAATATCGCTCCTTCCAATCGGTAATAGGGCACATGAGGCGTAACTTCAGGAACCCAACGCGCTCGTTAGATAACACAATGGCGGGTCTACGTTTCCCGATCTCATCGCCGGTGCTGGGGTCGAATTGGACCATCCATATTTCGCCTTGTTTCGGCTCGATCGAAGATGGCATCACAATTCAATATATGGATCGTCTGCATCGAAAATTCGAAGTGCTCCTCCAGATTCGTAGTCCGGGGCTGCTAACTTTGCGGCTCGCTGTAACAGGCGCGATGCCTCCGCTCGCGGCAGTTCCAGTAACTCTCGGCCACTAAGCCGATGCTCTTTGAGTTTTGGGTGCGCAGCAGTTCCCAAGCCGGCCAGCGAACGGAGATAATTCGACATTGATTTCCCCTCACTTCGCGCGCGGTGCTTGATCAGGTCCCGCTCACCGGGACTCATTCGAATGCCAAGAGATACGCTGCTCTCGCGCATTCGTGACCGGCTCCGTTTCGATTTCGATGGTCGTGCCATGATGCTTATCCCGTTAATCGTAACAATCTACCAGAATCATAGTTCAGTAGCTCGAAGTCAACGCGAAAAATGTCCTCGGAACCTCACGAATTCAAATCCACCCACACCGTTTTCGTCTCCGTGTAAAGATCGATCGCGGCGCGGCCAAGCTCACGGCCAAAGCCACTCGATTTATAGCCGCCGAAGGGAACCGCGTTATCGGTCGTCGAGATCGTATTGATCCATACCGTGCCGGCCTTGACGCGCTTTGCAATCGAGTGCGCCTTCTTAATATCGCGCGTCCAGATGGCGGCGGCAAGGCCGAATTGCGAGTTGTTCGCTTCGCGAATGCCCTCATCCATATCCTTGAATTTGATAACGCTTGCGACCGGACCAAAAATCTCTTCCTGCGCCACTCGCATCGAATTCGTCACGCCTTCGAGGACGGTGGGCTTCATAAAATATCCTTTCGTTCCGATGCGCGAGCCGCCAATGGCAACCGAAGCACCTTCTTGCTTGCCGATCTGGACATAATTCAGCACCCGGTCCAAGTGCTCCTGCGAAATAAGCGAGCCGAGCCGTGTCTTCGGGTGCAGCGGATCCCCTGCCACCATCTTTTGCGCTCGGCCGCGAAGGACCGACATAAACTCATCGTATCCCGATTCCTCTACAAAAATGCGCGAGCCGGCGGTACACATTTCGCCTTGATTGAAGAAGATGCCGCCGAGCGCGTACTTTGCGGCGGTTTCAAGATCGGCATCGGCGAAAATCAGATTCGGAGATTTACCGCCAAGTTCCAGCGACACACGCTTCAACGTATTGGCCGCGCCACGCATTATTTCCTTCCCGACTTCCACACTGCCAGTAAATGCAATTTTATCAACTCCCGGATGGGCTACCAGCGCCGCGCCTGTTTTCGGACCAAAGCCGGTAACTACATTAAAGACACCAGCCGGAAGTCCGGCCTCGATGGTCAATTCCGCAAAGCGAAGCGCAGTGAGGGGCGTTTGCTCCGCCGGCTTCATCACAATCGTATTGCCACACGCCAGCGCCGGTGCAGCTTTCCATGCGAGCATTTGGAGTGGGAAATTCCATGGGATAATCTGTCCGCAAACACCGATCGGCTCGCGCAGAGTATAAACCAGCGCGTCGCCACCGGCACTATTTGCGAGCGTTTCGCCCGCGATTTTCGTCGGCCAGCCGGCGTAATATTCGAAGCACTCCGCAGCCAGCGGAATATCGAATCGCGAGGATTCGAAAATCGGCTTGCCCGTGTCGAGCGTTTCCAACTCGGCGAACTCTTCCGCATTCGAGCGTATCAGATCCGAGAGTTTCCAAAGAATTCGACCGCGATCCCTGGGCGACATCTTCCGCCATTCGCTGCCGTCCTCGAACGCCTTCCTTGCCGCTCGCACGGCAAGTTCCACGTCCTCCGGTCCCGCTTCGGCAATATCGGTAATGACCTCGCCCGTCGCCGGATTCCGCGTTTCGAATGTCTTTTCCGAAAGCGCATCGACGAACTGGCCGCCGATAAAAAGCTTGCCCGGCTTCGGGCTGGCCTTCGCGGGCTTCAGTTCAACCGATATATCTTCTGTCGTATCTGTAAGAATTTCTGCCATAATTCGCGAGTAACATAATCTTGCGAGGAATAAACCCTATTTTTCCAATTTTTTCAAGTTTGGCGCGCTGGCACCGGGGTGCTCGGCCTTCGTCGACTGTTCCGCTTGCAATTTCTCCACTTCGCCTTTCAGCTTTTTGTAATACCCCAACTGCTCTTCGAAATAGCTCTTGTCATCTTTTTTGGCGAAGGAGACTGCGGTTTCCTCGTCGCGAATGGCTTCATCGTAATGGTGCATTCGTCCATCGACTAAAGCGCGGGTATCGTAATAATCGGCGTCCTGCCCATTTTTACCGATAGCCTCGTTGACGAGCGCGTAGGCATGGTCAACATCTTTCGAATAATTGGCAAGTTGCCAGGCGTAATCGTTGAGCAGGTCTGGATCGCGCTGTCCGGTGAAGGCCATAATGCGGTCGTAGGTCGCGGCAACACTGTCGTTATTTTTCGCCTGCTTATAGTGATCGAGCAGCTTATCGAGAAGCGCGTAGTGGAGCGTGCTATCCTCGCCATGCGGTCCCAGCGCCGCCATAAATGCCTCCAGCGGCTGCGAATTTCCTTCAACTTGCAGCCGCAAATAGGCATAGCGTATTGCGGCTGTGCGCGCCACCGAGGGAACGTCCGCTTTGGCGAGTCCCTGCAAGTGATAGAGTACGCTGTCGTATTTCGACCGCTGCTCGAACATATCGATCAGCTTCTCGCGCATGACGATGGAGGTTGTATCGCGCCAAAAGGCTGCGATCGTACTTCCAAGCGTATTCCGGCCCTGCAGAATGTCGGTCAGCCGATGCTCGATCCCTTTGGCGGTAAGTTTTTCCGGAAAAACGATCCGGTCGATCTCCTTTTTGTCCGTGCCGATAACGATCATGGCCGGGCGTACCATAATCCCATAATCTTTCTCGAGGCCGCTCAGGCGCCAGCCGAGATGCTTCAGGCTATCCATGCCGACGGCCGGCGGCGGATCGACTGCAAAATCGTTCATCGCCGGTTCGAAATGGGCTGTTATAAAGTCCCGAAGTCCTTTATTATCAATGATTTTTTGGGCGAGCCTGATGCTAACCGAATCGTCAAGATCGAGATCGAACGCGAGCGTTGGCTTGCCAGAATGGACCGAGGTAAGCACCGCATCGTCCCACATCATCTGAAATGGGAATTCGTAGTGCAGCTTCGGCGTGGTGCTCGAATATCGGCTGGCATACGGCTCATGATTGGTCGTCTGAGCCGGTTGAGCGTTCGACTGCATAGCCGAAAGCGCCACTACCGCGCCCACGGCGAGAAGAGATAAAATGAAATTTCGCAGAGGAATCCTTTGGTTTATGATCACCTAAGAACACACGAAGCGCGCTGCGGTTTCCCCTCACGTCCATTTTTCGTTCAATTTGCAATATTGATAGCAAGCACGAGCGGCAGTTTCTGTTTTCCATTAAAAAAACGGTGCTCAAAAAACAGCGCACGCGTTTGTGCTTCATTAACTCTTGTGTTTTTAGTCCATTTTAGCCAATGATGAATTTTTTGTTCACAAATGTCTCGTCTTCAGGTTCGTTCGACTGGAGCCTACGTCGTTGAAGCGCAATTGCTTGAAAGTTTTCATTCGCAAAACTGCGAATTCTTTCGAGGGAAACATCTTGAATCATTCTTTTTGTCACGTTTAATTATTTTATAATACAAAGGGCGACCCTTTCGGACCGCTCTTGTGTAACAAAATAATCCGAAGGATTAAATCACCACGCGCTGGCGCCGGGCGCTTTATGCCGCTACCCTTCGCGTTCGTTTTGCGGGCGCGGGGGAGTGGTTTTGGCTCGGCAGGTGGGAACCGTGCAGCACAGGCTTTTAGCCTGTCCGCGGGCTTTCCAGCCCGCGTGAGGGGAATTGTCGTATTTTTGTGCATGAGTAAAGCCACATCTCGGCGGCTGGGATTCGAAGTCGATAAGATGTCGAATTCCATCGAGGAGATTCGAACCGGGAACGTTTGTGCCACGCGGCTCGTGCGGTTATATCCATCGGATGCCGAAATGCTCTCTTCGCTCGAATGGCAATTCGATTGGTCTATCGAACTTCGGAACCCGGATCATGAGGTCTATGCGCTGACGACTACGGAAAATCCCGGCGTCTTCCAAGGTCTTATCAGCATCAGCGACATGGACGATCATGTTTTTATGGATTTGCTGGAATCGGCTCCGTTCAATATCGGAAGAGATAAAGAGCACATGGGGGTAGCCAGCAATCTTGTGGCATTCGCTTGCTATCGAGCTTTCAAAATCGGCTATGACGGGGTGGTAGCGTTCGAAGCAAAAACGAAGCTGATTGGGCATTATGAGACGACTCTCGGCGCAAAACTAATTGCTGGCAATCGGATGTTTATCAATACGCCAGCGGCACATACCCTGGTTAATTCCTATTTGAAGAATTTCGATGAAGACCAACTCCAAGAAACTGGATGACGAAGATATTTTCATCCGCAGCACGCCCTGGACTCCCGAGGAGCGAAAGTCGTTCAGCGAATTCCTTAAGGCCGAGAAGAAGAAACGGGAATCGCGGAAGCAGCATAGTTTGAGGTCATCCTCTCTTCGCACGAAACAGCGCGCCGCTAAGTAATTTTGGCGGTCGTTCAAGCGCCCATAAATCGTAAGCTGCCGCGCGGCGCGATTGGGAACCCAAGTAGCACAGTCTTTCAGCCTGTCCGCGGGCTTTCCGACGGCGTTTAGCCCACCACCGCCATTTCCACGGCTCTTGGATTACGGATGCGTTTGGAGGCATCAAGAATTTCGATGCTCACGATATTACCATCGGCGTCGTAATCCAAGATCACGCCCGGCTTATCCTCGTCGCTCTCTTCGATCTCGGTCTCGCTAAGTTCGATATTGAGAATATCGACTTCCTGGTCATAAGTTACTTTCATTCGTCCCTCCAATATTTTGCAATTTTACTTGTTCGATAGACGGTGCGCACGGTTGGCGGCACGTCTGCCATATCTACAATAGCCCGCACTAAAGTAGGTTCTGCCATTCGAAAATCGCTTTCGCGCTTGATACCCTTTTCGGCCTCTTCGCTCTGGAACGATTTGTTCCGGGTTCTCCAGCGTCTGCTCGACGAATTCCATTGGAATTCGGCGTTTCGCGATCTCCATCAATGCATGGTCGGTGAATTGAAAATTCATTCTCTACTCCCCCTTCACCCGGTCGATCATCTCCTGCGTAAACCCGGCCTTGCGCAGATTCTCTTCACTGGCGATAGCATTGTGGATGAGGTGCAGGAGTTCGGTGGTCATGCCCATGCTGCTATATCCGCCATCGTGGAAGAGGTTTTGCATGGTAACCTTTCGGGTGAAATCGCTTAGGAGCGTAACGACATAATCGGCACACTCCTCCGCCGTCGGGTTCCCAAGCGGCGAGAGCAAATTGGCGAATTCGTAAATTTTATCGAAGTCGATAATGCCGGTTCCCGCGCGCGTGGGCGTGGGCGATTGGCTCACGGTGTTCACGCGAATCTTTTTCGGCCCCAGCCGCGCGCCGAAACTGCGCGTCACCGATTCAAGCAAGGACTTCGCATCCGCCATATCGGAATAAGTGGTGAACGTTCGCTGCGCGGCAATGTAGGTGAGCGCGACGATGCTCGCGCTATCGGCCAGCGCATCGGTGGCCAGCGCGCCATGGATCAGGCGGTGGAGCGAAAGTCCGCTCACATCGAGCGTCTTTAGGAACCAATCGTAATTCGCCTTTTCGTAACTCACTTCTTTACGAATGTTCTGCGACATCCCGACCGAGTGAACGAAAAAATCGAGCGGGCCGAGTTTTTCTTTCGCCTCTTTGAAGCATTCGTCGATCTCCGTGCTATTCGAGACATCGCACTGAATGAGCGGGGCATCGCCCAGTAGCTTCGCAAGTTCGGCCGGCTTGCCCACACGTAGCGCAACCGCGACATTACTAATCGCAAGTTTCGCCCCCTCGCGATGCGCGGCCAGCGCGATCTGCCAGCCCAAACTCGTTTCATCGAGCGGGCCGAAAATGATTCCCTTTTTTCCGTTTAGTAATCCGTAGGATTTTTGCGACATAAGATTCTTTACATAAATACGATGGACGTGCGCAGCACGTCCCTACGATTGCGCTCCGAATTCGTGAAAGAGTAGGCCCGTCAGAAGCTTTGGATAAAAGTACGTTGTTTTCTGTGGCATGAATCCACCCCGTTCCACAACGCGCTGCATCTCGTCCGGCCGAACGGCGCGCAAATAGAACACTGCATTCCAGCTTCGTGACTCCTCCAAATCTTCCACTTCTCGAACGGTGTGGGGATAGAGCGCATTGCGCCGCTCGTCGATCTGCTTTCTCGTCATGCCCAGCATCGGAATAAAAAGTTCTTCTTCGAGGCGTGAGGCTGGAAGATTAATAGACTCGCGCTCCTGCTGGCCCATATCGCGGACGAGCATCCATTTCGGATCTTCCGAAAACTCGATTAGCGTGAGCGCGGAATCATCACGTTCGAGTTCTGCCATGCCTTCTTCACGGCTGGTAAGTGGAATAAGCTCAAAACGCTCCGAAAGTTTCTTCAATAATTGAAATTGATCGAAGCCCGATACATCATGCAAAAGCCGATGGGTCGGCAAAATTACGGTTCCTTCGGCGTGCAAGTTTGCAAGAAACACCATCATATAATCGCTTCCGCGAATTTCCGGATGCCGTTCGTGAAATTCGACCGCCGTTTCGTAGCGATGGTGCCCATCCGCCATGATGACGGGCGTAGTTGCAACCAGATGCGAAATTCTATTTGCCGCCGAGTCGTCCGGCAACCGCCAGAGCAAGTGTCGCACAGTATCGCCGGATGGGAGCGATTCCTCGACATCGGCGAGCGGCGCGAAAGCAGCGGCAACTTCGATCGTTTGATCGAAAAAAAAACTTGCGTCCGAAATGAGGCCGAAGATCGGCGAGATATTGGCATGGATTCGTTCCATGAGCGCGAAGCGGTCTTTCTTCGGCGCGAGGTGTGTCCGCTCGTGCGGTACTATCTCGCCAGCGGAATAGGGACTGAGCTTCAGCCTACCGATAACGCCAGAGCGCGTTACTTCCCCGCCGCCCGGTTTTGTAAAAATCTGACGATAGACAAAAAACGCAGGACGCTCCTCGCGCTTTAGTATTTCTTCCTTCTTCCACTCATGAAAAAAATGTGCGGCGCTTTCATACGGATTCGGATCGCGATTCCATTCGAGACGAATAACATTATGAGGATCACGCTCGTAGAGAATGTCGCGGTATTCCTCGGAAATCACATCATACGGCGGCGAGGTGACGTTCTCGATTCGAGTGAGCGATGGATTGTATCGTGTGGCAATAAGGGGGAGGAATTCTGGCATGGATGGCCGTAGAGTGAAAAGAATTGGTTCTTATTCATGGTAACCAAACTCGGAGAGCGCCTGCTTGTTCTGGCGCCAATCGCGCTTGGTCCGAACATGAAGTTCGAGGTAAACAGGCATCCCCAAAAAGCGTTCGATTTCCTGGCGCGCCCGCGTCCCGACCGATTTCAGAGCCTCGCCCTTTCGTCCAATCAAAATCGCCTTCTGCGAGTCGCGCTCGACGATAACATTCGCGCTGATGAACCACTTCCCCGCCGCGCGCTCCTTGTATTCAAGTATCTGCACTTCGGTCGAATAAGGAATCTCTTCCTTAAATGTTTGAAAAACCGCTTCGCGAATAAATTCCCCGGCAAAGAAACGGTCGTTCTGGTCGCTAAGCTGCTCGGGATCGAATAATCGTTCCGAACCTGGGATATACTTGCGAAGTATGGTGACAAGCTCCTTCAAATTGTAGCCCTTCTTCGCGGAGAAGGGAATGATCTCGGTAAATTCTTTTCGCTCTCCATATTTTTGGAGAATGGGAAGAACAGCTCTCTTATCTTTGAACAGATCGGTCTTCGAAAGGGCGAGGACTATTGGCTTCCCCGCCGCTGCCTTGATATAATCTTCCCAAGCTTCGGGGAGTGCGCGATCGAGCGCGAGCTTCGCTTCGGCGAGCACGAGAATTACATCAGCATCGCCGAAAGAGCGGCGCACGTCCTTCAGCATGGCTTTGTGAAGGAGTGTCGTGGGGCGCGGCATGATACCGGGGGTGTCAAGAAAAATAATCTGCTCGCTCGGAGTGGAATAAATACCGAGCACCCGCTTGCGGGTTGTTTGGGGCTTGCGGGTAACGATGGAAAGTTTCGTTCCGAGCAGCGCATTCAGCAGCGTGGACTTCCCGGCATTTGGAATTCCCACGATCGCGCAATAGCCAGATCTAAAATCAAAGATGTCCAATTCGTAATTCTTAATTATTATGGTTGCTTCATTCGCTCTTCCGCGCGGCGCTGCATACTCCGCATCGCCTGTTCGGGCGTTTCCGTTTTATAGAGCGCCTTGGAAACTTCGTCCTCGATAATCGCCTCGATGTCCAGCCACTGCGGAATGACGGGCGTCATCTTCGCGTGAGCAAGCTGCGCTGTAAAAACGCTCCCTTCGCGCCGGTGTATATAAAACGAATCGGACTGCGAGCGAATATCCGCGGGGTATTCGTTTACATCCCGCGCGAATGCAAGCTCGTTATCGGGCCGCGTGATATATTCGAGAAACAATTCGGCCTCGCGCTTCATTGCGCTGCCGGAGTTGATCGCAAGATATTCTCCTCCAGCGAACGATTCACCGGCTTGACCATCATTTCCCGGAAACACTTTCGTATGCCAATGAAACGGCGCATTTACAAGCTCCGGCAACAGCCACGAGCCGCTAAACCAAATTCCCAGATTGCCGCGGGCGAAGGCATCGTCAAGATTCTTCTGTGTTTCCATCGCGCCATACTTTAACTGTTCGACGTAAAACTGAAGCGCCTGAACATTTTGCGGCTCGTCCATTGTGGGATGGCCTAAACTATCGAAAAGAGCGCCACCGTTTGACCACACATAGGGCAGGAATTTTTTGTAGAGCCGGTGCTCATCGGGGCCGTTGACGCCGATGCCTTCGCCGGGGCGGGCTTCGTTGATTTGTTCAGCCCAGGATTGCATGGTTTGCCAATTCCATGAATGAGTCCCCTGGGACGTATCGGTCACATAGGACTTATCTGACAATTTTGGGAGTAGATCATCATTCACAAAAATAACTCTCGTATCCAGCAGCCAGGGAACTGCGTAATAATGGCCGCTCCACTCACCCGGCGGCAGCGCATACGATGGCGCATTCTGGAAACGTGGGAGTATCGCAGTGTCAGAATCGAGCTTCTGCAAAACGCCGCTCGCAGAAAATTGCGCGACCCAATCGCTGCCGAGTTCGAGCACATCGGGTGCGGTCTGGGAATTAAATCCGGCCATAAGCTTCATCTTTCCATCGGCCCAGCTTAGCTCGGTTACTTCGACCGGAATTTCCGGATGCTCGCGCCGAAATCCGGCAATCAGTGAGTCCATCGCCGCGCGCTGCGAAGGTTCCGACCAAAAATTCGAAAACCGAAGGACGCCGGGGGTGATGCCGCGGTTGCAACTAAGAGAGGTTACAACAAGCAGTGAGCATAATACCGATTGAAGGGGACGTTTCATTTATTTCGTCGTAAACGAAATAAAGTTAATCAGCGCGGTGATGATGACCATGACGTTCGTGATGATGCCAATGGCCTGATAAAAGACATCGAGCGCGCGGCCGCTCACAATGATCGTGTCCCCCGGTTCGAGCAGCGGATTTTGCGAAAGGTCGCCATTATCGCGGTAGGATTCAAGGTTGTACATCTCGACACGCTTTTGTGCCGCGGTATCCGCGTGGACGATTCTAATATCGACCAATCGCGCCTGCGCTGTCGGGCCACCGGCAAAACTCAACAGTTCCACGAGCGACGTCGAGCTGGGTACGCGATAGTGGCCGGGAGAACCGACGAAGCCCCAGAGGTTCACGTCGATTTGAATTTCTCCGCCACGCATGACATTATAAATCGGCATGTTCGGCGTCGAGGGATTGAGCGGCTGGCTCGCTCCAGGAGCGGTTTGGCCTACGCCGCCCGCGCCGCGCTGGGCCAGCGCCTCGCGGCTTGCCGCAAGGCTTACCACAACGGCCAGCACGGTGGCGATCGGTACGATTAAGCGTCTCATCAATGGGCAAGTATGAATTATGAAGTATGAAATTAGAGGGTGATAAAAGTGCAAATTATGAATTATGAAGTACGAAGAATGGAATTATATGACGTTTTAACTTTTCATAATTCATACTTCATACTTCATCCTTGCCTCACGGCGATAGAGTAAACCCCATCCAGGTCGAAGAGGAGCCGCCATAGGTTGCCCCGAGCCACCTGACGCGCCATTGATATTGCACGCCCGTCGCGAGCGGTGGCGCGGTGACAGGATATTCGAATGCAACGGGATTTCCAAAAAGTTGCTCGTCGGATGACCACGCAAAATCGCCGTTATCCGATCGTTGAATAATAATTTGATACGTCCCGCCGTTGTTCGGATCCAGCCATAAAAATTTCGCGGGGAAGCCATGCAGTGTATCGATACCATTGGGCGATTGAAGCAGTACGCGCTGAGCGTAAAGGAAGGAGGTGGAAAGATCCACATGCGTAGGCTTGCTATAGGTTAATGTATTTGTTGGCGAGCGGTAAAAAGCCTGCAATTGATAATAATATCTCGCGCCGGGTGTAATTCCGGTGGTGTCGGTAAAGGACGTATCGAGCGGTTGAAAAAGTTGATTGCTGCTTTCAAGCTGGGCGAGGATTATCCGGGTTTTCAGCAGCCCATCCGAGCCAACGGTTGAATCGCCAGTGGAGCGATAAAGAATATAGCCACTCGTGTTACCGGTCGTATCCGGTTTCCATTCGATGTCGATCGCGTCCTGCACCCCGGCGTCCGCGTAAATGCGGTGGTCGATGGGGTTCGGCGGCATGGTTGTATCCACGAACACCGGCTGCGGCGGCGTGGTCACGGGTTCCGAAGGCGTACTGCAACCGGTGTAAACACTCGCCGCGAACGCGGCAAGTGCTATCCCCCCTCCGATGAGAATTCGGCTATTCACCTGTGGTATCCTTCTGCATAAGATGATCGAGATCGAGAGAGAAGCTTAACCGGTGCTCCGGCCCTAACGCATCGTTGATCGCGAGGGAATAGTTCACGTCCACCTTCTTTTCCCAATTGAACCCGGCGCCCGTAGTGAATGCTCCCTGATCCAGCCCAACGCGAAGGGATACATCCTTCGCATAGGTAAGTTCCAAACCATATTGCGGCAGCGAGCGCACCCCGATCAGAAAATCGGAGGCGAACGTCGCGTCAGTACGGATTGCGGGAATGGGCTGCGTGTAGGCAATGCCGCCATCGATGTGCATCGGCACGATTTCCGTACGCTGCGTGCTCCAGGCCAGACGGGTTCCCGCAAGATCGCTCGCGGAGGCGCCAAAAGAAATCTTTCCTAACGCCGGCTGCAAAAGAAATTCCGCCAGCGAAAAACGGAGCATTGCGCCTGCATCGACACCAATGCCGCTCGCCGAGCCAAAGTTACCGATGCCCTGATGGATAATTTTGAAATTCACCCCGATCGGCACTTCAATGTTCTCCTTGTAATAAAGCCATCCCCAATCGACGGTAAATTTATTATCGCGCGCAAGGCTCAGGACGAACGCATCTTCATTATCGCTGAAATAATTGGGCGCGCCAGAATAGAGTTCCTCGACCATTTGTGCACGCTCGACGGCCACGCTGATATTCGTAAGGTCGGGAGTGTGCATTAAATCGCCCACCGAAAGCCGCACCCAATTTACCGCGATGGTCATATCCTTGAGTGGATAGGTGAACCCGAGTTGGTAAAAATCGGCGAGAGAATTTCCCGGGGTTCCAAATTCCGCCGAATACATAAAGCCCACTTGCCGATCCGGTACGAGCGACACGCCGGCAGCATTCCAATGAAATGCCGATTCATCGTCTGCAATCGCAGTGAACGCTCCGCCCATCGAAAGCGCGCGCGCGCCAACGGGGATTTGCAGGAAATCGCCGGCGTATTTATCTTGAGCACGCGATTGCGAAAATGAAATTAAAATACACGTCATTGCGAGGAGCATTTGGCGACCAAAGGGAGCCAAATGCGACGAAGCAATTCCTTCATAAAGCGAACGGATTACTTCCCTCGATACCTCGGGACCGAATCGAACTCCCTTCGGTCGTTCGATTCTCCTCGCAATGACTAATATAGTTAAATCCATACTATCGTAATCGCGCAAATTTCCCCTTTATCTCGCGAGTGGCATTCGCGGTGTTGACGGTAAGCCGGTAAAAATAAACTCCGTTAGCGACGTAGGAGCCGCCGTCGTCGAGGCCATCCCACCAAACTTCATGGTAACCGATACTGGTTGGGTCGCCAGTGCCGCCTTCCTGAAATCCATAGCTCCGGTTCGGATCGTTGGATGGAAAACTCATCGTGCGGATGCGCCGGCCAGCAACCGTGTAGATATCGAGGCTCACCGATTGCGCATAAGCAATCCCGCTTATTTGATAGGCGATAAACATGTGAACGCCCGTGAACGGGTCGGGATAGGAACCCATAACCGCAACCCCGAACTGGTTCGTGGTATGAACGTCGAGTTCCTTCGGTGGCGCGTTCGTATTGCCATTATCGTCCGTGGCTTGCACTGTAATCGCGTGCGTGCCGCTGGAAAGCGAAGGCGTCATCGTAAGATTGACGGTCGTCGAAGTCCGGCCCGAATCAAGCATCGTGTATTCCGACGGGCCGAGTACCCGGTTATCGATCTTCACGATCGTTTTACCGGGCGTTACATCGATGCCATTGGCGTCCTGCAGGACCGCATCGATGTGCGGCTGCGGCGGCACTTCGCCATTATTGATAAAGACCTGCCCTTCGACTGTAATATCGACTACGGGAGGACGGGTATCGGTGTTATACGCGACCGCGAACGTGCCGAGATTGGTGATCTGGGCGGTAAGTTCATTTTGCAACGGTCGCGCGGTGGCGAGTTTCGTCCAGAGCTTCGAGCGATCATCGAGCCGGTAGATAAACAGGCTGTCGTTCGAATGGAGCTTGATAAGCGAATCGATGAGATTCAGCTTGACGGAAAGCGTGGCGCTGCCTTGCTTTGAAACGGCGAGCGGAATCGCGCCGAGCGAATCGCTAACGATGCGCAGACTCGAATAAATTTTCCCGCTGTCGGAATACAGCGGAAGAAAGTGAATGTCCGGCTGCGAAGTTTGGATGGCATTATAACGCCGGTCGAGGCTAATGACGTCCACGCCCATATTCCCTTCCCCTGCGGGCGGCAGACTCAGGATCACTTCATCCTTATTGAAATGCGCTTGCGCGGGAGTCGAGCCATCCAGCGTGGTTCCAATCGTGGATTGATAGGCAACCGCTCCAAGAGGGAATCCGAGCGGAATGGTCGAATCGTTGGTGACGGTGCTGTCCCGCAAATTGAGCGGACTCGCGCCAGCCGCAGGCGCAACCGCGAATACGAGCATCGCCGAGTCAAGAGAAGTAACAGTAATCGGAATATCGATCAGCGAATCGCCATGCGGCGAAATATTGCTAACCTCAGTGCTTCCAAGTAATAGCGGCGTTCCGGAGCGGACGTTGAGCAGCGAAGCCGTCCCGGAATAAAGCGGCGACCCACCCCAATTATAGACGCGCTCCTGCCACGCAAGCCCCTGTTTTGTGGAGACTAATTTCCCATTCAGCGCGCGATGATAAATATCTTTCACCGCCGATGGATCGCTCGCGGCGCCAACGATAATATAAATAAAATCGGACGTAATGCTATCCGGCGGCGCGATGAGCGTAACACTCGCGACTACTTTATCGCCGGCGTTCAGATCGCTTGCGGGAATGGTGGCATGATAACGGTCTCCGCTGGGTGCCATCGCCATCGGCGGTAATGCGCGCATCGTTACAGCGCCGCTCGGACTTTGGGAATAAATGTTTATATTGGCCGTCACGCTTGAAATAGAATGCGGCGTTTGGATGGCCGCGCTAAAATCGAGCGGAACGCCAAACGCGAGCGGCTTGGGTTCGAAGTCGAGCTCGGTAACTCGTGAATCGGTGATCGTTACATCTTCCGCCGCTGCCGCATAGCGGTTCGAAGACTTATCGTAAACAATTGCCCGGTACGAACCATACGGCATCGTGGTATTCGGTACCTTTGCCGTGATCGAGAACACACCGTTCGTCACCGGAATATTATCCAGAACGTCCGGCGGCGCGAGCGGACTGTGCTGATCGTTCGCGAGTTCTATTCTTGCGGTTCCCTGCGTGATGGAACTCGTTCCATTGAGCGTTACAGTTCCGGATGGTTGAATCACGCGGCTGGATAAGGAGAGCGTGGCATGGTCCGTCGGCGGATGCAAGCCAAGCATCGGATCGCCAAGAAAATGATAGCAATACATGAGTGTCGGCAGGATAAGATCGCCGGAGAGACCTTCGAGGAGGTAAGCCATTTTCCCTTCCAGGATGCGTTCCGCAATCGTTCCGCCGGTGGAATCGTACACATGCGGGATGACCGCGTCCGCAAGGTGCGCATCGTTTTGTTCCCATCCAAAGCTCGTCGTGCCGAGCGCGGCAATCGATCCGGCTTCCGGTTCATTTTGAAGACTGTTCAGGATTCCAAGCACGCCATTACCATCGTAGGTCGCGGTAAAACAAGTCATGCTGAGAATCAGCGGGTATTGCGCCTGGTTATGAAAACTGCCAACGTCCTCATTCGTAAGAAACGGCCCGCCGCCGGAGCTATCGATCGGGTCGGCCCAAATATCCGCGCCGCCATGACCGAAATAGGCTACCAGTCCAAGCCCATTATTTACATTATCGAACAGTGTTTGCCGCGTCCCATGGTAGGGAGACGCATCGACGGTCGATTGCCGGAGGACGCTGACACGCTCTGGCAGCGAGCGATCGAGAATTCCATCGATATCCTGATCGAAGCTTCCACCCGCTCCGATAAAAAGCGCGCGATCTTTCCAATCTCCGGGAACGGCGCCATCAGCTTCATACTCTTTCAGTTTTGCAACGTAAGCAGCGTCGGTTCCAATATCCTGGGAAGCCAGGCGGCCGAGTATAAGATCGGGCAGGAGATCGTCGCCATCGATCATGCTATACCACGCATCGGCGGCGACCTCGCCTTCGAGATAGGCCTGGATGTAGGGCGCGGGAACCTGATCGGGCGGCGTGAAGGGCTGTGGATCGTCCGTTCCCTGATGCGTCACTCCCACCAGCAGAACATACTTCGGAGGATCCTGCCAATTATGATAGGCGTAGGTCAGGAATGCCTTGATGGCATTAGGCGAGCGGCTTCCATAATTAAATTCGTCGTAGATATTCGCGACATCGATTACTTTCGTTGTTACGTGATTGTTACTCGCCCGGTAACGGGCCAGGTCTTGCACCGGAGTAGTCGCGCCGTTATTGCCTTTCGGGAGATGGTCGCGGTTGGTAATGATAATATATTCTCCGTCGTTCGTTGGCGAACGGAGATTCGCAAAATCATCCCTTTCGTATTTATACGGCTTGAGCTTTCCGGAATCGACAACGGCAATGAATTCGTCCGCCCCGCTCGATATGTTTAGCTGAAAAATCGCCGTGGTGCTGCGCGCCTGCGTGGGATTCGAGGTAATGACCACATTCGAAATTTTTGAAACACCCTTACGATAAATAGAAATATCGGTGTGGTCGAAATTTCGCAGCGTAAATTGATACAGGCCCGCCGTGCTGTATTGCGGAGCATGAAACGTGAGGGCATCCTGGTAGGCGTCATACATTCGGTCGTACCCGATGTCCATCCAATTTATCGCGAAGGTGCAGCCAGATACCGTCGTTTGCTTCTGCTGCGCGAACGTGATGGCAATCGGAGCGATGGTTCCCACGGAATCCGTCTGATGAACTCCCAAGAGTTGCGCCGCCGAAATATTGGAGTAGGTCTGGGAGGGTGTATCGGTCGAAAGAAATTTTAAGATCTGGCCGCCCCAAAGGCCATGCAGCACAAATTGCCCGTTCACCGAAATCACGCAGTCATCTTCGTTGGGAACGTTTGGCAGTTCATTCCCCTTGGAATCGGTCGAACCCGGAAGAAAATTCGAAATGCCATGCAGCGCCGCCCGAAACGAGACGGGGCGATTCGCGCGAACATCCGGATATGGGATTACCGTGTTAAAAGTAAACGTCGCAGGATAGGTGGTCCCTCCTGTCGCGACGAACGACATGAAATCATGATCGCTCAAATCGGAACGCTGATCGACATCGGTTACGTAGAGCGGATCGAAGAATTTAGGATTATCCTGCTCGATGTGCAGCGTCGTAAAGAAGGAGCTGTCCTTCAAATCGACATAAAAACTATCGCGCGGATAGGGAGAGCGATTGGCCGTTCGGATTTCTCCCGATTCTTCGACCATCCGCTTCACTCCCCCTACCGGAATCGGTGAATAATGGCTGCCCCAGACGAGGTAATAAATATTATTTTTTGTGTCCGGGTCGTAATAAAAATCCCCATTTGTTCCCGATCCCTGATAGCGCTCTTCTTCGCCATAAAATTCGAAATAATCGCCGGAATGGAAATGCCCATCCTGAAACTTGTCGCTTATATATACGGCAACCTGCTGGCCTTTATTGATAATCCGCAGCGTCGTAGGATCGATGAGTGAGGGGTCAATTCCGAAATTGTGTAGATCGTTGAACGTAACGTGGTAAATCCCGCTCGTGCGGACATACATCCGATACACGCTTCCGTCGTCCGATTGAATGCCCGGAAGCTGCTGGACATCGGAATCCGACAGTGCGCTCATCCCTTTTCGAGACGCGCTTGCCAGCGCGAGCCGCGATTTAAAAACGGAATTAGAAACATGGAATGGCTCGCTCATATCGGTTACCGGCATGGCCGGCAATCCCGATGGATCGGTAATCTTGAGAATGATCTCTTTTGCCGCGCGAATGGAGTTTACACCGGCGCGGTCGAGAATTCCCACTTCGAGCCGCGAAACATCCGCTGCCCGCATTTTACCTATATAGTTAATCGCCGCAAAGCCGATCCCGCGGTGTGCGCCGGTTACGGGCTTCGAGCGATAGCTTACCGCACCCGGTTTTCCATCATACGCAATATCCTGAACGAGCGAAACAGGGAGCTGAAGATTATTTGCCGCAATAGTTCTATCCTCATGCGAAAGGACGGCCACGCTCGCCGTGCGCGAGAGGCGCATCGGGATGGCAATGGGTGCCAGCGCATCGCCATTTTCGATTTGCTGCGCGAGCCGTCGAAGATGAAGCGAATTTTGAAGGGTATCGAATTGCGGCGAAGGGACGGTAACCTCGATCGTCACGCTGTTTCCCGATCGCGACACTTCACGAACGTGAATTCCGGCAGTGCTGGGCGGCGTTTGGGCGCGAACGGAACCCGCGAGTAGCAAAACGCTAATCGCTGTGGCAAACCTGCTATTGCATTGGCTACTCAGCCTCGAATTCAAGGCGGGTGTCGTTAAGTGAATACCACACGCGCTCTGGTCCTTCCGGGGCAGCGGTTGGGCCGGAGCAAGGCGAATGCGTGACCTTTGGGCGGATTGGCCTCACCTCCACGCTTATTACACAAAAATGAGTGAAGTTCAGTTCAGCGGGAATGGCTGAAAAATTTGCCGATTCGCCCGGGGAGCGGAACTATGAAACGTCTTTGATGGATAAGTGCGTGGCGCTGAGCGCGAGTGCGTCACTTAGCACTCAGCACAGAGCACTTATTTTGGAGAGGTGCAGGAGTGGTTTAACTGGGTCGCCTGGAAAGCGGCTGTACGTTAATAGCGTACCGATGGGTTCGAATCCCTCCCTCTCCGCTGTTTGGGGCAATTATGAAGTATGAATTATGAAGTATGAATTATGAAGTATGAATTATGAAGTATGAATTATGAAGTATGAATTATGAAGTATGAAACGCGCGCCGGAAAGATCGAAGCGATTCGGAACATGCCCTCCGAACTTGCGGTGGCTGTCGATGGATTGAGCAACGAGCAATTGGATATGCCTTACCGCGATGGCGGATGGACCGTGCGGCAGATCGTGCATCATATTGCGGATTCGCATTTGAATGCCTTCGTCCGCATGAAGTTGATTCTCACCGAAGATCATCCCACGTTCAAGCCCTACGATCAGGATTTATGGGCGAGGATGAATGATTACACGCGCGATATTACCCCTTCGGTCGCTATTATTTCCGGGGTGCAGGAACGGATGGCGGGCGTGCTCGAAGATGCCAGCGAAGCCGATCTTACGCGAACCGCTCATCATCCCGATAACGGCACAATGACCCTCCAAAATTTGCTCGATATGTATTCCGATCACGGCCAGCACCACGTCGATCAAATTATGGCTCTTCGAGAAAAAATGGGTTGGTAATGGTTTTACGCGTTTCTCGCAATGACACCATAAATGGACGTAATCAGAGTTTCCATAATTGAAGTCACCGAAAGTAATCCCGAAAATCCATCCAATCCGCGTAAACCTGGTTCTGGGTTATGCCAACTTCTTATGGAACCGGAGTGAGCTGATCGTCAATATCCCCGCGCCGAAGATAAAAAGCGCCAGCACCTGCGGCCAAAGCTCCGCCATGCCCGCGCCTCGAAGGAAGATGCCGCGAATAATTTCGTAAAAATAGCGCAACGGCAATAAGTAACTCACGCCCTGTATTATGACCGGCATGTTCTCAATTGGAAAAATAAAGCCGGAAAGGAAATTCATCGGCAGCATCACGAAGAACATCGCGGTCATCATCGCTTGTTGCTGCGTGCCGCTGACGGTCGAAACAAACAGCCCAATTCCGAGTGTAGTAAAAATGAACAGCACCGAAAGCACGAGAAGCATCACGATCGATCCGCGAACGGCGATGCCAAAGATGAACATGACGCCAGAAAGCGCAAGCAGAATGTCGATGAAGCCAATGATCGCAAACGGCATGAGCTTGCCAATAATGATCTGCCACGTTTTGATGGGCGTAACGATTAATTGTTCGAGCGTTCCGCTCTCCTTTTCCTTCACAATCGCGAGCGCCGTCAGAGAGACAGTTGCCTGCGTCAGGATCGTTCCCAATAGGCTCGGCAGAATATAATTTCGGCTTTTGAGATCGGGATTATACCAAACCCGGATCTCGGGCGTTACGCTAATCGGTGTGAGCGTGCCGAAACCGCGCCGCGCAAAGCTCGCCAGCAGAACATCCTGTGAATAACCGGCCACGATTGCTCCGGCATAATTCAGCCCCACGGAAGCCGCATTACTTTCCGAGCCATCGACGATGGCTTCGACGTGCGCGGGCACGCCCTTCTCGATATTCTTGCCGAAATCCGGCGGAATCGCAATCGCAAGCTCTGCCTTCCCATTCATGAGATAGTTATCGATATCCGAAAGGCGATCCACCGTCGCAACGACCGGGAAATATCCCGAGTTGACAAAGCGCGCGATGAAGTCATGGCTTTGAAGCGAGTGATCCTGATCGACAACCACCAGCGTCACGGAATTCACATCGAGATTGATCGCAAATCCAAAAATGAGCAACTGCGCGATCGGCCCGATAAGCATGAGCCGAATGAGGTTCGGATCGCGCCGAAGCTGCTCGAACTCTTTACGTAAGAAAAATAAAATCGTGCGCATGATTTATTTTGTCATTGCGAGGAGCACGAATCGACCGAAGGGAGATTCGTGCGACGAAGCAATCTCACGCTTGAAAGCAAGGGATTGCTTCGTCGAGCATTCGTCGCTTCGCTCCGAATGCTCTCCTCGCAATGACGGTATTAGAAGTTCTGCGTTCAAAATAGCTTCTTCATTTTATTCCAGCTTATGGTAATGATCCCGGCGGCGAAGATAATCATAAAGAGTGTCTCCTGCCAAAACACGGCCAAGCCTGCACCGCGAAGGATGATCGCCCGCAATATCCAAAGAAAATATCGCGCCGGATTGATGTATGTGATCGCCTGAATAAAGACCGGCATATTTCGAATCGGAAACGCGAATCCGGAAAGCATAAATGTCGGGAGTACCGAGACGAGCGTAGCAAGCTGAAAGGCTGCTTCCTGACGGTCCGAAACGGACGAAACCCACAGTCCAAGTCCCAGCCCGCAGAAAATAAAAATCAGCGATTCCAGAAACAGCAGCACGATGCTTCCGCGAATGACGACATCGAAAAGAATGTAACCCGTGAGAAGAATAAGCGATGTGCTGATCAGCGAGATCGCTACGTAGGGCACGGTCTTTCCGATAATCAGTTCCATCGGATGAATCGGCGAAACAATGATTTGCTCCAGCGTCCCCTTTTCGCGCTCGCGCACGATAGAAAGCGACGTTGAGATGACGGTCGAGATCATAAGGATGAAGCCCACCAGGCCGGGTACGAGAAATTTTGGGCTGGTGAGTTCCGGATTATACCAAATTCGAGGCTGAAAATCGATTGGAAGTTCGACCTGAGCAGAACTATGCCGCGCAAGGGCCTGAAGCGTGATCTTCTGAGAGTAATCCTGCGCCATCGCTTGCAGATAGCCTGCTGCGGCAGTCGCATTCGTGGCATTCGAGCCATCGATAATTACCTGGATACTTACGGAGCGGTTCGCGCTCAAATCCCGCTCGAAATGGATTGGGATGACGAGCACCGCGCGCGCGATCTGCTTTATGAGCATCGTATCGATCTGTCGATCGCTTGTGAGCGAAGCGACCTTATCGAAATACTCGGTGTGAAGAAATCCTTCCGTAAGTTCGCGGCTTGTTGTTGTATTGTCCTGATCGTAAATCGCGAGCGGGACGTGCTTCACGTCATAGTTGAGCGCGTAACCGAACAGGATAAGCATAACTGCCGGAACCACAAGCAGCACGCCGAGTGAGCGCTTATCCCGAACGATCTGCCGGAATTCCTTTCGAATAATCGGACGAATACGATGAGTGGAGATCATGCTCGTTCCTCCTTTGCAAATTTTGTCTGCTCGTCAATCAAGTGAATGAACACATCTTCGAGCGAAGGAACGATTGGCTCGATGCGCTTCGCGGCAATGCCATGCTTCTGAAGCACTTCGGAGATCACAGCCTTTGCATCCTGCTCTTTCGCAATGCTAACGTGCAGGAAGCTGCCGAAGACGGACGTTTCCCCGATTCGTTTATCCTCATCGAGCGCGGCCATCGCATCGATCACCCGGTCGGTCTCGACTTCATAGACCGGGCTTTTGAGCGACTTGGTTTTCAGTTCTTCCGGCGTTCCGCCGGCGATAATCCGGCCAGCATGAATGAGCATCACGCGGTTGCAATATTCGGCTTCATCCAGATAATGCGTGGTAACGAAAATCGTTGTGCCCTGCTCTGCAAGCTGGCGAATTAAATCCCAAAACCTTCGCCGCATGATCGGATCGACACCGCCGGTCGGCTCATCTAAGAACACGACCTTCGGCTCATGCAACATCGCGCAGCCGAGCGCGAGGCGCTGTTTGAACCCACCCGGCAAATCGCGCGGCAACGTGTTCTCGCGACCTTCCAGGCCAGCGATACCGATTGCCCACTTCAGCCGCGCTTCGATTTTTGCATCCGTTAGGCCATAAATGCCACCCCAGAAGCGGATATTTTCCGTGCAGGTCAGATCGTCATAGAGCGAAAACTTTTGCGACATGTAGCCGATATTCTTTTTAATATCATCCGGCTGGGTATTAATATCGAAGCCGGCAACAGAAGCCGTGCCGCTCGTTGATTGCAGCAGTCCGCAGAGCATCCGTATCGTTGTCGATTTGCCGGAACCATTCGCTCCCAAAAATCCGAATATTTCTCCAGAGTTCACAGTGAATGAAATCCCATCGACGGCGGTGAAATTGCCGAACTTCTTCGTCAGGCCTTTCGCTTCGATGCTGGTAGGATTAAGCATGTGTGGCCTCCACATCCATCTCCGACGGCGTATTCTCGCGCAGGAGCGAAATGAATACGTTTTCGAGCGAGGGCTCGACGGCGCGGATTGATTGAATCGTCACTCCAGACGAATCGAGCCATCGTTTAACCATTTCAGTTGTGGTACCTTCCTTGGCAACAACGTTTATCCTATCTCCAAAAGTCTGAACTTCGGTAACTTCCGGGTGACCATGAAGTGATTCGGATGCCGCATGAATATTCGTTGGTATAAGCTCAATCACGGCAGCCCTCATACCCCTCTTGATATTTTGCGGAGTGTCGGCAAGAAGAATCTTGCCTCCGCTCATCAGTCCCACGCGAACACAGCGTTCCGCTTCGTCGATATAGGGCGTCGTCATGAGAATGGTAATGCCTTCGTGCATCAATTCCGCAAGAATTTTCCAGAACTCGCGCCGCGAAACCGGATCTACGCCGGTGGTCGGTTCATCCAGAAAAATAAGTTCCGGCTTGTGGATAAGCGTCGCGGCGAGCGCCAACTTTTGCTTCATGCCGCCCGAAAGCTGATCGGCGAGACGGTCGCGAAATGGAGTGAGCCGCGTAAATTCGAGCAGCTCGTTCCGCCGTGCCTGGTAATCCATCACCTCATGAATTTCGGCAAAAAATTCGATATTCTCATCGACAGAAAGATCAGGATAAAGCGTGAACCGTTGCGAGAGATAGCCGATGCGCGGTTTGATCTGTTTGATTTGCGTGATAATGTCGAGACCCAGGACGGTTGCCGTTCCTGCTGTTGGTTTCAGGATGCCGCAGAGCGTTCGAATGAGTGTCGTCTTGCCCGCGCCATCGGGGCCGACCAAGCCGAACATTTCGCCCTTCGCAATCGTGAGGTCGATGCCGCGAATCGCTTCGACGGACTGCTTATCCGTATCGAAGGTTTTTTTCAGGCCCTTGATTTCGATTGCTGTTTCGGGCATTGCAAGCTATCCGTGTAGCGCCGGGAGTATACTCCCGGTACTACACGGGTCAAATAAACACAGCCTTATTTTATATGTACTGTCGCATCGGCAGGCAAGCCTTTTTTCAAATCGCCTGCCGGATTTGGAATTTCCACTTTTACGCCAAAGACAAGCTTCACCCGATCGTCCTTCGTTTGAATATTCTTCGGAGTAAATTCCGCTTCGGGTGAAATATAAGTTACCCTGCCTTCGAATGTTTTGTTCGGCAAACCATCAACTATGACATCGACTTTCTGCCCCAGCTTAATGCGCGGAAGCTCTTCTTCCGTCACATAGATCATGAGATAGACGCTGCTTAAATCCGTCACAGTGGCGACGGTCGCCCCTTGCGCAACGAGCTCCCCCTGCTCGGCCACCTTATGCGTGACGGTTCCCTTGAGCGGCGAGGTGATGTAGGAATCGTCGATCTCCTTCTGAATTGCATCCCGCGCCGCGACGAGTTGATCTACATGCGCGGTGGCCGCGCTGATTTCTTCGGGCCGCGCAAGATGCCGCGATTTCGATACACTCGCCTCGGCTTGGTCGAGCTCACTCTGCGCGACGCGGAACTTCGCCTCTTCCTGATCGAGCTGTTGCTTCGTTGCTGCCCCGCCTTTCACCAGGTTTTGCGTGCGCTCCAATTCATCGGCGGCAAGCTTTCGGTTCGTCTCCGCTTGCGAGACCGCCTGCTCGGCGGTCTGAATGTCCTCGATGCGAGCGCCCTGCTGCGTGAGGGAAAGCTGAGCGCGTGCCTGATCGACGGCGGCCTGCGCTTCGCGAAGCTGAATATCGAGCGAGCTATGATCCTGCACGGCGATGAGGCTTCCGGAATCGACCGGCGTGCCGTCGTCGATGTAGAGCGTTACGATTTGCGCGGGCACTTTCGCGGCGACGTTCACATCGGTTGCTTCGATGGTGCCGCTGGCCGTAATTATGTTCGGGTTTTGCTTTTCACCACAGCCGGCTATTAATCCGGCAGTCAGAGCAAAAAATAGGAGTCGTTTCCTCATGAAGTGATTCGTGGAGGTGTTAGAATTTATAATGACGTTGACGGCAAAAACATATTGTGAACGCCCACAGGCGCATTTTCCTTATTGAAAGAGAATATATTTGAGAATGCCAAGGAAATCGATGACCTACCCGGAGCACTCCGCAATCGCAAACAGCTTCAACATCTCCGCAACCTCGGAGAAGTATGGAACGGTATCCGGAATGCCGAGATATTTTCCATCCGTAATTGGGTGTCCCTTCGTATCGTATTCCGAATACCAGCCGTGTTCGGCAATGTCCGGGAGCGTGCGGTGATCGACGAAGAAATTGATGAA